>RCUM01000156.1_pt1 | contig 53598 bp, 43 predicted proteins | sample 2166141 | NCBI WGS metagenome assembly RCUM01 (sample SAMN09932756, study PRJNA488358) | compost metagenome | isolation source: compost soil in crotonic acid-enriched | place: Germany: Experimental Botanical Garden
CCCCGGTTACCGCCGTGAAAGGGCGATGTCCTAGGCCTCTAGACGATAGGGTCGTTTCAGAGGTGGGCGTATAATAGGGTGGATATTAAAAGCTGTCAAACCTTTTTCGAGGATAATCTTTAAAAATAGAATCAAGTGAATAAAAATAAAACAAATTCGTGAAATATGCTTTGATGTGGTTTATTTTTTGAGCTTTAAGGCATCCACAATGCTTTTGATAACAGCTGGGTGTTGTAAATAACCAGTAATTTGATGTGGGTTATTCACAAGTGTGGTGATTGCTTGATTAATAATCGGTGGTTCGAAGTCGAAAGGCGCTTCGCATAAAGGGAAAGCGGTTAAGAAATCATCGGGTGAATAAAAATTAAACCAATCACCATGCAGCTGGGGTGGGCGGGAAATAGGTAAGTTGAGTTTTTCTTGAACCACTTTAAATGCCAGTGGTGAGCCGAGTGTAATAAAACGATGAATCCTAAAGTTGGTAAATTGATGCAATAGGTTATAGGCAATGACTGTACCTAATGAATGAGCCACAATAATATGATCTTTAGTCGGGTGAATGTGGGACATAATCCTTTGGTGAACTTCATGCATAAAGTCTGGGTTGGACAAGTACAAATAGGTTTCAATTAAAAACTTATGAATCAGTGTTTCGTGTAGTTTTGGGTAGTGATTGAGGAACATGCTTAATTCTTTGAAAGCATGGTCTTTGGTTAACGCTGAAATGATGGATAAACGCTGAGTAAGCGACTCAGATTGCTCAGGATTGAAACAGGGTAATGGAGTGACACAGGGCCTATGTTCTTGAACAATAGAGGTGTTATGCCTGAGGTGAAAGGGAAGGTGTAAATGCAAAAGTGATTTAGGTAGCAATGTGGCTAAATCTAAAATGTTATAGAGCTGATGTTTGGTCAGTAAGTCGCCATAAAAGGGGAGTTTAATATCCAGTGATTGAAGCTCGATATTTTGCTCTGCATGAGTCAAGCCAGTTTTAAATACATTTAACCAATGTTGTTTTAAAGCATTTTCATCATAATTTTGTTGATTCATGCCGTGAATAAAAATGATTTTCATACAGGGTCAGATTTTTTATAGAGGACATTGTCTGTATTTAGCTTAAAAAAAAGAGTGGTACTTGACCACTCTTTTTATGTGTTAGTTTTGCTTTCGATAAAAAATATAATAACTGAGATAACAACCAGCAATAAAGATCAGACAGCCAATAAAGCCCGGCAACATTTCTGGGTCGGTCGCCATACTAATACCGGTAATAAAGCAGAATACAAAACCAAGAATGGGTACGATTGGGAAGAGTGGTGCAGCAAAGCCCAATTCTTTCGCTGTATGACCATCCTTATACCACTGACGACGGAAATTGAATTGGCTTAAGCAAATGCTCATCCATACAATTACCATGGTAAATGCGGCTATACCGAGTAAATTTTTGAAAATTGTTTCAGGTGCAAATTGTTCTGATAATAAGCCCGGAAGTGCACCAAACATAGTGACAATAATGGCAATAAATGGAATGCCACGATGATTTACTTTGGAAAACACAGCAGGTAATTGTTTTTTATCAGATAAAGACCACATCATGCGTGAAGCAGCATATAAGCCTGAATTCGCCGCAGATAACAGCGCGGTAATAATCACAAAGCGAATAATATCTTCTGAATAGGGAATACCAATATAGGTAAACACGGTCACGAATGGACTGCTACTGACCCCTTCAGCATTTAAGCCTGCCATTTGATGTGGCAAGAGTGCGCTAATGACGACAATTGTCCCGACAAAGAAGATTAAAAGACGCCAAATAGCGGCATTAATGGCTTTGGGTACATTTTTCGCTGGGTCTTGTGTTTCGCCCGCTGCAACACCAATCAATTCTGTCCCTGAAAAGGCAAAATTCACAATCAGCATGGTGGCAAAAATAGGGAATAAACCTTGAGGGAACCAACCTTGAGCCGTTAGATTGCTAAATAAAGGTGCAGATGAGTGGCCTTGGAAAGAAAGTATGCCAAAGACTGCCAAAAGACCTAAAACAATGAAGACAATCACAGTCACAACTTTGACTAAAGACAGCCAAAATTCAGATTCAGCAAACAGTTTGGTTGAACTCATATTTAGTCCAAAAACAATTGCGGCAAAGGCAATTGTCCAAATCCAGACAGAAATTTGAGGAAACCATTCCTGCATCAGTAGTGCTGCGGCGGTAAATTCAGTTCCGAGGGTGGCCGTCCATGTGAGCCAATACAGCCAAGTAATGGTATAGCCCGTACCTGGGCCAATAAATTTTTGTGCATAGCTACCAAAAGAACCCGATTCAGGCATATGTACCGCAAGCTCGCCTAGGCACAGCATTACAGCGTAGGCAATTAAGCCACCTAAAAGGTAGGAAAAAATGGCACCTACAGGCCCCGTTTGTGCAATGACTTCACCCGAACCTAAAAATAACCCTGTCCCGATTGCGCCACCAAGCGAAATCATGACTAGGTGTCGAGTACTCATAGCGCGTTTTAATGGCGCAGAATTGCTCTGATGCGAAGCATCATTCGGAGTATGAGATGGCTGCATAAGAGAAAAGGAAAGATATAGATGAAGCGAGCTATTGTAGTGAAAAACTACAAATCTGCAATGGAATAATGATGAATGTTGGAGCTTGAATGATCGTATAGCACGATATATGGCGACCCTACGGGGATTCGAACCCCGGTTACCGCCGTGAAAGGGCGATGTCCTAGGCCTCTAGACGATAGGGTCGTAAGGAGGTGATGGGTATAGTATGGATTTTTGATCAGGCTGTCAAACCTGTAATGGCATTATTTATAGAATATTGAATTGATTGCATAAAAAATAACAAATTCAAAATAAAAAAAGCAGTTTTAAATAGCTAATACTGATCAGTTAAGGGAGTTACAATTAACTTCTTAGCTTTTTAGTTATTCACGACGGAGTCTTATCGTTTTAAATCAAATTTTTGGAGCTCGTTGGTTCTTTTGTTTAGCCAAAATGAGAATCCTCAAGATATATTTTGAGTTCGTAAGAAAAGCATCTTGCGAATAGTTTTAAATAATTTATTTAAAACTATTCTCACCGCAAAACTCGTCAAATCCCTTTTATTGATCAATTTATCGCAGAAACCTTACTTTTTTAAAGTAGTCTTGCCTCGAACAGTTGCGGATGACGTTTCCGTGTATCGAATAACATCATGAACTTAAAACTTAATGCCAGTCAGTTTCTTAACTGACTGGCATTAAGTTTTAAATAGCCTTTTATCGATGGATTAATCAAAGGCTCATTTTTATGGTGATATATATCGTTGAACTTAAAATGTAAGGGACTAAAAAATTAAGTGGGGTGAGCAAATCTTAGGGTGACGGTAAGGCAAATAAAAACAAAAAATGATTATTAGGTGTAGTCAGTTTAAAAACAGAAATAAGAATTATGTTTAATGAAAGTAATAAATAACAATGAGGGAATTTAAAATAAAATCACCTCTAGAAATATAGAGCAATTTTTAGAAATTGAATAAAGCAGAAATAATAGATGGCGTCCCTACGGGGATTCGAACCCCGGTTACCGCCGTGAAAGGGCGATGTCCTAGGCCTCTAGACGATAGGGACGTTTAGAAGATGGCGGTATCTTATTGATCCGCCACCAAAGTGTCAAGTAGGTAAGGTGCGAGTTTGTTCAAAATATAACAGAACAGTTCCGCAGTCTTTTGAGTATCGTATAAAGCAGAGTGTGCTTCTTTACCATCGAACTCAATTCCAGCTTGAATACACGATTTTGCCAGTACCGTTTGACCAAACATCACAGCACTTAAAGTCACTGTATCGAATACAGAAAAACTATGAAAAGGATTTTGATTTTTAGTGCCAGTACGCGCAATAGCCGCTTGCACAAAACCTAAATCAAAATGGGCATTGTGTCCGACCAATACGGCATGGGTACAATTTTGCTGACGACGTACCTCATTCACAGCTTTAAAAATGCGCTTTAATGCGGACTTTTCATCTTCAGCCATGGCTATGCGCATTGGATTAGACGGATCAATACCAATAAAATCTAAGGAACGACGGTCTAAGTTAGCCCCTTGGAAAGGGTTAATATGTGCATGGTAAGCTTCACCTGGCACAAACTGACCGGCTTCATTATAAATGATCGGGATTGCTGCAATTTCCAATAAGGCATCGGTCTGTGAGTTAAAACCTGCTGTTTCGACATCCACAACAACAGGTAAAAATCCACGGAAACGCTGACCAATTATTGGTTGGGTTTCATCTGTCACACTTTTCTCCATTGAATGGTTTTACCCGCATACAGAGGGATAATTTTTTCACCATCCAAGTAGTCTAAACTTGTCGGAATAATTTGATCTTCTTTGACCAAGGTAATGGTGCTGGTATTACGCGGAAGACCATAGAAGTCAGCACCAAAGTGGCTGGCAAAACCTTCTAGGCGATCAATCTTACCAACTTGGTCAAAAGCTTGAGCATATAATTCAATTGCGGTCGGTGCACTATAACAACCTGCACAACCACATGCATTTTCTTTGGCATTTTTTGAATGAGGCGCACTGTCTGTGCCTAAGAAAAACTTAGGATTCGAGCTGGTTGCAACTTCAAGTAAAGTTTGCTGATGGGTTTGACGTTTTAAAATCGGCAAACAGTAGAAATGCGGTTTTATACCACCAACCAACATATCATTGCGATTAAACAATAAATGCTGTGGCGTAATTGTAGCAGCTACATTGCGGTCTTGCTCAAGTACAAAATGTGCAGCTTCACTGGTGGTGATATGTTCCAAAACCAATTTTAGCTTTGGAAATTGTTTGAGTAATGGCGCTAGGACTTCGTCTATAAAGCGTTTTTCACGATCAAAAATATCAACATGATTGTGAGTGACTTCGCCATGTAGCAGTAAAGGTACTTGATGTTCTTCAAGTTGTTCAATTACGGCATAAACTTTACGAATGTCGCTGACACCGTTGTCTGAGTTTGTGGTTGCGCCAGCAGGATATAGCTTGATGGCATTCACATGTTCAGATTCTTTAATTTTTTTGACTTCACTTGGCGCAGTGTGGTCAGTAAAGTAAAGCACCATACGTGGGTCAAAGGCGATGTCTTCTGGTACATGCGCCATAATGCGTTCACGATACGCAATCGCTTCTTCAACTGTTTTTACAGGAGGAACAGTATTTGGCATACAGATTGCGCGAGCAAACTGCCGAGCTAAATCAGGAACCGTGCGTTGTAATGAGAGACCATCGCGAAGGTGAGCGTGCCAATCATCTGGCTGGAGAAGAGTGATCGTATTCAAGGTCATTTCAATCAAAGAAATAAAACAAATGATAATCCATAAAGTGTGAAAATGGTAACGGGAATTAAAGACAAATGGTGAGATATATATAATTATAAACAATAAAATTATGTTATTTTAAGTAACTAAAAGAATTACATAATGCCTAGCAATGGAATATAAGTATAATCTGGCTAAATTACAGTACGATAAAGAAAAAATAGAAGAACTGATTACGCGGCAAAGTCGTCGTGTAGGTCAAGTTTTTCCCAAAAAAATGGAACAAGAGTTTTGGTCAAAAAACTTAGAACGTGCCCGAAAACATGTGGAAAAATATGTTTGGGGTGGTGTTTTAGCCTATTTTATTTTCACCGTTGTCATGGTGCCCAGTGATTATTGGATTATCGATCAGCAATATTTTGTGCATGATTTTTTGCAATCTATGTTTGGGTTACTAAATGGTGCGCTCTGTTTGTTGGCGTTATTCTTTTTTGCTTCTTCTCCTAAAGCGCGTCCATATTTTTCTCATGCTTCCATGGTTATTATGTTTTGGGCAATTGTTTCAACCACATGGTTAACCGTTACTGTTGAAACTGTTGCATTACAGCATCAAGCCATGGCGATCGTCTGTATTATTTATATACTGGCTTATATTCTGACTGGGGTGAAACCCTTGTATATGCTGGTGACAGGTTTATCCGCAGCAACAGTCACAGTTTTTGTCTTTGTGGGACTGAATGTTGATTTTGATGCGATGGTATTGGCACGTATTCTATTTGGCAGTTGTATGCTCGGCTATGTGATTAGCCATATGATTTTTGCACGTGAGCGGATGATTTATTTATATTCAATGCGTGCCAAAGTCAGTGAAAAAATTCACCGTATTTATAATTCAGAATTACTTCATTTAAGTCAGCATGATGAACTGACTAAGATTTCAAATCGTCGAACTTTTGATGAAATGATGGATGTGTTTTATGAACAATCCCGTCGTGATCAAACGCCTTTGTCTGTTTTGTTTATTGATGTCGATTTTTTTAAAAAATATAATGATTTTTATGGTCATCAGAAAGGGGATGATGTCATTTCTTCCATTGCCAAATCAGTTAAAAATGCCATACGACATATGGATTTTGTTGCGCGATATGGTGGTGAGGAATTTGTGGTGTTATTACCTGAGACCGACGCGCATGGGGCTTATGCCGTGGCATCAAATATATATAAAGCCATTGATCGTTTAGAAATTCCGCATATCAAATCTTTAGTTTCAAATCATATTACGATTAGTTTAGGGGTTACGGTGTATCGGGGTGAAATAGAGTTAGGCAAAGAAGAACTACTCAGCATCGCAGATCAGGCTCTATATCGAGCGAAGGAACTTGGACGAAATCAAATTTATTATCAATCTATTCGTACAACACAAGTCGCTTAAAATTTTAAATCAGATTCTAGAATGAGATATAAAAAAAACCGCCTTATGAGGTAATGCTATTCAGTTAAGGATTTTAGAAATAAAGTCCTTAGTTTTTAGTTATTCATGACAGAGTCTTATATTTTTTAAATCAAATATTTGGAGCTCATCTATTACTTTGGATAAGCCCAAATGAGAAGCAGAGCTTCGCAAGAAAGGCATCTTGCGGCGCAGTGCGCCTCACCGCAAAACTCGCCAAATCCCTTTTATTGATTAATAAATCGCAGAAACCGTACTTTTTTTAAATAGTTTTGCTTCGAACAGTTGCGGATGACGTTTCCGCGTATCGAATAACATTATAAATTTAAAAAATAAAATGCCAGTCAATTTTTTAACTGACTGGCATTAGCCTAATGAGGCGGTTTTTTGACTTTAAACAAACTTATTTGTTTTTGTCTTTTAATTGTGGAACAGCTGAACCCGTACCCACTGCAAGTAAGCCAGTGTTGGTATAAATGCTTAATTTAGCACGTGTATCTGTGATATCTAAATTACGCATGGTGAGTTGACCAATACGATCCATAGGAGAGAACATTGAATCGCCTTTCTCCATGGTTAAACGCTCAGCTTCATAAGTGAGGTTTTCAGATTCAGTATTCATAATGGTGTAGTCATTACCACGACGCAGTTCTAAAGTCACAGTACCGGTAATGGCTTTAGCAACCCAACGCTGTGCAGTTTCACGCAGCATAAGCGCTTGAGAGTCGAACCAACGACCTTGGTACAATAAACGACCTAAACGTAAACCGTTGATGCGGTATTGTTCAATGGTATCTTCGTTATGAATACCTGTGACCAGACGTTCATAAGCGATATGCAGCAGAGCCATACCCGGCGCTTCATAAATACCACGAGATTTCGCTTCAATGATACGGTTTTCAATTTGGTCAGACATACCTAGACCATGACGACCACCGATACGGTTTGCTTCAAGAATCAACTCAACTGGATCTTCGATACGTTGGCCATTTAAAGCAACAGGCATACCTTCTTCGAAAGTAACCGTGACTTCTTCAGCTTTAACCTCTACGTCATCTTTCCAAAAAGCAACGCCCATAATTGGGTCAACGATTTTGATACCAGCATTGAGGTATTCAAGATCTTTTGCTTCGTGAGTTGCACCCAACATATTTGAGTCAGTTGAGTACGCTTTCTCTTTCGACATTTTGTAATCAAAACCATTGTCGATTAAGAATTGTGACATTTCGGCACGGCCGCCCAACTCATCAATAAACGTTTGGTCTAACCATGGTTTATAGATTTTAAGCGCAGGGTTAGTCAACAAACCATAACGGTAAAAACGTTCAATGTCGTTACCTTTATAAGTTGAACCATCACCCCAAATGTTGACATCATCTTCTTTCATTGCGGTAACAAGCATAGTACCTGTCACTGCACGACCAAGAGGTGTTGTGTTGAAGTAAGGAACACCACCGGTACTGATATGGAATGCGCCACACTGAATTGCAGCAATACCTTCAAGCGCAAGCTGTAAACGGCAGTCAACTAAACGTGCTTTTACTGCGCCATAAGCTTCAGCTTTCTTTGGAATCGCATCATAGTCATCTTCATCTGGCTGACCTAAATTTGCGGTATACGCATAAGGTTCAGCACCTTTTTGTTTCATCCACAATAGAGCAGCTGAAGTATCAAGGCCACCAGAGAAGGCAATCCCAACTTTTTTACCTACTGGTACATTCTGCAAGATCGTTGCATTATCAGTCATTGTTAGTCCTAACGATATAAAATAGGCACCACGATAATTGGTAGCCGAGGAGAATCTATAGTTGGGTTAATTATAGCACTCTTAGGGAAATTTTTTTTCGTAAAAATAACCAATCAAAAAAATATCTGCAATTTTTAAGCTGATCACGATTTTGGAAAATGATGATTGATTTAATTAAATTAAAAAGACAGCAGATGAACTGAAATAAATATCCGGAAATTACCATTTATTAAATTGGGCACTGTGTCAGTGGGTGGGTTTATTTTTGGCTGGACAGTAACGCTTTTGAGGCAGAGGTTGATTAAAATAAAGGGCTTGAAATGGGCAATACCTGTTGTAAATATCATTTTATTGGAAATGATTTATGTCGAAAAAGTGATTTTTACTATGAGTGTTTTGGGGGCTGTATTTTAAAAAACAGTTCATTTCTTTGCACAACAATCGCTGAATATGAATCTATTGAACTTAGTTTTGATGCTTTAAAGTACAGTCTAAACAACAAAAAATAGGGTATTAGACTAAAGTTGTAGATTGAAGGGGTTTTTCGTATTTTTAGGCTAAAAAATTAAATAAAAACAAAGCTGATGACCATCTTTATTATTTTTGAGTGTGTTAGATAAGCAGATTTTATGATTTAAATTTATCCAATATTGGTCGGACCAATATAAAATATACCAGACCGATATTGATCTTTAATTAAACAAAATTTACTATATTTGAGTAAATACGGAATATTTTTTTATTTTATTCTTTATTGGTCATACCAATTTGAGATTAATCTTGTGAGTGTTCAGACCACTATTCCATTATTCATGTACCAGTAAGCATTTCAAGGAGATGACAATGCTTCAATCTTGGCAACAGATTTATGATCCTCTTGGCAATATTTGGATCTCCAGTTTAATTGCACTTATTCCTATTATTTTTTTCTTCCTCGCACTGGCTGTTTTTCGCTTAAAAGGTAGTGTGGCGGGAACAATTACCGTTGTTTTAGCATTACTGGTTTCACTTTTTGCTTATCAGGTGCCTGTAGCAATCGCATTTGCATCGATGATTTATGGCTTTTTCTACGGTTTATGGCCGATTGCTTGGATCATTATTGGCGCAGTCTTTTTATATAAAATTTCAGTAAAAACGGGTCAATTCAATATTATCCGTTCTTCAATTTTATCCATTACGGAAGACCAACGTTTACAAATGCTGTTGGTGGGATTTGCATTTGGTACTTTCCTTGAAGGTGCGGCAGGTTTTGGTGCTCCAGTGGCAATTACCGCTGCGTTATTGGTTGGTTTAGGTTTTAAACCTTTATATGCAGCAGGGCTTTGTTTAATTGTGAATACCGCACCTGTTGCATTTGGTGCCATGGGTATTCCAATTATTGTTGCAGGGCAGGTTTCTGGGGTTGATACCATGGAAATCAGTCAGATGGTGGGTCGTCAGTTACCGTTTATGGTGCCTATCGTTCTGTTCTGGATCATGGGGATTATGGATGGCTGGCGTGGGATTAAAGAAACATGGCCGGCAGTTATTGTGGCGGGTGGATCATTCGCGATTGCACAATATTTAACTTCTAACTTTGTTGGTCCAGAATTACCCGATATTACTGCTGCAATTGCATCTTTAGTGACCTTGACGATTTTACTTAAATACTGGAAACCAAAACATATCTTCCGTTTTGCTGATCAGGATACAAGTATTGATGAAAATCTAGAGGCTCAGAAGCAACAGAAATATAGTATTGGGCAAATTGCTAAAGCTTGGTCTCCATTTATGATTTTAACCGTAATGGTGACGATTTGGAGTGTCAAACCTTTTAAAGATTTGTTCACTAAAGATGGTGCATTACATGATTTAGTGATTTCAATCAAAGTGCCATATTTGCATCAACTGGTGCAAAAAATGCCACCGGTTGTACCTGAAATCAAAAACTATGATGCTATTTTTAAATTTGACTGGTTCTCTGCAACAGGTACAGCCATTTTTATTGCCGCGGTTATTACCATTCTTTTCTTGAAAATGAAGCCAAAAGAAGCTGTAGTGACTTTTGGTGAAACGCTTAATGAATTGAAAACACCGATTTATTCGATTGGTATGGTGTTGGCATTTGCTTTTATTGCTAACTATTCGGGTATGTCAGCAACTTTGGCATTGGCACTGGCACATACAGGAAAAGCATTTACTTTCTTCTCACCTTTCTTGGGCTGGGTTGGGGTGTTCTTAACTGGTTCAGATACGTCAGCGAATGCATTGTTTGGCGCACTGCAAGCAACGACAGCACGTCAAATTGGTGTGCCTGAAGTGTTATTGGTTGCAGCCAATACCAGTGGTGGGGTGACAGGAAAAATGATTTCTCCACAATCGATTGCGATTGCATGTGCTGCGGTAGGATTGGTAGGTAAAGAATCAGACCTGTTCCGTTTTACGGTGAAACACAGTATCGTTTTCACCATAATGATGGGTATTCTTATTACCTTACAAGCTTATGTGTTCCCATGGATGATTCCATAACACGCAATTAAGGACAGCAAATGAAAGTCTCCGACAAAGTGGTACAAAGCCTTCGTATATTAATTGAACAAAATAATATGCAAGTTGGAGATCGTTTGCCTGCTGAACGAAAATTATGTGAGCAGTTAGGAGTTTCCCGTTCTTCTTTACGAGAAGCGATTCAGCAACTGAGCAGTATGGGCATGTTGTTAAGTAAAGTTGGAGCGGGTACTTTTTTGCAGCAGTTGCCGACCAATTGGTCGCAACATCAAATTGTACAGCCTTTAATTAATTTGATTGATCAAGATCCTGCATACCGTTTTGATGTGCAGGAAGCACGAACCATTTTAGAAGGGGGGACTGCTTGGTATGCCGCAGAGCGTGCCACGCCAGAAGACCTACAAAATATTCGTCAATGCTACGATCAAATTAGTCATTTTCAGTCACTTGGTGATGATGATCAGGCAGCACAAGCCGATGCTAAATTTCATTTGGCGATTGCCGAAGCATCACATAATTTGGTGCTGATTCAGATGATGCGTGGCTTATTTGATTTGTTGCAATTTAACGTGGTTTTAGGCCGTCGAAAAGTCTATTCAGAATCACACCGTTTTGATCAATTGCATGACCAACATTTTCGGGTGATGGCTGCAATTGAACGTAGAGATCCAGAAGCTGCTCGACAAGCAGTATGTGGACATATTGAGTTTGTAGTTCAACAAGTACGCTCGATTGATGAAGAAGAAGCTCGTCGTCAGCGTGCAAGTCGATTAAACAGGATATAGCTATGATTATTTCTTCTACTAATGATTACCGTGAAGCCGCAAAACGTCGCTTGCCGCCGTTTTTATTTCATTACATCGATGGTGGTGCATATGCGGAACATACGCTAAAGCGCAATGTAGAAGATTTATCCAAAATTGCCTTAAGACAGCGTGTTTTGAACGATATGTCTTCCTTAAGTCTTGAAACTAAGCTATTTAATGAAACCTTATCGATGCCTGTGGCTTTGTCACCTGTAGGATTAACGGGGATGTATGCTCGCCGTGGCGAGGTACAGGCAGCAGTCGCGGCAGATAAAAAGGGTATCCCCTTTACTTTATCTACAGTTTCAGTGTGCCCGATTGAAGAAGTTGCACCCGCGATTCAGCGTCCAATGTGGTTTCAGTTGTATGTGTTACGCGACCGTGGCTTTATGAAAAATGCTTTAGAGCGTGCTAAAGCTGCGGGCTGTTCTACCTTGGTCTTTACTGTGGATATGCCAGTACCAGGGGCGCGTTATCGTGATGCACATTCGGGTATGAGTGGTCCAAATGCAGCCATGCGCCGTTATTTACAATCGGTACTTCATCCACAATGGGCTTGGGATGTTGGCTTGCATGGTCGTCCACATGACTTGGGTAATATTTCAAAATACCTAGGTAAACCTACAGGGCTTGAAGATTATATTGGTTGGTTAGGTAATAATTTTGACCCATCTATTTCATGGAAAGACTTGGAGTGGATTCGTGAATTTTGGGATGGCCCAATGGTCATCAAGGGCATTTTAGATCCTGAAGATGCTAAAGATGCTGTTCGTTTTGGTGCCGATGGAATCGTGGTTTCAAACCACGGTGGTCGTCAGCTGGATGGTGTTTTATCTAGTGCCCGCGCACTTCCTCCAATTGCAGATGCGGTGAAAGGTGAGATTAAAATTCTAGCCGATTCAGGCATTCGTAATGGTTTAGATGTGGTACGTATGTTGGCGATGGGTGCAGATACTTGCATGCTTGGTCGTGCATTTGTTTATGCATTAGGTGCTGCTGGTGGAGCAGGTGTATCTAATTTATTAGACTTAATTGATAAAGAGATGCGTGTTGCAATGACGTTAACAGGTGCAAAAACCATTGCAGATATTACCTCTGATTGTTTAGTGAAATTGGATCGAGAGTTGGCTGAGTGAAGAGCTTTAACGAGTGTGGTGGTTCAGTCATAAGTTTATGAGTTGAAAATATTTAAATTTTTTAATTCATCTCCCAATTCATTTTACTTTAATCCCTCCCAGCCTCCCTTTTAGAAAGGGAGGGGCTACATCTTTCAAGATTAAAGTAATGAAAAAGTCCCCCCTTTTTAAAGGGGGATTTAGGGGGGATTCTTCCAATACAGGATTAAAATTTAGGTTTTTATTTTTAATTCAAAACTTAAATAAAAAATTAGATTAATAAACATTATTCCTGATTAACATTTGGAATAGGGAAATTTCATATGCAAACTCAATCAGATTCACAGCAAACCATTCATAAACTCATCAATATTGTGGGTAAAGCACACGTTTTAACCGATGATCATGCTACACGCTTATATCGTCAGGGTCGACGTTATGGTTCTGGTCAAGTTTTGGCTGTTGTTACCCCAGGTTCTTTAATTGAGCAATGGCATGTTTTGCAAGCCGCAGTTGATGCAGATTGTATCGTGATTATGCAAGCCGCCAATACAGGATTGACTGGTGGTTCTACACCTTTTGGTGATGATTATGATCGTCCAGTTGTTTTAATCAGTACCCGCCGTTTAGCTGGGATTCAAGTGATTAATGACGGTCAGCAAGTAATTTGTTTACCGGGTGCAACACTGGATCGACTCGAAAAAGAATTGGCACCATTTAACCGTGAACCGCATTCTGTGATTGGTTCATCGTGTATTGGTGCATCAGTTTTAGGCGGGGTGTGTAATAACTCAGGTGGAGCATTGGTACGTCGTGGGCCTGCTTATACTGAGCTGGCACTTTATGCCCGCGTAAATGAAGTAGGCGCGTTGGAGCTGGTGAACCATTTGGGGGTGGACTTAGGTACAACGCCTGAAGAAATTTTATCTAAATTGCAAATGCAGCAATATCAAATGGATGATATTCAAAATGATGCTAATTGTTGTGCTTCAGATCAGCATTATGCCCATGATGTAACGCAAGTGGATGAAAATACTCCCGCACGATTTAATGCAGACCCATCACGTTTATTTGAAGCATCGGGTTCAGCAGGGAAAGTGTGTGTATTTGCAGTGCGTCTGGATACTTTTGAGAAAATCCCAAGTCAAGTGTTCTATGTCGGTACAAATTCACAGGATGATTTAACTGAAATTCGTCGTTTTTTACTCAAAGATTTAGCACGTTTGCCAATAGCCGGCGAATATATCCACCGTGTTGCTTATGATATTGGTGCTGAATACGGTAAAGATACTTTCATGTTTATTGAGAAGTTTGGTACAGCCAAAGTACCAGCAGCTTTTGCCATGAAAGATAAGGTCGATGGTTATTTAGAAAAATTTGGTATGAAAGGGCTTTCGGACAAAGTTCTGCAATTGGTCACTAAGTTTATGCCAAACCATTTACCGCAACGTATGAATGAATTCCGTGATTTATATGAACATCATTTGGTTTTACGTATAGAAAATCAGGATGTTGGGCAGGTTGAACAATTTTTAAAACAATATTTTGCCTCAAATACTTCAGGTCATTATTTTTTGTGTACAGAGGAAGAAGGGCGGAAAGCCTTTTTACATCGTTTTGCAGTTGCTGGTGCTGCCATCCGCTATCGTGATACCCATCGCAGTGAGGTGGAAGATATTGTGGCGTTGGATATTGCTTTACGCCGTAATGACCGTGAATGGTTAGAAACTTTACCCAAAGAGATAGATGATTTGATGATTCATAAACTTTATTATGGTCATTTTCTGTGTCATGTCTTTCATCAAGATTATATTGTCAAAAAAGGGGTTGATCCTTTAGCGATAGAACATCAAATGTGGCATTTGTTGGATGGTCGTGGTGCGGAATATCCTGCCGAACATAATGTGGGGCATTTATATGTGGCGAAGCCTGCACTGAAAAAACATTATCAAAAACTAGATCCAACCAATAGTTTTAATGTCGGTATTGGGCATACAACGAAATTAAAAAACTGGAAATCTTCATAAATTGAAGTGAATAATCATCAGGTGTAATACTTTAAGTGTAGTCTCAATAGCTACACTTTTTTTATGTCAAATTGACAGTTTCTTGCAGACAAATTATTTAAAAAGCCATAAACAAAATATGAAAAGTCGGTAAAGTAGTATGCAACAAGTTGCAAAGCCAACCTTAAAGGATTCATGATGACAACTCGCTATGCAAATATATTAAAACCACTTCATTTAGGCTTTACGACCATTAAAAACCGTGTCGTGATGGGGTCAATGCACACAGGTTTGGAAGACCGTTTTTATAACTATCCTAAATTGGCGGCATATTTTGGGGAACGTGCAAAAGGTGGTGTTGGTTTAATTATTACTGGGGGAATTTCACCGAACCGTTCAGGTTGGTTGCTTCCTGCGGGCGGGACTATGAATACCTTAGGCGATGTTGCACCACATCGTTTAGTCACGCATGCTGTGCATAAGCATGGTGCAAAAATTATTATGCAAATTTTGCATGCAGGACGTTATGGTTATCAACCTTTTGTGGTTTCAGCGAGTCCAATTAAATCACCCATTTCACCCTTTAAACCGCGTCAAATGAGTGAAAAGCAAATTCTGGATACCATTGATGATTATGCACATACCGCCAGTATTGCTAAAAAAGCAGGCTATGATGGTGTAGAAATTATGGGTTCTGAAGGTTATTTACTCAATCAGTTTCTAAGTCGCCATGTGAATCAGCGTGATGATCGTTGGGGTGGTGATATTCAGAATCGGATGCGTTTTGCAGTTGAAATTGTCAGATCGATTCGTGCAAAAGTTGGTGAAAAATTTATTATCTGTTTCCGTTTGTCGATGCTTGATCTGGTTCATGATGGTAATACCATGGATGAAGTGATTATCGTTGCTCAAGCTTTGGAAAAAGCAGGGGTAACATTGCTAAATACAGGTATTGGCTGGCACGAAGCACGTATTCCTACCATTGTCACATCTGTACCGCGAGCAGCATTTGCTGATTATACGGCTGAAGTGAAAAAGCATGTTGCTATTCCTGTGATCGCTTCAAATCGTATTAATATGCCTGAAACAGCTGAAGCTATTTTGGCTGCTGGAAAAGCAGATATGGTTCAGATGGCACGTCCGTTGTTGGCGGATGCATTTTGGGTGAGTAAAACCGCAACCAATCGTGTGGATGAAATTAATACCTGTATTGCCTGTAATCAAGCATGTTTAGATCATACTTTTAAAAATCAACGTGCCACTTGTTTAGTCAATCCACGTGCAGCGTATGAAACTGAATTGGTTTATTTAAAGACGAAAACACCGAAAAAAATTGCAGTTGTTGGTGGTGGTGTAGCGGGTATGTCTGCTGCAACAGTGGCTGCGAGTCGGGGGCATCAAGTGACTTTATTTGAAGCCGCACAAGAGATTGGTGGGCAGTTTAATTTAGCTAAGGTCGTTCCGGGTAAAGAAGAATTCCATGAAACGATTCGCTACTTTAAAGTCCAAATTGAAAAAACAGGAGTAGAACTGCGTTTAAATACCAAAGTAAACCGCGAGCAATTAGAACGTGAAGGTTTTGATGAGGTCATTGTTGCCACAGGTGTTGTGCCGCGTGGTTTGAAAATTGAAGGCAGTCATGCGCCACAAGTGCTGTCGTATGCAGAAGTATTACGGGGTGCTGCCGTTGGTAATCGTGTTGCAGTGATTGGTGCTGGTGGTATTGGATTTGATGTGTCCGAATTTTTATTGAAACCAGAGCATCAACCTCAGCCACAACCGTTGGCAGACTGGCAACGTGAGTGGGGCATTGATCCAAATCCGAGCTATATCTCTGAAGGTGGTTTGCAACCTGCACAAGTCGATCATCCTGTGCGTGAAATTTATTTGTTGCAACGTAAAACGACGCCTTTAGGTGCTGGTTTAGGAAAAACCTCGGGTTGGGTACATCGCGCACAACTGAAAAAACATGCGGTTAAAATGTTGCGTGGCGTGCAGTATAAATCCATTACCGATGAAGGTTTATGGATTGAAACCAATGGCTATGACCAACTTTTACGTGTGGATACGGTTGTGGTTTGTGCGGGGCAAGAGTCAGTAAAAGACATTATGCCAAATGAAGGTGAAAATACTTTGGCAAATTACCATATTATTGGTGGTGCAAAACTGGCAGCAGAGCTTGATGCGAAGCGTGCAATTCGTGAAGGTGCTGAATTAGCAGCCAAATTATGATTTTTTAAGTTAATTTGGCGAAACAATATTCATTTGAATGCTTTGCTTGTAATTTTTACTTGTCAGTTTTTAAAAAGATCCGTATTATGGCGCACATGGAAGCGTGGCAGAGCGGTTTAATGCACCGGTCTTGAAAACCGACGAGGGTGTGAGTCCTCCGTGAGTTCGAATCTCACCGCTTCCGCCAAATATCTAAAAAGACCCTTGATCATCAAGGGTCTTTTTTTTAACTTTAATTTTGTCCTAGATAAAAACCCACATAAAAAATTAGATTATAAAAGTTCTCAAATAAGTTCATGTAAAAGGGAAATACGAGTTAAATTTTTGTTTTGACTCTGCTCAGTTTTATAACTACTGGCTATTTATGCGAACTTTAAAACTTATGTTTTTTAGAATGTATGCCTAAGGTTCCAAGCGAAAATTTATCGATTGAATAGCCACAAAAAGTCTTTTTCTCTTTCATCTGTCCAATATCGGCTCCAGTAACTTTTTTCAAGCTTAATTTTTACTTGTTATTCGGATTAATAGACATTTCATAATTTATAAAAGATAGAGATGCATGAATTTTTAAATACATGGGGCAATAAGGTCAAAAAGGGGGGATGAATATCTAAAATAATTGAATGAATTTTATACTTAAATTTTTATTTAAGTACTTTACAAGATCAAAAAAAAGCCTATAATCCACACCATATTTTAATTTAGTGTGTCATCTTTCACATTATATGGGGCATTTCATGAAAAAAGTCATTGTTTCGGCAGTTTTAGGTTTTTCTTCTCTTTTTACTGTAGCGCATGCGGCAGGTACTGATTCTACTCAATTTGAGGTTAAACTTACAGTAAATGAATCCTGTAAGTTTACCGCGGCTCAAGACGTGGAATTTGCTTCTGTTGATCGTTCTACTAAATCTGCAAGCAATGCGAAAGGCCAGTTAAATGTTACTTGTACTTTAAATACACCCTATAAAATTGCTTTAGCAGGCAGTGGTGAAATGAGTAACACAAATGCTGCTTCAACCAGCAAAGTTCCATATAAATTGTATCAAGATTCTACCCGTACAACCGAGTGGGACGCTGTAAACTTATTATCAAAAACAGGTAATGGTAAAGATCAAGCGATTCCTGTCTATGCTAAATTAGCGGGTAATACCAACGTTGAAGCTGGTAATTATGTAGATACAGTGGTTGCAACTGTAACTTACTAATTGCTTAGAGCTGTACGAATAGAGTGACGCAGTATATGAACAAATTGAGACAATTCATTTGTGCTTCTATCGTTTCACTTTATTCGCTGAGCAGTTTGGCAGCCAGTCTGCAAGTTGCTCCAATTTCTGTTGCATTCTCCCCGCAAGAAAAAGCCAAAGAAATATGGCTGACCAATACCAGTGAGCGACCTATTCGAGCGCAAACTCGTGTGCTGATCTGGTCGCAAGTTGCAGGTCAGGATCAAGTAAATCCTACACGAGACTTGGTTGCCAGCCCATCGATTACAGAAATTAAAGCGGGTGAGCAACAGCTGATCCGAATTATTCGTATTGCCCCACAAAATACCGCGGTAGAACAGACTTACCGCTTATTGATTGATGAACTGCCAAGTTCAGGACAAGCCGATGCACAGACCGGCTTGCAGTTATTATTACAGTATTCTATTCCAGTTTTTATCCAGCCTACTGACAGTATTGCCATGCGCAATGGTTTAACGCTGTTAAATCAGGTAAATTTTCAATACCAGAATCAACAGCTGATTGTGAAGAACAATGCGAAAAGCCATATCAGGATCAGTGAATTAACTTATATCAATCCAAATGGTGAAAGAATACCGTTAATCAATGGTTTGGTAGGCTATGCGCTTGCTGGTCAGAGTATGCGCTGGGAGATTCCCGAGTCTAAAAAAATACTCCCAAATGGCAAGTTTGAAGCCAGAATCAATAGTGATGGTTTAGCACAGATGCTTCCCATTCAATAAGTATTAATGATAAAAAAGTTCGCTTACTGTGGCCCATTATTTCAAGCATTGCTGTGTACGTATTGTTTATCCAGTACTTTGGTTATTGCCAGTGAAACCGTCAGTTTAGAGGATGATGGTATTGAGCAGCAGGAGCTATATTTAAGTATTGTGTTGAATCAGGCATCTAGCTCAACTTTTGGGCACTTTATTCAAACACCGCATGATTTACTGATTTCACGGACGACCCTGCAAGAACTGCAATTAAAAGTTAGTGTACCTGATGCTCCCCAGCATGCAGGTTTTATCAGTTTGTCTCAAATTTCTGGCTTGAGCTACGATTACAATGCCGCTGCGCAAAGTATCCATTTGAATGTAGCTGTCTCTTTTTTGCAGAACAATACCGTGGCAGGATTTATTCCAATTGAAGCCGCCAAAGTCAATGCCCAGCAGATTAAACCGGGTGTGCTTTTCAATTATGATTTTTATGCCCAAGCCACTGAAGATGTTTGGTATTTAAGCGGTTGGAATGAGTTGCGTCTTTTTGGTTTTGGGGCGGGCAGTGTTTTAAGCATTTCTGCCAATCATGCTTATACCCAATCAAAGACATCGGAAGAACTGAATAGCCAGATTTTAGATACCTATTGGCAAAAGGATTTTGCCAATCGGGCGCTGACATTAACATTAGGCGATAGTCAGTCACGCGCTTTAGATTGGAGTCGTTCGACCCGAATTTCAGGTATTAAACTGGCAAAAAACTATAATTTACAGCCGTATCAAGTAACTTCACCGTTAGCCTCATTTAAAGATTCAGTGCTATTGCCGTCAACGGTAGATTTATTAATTAATGGCATACAGCAAAGCAGCAGTGAAGTGCTTCCGGGACAGTTTAATATTCAGACTGCACCGTCAATTACAGGTGCAGGAACAGCGCAGTTATTAATTACCGATTTGAATGGACAGCAACGGGTTGTCAATTTTTCCTTATTTGGCACTTCACAGTTATTACAGCAAGGTTTATCCGACTGGGACGTGAGTCTAGGGGTGAATAAACTGAATTATGCAGTCAAGTCATTTAGCTATGGGCATGATCTTTTAATGAATGCCACTTTCCGGCATGGTCTCAGCAATGACACGACATTGGAAAGCCATACTGAATATTCAAATGATGTGGCCTTAGCAGGATTCGGTATTGTACACCGCTTGCCAAATACTTTAGGGGTGCTGAATGGTTCTTACAGTTATAGCGAGTTAAACCAGCAGGCAGGGCAGGCTTTTTCAGCAGGTTATGAGTGGAATAACCGCTTGATCAACTTTTCTATGCATCACCAGCAAAGTGACGGTAATTTTGGTGATTTGGCAAGCGGTTTGGGCTATGCCTATATTGACCGCTCTGATCATGTTTTCTTGGGAGTGAATACGCCTCTTGGTCAATTTGGCAGTAGTTATGCAGCACAGCAATATCAGGGGATTGATAATGAATATTTGATCTTTAATTGGTCTTATTATTTTCCTTCTAAGAATTATCTAACCTTGAATATGACTCGTGATTTAAATGAAAAAAGTAATACTTTTTTTATGTCATTGAATATTCCGCTAGACCGTCAGACCAATGCCGCCATGAATGCCCAAAAAAATACAGAGCGTAATAAAGTGTCGGCAAGTGTGCGTAAAACAGCTTTGCAAAATCAAGCGGATTGGGGCTGGCAAAGCAACATTGAATATAGTGATCCAAGCAATTATAGCTTACAGGGACAGTTGCAGCGGGAAACCTCAGTGGGACAATGGGATCTGGGTTTTCAAAATGCCAAGATTAACGATGAAGATTATAGTACTGTCATTGGGTCAGCACGTGGCAGTCTGGTGATGATGAACCGCAATCTTTTTGCCATGCGTCAATCACTGAACTCATTTGCCGTGGTGTCTACAGAAGGTGTGGCCGATATTCCTGTACGGCTGGAAAATCGTCTCGTAGGTAAAACCAATCGCAAGGGCTTGTTGTTAATCGACTCACTGAATCCATATCAGCATAATGTGGTCTCTATAGATACGTTGGATTTACCGCTGGAATATAAAATTGAATCGACACAAATAGATACAGTTCCCTATAGTGCTAGTGGCGTATATCTGAATTTTCCAGTGTATAAAATGCGTTCGGTACAATGGGCTGCGGTCGACGAGCAGAATCAGCCTTTAAAAATGGGAAGCCGAGTGTGGGTACAGCAAACTGCACCTCATTTAGAGAATGTTGAACATACGATTGTTGGGCGGGATGGCATGATTTATTTAGAAAATCCCACCGCGTCAACAGTTTTTGTCGAGCAAATGGGGCGGGTGTGCCGTATGGACTTGCCTGATTTTTCAGCGCAATATGGTTTTCTAGACTTGGGGAATTTAACGTGCCAATAATGATGAATATTCACCATGTGCGACGTTCATGGTTGCTGCTGGCGTATTGGATTTTTGCCCTAATGCTGCCTTTTACTCTAATGGGTGTCAGCGCATCTGCTCAAGCCTCTGGTTCGTGCTGGCTGTCAGGCCCCGCTTTGAATTTCGGTTCGGTATCGGGTAAAGGAAAAACTAGCTACACCAATTGGCAAGTGACTTGTAACCAATATGGCCATACTAAAACGGTCAATGTCGCTTTATGCCCTTATGCGACCGCGGGTGGTTTAGGCTTATCCAATAACCGTCGCCAAATGGTTTCATATTCTTCTTGGCCGCATTCTTATCTCACTTATGATTTGTTTTATGATCCCGCTTTGACCCAGCGAATTGATACGCAAGCCAATTTATCGACATTAAAATGTACTTATAAAACTTTTACCGTGAATGAAAACCAGAAAGTTTTCGATCTACCCATTTATGGTTTGACATATTCGGGGCAAAATGTAACAGCTGGAAGTTATCAGAATAATAATGATACGCGAGTCAATCTATTATATGCCTTTAGTCAGGACAAGCAGCCAAGTACAGAAGATGTATTAGCATCTCAGTCAAGCAATCAAAGTGGCAACAGTTTGAGCGTCACGACAAACTATGAAAACAGCTGTAATCTGATTTCTGCATCCGATCTGAATTTTGGTCAAATGAATGATTTATCTCGGGCAGTGACCAGTTCGACAACGGTAGCTTTGTCCTGTCCTGTAAATACGTCTTGGAAAGTGAATTTAGATCAGGGAATGAACTATGACGGCGCAACACGTCGTATGCGTAAGGGTGCAGACTACATTGCCTATGAATTATATCGCGATGCGCAGTACAGTCAGCTGTGGAACAATAGCGGCGCATCACAGGGTACGGGCAACAATGGTACACAAACCATTAATATTTATGGAAAGGCAGGGCCAAGTTCAACGGCTGTACCTGCGGGAGAATATCAGGATACCATTACTGTGACCCTGACCTATTAATAGGTAATGACAGCGGTTACTTTGTCAGTATATTGACCCGCAGGAACATTGGTATTTGCTTGGTTAACTTGCCCCCAAACGGGAATTTTTTGGGTATTTCCAGTGCCTGTATTGCTGTAAGCATTTTGAGTATCTGCGCCCCAGAGCGTTGTACGATTGGCATCCTGATACAGGGTATAAGGAATTTTAGCGTTATTTGAAGCCGCATTTGCCATCGCTCTTTGGCTTTGCAACGCAATACGATAAGGTGTTCCTTGGGTACAAGTCACTGCCAAATGGTTACTTTGATTTGAGCCTTTTGATGCGCGGTTAATACTGCCAAAATCGAGATCTGAACTATTGGTTGCCGTAATATTGCACGTTTCTTTAATGGTAACGCTCACGTTAAACTGAGTCGATTGTTGATTAGCTGCATAAATCAGCGCCGATGCACCAACCAAAATACAGGTCAACAGAGCATAAAGTGGTAATTTCATACATTATCTTTTTTTATTAAGTCTATTCATTAACGATAGCGTACTAATTTTTTATCAAAAAGTATATTCATAAGCTAATAATTCCTATAGAAGACCTTATGCGTCAGTAGGTTATGACTGAAATAAGGCTAGATTTAAAAGTATATCCTCAAGATTGCAATGACTTGCTTAAAACAGTTAAATATTTAGCCAGAACCATTTGGAAAAAGTGGTCAAGCGATCACCAAAAAATTGTTTGCATCTAAAATGGGGTGTATCTAATTGTTAGTGAAAGCTTTATCACAAAGGACTTTAAGCTTGATTTTGTCTAGATGATTCACTTTATGCAAGGTGTTATTGCGTGCTATAGATGCCGCTTTATTGGCGAGATTAACGCGTATTTTCTGAATCTGAGTGCTTTCGATAAAAATGATCGCTATAATGCGGGCTTAAAGTTTAAGATGATGTTATGAAGAGAAAGACATTTCTGATACAGATTTTCCTGCTATTGTTCACCTTTCAAAGTATTTGGAATGTGGCGGAAGCGGCGTGTCTGCATGAAATGCCAAATGTGACTTCATTTCTCAATGATCCTTCTCTTGTGCAACCAATTGCACAAAGTAATGACAATAAACAAAGTTTGGTCGATGATCAAAAAATTTATGATTATTGTCAAAAAATATGCTTTAACGACAGGTGTAGCCACTTATCGAATCATATTGCACTTGAGTTAGATACTCAGTCTTATTATAACGATAAACCTAATTTTCAAGTCGATATTCGACACGCTCGACCTTGGGCAAATTTTTACCAATCGCCCTATCTCCCTCGTTTAGCTCCACCTCCCGAATTATCCCCGCTCGCGGTGGGGTAGCCTAAAACAACCCACCATCATTCTATTAATGTTTGTGGGACATCTTCATGTCAAAAAAAGTTTCAACTCATGGTATGGGTTTGAATGAGAAAACGACTGTTCAGCTAAAAAAAGCTCAGTTGGTTGCATTCATCCTCGGGATATCTATTTCGGCGAGCATTTTTGCTGAGCAGTCAGTAGCATCCAAAAATCAGCAAGATTCAGATTTCAATCAAATATTAATGCGTGTTGAAGGTCATCAAAACCAAATTCATGCTTTACAAACTCAACAGGATATTGCGACAGCTAAACTGAAACAAAGCCAACTGTGGGCAAATCCAAGTTTATCTGTGCAAAAAACAGGGTTTAAATCCGATCAGGATCAAGAATTAGATATCGAGATTAGCCAACCTTTAGATATTTTTGGTCAACGTCGTAGCCGAAAAAATTTAGCAAAAGTTGAATTATCTCAAGTCGATTTAAATCAAAAATTATATAAAGCCGAAACCTTATTGGCTGTGAAATATTTATGGTCTCAAGTCCTTGTTTTGCAAGAAGAGCTTAAAATTAGCAAAACTCAATTAGCAGACAGTCAAGCAAATGTGGACGCGACACGATTACGCTATCGTGCAGGGAGTGTGTCCAGATTAGATTTGGATCGTATTTTAGTTACTCATATTGAAAATCAGCGACGTACACAAGAAATGGAGTTGTCCTTAACCACGGTGAAAAGACAATTGGCAAATTTGTGGGGGGCAGCTGAACTTGATCATGATTTGAGTGCAGCTCGTGCGCAATTATGGCCATCTGATACCACCGCCTTTGTGCAACAGGCGCCGAATGAAAATTTATTGGCACAAAGTATTCAACTGCAAAAAGTCAAACAGCAAGCCAATTTAGCCTATTTAAAGGCACAAGCTAGACCCAATCCGAATGTACTTTTCGGGATTACCAATAGCAAGCAAGCCGACTTAAACAACACGGAGAGTCAAATACGGTTAGGGGTTGAAATACCGTTGAATATCTTTGATCGTCAGCAATATGGCATGCAAATCGCCCAAGCAAAACAAGATTTATTAGATCAGCAACAGCAGTATTACCAACAGCAGAATAAGACTCAACTGGACACTTTATTGCTTGAGCTGAAGGGTCTGAAATGGCAATACGACTTGATCAATGAGCAACAAATTCCGCTATCGGAGTCAGTACATCAAAAAACCTTATTGGGTTTTAAGGTGGGTAAATACTCTATTACTGATGTACATCAAGCTAGCATTCAGCTTCAGGAACAACGTTTGAACAAAATACAAACGTTAAAACAGGCATGGCAAAAATCTTTGCAAGCTGAAAGTTTAGCCTTGGGGGTGGATTCAAATGCGATTATGTCGCCCGATGCACTGATGAAAATTAATCAAAATTTATGGCAATCCACAAATGACCTAAACCCAGTGGTAGGAGAATAAGCGTGTCTGTAGATCAAGCAAAAAAACAATGGGTTTGGATTATTGCCATTATCATCGTGAGTACCGTTCTGAGTGCTATTTTATTATTCAGTGGTAAAGAAAAACCAAGTAAAGCTGCCGATGAAGATGCACATGCAGATGAAGAGCATGGACATGGCGAGACTGAGGAAGCTCATGCTGAAGATGAAGCCTTAAACTTCACATCAAAACAATTGGTTGAGTTTGGCGTGAAATTAGCACAAGTTGAATTGGGTGAAGTTGAACAAAAACAACAATATCCAGCTAGACTTGTGGTGAATACTGACCAACAAGCGCATGTGGAGGCGAGTTTTGCAGGGCGAGTTGAGAGTGTCGCTGTAGCCTTGGGAGAGGAAGTGAAAAAAGGACAGGCTTTAGCCACACTTTTTATTCCTGACCTTGTGGATCAACAAGCCAACTTAAGTATTGCTCAGGAAGCTTTAACTTTAGCTTCGCAAGACTATCAAAGAGAAAAACAGCTTTTCAATCAAGGGATTTCTGCTCGACAGGATTATCAACGCGCATATAACGCCTATCGACAAGCGGAGATTCAAGTTCAGGCCGCACGAAGTCGTTTATCAGCACTGGGTGCAAGCAGCGGCAGCCAAGGGCGTTATGTGATTAAGGCACCTTTTAATGGGGTGATTACGAAAAAAGATATTGTTGTGGGTGAAAATATTTCTGCGGATAAGCAATTGTTCATAATTGATCAGCTGGATCAATTATGGGTGGAATTTATTTTACCGAGTGCTGCAAATATTCATGTTCAACCGAATCAGGAAATTGAATTTAAATCCTTGCAAACCAATAATCTTTTTAAAGCACGAGTGCAGGCATTAACAACGGAAGCGGACAGTCAAACAGGACGTTTACAAGTCCGCGCGAAAGTCTTAACGCCAGCCCAAGAACTACGTCCCAATTTAATGGTGAATGTTTTATTAACAGGTGAAACAACGCGACAACCGGTATTGCGTGTGGCTAAAGCTGCGATTCAACAGATTGATGGTCAACAGGTCGTGTTTATTGCCAAGACTGAAAAAGATCAAATTCATCTGACAGCAAGCCCTGTACAACTTGGCAACTACTCCAGTGATGGTCAATGGGTCGAAATTAAATCGGGTTTAACGGAAAAACAGCAGTATGTCAGTCAGGGCAGTTTTCTGTTGAAATCGGAAATGGAGAAGGGAGAGGCTGAACATGCCCATTAATTCTCAAGACGACCTGTTTCTAAGTAAAGGATTGTTTGATCGAATCATTCAGTTTTCTATTCGTAATGCCATTTGGGTGATGTTGTTTGTCGTCGCATGGATTGCTATCGGAATATTTAGTTATCAAAAACTGACGATAGATGCCGTACCTGATATCACCAATGTGCAAGTTCAAATCAACAGTCAAGCCAATGGTTTTACCGCACTTGAAGTTGAGCAACGGATTACCTATCCGATTGAAAATGCCATGTCAGGGATGTCTAACCTAGAACAGACACGGTCGGTTTCTCGTTACGGACTGTCGCAAGTCACCATTATTTTTAAAGATGGAACCGATATTTATTGGGCGAGACAACTGATTAATCAACGTTTGCAAGAAGCCAAAAGTGCTTTACCTGAAAATGTTGAGCCACAAATGTCGCCTATCTCGACAGGTTTGGGGGAAATCTATCAGTGGGTAATCAAAGCAGAACCGAATGCTAAAAAGCCAGATGGCACGCCTTATACGGCGATGGATTTAAGGGAAGTCCAAGACTGGATTGTCCGTCCTCAGCTGCAACGGGTTGAAGGGGTTGCTGAAGTCAATAGTATTGGGGGTTATGAGAAAACCTATATTGTTGCCCCAGATTTAACCCGGTTACAGCAGATCCAAATTTCAGTGGCAGAGTTGGAGCAGGCACTTCAAGATAACAATGGCAATCGGGGTGCAGGTTTTATTGAAGATAATGGGCAACAACTGACCGTACGTGTACCCGGTTTATTGTCGTCTATTCAAGATATTGAAAATGTCACTATTAGCACCAAAAATGGCTTACCTATTCGGGTAAGTGATGTAGCTTCAGTTTCCATTGGTCATGATTTGCGTACAGGCGGTGCGACGTATAACGGTGAAGAAACCGTATTGGGTACTGCCATGATGATGATGGGCGAAAATAGTAAGTCCGTCGCTCAAGCCGTGGATAAAAAAGTTCAAGCAATTCAACAGTCATTACCGAAAGGTGTGGTGATTGAAACCGTTTATGATCGTAGTCATTTGGTAGATAAGGCAATTAAGACCGTTGCCAAAAACCTTGTCGAAGGTGCCATCCTTGTTATTGTGATCCTGTTTATTTTTCTAGGTAATTTTAGGGCTGCACTGATTACCGCATGTGTTATTCCGCTTTCGATGCTGTTTACCTTGACTGGAATGGCAGAGCAGAAAATTAGCGCCAATCTGATGAGTTTAGGTGCTTTGGATTTTGGAATTATCGTTGATGGTGCAGTGGTGATTGTGGAAAACTGTATCCGTCGCTTAGCGGAAGCTCAACAGCATAAAGGTAGAAAATTAACGCGCTCTGAACGTTTTACGGAAGTATTTTTAGCTGCAAAACAAGCAAGACGTCCACTTATCTTTGGGCAAATCATCATTATGGTGGTGTATTTCCCGATTTTTGCACTGGAAGGCGTTGAAGCGAAAATGTTCCATCCAATGGCAATGACCGTGGTTCTTGCACTTGTGGGCGCGATTATTTTGTCCATTACTTTTGTGCCAGCAGCCATCGCCTTGTTCCTAACAGGCGATGTCAAAGAAACAGAAAGTCGTTGGATGAGTTCGTTAAAAAATGGCTATGCAAAACTTTTAGATCAAGCCTATGCCTTTAAATATGTGGTGGTGACAGCAGCAATCAGCATTTTGCTCCTTACGGCTGTGATGTCGACGCGTGTGGGAACTGAGTTTTCCCCGACATTGAGTGAAGGGGATTTTGCCCTGCAATTACTGCGTGCACCGAGTACAGGGATTGAAGAATCGTTAAGAATACAAGAAGGGCTAGAAAAGCAGCTTTTAAAAGAATTTCCTGAAATTAAGGCTATTTTTTCTCGTACAGGTACGGCTGAAGTCGCAACAGATGTGATGCCTCCGAATATTTCCGATAGTGTTGTGTTATTGAAACCGCATGATCAATGGTCGAATCAAGATGAAACGATCGATGATTTGCGAGCACGAATGCTGGAGTTTGTGGAGAAAATTCCCGGCAATAACAGTGAATTTTCACAACCGATTGAACTGCGGTTTAATGAGTTAATTTCGGGGATTCGCAGTGATGTCGGCATCAAAATTTTTGGTGATGATATGCAGACGCTGAATCAAGAAGCAGAAAAGATTGCGGAAAAACTGAAAAAAATTGAAGGTGCGAGTGAAGTTAAAGTGGAGCAAACCGATGGTTTACCTGTATTGAATGTCGATATTGATCATGCTTTGGCAGCACAATATGGTTTATCGGTGAAGTCGATACAAGATTTAGTGGCGACCAGTATTGGTGGTCAGAATGTCGGGGAAATCTTACAAGGTGATCGACGTTTCGATTTTGTGATTCGATTAGACGAAAGCATGCGCACGCCACAGCAACTGGCAATGTTACCGATTCAACTGCCCAATGGTGGATTGATTCAACTGCAAGATGTTGCCAAAGTTGAAAATATTTTGGGGATTAGTCAAGTCAGTCGAGAAAATGGTAAACGCCGTGTTGTGGTCACAGCCAATGTACGTGACCGTGATTTAGGCTCTTTTGTGCAAGAAATGCAACAAGAGCTGAAACAACAGGTCTTACCTGCGGGGTATTGGTTGGGCTATGGCGGACAGTTTGAAAATTTAGCTTCAGCAAAAGCCAGAATGCAAATTGTCATCCCTATGGCATTCATCATCATTTTTGTTTTACTCATGGCTGTATTTAATAACGTTAAGGATAGTTTGCTGGTGTTCAGTGGTGTGCCATTTGCATTGTCTGGTGGATTAATGGCGTTATGGTTAAGGGATATTCCAATTTCGATGTCAGCAGGCATTGGTTTTATTGCTCTGTCTGGTGTCGCTGTGTTAAATGGTCTGGTCATGCTGACTTTTATTAAAGAGTTAAGAGAAAAGTTTGATGTTCATACCGCAACATGGTCAGGTGCAGTTTTACGTTTACGTCCGGTATTAATGACGGCCTGTGTCGCTTCTTTGGGCTTTATTCCAATGGCATTGGCGACGGGAACAGGGGCAGAAGTGCAGAGACCTTTAGCAACCGTGGTGATTGGCGGCATTATTTCTTCGACGTTTCTGACGTTGTTAATTTTACCTGTGTTATATCGCTGGTTAAACGAGAGAAATACTACAGATGAGTTTATAAAGAGTGATAGTGGGATATCCTAAATCTGCTCAAACTTCATTATAAAATTGGACAATGGGGTCACTATGGTCTGTATTTAATGGCAATAGAACCCTAAAAAAGGAATCAACAATCATTTTGTTGATTCCTTTTTTCTTTTAATCCATATAAAGCTTGTTGCTCGATTTGAGGAAAATAAAAAATTAAGCCAACAATGGAAAGTTGCTGAAATGGAAACAGCTGTCTTAAAAAAATGGTCGCGTATTTTGCTCAGGCTTTACTAAGGATTTGCTCAGGAAAATCAGCTTAAAGGGCAAATTTTTTATGGTTTGGTTATATAGTTTGGTTGTATCCAATCTTGTCAGTTGCAGTTTCTAGTCATTTAAATACACATCCGTCAATCAGAAAAGTGGTACAAACATGATAATCGTCTAGTATATTAAATAAGCAATAGGTGATTTTTATCGTTCGATAAGTTTAACAACATGACTGCAAGAAATTTTTATCTGAGTCTGATGTTATCTTTACAGCAAGGAGAAGGTCAATGCCAAATTTTATGCGGCCGATACACTTTAGTTTGCTGTTCACTCTTACACCTCTGATGTTTGCAATTGGTGGTTGTAGTGCGAAGCCACCTACAAATACCACGATCACAACACTGACCAATCCTCATCGTATTGTTTATCCTGATATTGATTCAGGTTTAAGTGAACAGCTATATCCCAATGAAAAGGTGATTGCTGAACAGATCGCTGAGGTTATTGAAAAATCTATTCGTAAACAATATGCATTAGGCAGTGCGCGTCGTGATGCACATCCGAAAGCTCATGGTTGTGTACGAGCAGAGTTCCAAGTGTTAGAAACACTTCCGAAGCGTCTTGCTAAAGGTATTTTTATTCCCGGTAAAAAATATCAGGCATGGATACGTTTTTCGAATGGTTCGCCTGATGCAACGCAGGCAGACATTAAAAAAGATGCACGTGGGATGGCAATCAAAGTTTTAGCTGTATCGGGGGAAAATCGCTTAGAGAATGAGGTTGCCACACAAGACTTTATTATGATCAATCATCCCGTATTCTTCGTTAATGATCCTAACCGCTATATGTCTTTTATGCAGGATATCAACAGTGATCGTTTTTTTAGAAAGTTGCATATTCCTTTCGCACTCGGTTCTAAGGGAACGCTGATTGCTTTAAATCTTAGAACAAGAATTTCAAACCCACTGCAAACCCGATATTGGTCTATGGTTCCCTACCAGTTAGGCATAGGCCCTGATCGTCAGGCGGTAAAGTATTCAGCCAGATCTTGCACAGCAGCAATAGATCCTATCCCAAACCATCCGAAGCATGATTTTCTTCGAGATGCACTACGAACTAGCTTACAAAAGGGGGATGCTTGTATGGAGTTTCTGGTGCAGCCTAGAACATCAAGCACATTGCTCGTGGAAGATGCCATGACCGAATGGAAAGAAACGCAAGCTCCTTTTTATCAGGTGGCGACGATTCGTATTCCTCAACAGGTCTTTGATACACCTGATCAGAATAAATTTTGTGAAAATCTGTCTTTCACACCATGGCATACGCTACCTGAACATAAACCGCTTGGCGTCATAAACAGGATGCGTAAGGTGATTTATGATCGTATCAGCCAAGTTAGACATGAGATGAATTCAACCCAAAGACAAGAACCGCAGTAACATAAAATAATGATGGTTGATATATCAAAAAGCCCTTAATTCTTTAGGGCGAAGATCATTGAATTTTCTTAACCGATTATAGAATTAAAGCAGACGAGATCTGATCTCATCTGCTTTAAGTATAGTAATATCTTTTTTAAATCTGCTAAACGTTCGATTTAGCTAAATACTTTTCCATTTCCTCAGCAGGAACCATACCACCGCCAGTGCCCCAAACAATATGATTTGAATGCTGGAGTTGTTGTTCAGTAAAATGGTGCAGCGCTGCATAGTCTTGACGCTGATTGACGATGACAGGGCCTAACATTCCAGCAAGCGCAGAAGGCTCTAACTTAAGATGTTCAGACTGATTTAACATACCCAGTAATAAATACATGGTTTGGTCATCTAAAGTATAAAAACCATCAAGCAGTCTTTGCATAGCTCGGCCGACAAATCCAGATGCACGACCAACAGCTAAACCATCTGCTGCCGTAATGTTATCGATACCAATGTCTTGCACCGAAATTTCATCATGCAAACCCGTTGCAACGCCAAGCAGCATACACGGTGAATGTGTAGGTTCGGCAAAAATACAATGTACATGATCGCCAAATGCCATTTTTAAACCAAATGCCACGCCACCGGGACCACCACCAACACCGCATGGTAAATAAACAAATAAAGGATGTGCTTGATCGACAACAATGTTTTGTTGCTCTAGTTGGGTTTTTAGGCGTTGTCCTGCGACAGAATAACCTAAGAATAAAGTCCGTGAATTTTCATCATCAATGAAGAAACAGTTCGGATTCTGTAGCGCTGCTTTACGACCTTGTTCTACTGCTACACCGTAATCTTCAACGTATTCAACAACCGTTACGCCGTGAGAACGTAATTTGTCTTTTTTCCATTGACGTGCATCGGCTGACATATGCACGGTAACATCAAAGCCCAACTGCGCACTCATAATGCCAATCGAAAGTCCTAAATTCCCTGTAGAACCGACGGCAATGCTGTATTGGCTAAAAAATTGCTTAAATTCAGGGCTATTGAGTTTGGCATAATCATCTTCAAGGCTTAATAGGCCAGCTTGTAGCGCAAGTTTTTCAGCATGACAGAGCACTTCATAGATGCCGCCACGTGCTTTAATTGAACCTGAAATAGGTAAATGACTGTCTTTTTTCAGCCAAAGTTTACCGTGAATGGTTTGGCCAAAATGCTGTTCAAGTTGTTGTTGCATGTTTGGAATGGCAGCCAATTCAGATTCGATCATACCGCCCGTAGTAGCCGTTTCTGGAAAAACTGCCATGAGATAGGGTGCAAAACGTGCTAAACGGTCACGAGCATCATCAATATCTGTCTGGTTAAGTCCCACATAAGGTAAACCTTTTGCAAGTGTGGTGAAATTAGGGTTGAACCAAGCCGTTTCTTTGAGTGCGATCAGATCCTTAACAATAGGGTGTCGCGCAACAAGTTGATTAAGTTGATCAGAATTCATAAGAGTACTCATAAAAGCTTAAATAAAATTAGACAGTAGGAAGGTGCAACCCAGCGCGATCAGTGAGGCTATAAAAGTTGCTGAAGTATAATATTTGAAGGTTTCACTTAAGGTTGCTCCACAATATTGTTTAACCAACCAAAAGAGAGAATCTGTAACGATGGTACAGCCAATTGCACCTGAACCAATCGCAATGGCCATAATTTCAGGGCTTAAATTTGGATAGAGATGTAGCATTGGCGCGACAATCGCAGTCGCTCCCATCATAGCAACGGTTGCAGAACCAACGGCAGCATGCAAAATGAGGGCAACTAACCATGCCAATAAAATTGGATGCATGTGTAAATGTGAAAGTAGAACAGCCATAGAATCAGCTAAGCCACTGGCTTTTAGAATGCTATTAAATGCACCGCCAGCACCGATAATCAATAAGATATTCGCGATAGAAGAAAATGAACTTTCAGTGTCTTTTAATAAAGCTGCCATGCTCATATTACGGCATAAGCCTAAAGTGTAGTAAGCCACAAATACTGCAATAAACATGGCTGTGATTGGGTTACCGATAAAGTCTAAGAATTGGTAAAATGCGGTTTGTGATTGAGTGTTTAATTCGGCAATGGTCTTAATGAGCATTAGTCCAATCGGTAAGAACACCGTGAATAATGTTATTTTTAATGAAGGTAGTGTGTGTTCTTCTCTAAGGGTTAAATTCGAAAATTCTTCAGGAACCGCTTTAAAAGGTAAGCGTTTACCCAGTAATTTTAAAAATAAAGGGCCGCCAATCAGTGAAGCGGCTAACCCGACTATTAAACCGAAAATAATCACTGTACCAACATCAGCGCCTAATTTATTGGTGACATAAAGCGCTGCTGGATGAGGTGGAACCACGCAATGTACTGCCATTAATGCGGTACAGAGTGGAATGGCTAATTTAAATAATGAAGTCTTGGTATGCTTTGCAATGGAAAAGGCCAAAGGGATTAATAAAACGACACCAACTTCAACAAATAAGGTAATGCCGCAAAGTAGGCCAATCAGTACCATGATGATATCTGTAGATAGCCAACGACAACGTTGCAGAGAGAGGGCAATACGTTCAGCAGCACCAGAGATTTCCATCATTTTACCCAGAATGGTTCCCAGTGCGATGACCGTTGCAAGAAAGCCGAGCGTGCTTCCAATGCCATTTTCAATGGCATTGATCATTTCGAGTGGCTGCATGTTCATTGCCATCCCAACAAAAAAGCTGGCAAGAAGCAATGCTAAAAATGGATGTAACTTGAATTTTAGAATCGTAAAAATGATCAAACATATACTGGTCAATAAAATACCGACATCTAAGAAATTGGTTTCCATACCTTATGTCTCCATGACTAAAATTTCTATTTCCCTATTGGAGTAAAATAAAGGTACTGCGTCAAACGATGAAATTTTGCTTTTAGATTAAAATAATTCATCTGAAAAAATAGAATAAAATAAATATTGCTCTTTAAATGAATTTTGAGTTAAATTTTTTCATCTGATAGTAGGGTCTGTTGACATTTCACAGATGCTTGCGACAGAGGACATTTTTAGACGATGCAAGGCTTGTTTTGCGAAGTTTAGTTATTCTAAATGATGAGCAGTGACTAAAGCTGCGCAAGATAACGCAGTAGCGGCAAAAATGTCCCTGTCCCGTAGGGTTATCACTAAAACTGCCCCAAACTTCGTTATGAAATTTGACAAGGGGATTACCATTGTCTGCATTTCATGCCTTGTTTGTGTTGTTTTAGCGAATAACGCAATGCATGGTTGAAATGTCAACAGACCCTATATGTTCGTTTAATTTCTGATGAGTAACATAATGAATGGGTTAGGGATAAACGAATGACCAATCTACATAAGACGCTGACGGGTTTTCAACTTTCAAAGTTAATTACCTTCGAAGTTGCCGCAAGGCATGAGTCCTTTGCTTTGGCTGCGGAAGAATTATTTTTGACCCCTAGTGCAGTGAGTCACCAAATTAATTTGTTAGAAAAAGAATTAAATATAAAATTATTCCTACGTTTGCACCGTAAAGTCGAGTTAACCAATGAGGGAAAACGGGTCTTTTTGGCTTTACAATTTTCATTGGATTACTTGAATACTGAAATTAAAGCCATACAAAATCAAGCACTGGCAGGCTCTCTGACGATTTATGCTCGGCCTTCAATTGCACAATGTTGGTTGGTGCCTAAATTGTCTAGTTTTACCGAATGTTATCCATTCATTCAGTTGTCTATTTTGACGGGTAATGAGAATGTTAATTTTCAACGGACTGGAATTGATTTAGCGATTTATTTTGATAATCAGCCATCCTTTCAATTGGATTATCAGTATTTGATGGATGAACATATTATTCCAGTGTGCAGTCCAGAATATGCAGCAAAGTTTAACCTTATGGGGAACTTGGACAACCTCATGCATTGCACCTTATTACATGATTGCCAAGCTTGGAGTAACGGTACTGGAACGGATGAATGGAATAGTTGGGCGATACATTTTAATGCCCATATAGATAGTTCTGCTGGGATTAGCTTTGATCGTTCAGATCTTGCATTAATTGCTGCCAAAAATCATTTAGGCATCACCATGGGCAGAAAAAGATTGGTAGAAAAGGAAATTGAACGTGGAGAGTTAGTGCTTCCATTTCCAGAGATGTATCTGCGCTGTGATCAGCATTATTATGTCGCTTCACTCAAATATCGTAAGTGGCCAAAAATAGATGCTTTTATTGATTGGTTGAAAGCAGCGGTAAATGAAGAGCAAGCTTAAGTTTTATATTTGCGGATTACATATCTATTTTTCTATGGATGCTCAAATGAATATCGTTAAGCTTTCGGGGATGACAGAAGGCTTCTAATGTGAACAGTCATCGGCATTCCCTTGTACTTGAGCAACATAGCTTAAATAAAAGGGAACTGAGATGAAAATGCTTTAATTGTTTAAATCAAACCAGATAAATTGACTATCTGTATGGGCTTGAATCGTCGCTAGATCATCAAAAAATAAGGCATCACCCGCTTTAACGGTTTGTCCTGCAATGTCGATTTCGCCCTCAATCACATGGACATAGTTAAATTTTTGGCTTGCTTTTACATCGAGTGTATAACCTTTTTGTAAAAATGCAGTTTTTACTTCTGCATTTTGACGAATATGCATCGGGGCATTGGCATTTGGGCCAACGATCAACTGCCATTCATTCGGTGTGAGTTTAGGATCACGTTGAATCTGTTGATAAGTCGGTTCTGCATTTTGCACATTAGGCGTAATCCAAATTTGCAGTAGATGGACTGCTTCATCATTTTGGTTAATTTCACTGTGCTTAATGCCTGTACCAGCACTCATGAGTTGCCATTCACCCGCATGAATTTGGCTTTCATTGCCCATACTATCTTTATGAGAAATCGTACCTTTGAGTACACAGGTTAATATTTCCATATTGTCATGCGGATGGGTGCCAAAACCATTTTGTGCAGCAATAATGTCATCATTAATGACGCGTAAAGATCCGATTCCCATAAATTCAGGGTTATACCAACTGCCAAAAGAGAAGCTATGTTTCGATTCTAACCAACCCGCTTTGACATGCCCGCGATCTTCACTACGATGTAAATAAGTTGTCATGCTCAATCTCCGAATTATTATTGATTCAATGGAGTAATTTTAATCTCTGGATGATTGGGATGAAATAGTTAAAAAGCAACATATTGTTTTGTTTTTGGAACGATGATTTAAATGGATTGATCAAAGAACAGCGCATAAAAAAACCTACTTTAAAGTAGGTTTTTTTATGCTTAGGACTGAAAATAAAGCTAAATTTATTCTAAGAATTTAACTGTTACCCCAGATTTTACTTTTTTACCTAAATCGTTGGCATCCCAGTTGGTTAAACGGATACAACCATGCGAAGCCGTTTTAGAAATTGCCGATGGATTCGGTGTACCGTGAATACCAAACGATTTTTTGCTTAAACCAATCCAGATATTACCTACAGGAGCATTAGGACCTGGTGGTAAGGATAGGGGCTTTTTGTTGTTGCCCTGAATAAAGTTGCTTGGTGAATAGCTATACCATGGGTTTGGTGCTACGCCCGTGACTTTATATGTACCTGTAGGTGACGGTGTGTCAGAACTACCAATGGTCGCAGGGAACGAGCCAATCATTTGATTACGGCTGTTGAACAAATACAGTTGTTTGGCGCCTTTATGCGCAACAATCAAATGAATGTCTTCAGGGACTTCGTTGCGGATGTTGGCAACAATAATTTTTTCACCGGCTTTTTTGAATGTCGCTTTTGGATTTAACTTTTTCAAAAAGTCTTCATCCATATGGAATTTTTCACCAAGCATTTCGGTTACACGCGTGTAGTACAAGCCTTTCATTTTGGCTTGTAAGGCATAATCATGCGGAATCGAGGCTGCATAAGGGCCTTTTAAGTCTGCATCGGTAATGGTGTATTCAATAAATGCAGGTTTAGATCCTTGTTTAGCAATTAATGCATTCCAAGTTTCTTGCGTTAACGTTCCTGTTGGCTTAATACCATTGATTTGTTGGAACGATGCAATTGCTTTAAGGGTATTTTTACCACTTGAACCATCAATAGCGCCGGGTGAAGCATGTGCATTGTTGAGCATGACATGCGCACGTGCATAAACAGGGAATTGACCTTTACCAATATTCTCATACCAGCCGGCATTGTTTAGACCATCAAGGGTCCAAGACGCTTTAGTCGCTACAGAACTAGACGTGGTCGCTGTGCTGGTGGTTGGCGCTGCACCGATAGCAGCTGTATCATCTTCAGATTTTTCAAGATCTTGTAAGGTTTTTGAAGCCTTATTTAAGTCTTGTTGTTCTTGTTGTGTAATCTGGGTTTCAGCCGTGCTTTGAGCGCTTGATGCGGCATTAGTCGCAAGTGGATCAATCGGGTCTTGAACCGCAGTATCAGCAATCTTTTTAGGATTTAATGGTTGTTCCGCGATAGGTGCGGCAAATGCTGTACCCGCAATAATGCAACTTAAACTCATAGCGAGTAATGTGCGAACGAACATGTAATTCAACCTTAAGAATTATTCATTAACAATTTGATAAAACTACACAAGTATTGCAGAAAAAATGAGGAGATGCAGTAGTTCTTTTGTTTAAAAATTATTTTACATTTAACCTGATTGATTTTTAGATAGGTGAGAAGTTATTAAATTTTCGACCTTTTTGTTATGATAGTGCGAAGATTAAAAATGAGATGGGAAAGAAATGACGGCTCTAAAAAATGATCGTTTTCTACGTGCTTTATTACGTGAGCCAGTAGATACCACACCAGTTTGGATGATGCGTCAAGCCGGGCGTTATTTGCCTGAATATCGTGAAACACGTGCCAAAGCAGGTGATTTTCTTTCCTTATGTAAAAATAATGATTTTGCATGTGAAGTGACTTTACAGCCTTTACGCCGTTATGACTTGGACGCTGCTATTTTATTTTCAGATATTTTAACCGTGCCTGATGCTTTGGGCTTAGGTTTGTATTTTGAGGCAGGTGAAGGACCGAAATTTCACAAAACCATTCGTACAGAACAAGATGTGGCGAATTTACCAAATTTTAATGCCAAATCGGATCTTGATTATGTCATGAATGCGGTAACGACGATTCGTTCTGCATTGGGTGGACAAGTACCACTGATTGGTTTTTCAGGTAGTCCGTGGACACTTGCAACGTATATGGTTGAAGGGGGTTCAAGTAAGGATTTCCGTTATACCAAGCATATGATGTATGCCCAACCAGAAGTGTTACATGCTTTACTTGATCGATTAGCGATTGCGGTAATTGATTATTTAAATGCGCAAATTGATGCTGGCGCACAAGCGGTACAAATTTTTGACAGTTGGGGTGGCGCTTTGGCACACCGTGAATATATTGAATTTTCACTCAATTATATGCAAAAAATTGTTGCAGGTTTACAGCGTGAAAAAGATGGTCGCAAAGTGCCAGTGATTTTATTCACTAAAGGTGGTGGTCAGTGGCTAGAGCCAATGATCGCGACGGGTGCAGATGCATTTGGGCTAGATTGGACGACACAACTTAATGTGGCGCGTCAAACGGTGAATGGTCGTGCAGCTTTACAAGGTAACTTAGACCCAGCCACTTTATATGGCACACCAGCATCCATTGAAAAAGCGACCAAAGCCATGCTAGATGATGCTTATGCCGGTGGTGAAAAAACGGGTTATATTGCCAACTTAGGTCATGGTATTACCCAGTGGGTCGATCCTGCAAATCCTAAAGTATTTATTGATACGGTGCATGAATATAGCGCCAAATATCTTTAACTACATGTGAGTCAACTCATTTTTTAGGATTCAACCTTGATCAGTCTTTTTAAATCATGTTTTGAGTTCTCATTTAAGGCAGCTTCGGCTGCCTTATTTGGGATTTTGCTTCTTGTTGCATTTGCATTTACTGCATCCATGGGCAGCCAAGAGTTTTATGGCTTTTTTCGTTATGACTACTTACTGTTTTATGCCTTAATCATTCAAGTTTGCTTAGTGTATTTGAAGTTAGAATCTTGGGCAGAAGCGAAAGTGATTGCTTTGTTTCATATTATGGCCATGGTCATGGAAATTTTCTTGACCCACCCGCAGATCGCTTCATGGCAGTATCCACAACCCGCCATCTTTAAAATTTTGACTGTTCCATTATTTGCAGGATTTATGTATTCGGCAGTGGGCAGTTTTTTTGCACGTTCATTACGGTTATATCAGGTGTCATTTGAAAAGCTTCCGAGTTTTTTCAATATGATCTGCTTGGCGGTGCTTTCTTATATTAATTTTATGAGTAAGTTTTTTGTTGCTGATATTCGATTGTTGCTGTTTGTATGGAGCATCATTATTTTTTGGAAAACCAAAATTCACTTTCAATTACAACAACATCAGATCAAACTTCCAATGTTACCCGTGTTAATGATTTTGGCTTTTCTTATTTGGATTGCTGAAAATATCAGTACTTTTTATAAAATTTGGTTGTATCCGAGTCAGGTCGATGCATGGCATATGGTGGGCTGGGGCAAGTTAGGCTCATGGTATTTATTGTTGCTTTTAAGTCTGGTTTTAGTGTTAAAAATATTGGGAAAACGCAGTCTAGATGGTGATTGGACGTTAAAAAATGATGAATTTGAAGCGGTTAATAAGTAATCACTAACTTTAGTATAAATTGTTTTGCGTTATGAGAAAGATATGGCTATCTTACAAAGGTGTAATAAAAATTACGCAATTGGAAATAATTAAAAATACTCGGATAATAATTTCTGGAGAAATAACCATGTTGAAAAAATTAGCTTTAGTTGCAGTTGTCGCACTTGGTTCCAGCGCTGCATTTGCAGATAAAGACGTTGGTTGTGGTATTGGTTCACAAGTTTGGGCAGGTCAATCCGGTAAAGTACCTAAAATTCTTGCTGCAACGACAAATGGTCTATTTGCAAACCAATTATTCGGTATCACTTTTGGTACATTAGGCTGTAGTGGTACAGGTACGGTAACTGCGCAAGCGGTGACATTTACCAATGAAAATGCTGAATCTTTAGCGCGTGACATGGCTGTAGGTCAGGGCGAAAGCTTAAATGTACTGGCTGAACTTCTTCACATTCAATCAAAAGATAAAGCACGTTTCTTTGCTGTATCTAAACAAAACTTCTCTGAAATTTATTCAGCCAACAATCAAGACTCTTTACAAGTTTTGGCTTCTTTACAAGCGGTAATGGCAAAAGACGACGTGCTTAAAGCCTACGTATAATTGTGGAATATTTAAACCCTGTCACTTAGATGGGGTTTTCTTCTTATTAAATAAATCATAAATAAAAGATTTGAATGAAATCCATCGCGTTATTGTTTACTTTAATGTCTTCTACTGTTGCTTATTCAGCAGCGACTTCTCAAATTGTTCAACCTTATTTAGATCAAGCCGAACAGCAAAAATTACAGCATGACATCACTTGGCAAAGGCTAATGTATGCCAATGAAAAAGGTCAAAGCGACGTTGGTTATTCAGGTTATTTTCTCGCACCTGAAGGTCAAACACAGCTCAAGCAAGAGTTACAAGCCAATATCCAAGCCTTGTTTCAATCTGCTGAAGCCAATCAATCGGTGCGTTGTCTTTTTCCTGCGCGTAGTCATTGGTTAATACAGCAACTTAAGATTCAACAACAAGACTTACCTACAGTTGTCTGCCCAGAATTGGATGATTGGATGGGGCAGATTAAACCTTATAAAGCCACGCTCATCTATGCAACCGACTTTATGGGTAATCCCAGTTCCATGTTTGGGCATACTTTATTACGCCTAGATCCTAAAGATCAAAAACAACTCAACTTAGTGTCTTATGCTGTGAACTATGCAGCAACGGTAACTAGCGGAGAGGGCTGGTCTTTTGCTTGGAATGGCTTAACGGGGCAGTATCCTGGGGAATATTCCCTCATGCCGTATTACCGTAAAGTGAAAGAATATGGTGATTTGGAAAGCCGTGATTTATGGGAGTATGAATTAAACTTAAGCCCGAAAGAAACTCGGTTTTTAGTTGAACATATTTGGGAAATGAAACATGTCAGTTTCCCCTATTATTTCGTCAGTGATAACTGTGCTTATCGTTTATTGGGTTTAATTGATTTGGTTCGTCCAGAGCTTAATTTGTCTGATCGTTTTAAGGTCGCTGCAATCCCCATTGAAAGCATTAAAGCCATTGAGCAGCAAGCTTTGGTTAAAGAGGTTGTTTATCGTCCTGCTTTAGAAACCCAGTTATTGGCGCAAGCGAAACAGCATGGTAAGCCCCTTGCTCAAGCAGCACATGAAGTGGCTTTTTCTGAAACGAAAGATATGCCGGTGGTTTTGGAAAAGTACTCAGCTTTAGAGCAAGCTAAAATTCTAGAAATGGCTTATGACGACTTATATTTGCAATTTACAGGGCGTAAAGTGGAACCAAGCTTTGCACAGCCACGATTGCGTCAGTTATTGAGTTTGCGTAGTCAAATTGATTTAGAAAAACAACGCCAACAACCAATACGTCCTAAAGATGATCCGACACAGGCACATGATGCACGTAATTTTTCAGTCAATGTGGGTGAAGTTCAAGGTGAAAAATTTGTCGAGATTGGACATCGTCAAGCCTATCACGATTTGCTTGACCCACAAGCGGGCTTTCGCGTGGGTACGCAGTTATTGTTCTGGGATGGCTCCATTCAATACCGTAATGATGAATTGAAGTTGAATCATTTTGACTTTCTGTCAGTGAATTCTTATAACCCGATCACCCCGTTTAAAATGCCACTGACTTGGGGTTTTAATTTGGGCTGGCAGCAAGAAGCACTGAATAAAGCAGGTGAGTTTAGCGAACATGAACAACATGGTGTTGCCAATTTAAAAGTTCAAATGGGATATAGCTATGCGGACAAAGAGCGTAAACATTTGTGTTATGCTCAACTGCAAAATCATATTCAGGCAGGTAAAGCTTTAGAGCAAGGCTGGCGTGTAGGCATGGGGCCTACTGTGGGTTGCCAAAATATTTGGACGGATAAAATCAATAGTTTGTTGCAAGTTGAATTACCGTATTGGCAAGACTCACACCAATGGCAATTAAAGTTGAATACGCAATTTCAATATATACTCAACAATCAAAATGCCTTGCGTTTAGGTTGGCAATACCAAAAACAAAATGGTCAGGATTGGGATCAGGCCAGTTTGGGTTATGTACGATTTTTCTAGGCTTGATCAGCCCAATGTACCAACCAAAACAAGTTTTACTGATCAAACTTCAACAATTACATAATATTTTTTCACGGCTTCAATCACTTCAAATGTCCCTACAAATGCAGGTGGAATAATGCCTGCATTTCCCGCAACGACTTCAATGAATGAACTCGTCTTTGCATCATGTATACGCACAATGCCTTCAATTACTTGAAAAAACTCCTGTTTATTTTCAGCAAATTGAATATTCCATGCACCTACCTGACAGTGCCAAATTCCACAACTCATATGAGGGTGTTCATACTGACTATAGGTCAAACGCTCGGGATTTCCTGTGACTAAACGATCAGGGCGAGGGTAATCTATAGTGACTTCGTATTGTGTTAAATCTGAGCTAGGTAGCAAAATTGCTTGGGATATTGGAATAGATGACATAGATGTGGTGGTACAGATGCTTAAATTTGAGTTTTATTATAATAGAAAATCTATATATACAGTAAATGATGATGAAAGTTGAAAGGGGGAAGTGAATATCAAAGTGAGTATATTTAATCAAGAACATGGCGTTAGAATAACCAAGCTTGGGTGAAGCTTGGTTATGTATTGCGATCAATAATTTTCAGGCACTGCACTTAAGAATTCACGACGCTCTTCTTTGTTGGTTTTAAAGTCACCGACAAAAGAAACGGTACGTGTCGTAGATTCTTGTTTACCGACACCGCGCATCATCATGCACATATGTGCAGAATCAATCACGACTGCGACGCCACGTGCTTTGGTGACTTCAGCCACAGCTTCAGCAATTTGCTGCGTTAACTGTTCCTGAATTTGCAAACGACGTGCGAACATTTCGGTAATACGTGCAAATTTAGACAAGCCTAAAACATTGCCTTCAGGTAAATAAGCAATATGCACACGGCCATAAAATGGCAATAAATGGTGTTCGCAAAGTGAATAAAACTCAATGTTTTTCACTAACACCATTTCATGGTTATCGGAAGGGAAGACTGCGTTATTGGTCACTTCTTCTAGAGTTTTGCTATAACCAGACGTTAAATACGAAAAAGCTTTAGCAGCACGCATAGGTGTGTCTTTCAGACCTGGACGATTAAGATCTTCACCAACGGCAGTTAAAATATTGGCGTAGGATTGCTGCATAGACATAAGACGTGTTCACTTACACTGATATTGAACAAGGACGGCATTGTAGCAGAAAACCGCTACAATGCTCTGTTTTCGGGAAAAATTCCGATTACTGTTTAAATTTAGGGTTTTTTTCGCTGCGTTTGAGTAAAACTAAAACTGCACCTGTGCCACCTTGTTTCTCTGGCGCACTGACAAAAGCTAAAACATCACGATGTTGACGCAGCCAGCTGTTGACATAGGTTTTTAAGATGGCTTCTGGCCCTTTACCATGCACAATTTTAATGACATTTTGATTTTCATCTTTTGCCATTTGAATGATTTGTAAGACGGCAAAACGTGCATCTTCAACGGTACAACCATGCAGGTCAACCGCTTCAAACCAACGTAAATTACCTGCTTTTAAATCTTCAAAAACTTTGTGCTGCAAAGTCGCAATGCGATAGTTTAAGGTTGCTTGACTGGCAACAGGATTGAGCATCGCTTGCGTATCTGACAGCTCTGCATTGTCCATTTCCATCGGGCCAGTTGCAGCCGCACGTTTTGCCAAAGTTTGGCTATCCAGTTTTTTCTTTTTGTTCTTTTCAATCGGTGCAATATTACTGGTATCCATTTTTTGGACACCTTGCATCGACTTTTGGAACAAATCGAAATCATCCAGTTCTTCTTGTACAACTGGAGCTTTCACTTCAGCTTGCTTTGCAATCGCACTTGAATGAGGATGGGTAATTTGTTTTTTAAAGGCTTTCAGTAGATTAAACTGATCTTTAGAAAGCGAAGAATCATGTTTACTCATAACATCTATAACTTTTATACGGTTTGTGGCTGACCAAATAATGCAGTAAATGCATGATCTGGACGGGGCTGTTTCATAAAACTTTCACCAACAAGGAAAGCATGAATATCATTTTCCTGCATCAGGCGAACATCTTCTGGTGTTGCAATACCGCTTTCAGTGATTAAAAGACGTGAAGGCTCCAGCAATTTTTTCAAACGTAGCGATATATTTAAATCGACTTCAAAGGTTTTTAAATTACGGTTATTCACACCCAATAAACAACGCTCTGAAAGTCTCAGTGCACGTTCAAGTTCAGCTTCATCATGTACTTCAACCAGTACATCTAAATTGTGTTCAAAAGCCGTTTTCGACATTTCTTCAAGTTGTTGATCCGAAAGGCTGGCTACAATTAAAAGCACACAATCCGCATGCAATGCACGTGCTTCAATCACACCATAAGGGTCAATTAAAAAGTCTTTACGCAGTGCGGGAAGGGCACAATGCTGACGGGCAATAGCAATGTTTTCATCTGCGCCTTGGAAAAAATCTACATCAGTCAGAACAGATAAACAGGCTGCACCTGCTTGTTCGTATTGCTGTGCAATTTCAGCAGGATTAAAGTTTTCACGAATAATCCCTTTAGAAGGTGATGCTTTTTTAATTTCAGCAATCACCCCTGGGCGTTTGGCATTTAAAGCATTGGCAAAACCACGTACAGGTGTCGCAGCCTGTGCCAGCTCTTCGACATCTTTTAAGCTACGTTGTTTTAAACGGGCAGCAAATTCTTCGTATTTACGGTCAACAATTTTACCTAAAATTGTATTTGCGATATCTACCATGACTATTATTCCTGTATCTGTTTAAGCTTCATATTCTTTGAGGGTTTTGGTGAATTCAGACAAAACGCTCATTTTTTCTAAAGCTTGTCCGCCATAAATAATATCATGGGCTAAAGCAACACCCTGTTTATAGTCATTGGTTAGACCAGAAACATAGATCCCTGCGCCAGCATTGAGCGCCAGCATGTTTGCTGCTTTTTCACCAATGGCTGATTTCTTTTTACCTAAAGCATCTTTAATTAAAGCCAAGCTTTCAGCAGAACCATCGACAATTAAACCCGTTAATGTTTGGGATTCAATATCAACATCTTCTGGTGTAATCATCCATTCCGTGATTTCACCATTTTTAAGTTCGGCAACATAGGTTGACGATGCCAGACTGATTTCATCCAGCCCATCTTTAGAGTGAACCACCATGACATGTTCAGCACCAAGTTGTTTCATCACTTCAGCAATTGGGCGACACAGTTCATTCGAGAACACACCAATCACGAAGCGTTTTACTCCAGCCGGATTCGTAAGCGGGCCAAGTAAATTGAAAATACTGCGAATACCTAATTCACGACGCGGACCAACTGCATATTTCATGGCTTTATGATGGTTCGGTGCAAATAAGAAACCGACCCCCATTTCACGGATACAGCGTTCAGTTTGCTGCATATTTAAATCAAGATTAATACCTGCCTTTTCTAATAGGTCAGATGAACCTGATTTGGTTGATACACCGCGGTTACCATGCTTGGCAATGGTTGCGCCAGCCGCTGCAATCACAAAACTGGATGCTGTTGAGACATTAAATAGGTTTTGACCATCGCCACCTGTACCCACAATATCGACTAAATAGGGAATATCGCTGACATCAATTTTGATGGCAAATTCACGCATAATACGTGCAGCAGCGGTAATTTCATCAATACTTTCGCCTTTAAGACGTAAGCCCATCATCAGCGCGCCAATTTGTGCATCAGTCGCTTCACCAGACATGATTGCTCGCATCACATCTTCCATTTGTGGCTGAGTCAGGTGAATTTGCTTTGTAATATTATTTAAAGCTTGTTGAATATTCATTGTGTTCACTATGCATAAATTTCTAAGAAGTTTTGGAAGATTTGATGGCCATGCTGGCTCAAAATTGATTCAGGGTGGAACTGCACGCCTTCTACAGGCAATGTCTTATGTTTTACACCCATGATTTCTTCCATCGTGCCATTGGCTTCATTGGTCCAGCAGGTGACTTCTAAACATTCTGGCAAAGTTGCTTGATCAATCACCAAGGAGTGATAGCGTGTTGCAGAAAATGGAGAAGGCAGATTGCTAAAAATACCTTTGTTACTGTGATACATGTTAGACAAACGACCGTGCATAACGGTTTTTGCGCGAACAATGTCACCGCCAAAGGCTTGACCAATCGCTTGATGACCTAAACATACACCCAGTAATGGAATTTTCCCTGCAAAATGCTGAATAGCAGGAATGGAAATACCGGCTTCAGAAGGGGAGCAAGGACCGGGACCAATCACGAGGTACTTTGGTTGCCATCGCTCAATATCTTCCAAGGTCACGGCATCATTACGGACGACTTTTACTTCCTGATTTAACTCGCCAAAATATTGGACGATGTTGTAGGTAAAAGAGTCATAGTTGTCGATCATTAAAAGCATGAGCTAACCTGTTGAAATTTACGCACGTGTATGTGCTCGAATAGTCCAAGAATACTCGCATTGTGCTTATTTTTAGTGGCTGACCTAATATAAATGAGGGGCGCTAAAATAAGTAAAAAATGGAGTGTGAATAATCATAGCAAAAAATAAGCATTTTCGGCTGAACTATTTCCATGATAATGATTTTAGAAGAATCTCAGCAGAGGAATAAGCTGATTTATTCACATGTGATGCTGAATCAACTTTAATCATTTAGAGGTTGAAATCTAAAATCACTTTAAAAGATATAAGGGCTTGATGCCGATTTAAAAAGGGGGGATTAATGATGGAATTGTTTTTACTATTAAGTAATAGGCTAAATATAAGTGAGTATTTGTGTTGCGATTTAAATTGCTTCAGATTGGCTTGATTTGCGTACATTCATAAGATGGAATGAGAGCTAGAACTCTTGTCACCAAAATAGCGCATAGAGTTTGGATTATTTGGTCGAGTAAAATATTTGCATATTCAATATGAAAGCATAAAATAAAACCACAATAACTCGCTAATAATGTGCTAAAAGTAAATTTATTTTTATGGGTTTGCATTAAAGGGCTGAAATATTCAGTAATTAAATCATTAACATGGCATAAAAATAACTTTTAGGGATTTATTTTGAAATAAAGAGATTAATTTTAAGTTAAACAGCTTGAAAAAAGGATCTTTTACAAGTTTTAAAAATAAATTCGCACCATTTTGATACACTGAAAGAAACTTTTTAATCAAAAGTAATGAAGAGTGTTTGAATATGGTGCATTTACATTTGCACACAGTATAATAGCCTCAAATCAAAGTGGTTAAATCTTCTATTCTGATAAAGAATTCAATATTTTATCTTTGTTTTTAAAAGTTGGTATGAGAATTGCTTAATAGATACCAACTACTAACACGCACTTAGCAGGTGCAACAAAAAATCATCGGAGCAAAATGAGCATGGCGAACAAGGTCCTTCAACTCATCCAAGAAAGTGGCGCAAAATGGGTCGATTTTCGCTTTACTGATACTAAGGGTAAAGAGCAGCACGTAACTTACCCAGCAGATACGATTGACGAAGATACATTTGAAGACGGTAAAATGTTTGACGGTTCTTCAATTACAGGTTGGAAAGGCATTGAAGCTTCGGACATGATTTTACGTCCAGATGCTGAAACATGTTTCCTTGACCCGTTCTTTGCTGAAGCGACAGTTGTTGTAACTTGTGATGTAATCGAGCCATCTACTGGTCAAGGTTATGAACGTGATCCACGCTCAATCGCTCGCCGTGCAGAAGAATACTTAAAATCAACAGGTATTGGTGATACTGCATTCTTCGGTCCTGAACCAGAATTCTTCGTATTTGACGAAGTTAAATGGGAAATCGATATGTCTGGCGCGCGCCATACATTAATCGCAGAAGAAGCTGCTTGGTCAACAAACAAAGACTACGAAGGCGGTAACTCTGGTCACCGTCCACGTGTTAAAGGTGGTTACTTCCCAGTTCCACCAGTGGATTCTTCACATGATATGCGTGCAGAAATGTGTGCAAAAATCGAAGACATCATGGGTCCTGGTCGTGTAGAAGTACATCATCATGAAGTAGCATCTTGCCAATTAGAAATTGGTGTTAGCTTCAATACGATGGTTCGTAAAGCGGATGAAGTACAACAGTTTAAATATGCTGTTTGGAACGTTGCGCATCAATATGCAAAAACTGCTACGTTTATGCCTAAACCAATGGTTGGCGATAATGGTTCTGGTATGCATGTTCACATGTCGATCTCTAAAGATGGCAAGAACTTGTTTGCTGGTGATGAATATGCAGGCCTTTCAGAAATGGCGTTGTACTTCATTGGTGGTGTGATTAAGCATGCTCGTTCGTTAAATGCAATTACCAACCCATCGACTAACTCGTACAAGCGTTTAGTGCCACATTACGAAGCGCCAATTATGCTTGCATATTCGGCTCGTAACCGTTCAGCGTCTATTCGTATTCCTTACGTTTCTAGCCCTAAAGGCAAGCGTATTGAAGCGCGTTTCCCGGATCCAATGATGAACCCGTACTTAGGTTTCGCGGCATTGTTAATGGCTGGTCTTGATGGTATTCAAAACAAGATTCACCCAGGTGAAGCTGCTGACAAAAACTTGTATGATCTTCCTCCTGAAGAAGAAGCGAAAATCCCTACAGTTGCACACAGCTTAGATATGGCGCTTGAAGCACTTGAAGCTGACCATGACTACCTATTAAAAGGTGGCGTGTTCACTAAAGATATGCTTAATGCGTATATCGAAGTTAAAACTGAAGAAGTTCGTCGTTTGAACACGACAACTCACCCAGTTGAATTTGATATGTACTACAGCTTGTAATTCGTACGCGAATTTAAGCAAAAAGAAACCCGCTCATGTAGCGGGTTTTTTTGTATCATTGCTTTTGAATTAGAAAATTTTATGAAAACTTATGGCGCAACGTAAAAAAGAAACCAGCTTTTATCCTTGGGTTGATGTTAAAGATCATAGTAAAGGCTTTAAAATGAATTTTTCCACAGTCATTTACTTGGAGCTTGGGCGTACATCGGAAGGGTATAAGCAGGCTGAATTCATTGGTTTAAAAAATCCAGCATTGGCTTTAGATTATGCTTATCCGGAACATTTTTTTCTCAGTTCTGAGGGGTTAATTTTGCATAAAACGGCCAGTGGTAAATTTGAAGTGATTGCAAAAACGGATAAGTGCTGAGGCGTTGATGTTTTGTCGCTCTGGGTAAATGCAATATTGTTCATTTAGGCGAAGTGACAAAAGAATGAATCAATTCAGTTGCAGTAAATGATATTCAAAAAAATCATCTTCAAAGAGTAGTGGGTATATGCGAAATAAGCAGGCATGTAACGTACAGGATGCGCAACTTTCTCCTGAATTAAAAACATGGTTATATGCGTCAGGTTCGTTAACACAACAGCTTACAGAGTTAGCGGATGGTGAGTTTAGTGTTAAACCTATTAAAGAACATTTTAAACGTCTCAATTTTAGCGATGCACAATGGATGCAAATGCCACATTGGCATACATCATGGGTGCGTGAAAGCTATCTGTATGGCTCTGAAGCGCAGCCTTGGGTCAAAGCAAAAAGTATCTTTCCTATTTTAAGTCTGCAAGCAAAAGCACGTATATTTCAGCATATTGGTAAAAAGCCAATAGGATGGTTTCTATTTCAACGAATCAATCCACAGTGTCAACGTCGCGTCATTCTGCTTGAAGAAGGTTGGACGCGGCAAAGTTGCTATACTTGGCATGGTTGTAAATTTATTGTTCAAGAAACTTTTTTGTCTGCATTTGAGCAATTTATTCAGCAAAATATTAAACAGTAACTTAAGTTAAGGATAGTCATGGACATTGCGCAACAAACTACATGGCGTGAGCGTTTAGCAGCATATTATTATTTATGTCGTTTTGATAAACCAATTGGAACGGAATTGGTTTTTTGGCCAACCATGTGGGCGTTGTGGGTTGCAGCCAAAGGCATACCTCATTTAGGTATTCTATTGGTCATGATTTTGGGTGTGATCTTTATGCGGGCGGCAGGTTGTGCCATCAATGACTTTGCTGATCGTAAGGTTGATGGTGCTGTCGCAAGAACCAAAGATCGTCCTTTGGCGACCGGGGTAATTAAGCCGATAGAAGCAATCTGGGTGTTTTTAATTCTGGTTGCTGCAAGTGCTTGTTTGTTGTTTTTCTTGCCGATTGAGAGCTTTTACTGGTCATTTGGTGCATTAATTCTTGCTTTTATTTATCCATTTATGAAGCGCTATACCCATTTACCACAGCTGTTTTTGGGTGCTGCATTTTCATGGTCAATTCCAATGGCTTATACGGCTGTGGGGGTTACACCTGATTTAACCTGTTGGTTGCTCTATTTGGGTAATTTGGCTTGGACTGTGGCTTATGATACACAATATGCCATTACTGATCGTGAATATGATTTAAAAATTGGTGTGAAATCTACAGCGATTTTATTTGGTCGATATGACATTGAAATTATTTCAATGTTACAAGCGATGAGTGTGTTATTGATTGGCTGTGCATTGTATTTAGAAAATTTATTATTTCCTTATGGCTTGATTGCCTTGTTTGTAGTTATTGCTGATTTTATTTACCAATGGACGAAGACTCGTGATCGTGATCCACAACGTTGTTTTTGGGCATTCCGTCATAACCGTTGGGTTGGCTTAATTATTTTTGTAGGTATATTTATTTCACTTTTATAAATTTGAACATTTGGTAAAAGCATCCTAGCCAGATGCTTTTTTTTTATGTTTAATTACAATGTCATGTTTATGACATGATGAAAAATAAAAAACAGGGAAATACTATGAATCGGTACTTTAACAAAATGGCTTTAACCATAATATGTTCATCAATGCTTTTGTTAAGCGCTTGTGGTGATGGGGGTGATAGTTACATTGGTGTAACACCAAGTCAGACGTTTATTTCTGAAAAAAATTATGTATTTGATAAAAGCTTAGCACAAGCTGCATCTATCAAAGTCATGACTTATAACATGGTGAATGTACAAGGTAAGACCGCAAAAGCAACTGCGATGGTCTTATTTCCTACCGTTGCACAACCGAAAGATGGCTATCGAGTTGTGGTGTGGGAGCATGGAACACTAGGTGTTGCAGATGGTTGTGCCCCAACAAATAATATTTTAGGTACTAATTTTAAAGATCCTTTAGCAAAAAGTCTTTTAGCTGCTGGTTATGTCATTATTGCGCCCGATTATGAGGGAATGGGTGCTGCTGGTATTCATCCGTATTTACATCTTGAAAGTGAAGCTAAATCAGCGATAGCAGCGGTGAAAGCGGCACAAGATCATTATGGTAATATTTTGAATAAACAATGGATGTCTGCTGGTCAATCACAAGGTGGACAAGCATCATTGGGAACAGCACAATATGCAAATACAGATTTGAACTATAAAGGTGCAGTAGCAGGGGCACCAGCATCAAGTTTGGATAAAATTATATTTAACATAGCACCTGCGGCTTTGTTAGATGCTGAAACCCAAGAGCTGAAAGCTGGTAAGACATTAGTTGAACGCGAACAGGGCTCAATTGGTGCCTATGCTACGTTATTAAGCTATGCTGCATTTGCTGCTGTCGGGATTAAGGCTTCTGACCCTCGTTTTGATTATCACGAAATTTTTAACGATGTACGTTCACAAAATATTGTGGCACTGGCAGAAGGCACAACAGGTGACAATGGTTTGTGTTTAAGTAGTTCTGATCCAATCAATCATCCTGAAGATAGTTTGCGCTACCGTTTTACCAAAGATATTGTGGCATTTTTGACGGAAAATCCAACTAAGGGTTTATTAGATTATCCTGGTTTGAATAAAGATAAGTTTTATGCAAGTACTTCAATACAAAAATTTTTGAAGGATAGTCAGCCTGCAACAGTGAAAATTGATAAACCAATTTTAATTATTCAGGGTACTGCAGATATGAGTGTTCCTTATCCTGTGACTGAAGCAATGTATAAAGCGATGTTGGTACAAGGGACAAATGTGAAATTTTTATCTGTTGTTGGTGCAAGCCATACTGAAGCGATTGTTGAAAAAAATGCTGATTTAGTTGCATTTATTAAGCAATATATGCCAGCGCAATAAGTTTGATTAAAAAGGAGCTTCGGCTCCCTTTTTTAATTAATATCTTTATGCAATTGTCGAACGGAGGGAATTTCGGTGTAACGCAATACGCGATAGCCTGCTTCATGAAGCATATGATCCCGAAATTTATCTTCTTCGACTTTGTATAGGTGAGTGGGATCATCCAGTTCAATAATCACTAAAACTTGTAAGGATTCATTGAGTAAAACGAAATCGGTTACTTTGCGATTAAACTGATTGCGAATTTTAAGATTATGACTGGTGATTAAGGCACTAAAGGCAACTTGTGCTAAGACATGATATTGAGGGAAAGCTTCTTTCAAGCGAACGTACATTCTGCATTCATATGCAGTAATGATGCGTTTAGGATGAAACTTTTTTTTGGTTTTTAGATATTGCTGAGCACACAGTATAATCAGTACAAGGCTGGCAATAATACCAATAATTAGAAAAGTAAATGAGCTGGCGTTAAACACGATATAAATCTATAAATAAGAAAAAACCCACTCAAATAGAGTGGGTTTTTAGAATTTGGCTCTCCAACCTGGGCTCGAACCAGGGACCTGCGGATTAACAGTCCGTCGCTCTACCGACTGAGCTATTGGAGAATCTGAAAGGGATTCTATTGACCTAAAGTGTTTTGGTCAAGTCAGTTTTGATAAAAAAAGCTAAATGTTGATTTAACTGCTTTTTTTATCATCATTCTGGTCAGATTTAGTACTTTGATTGTTGTGTTTTAAGAATTGAAAGAATGAATATTATTTATTGAGAGAAATAAGGATATAAAAAAGCCCACTTCATGATGAGTGGGCTTTTTAGAATCTGGCTCTTCCACCTGGGCTCGAACCAGGGACCTGCGGATTAACAGTCCGTCGCTCTACCAACTGAGCTATGGAAGAATAGATGGCTCTCCAACCTGGGCTCGAACCAGGGACCTGCGGATTAACAGTCCGTCGCTC
>RCUM01000160.1_pt1 | contig 52820 bp, 36 predicted proteins | sample 2166141 | NCBI WGS metagenome assembly RCUM01 (sample SAMN09932756, study PRJNA488358) | compost metagenome | isolation source: compost soil in crotonic acid-enriched | place: Germany: Experimental Botanical Garden
TCTCGCTGCGTGAAGATTTGGATCGCGGCGCGCCGACGGTAATCAGCCGCCCGGATAGCGAATTCGCTGAGCTGTATCGCCAGCTTGCCGGCCGTGTCGCGGCGCAAATGTACTGGCAGGGCGAAGCCATTCCTACGGAAATTTCTTTCCGCGCGCTGTGATCGTCATAGGTTAAAAAGCAAAACCCCGGCGCAGGTCCGGGGTTTTTGTTTATGGCGTGTCTTTCAAATGGTGCAGATCGGCGCGGGTATAGGGGTGATCGATATGCGCCAGCGCGATGGCGATGTGCTCGAGGAGTCCCTGGGTCGGGGCTGGCTGCCGTACGCCCATGAGAACCAATGGCAAAGCAAGTGCAATTGCGATCCGCGGCAGGGAGAGCTGTGGGCGCGGCTTACCGCGTTGTAACCACAGGAACAACGTACTGGCCATGTAGCCTAACACCAGGCCGCTAACCACTTCCGAAGGCGAATGCACCTGAATGGCCAACCGCGACAAGCCAATCGTCAGTGGCAATACATAGCCAACGACCAATGCCAGAGTGCGCCCCGCATGCGAGCAACGCCCGGTCAGCGTCCAGAGAAATACCGGCCAGATACTGGCCGCCAGCGCCGAGTGACCGCTAAATCCAGTAAAGTCATAGCGTTCGATACCTATGCCCCAACCCATAAAGGCCAGTTTGGAGGCGCATACCATGCCACCGGCACAGCCGAAGATCAGTGCCCATTGCCAGCCCGCCGTACGGGTGGCGCGCGGAGCGATTAACGCGACAAAAAGAATCAACGCGCAGGGCAGCAGCAGCATGCTGTCGCCAAAAAATGTCAGAAAATACCAGTCCAGCACGTCAGTCTCCGGTGAAATACATCATCCCATCAGCAGGATAATGAACAAGCTACGGAGTTTACCCTGCCACATTGGATTACCCTAGACGCAATAATCTTAAAACCTTAAGGCCGATTTTGGCGAAATAACCCGAGATAGCGGCCTTGCTGCGACAATATAGGGTGGCGCAATGCCGGCTAACTCCCTATAATTGTCGCGTTTTAGTTCCCTCCCTCACACTTCGAAATCAGGTCTTTAAATTTTATGACTGACAAGCCGCATCAGTGCGTCATTATTGGTATAGCTGGCGCATCTGCCTCCGGAAAAAGCCTTATTGCCAGCACGTTATATCGTGAACTTCGCGATCAGGTTGGCGATGAACATATCGGCGTTATTCCTGAAGACAGTTACTACAAAGACCAGACGCACCTGACCATGGAAGAACGGGTCAAGACTAACTACGATCACCCGAGCGCCATGGATCACAACCTGCTGTTCCAGCATCTGCAAATGCTGAAATCAGGCAAGGCGATAGAGTTGCCGCTGTACAGTTACACCGAACATACGCGCAAGAAAGAGACTATCCACCTCGAGCCGAAAAAGGTGATTATTCTGGAGGGGATCCTGTTGCTGACGGATATCCGCCTGCGCCAGGAAATGAACTTTTCGATCTTTGTCGATACGCCGCTGGATATTTGCCTGATGCGCCGTATGAAGCGTGACGTCAATGAGCGTGGCCGTTCTATGGATTCGGTAATGGCGCAATATCAGAAAACCGTCCGCCCGATGTTCCTGCAGTTTATTGAACCTTCCAAGCAATATGCCGACATTATCGTTCCGCGCGGCGGCAAAAACCGCATTGCGATCGACATTCTGAAAGCCAAAATCAGCCAATTCTTTGAATAATGTCGTTCAATGGCCGGGAAACCTGTGTTTCCGGCCGACGGGCAAGTATTTACGCCGTGGCGTAGACCTTTCGTCCGTTGTGTGGCAATTTTTGTTTTAGTGACACGCCCTGATGGAGATGAAGAAATGAGACTGTGCGACCGTGATATAGAAGCCTGGCTGGATAGTGAAAAACTGGTGATTTCACCGCGTCCGCCGATTGAGCGTATTAACGGGGCTACAGTGGATGTCCGTTTAGGCAATCAGTTTCGCGTGTTTCGCGGCCATACCGCCGCGTTTATCGATCTCAGCGGGCCAAAAGACGAGGTCAGCGCTGCGCTGGACCGTGTGATGAGTGACGAGATCGTGCTGCCGGAAGGGGAAGCCTTCTTCTTGCACCCGGGCGAACTGGCGTTGGCGGTGACGCTTGAGTCGGTTACCTTGCCCAGCGATCTGGTGGGCTGGCTTGACGGCCGTTCCTCATTGGCGCGCCTTGGTCTGATGGTTCACGTTACCGCGCACCGTATCGATCCCGGCTGGCAGGGCCGAATTGTTCTGGAGTTCTATAATTCAGGCAAGTTGCCGCTGGCGTTGCGCCCGGGCATGTTAATAGGCGCACTGAGCTTTGAACCGCTTTCCGGGCCGGCGGCACGTCCTTACAACAGCCGACAGGATGCAAAATACCGCGATCAGCAGGGCGCAGTGGCCAGTCGAATCGACAAGGACTAGCAGCGCAGGAAGCACTGTCGGTGTGGCGTTGACAAGAGGATGGCATGAGAAGATTACTGACGACTTTGGTGATTTTGCTGGTTGTTCTGGTGGCGGGAATGTCCGCGCTGGTGCTGTTGGTTAATCCGAATGATTTTCGCGCCTATATGGTCACGAAGGTCGAACAAAAGAGCGGTTATCATCTGACGCTGGACGGCGAGCTGCGCTGGCATATCTGGCCGCAGCTCAGCATTCTGGCCGGGCGCATGACGTTGACGGCACCCGGTGCCAAAGTACCGGTGGTGAGTGCGGACAATATGCGTCTTGATGTCAAACTGTTGCCGTTGTTGTCGCATCAGCTGTTTGTGAAACAGGTGATGCTGAAAAATGCCGTCATCCGCCTGACACCCGACAGTGAAGAACAAAATCAGCCAAACGCGCCAATTGCCCCTGCGGGCACCTCCGAAGAGACCCTGGACACCCCGTGGAAATTTGATATCGATAATCTGCGGGTGGTGGACAGCCTGCTGATCTGGCAGCGCGCCAATAATGAACAGATTAACGTCCGCGATATTAATCTCACCCTGCAGCAAAATGCCAAACGTCAGGCGCAAATGGAGCTTTCCAGCCGGGTGAACCGCGATCAGCGCGATCTGACCTTCAGCATGGCGGCAGATATCGATCTGCAGCAATACCCGCGCCGCATCGCGGCCAAGGTCACTCAGTTCAATTATCAACTGGAAGGTGCAGATATTCTGGGCGGCGGTATCAAAGGTGATGGCAGCGCCCAGGTGGTGTATCAACAAACGCCGCAGCAAATTGCCCTGAGCCAGTTGCTTCTGAGCGCCAATGACAGCAAGTTCTCTGGCGGCGGCAGCGTCAGATTCGGCGAGATGCCGGTTTATACATTGAATCTGGCATCGACTGCACTGAGTTTGGACGCGCTTTCCGGCTGGCAATCCAGCTCGGGCACGCCACAAGCTGTGAGTATGACTGCGGCGCCGGTGATAGCCAACCAGGCGGAGGACCCGCAACAAAATCTGGACGTGCTGCGAGACTTTACTGCGCAGCTCAATTTGAGCGTTGACCAACTGACCTATCGTGGCATGAACATCGCCCATTTGGCACTGCAAGCCGATAACCGGCAGGGTCTGTTGACGGTGCATAGGCTCTCCGGCCAATTGGCTGGGGGGGATTTTGCGTTACCGGGCTCGTTGGATGCACGCGGCGCCAGGCCGGTGATCGCGGTGCAACCGGTGCTTAAGCAGGTTGAGCTGGGTACCGTACTGAAGGCGTTCGAAATGCCGCAGGTGTTGACCGGCAAATTCAGCATGCAAGGGGATTTAACGGGCGATCGTCTGACTTCTCAGTCGTTTGAACATCGCTGGAAGGGCACAGCGCAGTTAGCCATGCAGGACGCGCAACTGCACGGCCTGAATATTCAGCAGTTGATTCAGCAAGCGGTAGCGCGTAACGACAGCAGTGTGCGCGGGCAGGATAATTACCAGCGCTTTACCGAAGTGAAACAGCTTTCGGCTAAAGCCAGCCTGAGTGGGGGAACGGTAAACATCAGCGAACTGAGTGCGGATTCCCCATTGTTGAATCTGAGCGGCGGCGGTACGGTGAATATGCCGGGTAAACAGTGCGATATGTCGCTTAACGTGCGGGTGACCGGTGGCTGGCAAGGGCGCGGCGAACTGATCGAACAACTGCAGAAAACGCCAATTCCGCTGCGGGTCTATGGTCCTTGGCAACAGCTTAACTACCAATTGCAGGTCGATCAGGTCTTACGCAAAACGCTGCAAAACCGGGCGAAGGACGCGCTGAACAAATGGGCCGAGAAGAACAAAGAGTCCCGAGAAGGTCAGGATCTTAAAAAGTTGTTGGATAAGCTTTAACCTCAGTTGGATGCGGGCCGGTCAGCGGCCCGCACATGCTTTGATCCCCGCAGGTATTTGCCTTTCCCAATTATTTCCTCCCGTAACTTTGACAGAAATCACGACGCCTTCTGCTGTGTTTGTGCAGAGTATCGCCCAGTTATGCGATTTCTGGGCTTCAGCACGGTTAAAAACAACAAGTTGAGGGAATATGATAGAACTTTTTATTGGTGCAGCCGTTGCGGTTGCCGTGGGCCGATACATCATTAAAGGCTACTCCGCCACCGGGGTGCTGATGGTCGGCGGTCTGCTGTTGCTGGCTATAAGCGCTGCGATGGGGAAAAACCTGCTGCCTGCCGGCGCTGCGCCTACCGGATGGCGTGCCACCGACATCATCGAGTACGTTAAAATTCTGCTGATGAGCCGCGGCGGCGATCTTGGCATGATGATCATGATGCTGTGCGGATTTGCGGCTTATATGACGCACATTGGCGCCAATGATGTGGTGGTGAAGTTGGCCTCCCGTCCGCTGCAGATGATCAATTCCCCGTACCTTTTGATGGTGGCAGCCTATTTTGTCGCCTGCCTGATGTCACTGGCGGTCTCTTCCGCCACCGGCCTGGGCGTATTGCTGATGGCTACGCTGTTCCCATTGATGGTTAACGTCGGCATTAGCCGGGGGGCTGCGGCAGCGATTTGCGCTTCGCCTGCAGCGATTATCCTGGCACCGACGTCCGGTGACGTGGTGTTGGCCGCCAAGGCGGCGGAAATGCCATTGGTTGACTTCGCTTTTAAAACCACCTTGCCCATTTCGATTGCGGCGATTGTCTGTATGGCCATTGCGCATTTCTTTTGGCAACGCTATCTCGACAAGAAGAATGACGAACAGCACCACATTATGGATGTGAGTGAAATTACCACGCATGCGCCGGGTTTCTACGCCGTTTTGCCGTTCACGCCGATCCTGGGCGTGCTGGTTTTTGACGGTAAATGGGGGCCGGAGTTGCATATCATCACGGTGCTGGTTGGCTGTATGTTGCTGGCGGCGGTGATTGAATTCCTGCGTAGTTTCAGCGCCAAACAGGTGTTTACCGGCCTGGAAGTCGCGTATCGCGGTATGGCGGACGCTTTTGCCAGCGTGGTGATGCTGTTGGTGGCCGCCGGCGTATTCGCTCAGGGGTTGAGCACCCTCGGCTTTATCAGTGGGTTAATCAGTCTGGCGCAGTCTTTCGGTACCGGCGGCATTATCATGATGTTGGTACTGGTGGTAATTACCATGCTGGCGGCAATGACCACCGGCTCGGGGAATGCGCCGTTCTATGCTTTTGTGGAGCTGATCCCCAAATTGGCTGCGCAGATGGGCGTCAATCCGGCCTATCTGGTGATCCCGATGTTGCAGGCTTCAAACCTGGGGCGCACTTTGTCGCCGGTTTCCGGTGTGGTGGTGGCGGTATCAGGCATGGCGAAAATCTCGCCGTTCGACGTGGTAAAACGGACTTCGGTGCCGGTGATTGTCGGGTTGATCGTGGTGATTGTGGCAACCGAACTACTGGTGCCTCAGCATCTATAAAGGTAGCCGGGCATCGCCCGGCACCGATTTATACCTCGTAGTCTTGCTCCGGTACCGACAGCGGGGTGATCCTCACTTTCAAAATACGGTGGCTACTGACTTCCAGCGGTTCAAACAGGTAGTCACCGATCTGCAATTGCTCACCTTCCTGGGGAATGCGTTGGCTGTGTTCCATCAGCAAGCCGGCTATCGTGTGGTATTCGCGCTTATCCTCCAGCTGCAGAGGCAGATAAAGCACCAGGTCTTCCAGCGGCATATGGCCGTTGGCGGTCCAACTGCCATCTTCGTTTTGCTGAATGTCATGCCGTGCGTCAACGTCCTCGCCCGCTTCCGGCAGGTTGCCGGCGATGGTTTCCATCACGTCAGTCAGGGTCACTACACCCTCGACCGAACCGAATTCATCGACTACAAAAGCGAAATGCGTTTGCGCCTGCCGGAACTGCTCCAGCGCGCTCAGCAGCGTTAACTGCTCCGGGAAAATCAGCGGTTGACGCACCAACGTGCGTAAATCGAGCGGTACCTGGGTCAACTGCTGCTTCAGGACATCAAGGGTATGGATAACGCCGAGAGGTTCATCACTGGCGCTGTTTTCGACCACCACAATGCGCGTATGCTGATTTTTTTCCAGCAACTGGGTCAGCTTTTCCTGCGGATCATTCAGCTCAAGGTATTCGACGTCATGGCGGGAGGTCATGATGCTGCTCACGGTACGCTGCGCCATGCCCAGCACGCGTTCTATCATGTGCCGCTCCTGCTGGTTGAATATCTCCCCGCTTTCGCTCGCGCTGTCGGCCAGCAGGTTGGCTGAGTGGCTGTCTACCTCGGCTTCTTCATGTTTGCCGTTCAGCATGCGCAGTACCGCTTCTGCGGTTCGTTCGCGCAGTGGCCGCACCTTTGACAGAAAACGACGACGGTTAAACTGAGCCAGCTGGTTTAATGCTTCAATCATCACGGAGAAGCCGATCGCTGCATACAGATAACCCTTGGGAATATGGTAGCCGAACCCTTCCGCAACCAGGCTGAAGCCGATCATCAGCAGGAAACTCAGACACAGAATGACGATAGTCGGATGGGCGTTGACGAATCGCGTCAGCGGCTTGCTGGCCAGCAGCATCAGCCCGATAGCGATACAGACCGCAATCATCATTACCGCCAGATGATCAACCATGCCGACGGCGGTGATCACCGAATCGAGAGAGAAGACAGCGTCCAATACCACGATTTGCGCCACCACAGGCCAGAAGCGAGCGCCTTTGCGTGGCCCTTGCTGCTCTTCATCTTTGCCTTCCAGCCGCTCGTTCAGCTCCATAGTGGCTTTAAACAGCAAGAATATACCACCGACCAGCATAATGAGGTCGCGGCCGCTGAAGGGGTGCTCCGCGACCACAAACAGCGGTTTGGTCAGTGTCGCCAGCCAGGAGATAGAGGCGAGCAGCGCCAAACGCATCAGCAAGGCCAGCAACAGGCCCACGACGCGAGCTTTATCTCTTTGTTGTTTTGGTAGTTTTTCCGCCAGAATGGCGATAAAGATAAGGTTGTCTATACCCAGAACGATTTCCAGCACGACCAGAGTGGCCAGGCCGGCCCAAATTGTTGGATCTGCGATCCATTCCATACGCCCAATTTCACCTGTAAGTTCGACGGCTTATGCCGTAGGAGAATGATGGGTGTTGGACAGGGAAAATTCAACTTTAAAACTATAATGGGATGGCGAAGAGGGCGGCATCATGATTTTAAGCCAAAATAATGCATAAAAAATCATCCTTCAGCGGTTTTTTTGACCTGCAACGCGGAGATAAAGCAGCATTTTTCAGTAGAGAGTTGCAGCTACAGAGCGTGACGCTAATTGCTTGTTGATAAAATCGGCGGAAAAATATTTTTTTTAAATCAATCCGTTATGAATGCATCTGGCTGCTACACTTTGTACTGAAAAACCCCGGTAGTAGTCTTATTCTGAAAAGGGCACTCAACGGACATCTTAGGCTTGTATCGCTAAGGCAATAGTATAAGAATCTTAGGCACATAAACATTTACAAGTATCATCGTTTGGTTATAAGGGCGTATTTTTTTGTTTTTCTGTGACATGACTATCACTTAGTGGAAAGTACGGGCCTTAATTTACATTAAAGCGTGGCTGGAGTCCTTGGTCACCCATAGAGAACGATGACAGTGCATTGGTAGCTGAAAGCCAAGGGCGGTAGCGTGTCTGAATCATTTCCGCTCTGCGCTGCGTAAACAACCTGGATACAGGGTAGTTCGGCTACATTATAGTTATTTGATTGTGGATGAAAAACATGCAAAAGAGACTGAAGGCTGTGATTCCCGTAGCTGGCCTGGGAACCCGTATGTTGCCGGCAACAAAAGCAATCCCTAAAGAAATGCTGCCTGTGGTTGATAAGCCACTGATTCAATACATTGTTAATGAATGTGTTGCGGCGGGGATAAAAGATATTGTTCTGGTGACTCACTCCTCCAAAAACGCGATTGAGAATCACTTCGATACCTCCTTTGAACTCGAAGCCGTGTTGGAATCGCGTGTTAAGCGCCAGTTGCTGGAAGAAGTGCAAACCATCTGTCCGGCGGATGTAACAGTCATGCAAGTCCGTCAGGGTCAGGCCAAAGGTCTGGGACACGCGGTACTTTGTGCCAAGCCAATGGTTGGCGATGAACCTTTTATAGTTTTATTGCCGGATGTATTGCTGGATGACTCTACCGCCGATCTGCGTAAAGAAAACCTGGCCAAAATGATTCAGCGTTTTGCGGATACCGGCTACAGTCAAATCATGGTGGAACCAGTACCGGAACAAGACGTATCGAAATACGGCGTCGTAGATTGCGGCGGCGCTGCGCTGGCTGCAGGTGAAAGTACGCCAATGACTGCCGTGGTCGAAAAACCGGCAAGAGAAGAAGCCCCTTCCAATCTGGCAGTGGTAGGGCGTTATGTGTTGTCTGCCGATATCTGGCCGTTGCTGGAGAAAACCTTACCGGGCGCCGGTGATGAAATCCAACTTACCGATGCGATTGCCGCGCTGATGGAGCAGGAAACCGTAGAAGCTTTCCATATGAGCGGCAAATCGCACGACTGCGGCGATAAGTTGGGCTATATGAAAGCGTTCGTACAATATGGCCTGCGTCATGCTTCGGAAGGTGAAGGTTTTACCCAATGGCTGAAGCAGACATTGAACAGTAAATAAGTTTTGCGGCTTAAACGCGATCACAAGAAAGAGGATTACCATGACCAAGTTGAAAGCTGTCATTCCTGTTGCCGGCCTGGGTATGCGCATGTTGCCTGCAACCAAGGCTATTCCCAAAGAGATGTTGCCGATCGTTGATAAGCCGTTGATTCAATACATTGTCAATGAGTGCGTTGCTGCCGGGATTAAAGAAATCATTCTGGTGACTCATTCCTCCAAGAATGCGATCGAAAACCATTTTGATACCTCTTTTGAGTTGGAAGCGATGCTTGAGGCGCGGGTAAAACGCCAACTGCTGGATGAGGTACAGTCGATTACGCCTAAAGGTGTAACGCTGATGCACATTAGGCAGGGACAACCTAAGGGTTTGGGCCATGCAGTGCTGTGCGCTAAACCTTTGGTAGGTGATTCACCTTTTGTGGTTCTTTTGCCTGATGTCTTGCTTGATGATGCAAAAGCCGATCTGAAAAAAGATAACCTGCCGCATATGATTGCTCGTTTTGAACAGTCGGGACTGAGCCAGGTACTGGTGCAGGCGGCTGATGAGCATGTGTTGCACGATTACTCGGTCGTTGAATGTGAAACCAACAGTCTGCAACCCGGTGAAAGTTCCCGCATGACCTCGATTATCGAAAAGCCTGGTCACGAAGTTCAATTAAAATCCAACTATTCGGCAGTAGGGCGCTATGTTTTGTCCGCCGATATCTGGCCTATTCTGGAAAAAACGGAGCCAGGTGTGTGGGGGCGCATTCAGTTAACGGATGCCATTGCCGAGTTGCTTAAACATAAACCGGTTGAGGCGATGGAAGTGGTGGGCGAGTCCTTTAACTGTGGCGAAAAAATGGGATATTTACGTGCCTTTGTCACCTATGGTTTACGTCACCCAACGCAAGGCAAAGCGTTCCGCGAGTGGGCGGAAAAGCTGAACTTCTGAGTGTGTCCGAAGGAGTAAGAAACGAGGTTGTTTCCTTGTAATAAGGTCAGTGCGACAATGTCGGACTGACCTATTAATTTTTTCTGAACGTACGCGTGGTAAATCTGCATTTTCCCGAATTTTTTCCGCTTGATGTATTATTGCACTTGCTTTTCTCTATCATAATTATAACAAGGTTGAGTTTAACGAATACTCAATGAAAAGTTATTCTTTCCTGCCTTTATCACCGAAAAACAGACACTCTAGCCTGCATTTATGAAGGTTGGCACTATGTTTTGATCGAATATGGTGTTTGCTTGAGGGGTTACAAAAAACTGAGGGGAGAACTCAGTATGGTAGGCGCAATTTCTATTATTAACATAAGAGAATCCTAAGTGGTCGATAAAAAGGTAATGGCGAAAAATACCTTCATGCTGTATGGAAGAATGTTGTTGATAATGTTTGCAACCTTCTATACATCGCGAATGGTTTTGGAAGCTTTAGGCGTCTATGATTTTGGATTATATAGCCTGGTTGGCAGTATAATTATTTTGTTTTCTTTTATTCAGAATGTGTCAGCGCTTGCGACTCAACGATTTTTATCCGTCGGTTTGGGTAAAGGGGATTTTGAGTGGGCGAATAAAGTATTTAACACGAGTGTCATTGTCCACATTATTATTTGTGGTTTGATATTATTATTTGCCGAGACGTTAGGGTTATGGTTCTTGTTGCATAAGCTCAAGGTGCCTGAAGCCCGCTTGAATGATGTATTCTGGGTTTATCAGCTATCGATAGTTTCTTTGCTGATTCAGATAATGCAAACGCCTTTCATTGCGTCGATGATTGCCTGTGAAAAAATGGATCTATTTGCCAAAGTAGGCATTTTCGATGCATTTCAACGCTGGTTTATGGTGTTTCTTTTCACCTTGTTTGGTTTTGAAAATAAAATTGTTTGGTATGCAGCCTTCTTGCTGGTTGGCTATTCTCTAGTATTTAGTGTCTATTTTTCTTTCTGTACGTCTAGATTAAGCGTATGTAAGATAAATTTGCGAGTGAAAGAGAATACCGCATTACTCAAAGAAATATTTTTCTTCTCCAGTTGGTCGATGTTGGGATCATTAAGTGTAGTCGGATTGTCTCAAGGTATTGCTTTACTGACATATTATTTTGTAGGTGTAGTAGCCAATGGCGCCATTTGGCTTGCTGAACAAATATTGATTGCATTTAATCGTATTATCGGTACGTTGCAAACTGCTTTTAATCCGCAAATTATAAAACAGTATTCAGTCGGTAATAGTCAGGAAGTTTCATCATTATTATCGTTGTCCTGCAAGCTAACTGCATTTGTAGTAATGATTTCGGCGATACCTGTTTTTGTTGACGCTGAGATTATAGCGAATATCTGGCTAAACAAGGTGCCTGAGTATCTCGTTGACCTCATAAAAATTGTCGTTATTTATATCTTGGTGGATTCATTATCCGGCCCCTATGTGACTGCCATATATGCCGTAGGCAAATTGAGAAACTATCAATTTATAGTTTCTGCAATTATGCTTTCTTCCTTGTTTATGACGTTTATCTTATATTTTCTTGGTTTCTCAGTTTATGTTGCTGTGTCATCAAGAATATTATGTGCATTTTTACTTTTGATGTTCCGTGTCTTCTATGTCAGTAGGGCTACGGGAGTTAGCGCTAAGAAATTTTTACTTGATGAGTTTCCACGTTTGGCATTGGTTGCTGTAGTTGCAATGCTGGCAAGTAATTATTTGAGTAATTATATTATGGGTGGTTTTATTGGGCTGATTGTCCTGTCTGCGCTGAATTTTTCTATTGTTATATTAATGTTTTCTCTTTTTGTGCTTAAAGCTGAAGAAAGAAGAAATATTATCGGCATGATTAGAAAACGTTTGTAATTTTCTTAATTGGTTGTTTTTAAAGGTGAAAATATGATTGATAAGTATGGTGTTTTGACTTACGAAAGTGATATTTATGTTAAGCGGGATTGGATAAATCTTGGGGATTATGTTCAGAGTACGGCGGCGAAGCAGTTTTTCCCAACGGTAGATGCATTTATTCCCCGGGATCATATGAATGCCTATAGCGGCGATCCTGTGAAAATGATAATGAACGCTTGGTATATGGATTTGCCTGAAAACTTCCCGCCATCTCCGGAAGTTAATCCATTGTATGTTTCTATACATATCAACTCTACTATCGCAGAAAAGATATTCACTCCAGCTTCAATTGAACATTTTAAAAAGTTTGCGCCTATTGGGTGTCGTGATTTTTATACCCGCGACATGTTACGTTCAAAAGGGATTGATGCGTATTATTCTGGATGCATGACGCTGACCCTGGGCGAAACTTATAAGAGAGAAAATGTTACTGATGACGTTTACTTTATCGATGTAATGTATGATTCGATGTCTCTTCCTGAACTGATTAAGCAACCACTTCGTTTTGGTAAGCGCATTTTGAATGGACGTGCCTTTGAGTTTTCCCATCGGAAAAAAGTCCTGTCAAAATACTTTGATCAGGAATTACTTTCAAAGGCCAAGTTCGAGACGCAAATTTTACCTTATATCTCGGCCAAAGAAGGTTTTAAGCTTGCTGATGATTTCCTGAAGCGCTTGGCGACGGCTAAATTGGTTGTTACATCACGAATTCACACCGCGCTCCCTTGCCTTGCCATGGGGACTCCTGTCATTTTTGTAAATGGTGGGTTTAAAAATAAAGTTGATAATTGTCGATTCGATGGGTTGTTTGATTTCTTTAATCGCATCGATGTGGGTGACAATGCTGATTCAACTATAAACTTCGAATTCCGTGGTGAAAAAATAGGCTTGCGCACTGAAGTTACCAATAAAGACATCCATGTTTCATACGGGCAGGAACTGATTGCCAAATGCAAGTCTTTCGCGCAAGAGTAATCGCTTGGCAATTTTGAGTATTATTTTGTAATATATACGCCAGAATATATTTATCTGTGATGCTTCAGAAGATTGAATGGTGCTGGAACTGATGCCGGCCAAAAATTGCCTCTTTGTCATATATTGTTCGAAAGAGGTTCCAATCTTCAATGTTCAGTTCGTAATGATTCAGGGGTGGGTTTCGCTGCTGAGCAATGTGCGGAAAAGGATTTTTGCATAGGCTATTACAGCGCTACTTATTGGACATTGCAACTGCAACAAATAGCGCTGCTGAAAACACCAAGTATTGCTGTAAGCTTTGCAAAGAATAAGATGCTTTTTCTGAGGTGGAAGAAAAATTGCTACCTGATATCCCAGTGTCATCACCATAGATGGTGCGTTTTCTTTCACCGATTTTCTTGCTGGCTACTATTGTTATATCCTGTTTAAGCAGACGAGAAAATCATCTGTTACTGGTAAATAATGATGCGGCTGAAGTTAATTTAATATATTGAGGTTGTGATGGGTGCTGTTGAGGAACTGGGTTTTTTTCATAAAACAGGTGATAAAACTGGTGTGATATTTACTTCAGTTATTATTGGTGGGCATGAAATAATGACTCTTGCCATCATCGATAAAATTATAAATGAGAATCCAGAGTGCTTGCTCACAATAAAATTATATATCCCTGCTGAAAATAGTGCGTTGATCAATCTGGTGAAGAAAAAGGGTTATCACTACGAACTTTACTCTATAGCTCATCGCCGGATGGAGATTCTGCATGCCTTTATGAATGTCAAGTTTATTGGAGAATGCATAAAACTCTTAAAATCGATAAAGAATGAAACTGATCGTATTCTGTTGATTCAAGGTGATATTCAGCAGGGTTCCGGTTTTATTACTGCAGGGAAAATAGCGAAGATTCCACTTGTTTCTTATATTCCTTTTGCGCATAGCTACAAAGTAATGAACTCACCTGGGCACAAGGCGAAAGATTTTTTAGCCAAATTCACCTATAAAATGTGTGATGAATATATAACTATATCTCCTTGTTTTGAAGATGACTTGCGAAAATTGAATGCCAAGGCAAAAGTTGATGTCATTAAGAACTCCGTGCCCAAAACGCTTCAAAAGCATATCCCACGAAAACTGACTCCTGATGACGTAATAAATATATTTATTATTGGCAGAGTCCATATTCTGCAAAAAGGACATGATATACTTATAGACGCACTTGCTGGCATCCAGGACTACAAAGTTTGTCTGAATGTTGTCGGTGATGGTCCCGATAAGGAGACCGTGATAGCCAGTGCGAAACAGTTACCTGACAATATCACCTTTAAGTGGTTTGGTTGGATTGAGGATTGCTGGTCTGTAGCTGATGACGCCGATCTGTTGGTCATCCCTTCTCGCTTCGAAGGTGTGCCTTTGGTAATGCTTGAAGCATTGGAGAGAAAATTGCCGGTGATAGCAGTATCAAGAGACGGAATGAGAGACTACTTGCCTTCAGATTGGCTCTACTCTGCAGGGGACAACGAGAGTGAAGCATTGAAATTGAAATTAGCAGAGATTTTTCTTAAGCTTACTAGCCTTGAAAATCGTAATTAGTAATGTAGGATAACCTAATGCTACTATTCGAAGAACTCGCGACACTTCTTTCTTCCTGGCCGGTTAAGAACGTATGAAAATTGCAGAAAAAAACCTAACAAAACTTGCACTTGTGTGTTTGTTTATGTTTACTTTCTCTGGTGTTGTATCCTTGATAGCCGTCAAATATGACAATATGCTATTGAGAATATGGAAAGAAGGACTAATCATCTTACTTTTCCTCATCAGTTTGATGAGCTTGCTCTTCAGAAAAGAGATTGCATTAAGCAAGATAGCCGCTTTTTTTGTGTTCTTTGTTCCATTTATTGCTCTCTACTTTCTGTTATCGATAAATATAAATCCCCTGTTGGTTGCTTATCAAATAAAAAATGATGTTATTCCTCTTTTATTTGTTTTTTCTCTTTTCCTGTTTTTAAAGACAGATGAGTCTAAAGTTGATTTTTATCATCGATTGATAAAATTGATTATTATCACAGCTCTTATTAACTCATTCTTTATTTATATTGAAAGCTTCTTTTCTGATGTATTCATGGCATATTTGAATATTGAAGATCTCAATAATGAGGGTGGGAAGTCTGGCGTGCGTTTGGATAACGCACTGTGGGGACTGCGTGCAATGGGGACGATGACATCATTCATTAACTCAGGCACATTGACGTTTTTTGGCATAATCTGTGTACTAGAAAGCAAACAATTTAAAATACTTACCAAAACGGTCTTGTTTGCAATTCTGGTTTCAGCAATGATTTTGACCACCTATAAATCCACTATGATCGCTCTTGTTTTTTATTTGGTGGTGAAGATTATTTATGCCATTTTTAATAGAGTGAAAGGTGCGAAATTCATTTACTTGGCTAGCGGTGCTTTCATCTTTTCACTTCTGGCTTTTACTTTTAACGATATGACCATTTATAACTCCTTGGCAGCTGGGAAATATAAAGAGGTCGCATACAACTCTATTTACAATAGGGTTCTTCAACATGAAGATATCGTTAATGAAATGGAATCTAAAAACGGATTCTATACTGGCGTGGGCGTTGGTACCAACGGAACCATGGGACCGGACCAAAAGTTAAAGTTGTCGAGTAAACCGCTCGATAGTACATATATATACATTATGAGTAATTATGGATTCATCGGTGTTGCTGTATACTTACTGATGCTTTCCAGCGTGTTTATATACCTGTGCAGTTATAGTCGCCGATTCGATAATATTGCTTTGGTAATGGTTTTTTATACCTTTAGTGTTGAATTCTTTATAAATAATATATTTGCCAACTTCCCGTGCAATATCATCTTTTACAGTGTTGTTTTTATGAGCGTCACGTTGAAGAAAAATGGGCACGGCAATATTTTATTGCCTCGTAAGCAGCAGAGTTTGATGCGCAGTAAACTCGTAATAAATGGGTGAAGTGACAGCGGCGGTTGGCGTGATTGCAGGTGCCTTGCGGGGACTTTAGCAGTCATTTATAGTGCTAATTAAATTGTGTATTTTAAGCGGCATGGTCCAGTTCATCTCACTTTTGATTATCCCGGATGATAGCGAAAATTATGTTAAATAATCAGATAAAACAACTCAGTGTTGCGTTGAGCAGTATCCTCCTCGCTAGCTGTACCGTCGTGCCTGGCCAACATTTGAGCTCAAGCGATAAGGCTGTTGTACAGCAGCAAGATGAAAATTATGACCTCGACAAAGTGGTTAGCGTTTTCCCGCTTACCCCAAAGTTGGTGCAAAAGTTACGCAGTAAGCCTGTGATCGCTCAACCAAATCCTCAGTTGGATCGGGAAATCAGTACACATGAATACCGTGTGGGTGTGGGCGATGTTTTGATGGTTACCGTCTGGGATCACCCAGAATTGACAACGCCGGCAGGTACCTATCGGAGCGCCAGCGACACGGGTAACTGGGTACACTCCGACGGCACGATCTTCTATCCGTACATCGGTAAAGTGAAAGTTGCAGGGAAAACGGTTAGTCAAATTCGACTGGAAATTACTAACCGCCTGACTCAATTTGTTGAAAGCCCGCAAGTTGACGTGAGTATTGCAGCTTTCCGTTCGCAAAAGGTTTACGTGACCGGTGAGGTGAAAAACTCCGGGCAGCAGGCTATAACAAATATACCATTAACCATTCTCGACGCGGTAAATGCTGCCGGCGGATTGACGGATAATGCCGATTGGCGTAACGCTGTTCTAACCCATGCGGGTAAAGAGACGCCGATATCCTTGCGGGCATTAATGCAAAATGGTGATTTGAAGCAAAATAAATTACTCTCTCCGGGAGATATACTTTACGTTCCTCGCAATGATGAGCTGAAGGTATTTGTCATGGGGCAGGTTGGTCAGCAAGCAACGCTGAAGATGGATCGCAGTGGCATGACATTGACCGAAGCGCTCAATAATGCCGGCGGTGTTCAACAGACAACGGCAAATGCGACAGGGATCTTTGTTATCCGTCCGACGAAAGATGCGAATCAGACCGGCAAGATCGCAAATATTTATCAACTTGACGCCAGTGATGCCTCTGCCATGGTGTTAGGTACTGAGTTCGAATTGCAACCCTATGATATTGTGTTCGTTACTGCAGCACCTATCGTCCGCTGGAACCGCGTAATCGGTCAGTTGATCCCGACAATTACCGGCGTTCATGACATGGTCGAAGCTACTCGCCTGATCAGGAATTGGGACTAATGAAATTTAACTCTATTCTGGTTGTGTGCGTGGGCAATATTTGTCGCTCGCCGACGGGGGAGGCGCTATTGAAGGAGCGTCTTCCTCATCTAAAAATTGCCTCGGCAGGGATTCACGCTTTGGTTGGTGAAGCTGCTGATGACAGTGCCATTTATGTCGCAGACAAGCATGGTTTATCTTTGGAGGGTCATGTAGCGCAACAGCTAACGGGTTCTCTCTGTCGTAATTATGATCTGATTCTAACTATGGAAAAACGACACATAGAATCGATCGGTAGAATTGCCCCAGAAGTAAGAGGAAAAACAATGTTGTTTGGGCATTGGCTGGGACAGGCTGAAATTGATGACCCTTATCGTAAGAGTCAAGAAGCATTCGAGCATGTTTTTCAGTTATTGTCGCGCTCTGCAGATAAATGGGCTCAGTCATTAACATCTTAATATGAGATTTTTATGTTAGATAAAGAACTTCCTCAAGGACAAAAAGAGCAGAGCGAAGAAATAGATCTGCATCGCCTGTTTGCTGAGCTTCTGACGAATAGATGGCTTATCACCGGGATTACAGGGGTATTCGCCGCTATATCTTTGATTTACGTAATTTTTGCAACACCTGTGTATAAAAGTACTGCGTTGATCCAGGTTGAGAAGAATGCAGGAAATTCGCTGCTGACTGACATTTCTTCTATGTTGCCAGACAGCCAGCCACAAAGTGATGCTGAAATCGAACTGATTCAATCACGAATGGTTGTGGGGAAAACAGTGCAAGATTTGGGTCTTGAGACTCAGGTTACACAAGAGTACTTCCCTATTTTCGGTAAAGGTTGGGCGCGTTTAACCGCACAAAAACCTGCTGAAATCGCTTTATCACGTCTGTCGGTGCCAGACAGACTGATTAATGAAGAGTTGGTCCTGACTGTTTTGGATGATAATCACTATCTGCTGGAATCTGATGGCGACAAGCTGTTTGAAGGGCAGGTAGGCAAGCTGGCATCGGCGGACGGTGTGACATTGCTTGTCAGTGGTATCAAGGCCGAAGAAGGCACTAAGTTCTCTGTGGTCAAGAGAAGTGAACTTAGAGTTCTTGAGGATATGGGACAGAATCTGACGGTAGCGGATAAAGGTAAAGATACCGGCGTTTTAGGTCTGAATTACACGGGTGAAGATCCTGTCCTCATCAAGAAGATACTGAGTAGTATCAGTCATAATTACCTGCAACAAAACGTTGAGCGCAAATCAGAGGAAGCGGCTAAAAGTCTGAAATTCCTTGAGCAACAATTGCCGCTGGTACGTTTCCAGTTGGATGAAGCTGAAAATAAACTGAATGCTTATCGTGAAGAAAAAGACTCGGTTGACCTTTCGCTTGAGGCCAAATCGTTATTGGATACCGTCGTTGGCGTTGAGTCGCAGTTAAACCAATTAACTTTGCGCGAAGCGGAAATTTCGCAACTCTATACCAAGGATCATCCGGCTTACCGCTCTTTAATGGATAAGCGGAAGACGTTGCAAGGCGAGCGAGATAAGTTAAATAAACGTATCAGCGCAATGCCGGCGACTCAGCAAGAAATTTTACGCTTGAATCGTGACGTGCAGGCAGGCCAGGAAATTTATATGGCTCTGTTAAACAAACAGCAGGAATTGAGCATCAGTAAGGCCAGCACTATCGGTAACGTGCGTATCGTTGATGACGCTGTTACCTTGCCAAACCCTATTGCGCCAAAACGATTCTTGTTGGTTTTCCTGGTCACTATCATTGGTGCTTTCTTCTCTGCCGGTATTGTGTTCCTCAAGGTCCTGATGCATCGCGCATTGCAGAACCCTAACCAGCTGGAAGAGATTGGCATTAACGTTTATGCAAGTATCCCAATCTCTGAGATGCAGCAAAAGAAAGATATGTTGCTGATAAGAGGGAAGAGCCGTCAAAAACAGGATGGCTTGCTGCTGGCAGAGGCTAATCCGGCTGACCTGGCGATCGAGGCTATCCGTAGCCTGCGTACCAGCCTTCACTTTGCGATGCTTGAAGCCAAAAATAAGGTTGTGATGATTTCCGGCGCATCTCCTGAAATCGGTAAAACCTTTGTTTGTGCAAACCTGGCGGCTGTTATTGCTCAATCGGGCGAACGTGTGCTTCTAATCGACGCCGACATGCGCCGTGGCCGTCTGCATGAAGTATTGAGTAATGATAATCAGTTGGGCTTGTCTGCCGTACTTTCTGGGCAAACCACGCTTGACAAGGCAATTAGCAAAACTGAAGTGGCAAACCTCGACTTTTTACCACGAGGAAAGGTACCGCCTAACCCATCGGAACTTTTAATGCACGAACGTTTTGCCGAGTTTGTGAAATGGGCTGCTGCGAACTACGATATGGTCTTAATTGATAGCCCACCAATTTTGGCTGTTACAGATGCTTCTATTATCGGTCGATTGGTCGGTACCAGCATGATCGTTGCTCGTTATAATGTAACGACCCTAAAAGAAGTTGAAGTTAGCGTCAGACGTTTTGAGAACAGTGGCGTTAACATCAAAGGGGTTGTTTTCAACGCTCAAGAACGTAAGTCTGCTGGTTATTATGGCTATGGTTATTATAACTATAGTTACGAAAGCAAGAACGATTAACTCTTCCTCTGGGCTGGTTGAAATATATCAGCCCACATTATTATTTCATTCATATTTGTTTGTTATTATTAAATGAATGGGAATATTAAATATCAGAGACTCATAGTATGTTATATGTCAATGCTAGATTTCTAACGCAGGAAATGACGGGTGTTCAGCGGTTTGCGGAGCAAATATGTTTGGCATTGAATGAAATTAGAGATGATGTTGTTTTTATCTCTCCCAAGGGGATTCTTAGACAAGCGGTTGCTGATAAATTAAATGTCAAAGTTATAGGAGAGAGAACTGGGCATCTTTGGGAACAGATAGATTTGCCAGGTTTCTTGAGGAAGAATGGTTCACCTTTATTATTGAATTTATGTAGTACTGCCCCGATTTTTTACAGTAACCAAATTGTAACTCATCACGATATCACCTATAAGCGTTATCCAAAAAGTTTCTCTAAAAAATTCCGAGCGGTCTATAACACTCTTGTTCCATTGATGCTGAAGAATAGCCTTCATTTAATTACTGTTAGTGATTTCTCTAAAAGGGAAATTAGCAATGTATATAAATATCCAGCTGAGCGCATTTCAGTCGTTCATAACGCGGTAAGCGATGCATTTACCCAAGATTTATCTCCGCTGGTTAATTCATCTGCTGACGAAAAACCTTATCTACTCGCAGTATCTTCGCCCAACTTCCATAAAAACTTCCATGGAATGCTTGAGGCCTATTCATTGATGTCTAATAAAGACGATTTTTCATTGAAAATTATCGGGAAAACAGCAGGCAGCTTTTTAACCCCAGAGTTCAATGAAAAAATATTGGCAGATAAAAATATACATTTCCTGGGGCGAGTTGATGATGACGAACTGATCAAACTTTATCAGCATGCACTGGCCTTTGTCTTCCCATCGTTTTATGAGGGCTTTGGCATACCGCCATTAGAAGCCCAAGCATGTGGTTGCCCTGTTATTGCCTCTAATACGGCATCTATGCCTGAGGTTCTGGGGAATAGTGTTCTTAGTTTCGATCCGAATGATATTTCCCAAATCAGGCATGCTATGGAAAGAGTGGTTTCGGATACGGCGTTACGTAATGAATTGAAAGAAAAAGGCCAGAAAAATACTGAGCGTTTCTCTTGGGATAAATCGGCAAAAACGATTAGCGACCTGGTAGATAAATTAAAGTCAAAATAATTGGTTGGGCGTAATGAAGATTTTTCATGCTGCGGAAACGATAAAAGGTGGCGTAGCCACTGTTATGCGACAAATAGCCATACATCAAGTGTCAAAAAATGGTGTCACTGATATGACATGTTTGGTCCCAGAGGACCAAAAAAATGAGTTATCACCGCTTGATATGGATCATGTTATTACTTTTGAACGGTCAGGTCGTAACTTATCTTCGTTCTTTGCGTTTACGAAAAAATTTATTCGGCATGTTTTGAGAGAAAAACCAGATGTTGTGCATTTGCACAGTACCTTTGCTGGTGTCTTAGGACGATTTTCACTATTGCTTTTATGGCCATTTTACAGACCCAAGGTTGTTTATTGTCCTCATGCCTTCTCATTTATAATTCCTGGCTCCTCTGTAAAAAAAAGGGCCTTTGCTTTTATTGAAGTGGCATTATCTAAAATCACAGACGCCATTATTTGCGTAAGTGAATATGAGCGGCAGCAAGGGATAGAGAATGGCTTGCCAAAAAATAAATTAATAGTTGTCTACAACGGTGTTCCAGAAATAAAGAAAAATACCGCTGTTATCGCTAACCCTTATTCTGATGATGTAATTAATTTGCTTTTTGTTGGTCGATTTGATTATCAGAAGGGCTTTGATATCTTAGAAATGACCATGGAAAAACTGAAAGGAAAACCATTCCATCTCACGGCAGTCGGTGGCTCAGTGCACGGCTCTTATTCGGAGAATAAAACGTTGCCTCAAACCAGCTATACCGGTTGGTTAAGCGCCGCGGAATTGGCTCCTTACTTTGCATATGCAGATGTTTTGGTGATTCCGAGTCGATGGGAAGGTTTTGCGATGGTCCCATTGGAGGCAATGAGTTATGGCCTTCCTGTTGTTGCCAGTGACTCAACGTCACTTCCGGAAGTGGTGGTGGATGGTCATACAGGTAAATTATTCCCCTTGTCTCAGCCTGAGGTGTTGGCGGAGTTGCTGGCTAACTACAGTAAAAGTGATTGGGAAATAATGGGTGATCATGCAAGGGAGGAGTTTTTATCTAAATTTACATCAGAAAAAATGCTTGCCAGTACCGACAGTGTCTATAATAAAATTCTGGGTTGATTTTTGATGGTGTATAGCAGTAATCTAATCAATAGCGTAAAACTGTTATGTAATTTATGCTATTTGAAATTATTTGTTGTTATATTTATATTCAATGCATACAAAGTGATGTTATTGAATTTCGAAATTTAATGGCTATGATGTCTTATTCTAGATAATATTGCTTTGCTTTTTATTAAATAATTATATTTTACAGGGTGCTGTGCTGTAATTATTATTCAGTAAAATGGTGAGGTAAAAGCTGTTCTAACAGTGTTCCTGATATCAATAGGTAAGGAAATATGAGTGCATTCCGACGTGGGGCTGTTCAAGCAAACTCTTCTCTAACATCGATGTTACAAAGATTCGTAGATATATTTATAATGTTCTTTGGTCTTTATCTAGTTTGCCTGTTTTCCGAAAAATCGTTTGGTACGCAGTATTTATTGGTAGTGTTAGCCAATCTGGTGGTTTTCCAAATGATTGGTGGTATGACGGACTTTTATCGATCCTGGCGAGGGGTTAGAGGGATTCTCGAGATTAAAGCGATTCTTATTAACTGGAGCATGAGCCTGTTAATAACATCGTTTGCGTTTACATTCACGGATTACATTTCTAATGAGCCTAATATTTATATCAAGTGGTATGTTACCGTCGCTCTTGGTTTGATCCTGGGGCGTTACTTGATCAGAAAACTTTTGGGTGTCTTGCGTAAGCTGGGCTATAACACCAGAAATGTTGTGATTGTAGGTTCTTTGCCCGTTGGCATCAGACTGGCGGAAAGTTTGTCTGAGGCGCATTGGATGGGATTCAATGTTCTTGGTGTCTATAACGATGAACGTATTGATACTCATACGGTTCCATTCAAAGGTGACATTGATCAGTTGATTAGTGATGCCAAAGAGGGTGGCATCGATAGAATTTATATTGCGATGCCAATGAATGAAGAGTTAGAAATCAAGGCGATCATCGCTAAGCTTACGGATACGACATGTTCAGTTATGTTGATCCCGGATTTGTTCACTTTCAACCTGTTGCAGTCCAGAACTGAAGAAATTAATGGTGTCTCGGTTATACCGCTGGTCGATTCGCCAATGAGCGGTGTTAACGCGATCATCAAGCAGGTTGAAGATTTCACTCTTGCATTGCTGATTATTTTGTTCATTTCGCCAATCTTGTTGATTATTGCTTGCTTGATAAAAATCACTTCACCTGGCCCCGTAATATTTAAGCAAAAACGATATGGTATCGACGGCAAGGCCATTGAGGTTTGGAAGTTTCGTTCAATGAACGTGATGGAGAATGGGGACCGTGTTGTACAGGCAAAGAAAGGGGACCTGCGTATAACACCTCTCGGTGCATTCTTGCGTAGCACTTCTCTGGATGAGTTACCGCAGTTTTTTAATGTGTTGAAAGGCGATATGTCGATTGTAGGGCCACGTCCTCATGCTATAGCTCACAACGAACAGTATCGTAAACTTATCAACGGATATATGTTGCGGCATAAAATGAAGCCGGGTATCACTGGGTGGGCCCAAATCAATGGATGGCGGGGCGAAACCGACACTCTTGAAAAGATGGAAAAGCGTGTTGAGTATGATCTTGAGTACATTAGAAACTGGTCTGTTTGGTTTGATTTGAAAATAATTTTCTTGACCGTATTTAAAGGTTTCATTCATAAGGCTGCCTATTGAGTGAGCCTTGAGCCAGTAAATTTTCATTACCGGAGGCTATTGCGACATGAGTTTTATTAATTGGCGTCATGGCAGGTTTTATCTAGCTTCATTTGTTTTTTTATTTTTTACCGGCGCTCAAGCTTTTGCCTTCGAGCTCGGCGTTTCTACCCATATGAGGTATTACCCTAAACCTAACGAATTTTATCTTAATCTGATGAAGGCAGATGGGTTTAACTCTGTGCGCTTCGATTATGATTGGAGCCACGTTGAGGATAAAAAGGGTGTTTTCGCCGTTAGTGATTATGTTAAACGTAATGATGATGTTATCAATACTGAGTTGAAAAAGTATAATTTCAATGGTCTGGTGATCTTGGGATATGGCAATAATTTGTATAACCAACCTAAGGGTTATCCAAAAACCGGTAGAGCGACAGACTATCCCAGAACGCCTGAAGCGATTGCTGCCTTTGCTAACTATGCATACTGGGTCGCTTCTCGATTTAAAGGGAAGGTGAAGTACTATGAGGTTTGGAACGAATGGTTGTATGGTACTGGAAATATTGCCAAGCCACTTGATATCCCACCGCCAGAGATTTTCTACCAATTAGTGAAGCAAACTTCAGCCGCAATACGTAAAGCTGATCCTGATGCGATTATCCTTACCGGGTCCTTTAACCCGATAACGCAGAGCTCAATAGATTGGTTTGATTCACTGATTCGCTTAGGCATACTTGACACTATTGATGGTATCGCATTACACCCATATGGTTATCGTGCTGCAAATAAAGAGCTGGGAACTCCTGAAGGAAACCTGGCTGTGATAGATAATTATGAGGGGCATCTGAAGAAGACCTTTGGTAAAGAAGTACCGCTCTATATCACTGAAATTGGCATCCCCAATTATAGTGGGCAGGGTGGAGTTGACTTGAATAGTTCCGCACAGTTCGTTGTGAAATATACCCTTATGGCAAAGGCAAGACCTTATATCAAAGGGGTATGGTGGTATGACTTGGTCAACGATGGCACTAATCCACGAGTCAATGAGCATAATTTTGGCTTGTACAATGCCAACAGCAGTGCCAAGCCTGCGGCTATGGCGCTTAAAAAGATCGCCGCTCTTTCCACACAATATCAAGTAAAGGATTATCAACATTATCCAGATGGAAGAGTGAAAATAGAGTTTGCTGATGGTGATAAGAGTGCCTTGATTTTCTGGAAAAAAGCAGATACCAGCGCCAAAAAATCATTAATGAGCATTATGACTTCGGCTCCTCAGAAAAAAACCGACAGTCAGCCTTTGATTGAGATGAAACCGTCAGACTCCTATGATGTTGACAGTAGCACTCCAACCATTGTGCACTCGACTGGAGCGATAAAGGCTCCCTGGTAAGCCATTTTAACCGTTGCGTTTAAGCACCCAAAGCCGCCTGTTTTTAAACAGGCGGCTTTTTTTATGCCTGAAACTGCTGAGGGTATTTGAGTTTTCTTTGAAATAAATGACCTGAAACAGCATGGTTGCTCAGAAATTAGTTCGTATATACACTTTTGGATTTATTGTCAGCGGGAGGAGGGGCAATGAGGCTACATGTTTACGGGGGATGGAATAACAAAAGGCAGGTGCTTTGAGAGCACCTGCCTTTTTTTAAGTTTCTTACCTTATGCTACTTCAGCAATCGGTGCGCTGGAGATACCAGCCAATTCAACGGTTGGTGAGTAGTGAAGCGTGCTTAGCAGATTCAGATGATCGGTATTTTTTAGATAGATTACGCTGTCGTTGCCATCCAGTGTGTGGTCATCGTTGTTATCAACGATAATATAGGAGTCTGTACCGCCGGTACGCTCTACCCCAACAACCCCCACCTTGCTGACCAGCGCATTGTCGCCGCCAATGCCCAGCAGTGAGCCCAATGCGCCGACTACGCCGGTGATCAAACCGCCAAGTATTGCATTGATCGCATTACCCAGGGCGCTTTCAGTACGTACGCCATAATCGGCCAGATCCGTGCCGGCATTTGACGAAATGGTCAGGCCGGACAGATTGTCAACGATGCTGTCTTTAGCGCTGTTGAAGTCATTGATAGTGACACCGGCTGCGGTGGTACTACTGACCAGATGATAGTCATTGCCGCCGGTGCTGCTGGTGCCGCCGGTTACGGTCGTGTTACCCAGTACGGTGAAGCTGTCATCGGTTGAAGTACCGGTAAGAGAGAATTGAGTCCCACCCAGCCCCAGCAGAGTTGCAACGGTTGAGCCCAAGGGTAACAGTGCCAACAGGTTGTACAATACCCCTTGCCCAGTACCGCCCTGATTCAGCACTACATCGATACCGCCGGTGTTGGATGACGCATCAAGATTCAGCAAGCTGGTGTAGCCTGCACCAACAGTCAGATCGAGGTGATGATCGCCACTTACAGCAACGGACGTTACCTGAGAGTTGGTACCCGTCAGGTTCAATACGTTGCTAAAGTCACCGGTACCACCTGAGGCAATGTTGACCGTAGTCAGTGCTGTACCCAACAATATGCTGCTGCTGCTGTTCAAGCTGACGGAGCCGGCATTGACGTCAGAAGTACTGTTAGCCGTGAATGCAATGTCGAACTTGTTGGTAGCATTTTGCACGAAGGTGAAGTCAACGCTGCTGGCAGAGGTGGCATTCCCGGTTACTTCCATTTGTGCTGCAGTACCGCCGGCGACATTGATGACTTTCACCGCTTCGGCCAGACCTGACAACACGAACCCTTGAGTACCGACTGCAGAAGGCGCTGTCGCTTGAGTGATAGTGCCGCCTGCAGTACCTTCAACTGTAGCCGTACCGTTAAGCAGGCCGTAATCAAAGGTGTGGTTTTCAGTGGTCACTGCCGCACCGTTCAGGGTGCCGACTGATTTACCGATATAGCCCGCCAGGTCAACTTTCTCGAAGCTGGTGAAGTTATTGGCATTGCTGGTTACCGTACTACTGCGGATCCCCAGAATGTTTGAGGTTGTCGCTACGGATTTGGTGATGAAGTTAGCTGAAATCACGTCAGTGCCTGCACCGCCGTTACCGCTGATGCCGGCCCCTACGGTATTGGCGCCACCGACAGCCGCGTTACCAGCCCATTTCAGCGTATCGTTGCCGGCTCCCAGGTTGAAATCCCCGGTACCGGTATTGACCGCCGCCGCACTGGTGACTGTGACATCATCAGCGCCGGAACTGGCGTTCAGGATCACGTTGGCATTGTTTACGGTGATATCAACACCCGGGTTAACACCGTTGTCGGACAAGTTGACGGTAGCCGCAGCGCTGCCATTGATAGTGAGGTTGGCCAGGTGATCGGCGAACTTCAGGTTGGCAATGGTCGCTGAGCTGGCATTGAGAATCACGTTCTCCAGTACAGCTGTTTCCGCGTTGCTCAGTACATGGCTGCTACCGCTGTTGATGCTGCCTGTTGCATTGCCGTTGGCGGCAGAGGTGCTCAGAGTAGCAGCTGTTTTATACAGCAGGCTGTTGCCGATATCCGCTTCAAACGCATGTTGCTGCGAAACGGTAGTGTTATCTGTTGCGGTGGAATTGCGCAGATCGTTGATGATGGCGGCGGAAATGGCCTCTTTTGAGCCCAGCGCCGAATAGGTCGCCAACTGTGCTACTGTGGCGGCCACGCCATATACCGCAGTAAACACATGCTGAATGAACGCATCTCCGGTCAGTTGGGCCCCTTTGGTCTGGAACTCAGGTGTTGCAATCAATTTGGCGTTGAGCGCGGTGAAGCTGGTACCTGATGCCAGAACTTTACTCCAGGTGTCCAGTGCACGTGCATCAATACCGCGGTCCGGTATTGCCAGGTAGATGGATGCCGCTTGTTCTTGCAGGTTCAACGCTGGCAGCTCACCCGGCAGGTAGACCTTGGTGGCAGCATTGAAATTGGTCTGGGCAGCGGTATCACCAGATGCGACAGAGCCACGGATCCCGGTGATGACTTCGGTCAGGACTTGCCCTCGGGTGGATCCGCCCGTCAGCTCAGAGAGATACTGATTCAGTTCCGCACTGCTAGCGGCACGACCGTATGTACTCTGGAAGACCAGACTGACGAAGTCACTGTTGCTCAGCGCGGTGAGCGCTGGCGAAGAATTGGCAAAGATATTGGCGACTTCAGCAAAGGTTTTAGTGCCGTTTGCCAAAACCGTACCCCAGTAGTTGATACCGGACTGAACCTGAACCTGACCCAGCGAGTAATACAAGGCTTGTACGTTCGCTGAACCTGCGCTCGCGCTGGTCTGGGTCACCGGATACAGTGCCGTATCAACAACGTTTTCAAACGCGCTTTGTTGCGCGAGAATAGCAGTGTCAAACCCTTCATAATGCAGCAAGTCGTCAACAAGTTTAGCCAATGCCGCCGAAGCGGATCCCGTAGCGACCAGCTCTGCGAGAGCTGTTGAGTTGGGGGCTGAACCATACACGCTGGTATAAACCTGAGTAATCGTTTGTTCCAGCGTTTTACCAGAGAAGCGTGCAGTCCCTTCTGCAGAATTCAAGAAACTAGTCGTTAACGAGGCAATCGTTTTACTGCCGGTTTCCAGTTGCTTACCGAAGAAATCATAAGCATCAGCGGAAGCATTTTTGCCAATAACTGCATAATAAAGCGCCGCTGCCGTTTGCTGTGATGCTAGAGAAGCCATAAGTTACCCCTTGGATATATAACCGTTTAAATGACTTGCCGCTACAACACCCCTTAAGCAAGTCAAAATATTACGCATGAAACAAGCGCACGGCACTGGCGATCCCAAAGGGACCGTTAAAATAAACCCACTGCCGTTTATTAAATAAAGAATCAGTCCGGGGAAATGTCAAGGTTAGGAAGATGTTTATTAAAATTATAAATGGTGGTTATAAATCCCACTGAAAAAAAAGGTTATTTTAATGAAAGCGACAGGCGTCGTGGGCCTCTATTCTTTAGCTGAGGTATTGTTGATTGTCTAATGATTTCCTCCGTAACTACTTTTATAATGAGATCAATATCACGGATTTTTCTGGCAGGCTATTGCCAAGCCTTGTTTTTTCCTGATCGTCATAATTTGATGTTATATATCAACTTTTTTATCTGAGGAGGGAATGTTTTTTTTCGCTGTTACCTTGCTGATATTCACTTTGTCTGCCTATAGTTATAGAAAACTTGCCTTAGTCTAGGGTATGTCTTGTTGGGGAAATGTCAGTGAAAATATTTTTTAGGAATTTCCTTATGAGCAATTGGGGCTGAGAGACTGAAGGTGTAAGCAATGGAAGAGAAAAAAGTGAATCAATTCATACCGCGAAATGAAATTGCGGATGTTATACGGACACGCAGCAAAGTTTTCTGGACCGTTGGCATTTTTACCGCATTTATTAATTTATTAATGTTGGTGCCTTCTGTTTATATGCTCCAGGTTTATGACAGGGTGCTTCCTTCTCGTAATGAAATAACTTTATTAATGTTAACCTTAATTATGCTGGGGTTATTCGGCATGATGGCTCTGCTGGAATACGTTCGCAGTATGGTGGTCATTCGTATTGGCAGCCAACTGGATATGCGATTGAACAACAGGGTTTACACCGCGGCATACGAGACGAACCTTAAGAACGGTTCTTCAGATGCAGGGCAGATGCTGGGGGATCTCACCACGGTACGGCAATTTCTTACTGGCAATGCTCTCTTTGCTTTCTTCGATGCGCCCTGGTTCCCCATCTATTTATTAGTGATTTTCCTGTTCAACCCATGGTTGGGCCTGTTCGCGCTGATCGGCTCACTGTTATTGGTTGCCCTTGCCGTCATCAACGAAATGGTGTCCAAGAAACCCTTGGGTGAGGCAAGCAAGTTGTCGATCATGTCTGCCAGTCTGGCGAGCACCAATTTGCGTAATGCTGAGGTGATAGAAGCTCTCGGCATGCTGCCTAACTTGAAGCGTCGTTGGTTTGGCTTGCATCAGAGATTTCTCAATAGCCAGAGGATTGCCAGCGAGCGGGCTGCCAGTGTCACTTCCATTACCAAATTTGTTCGTCTTTCGCTTCAGTCGCTGGTACTGGGGTTGGGGGGATGGCTGGCGATTGATGGCCATATCACTCCCGGCATGATGATTGCCGGCTCTATTCTGATGGGGCGCACCCTGGCACCTATTGAGCAAGTGATTAACGTTTGGAAAAGTTACAGCGCAGCCAAACTTTCGTATGGGCGTCTGGTTAACTTACTGGATAAGAACCCACAACGCGGAACAGGGATGTCCTTACCGCGGCCAGAAGGCATCATCTCGGTTGAAGGTGTCACGGCGACTCCTCCTGGCTCTAAAGCCGATGCGGTTTTGCACAACGTGAGTTTTTCACTGCTGCCGGGTGATGTACTGGGGATTATTGGGCCGAGCGCTTCCGGTAAATCCACGTTGGCGCGTTTGCTGGTCGGTATTTGGCCGGTAAGCGAAGGCATAGTACGGCTCGATAACGCCGACATTTACCAATGGAATAAAGACGAGTTGGGCCCGTATATCGGCTACCTGCCGCAGGACATCGAGCTGTTCGCAGGCACCATTGCCGAGAATATCGCGCGTTTTAACGATATCGATTCAGATAAAGTGATTGAGGCCGCCAAACTGGCCGGTGTACATGAACTGATTCTGCGTTTCCCTAATGGCTATGATTCGGTCATAGGCAACGGCGGGGCAGGGCTGTCTGGTGGGCAGAAGCAGCGCATTGGCTTGGCGCGTGCGCTGTATGGCGATCCTTCCCTGATCGTCTTGGATGAGCCTAACTCCAACCTGGATGATGCCGGTGAAAAGGCGCTGAATCAGGCGATTCTGTTCCTTAAGCAACGCAATAAAACGGTGATTCTGATTACCCATCGAACCAATCTGCTGTCGATGACCAGCAAATTGTTGTTGCTGGTGAACGGCACCGTCAATGCATTTGGCCCAACTCAGCAGGTGTTGCAGGCGCTGGCGAATGCTCAGAAAGCGCAGACTCCACAGCAGGCGGTTCGCGCAGTCAATTCCGAGCCGGACGAAGGCAATATCCCAAAAACTCAAATTAATTAAGCTGTGAACTTGCCGGGCGGCGCTGAAATGCGTCGTCTGCAGTCAAAGGAGTTGGTATGTCTACGCACATTGGTGAGCCGCAAGACTCGTATTCAGAGCAGATCCCCCAGGATGAGCGGCGTTTCACCCGCATGGGATGGTTAGTGGTTGGGTTTGGACTGTTTGGTTTTTTTGCCTGGGCAGCATTTGCGCCGTTGGACAAAGGGGTTGCGACGCCGGGGTCCGTTACCGTCTCCGGCAACCGTAAAACGGTGCAGGCGCCAGCCAGTGGCATTATCACAAATATCGCCGTTAAAGAAGGTGACAAGGTTAAAGCCGGCGAGGTGCTGGTGCAATTGAGCCAGGTGCAAGCACTGGCTCAGGTCGCTTCGCTGCGGGACCAGTACTACACCACGCTGGCTTCGGAAGGGCGGTTGCTCGCCGAGCGAGATGGGTTAACCAAAGTCACTTTCTCCCCCGTTTTTGAGCAAATCAAAGATCAGCCACGTGTGGCCGAAATTATTGCATTGCAAACACAGTTGTTTTCTTCCCGGCGCCTGGGGCTGCAAAGCGAAATTGACGGCTATAAGCAGTCAATGGACGGCATGCGTTTCCAGTTAAAAGGCCTGCAGGACTCACGGGTTAACAAACAGATCCAGCTTTCGAGTCTGCGCGAGCAGATGAACAGCATGAAGCAACTGGCTGCGGACGGCTATTTGCCGCGCAACCGCTACCTGGAAGTACAGCGCCAGTTTGCCGAGGTGAACAGCAGCATCGATGAAACCATTGGGCGGATTGGCCAGGTGCAAAAACAGTTGCAGGAGTCTCAGCAGCGGATCGATCAACGTTTTGCCGATTATCAGCGCGAGGTCAGAACCCAGCTGGCGCAGACCCAAATGGATGCCAGTGAATTCAGAAATAAGCTTGAAATGGCGAATTTCGATCTCGGCAACACGGCGATTACTTCGTCGGTAGATGGCACCGTGGTCGGATTAAGCATCTTTACTCAGGGGGGCGTCGTGGGAGCGGGTGACCACCTGATGGACGTTGTACCCAGTCAGGCTACGCTGGTGGTGGACTCCCGCCTCAAGGTGGAACTGGTCGATAAAGTGTACAACGGGTTGCCGGTGGATTTGATGTTTACCGCCTTCAACCAAAACAAGACCCCGAAAATTCCGGGAACGGTGACGTTGGTTTCCGCCGATCGGCTGGTGGACAAGGCCAACGGTGAACCCTACTACCAGATGCAGGTTACGGTAACGCCAGAAGGCATGAAGATGCTGAGTGGGGAAGACATCAAACCGGGTATGCCTGTTGAGGTGTTCGTGAAGACGGGGTCGCGTTCGCTGTTGAGCTATCTGTTTAAACCCATTTTGGATCGCGCTCATACTTCTTTAACCGAGGAATAATTTTGATTCAATTTAAACGACAGGTTGCTGGCCTTGCTATCAGTACCCTCTTGTTTGCGATATCTGCGCCGGTTCATTCGATAGGGATTCTAGACGCATATTCGCTGGCACTTGAAAAAGATCCGACCTTCCGGGCGGCAATAAAAGAGAAAGAGGCAGGAGACGAAAACGAAAATATCGGCAGGGCGGGGCTGTTGCCGAAGGTATCGGGCAATTACCAGAATTCGCCGAGAAACTGGCAGACGCAAAAATTTCCATCGAGTGACATTTTTGGCAATGTCAGCGAAGTCACCCAGCGCAGGCAGTATCGCAGCTATTCCAGCTCGATTACGCTGACGCAACCGTTATTCGATTACGAGGCTTATGCGCGTTATAAAGCCGGAGTGGCGCAAACGCTGATGTCGGATGAGCGCTATCGCAGCAAGTTTCTGGATTTGGCGGTGCGGGTGATTTCCGCTTACGTGGAGGTGGCTTACTCGAAAGACCAGATCGCGTTGGCCTCCGCGCAGAAAGCGGCTTATAAAGAGCAGTTGGCGCTGAACGATCGTTTAATGGGGGCCGGTGAAGGCACCATTACCGACGTTTCGGAGACCCAGGCCCGTTATAGCCTGGCCGAGGCACAGGAGATTGAAGCGCGTGATGCGTTGGATGCCGCTCAGCGCGAGCTGGAGGTGATTATTGGTGTCCCGCTCAACCAACTGGATGAGCTGCAAACGTTGCGCCCAGGAAAATTCCAGGTGGCGCCGCTAATCCCTTCCAAATTTGAAGAGTGGCAAAAGATCGCCCTGGAAAATAACCCGATGTTGGCGGCGTCGCGCCACGGTGTTGATGCGGCGAAATATGAAGTGGAAAGAAATCGCGCAGGTTTTATGCCCCAGGTGCAACTTTATGCCTCGCACTCTGAAAATGACTCCAGCAGCGATAACACGGTGAATCAGAAGTATCGCACCGACAGCATTGGCGTGCAGGTCAGCGTACCTATCTACGCCGGTGGCGGCGTTTCGGCGTCAACCCGTCAGGCTGCCGCACGCTATGGGCAGGCGATGTTTGAAATGGATGCCCAGACGGGCACCACGCTGAATGATTTACGCAAGCAGTTCAACCTGTGCATCAGCAGCCGTGCCAAGTTGGCTGCCTACGAGTTGGCGGTCAAGTCGGCGACCACTCAGGTCACGGCTACCCGGCAAAGCGTGCTGGCGGGGCAACGCGTCAACGTAGATGTGCTTAACGCGGAGCAGCAGTTATACAGCGCGCAAAAGGACTTGGCGTCGGCGAAATATACCTATATCAAGGCTTGGATCACCCTGCTAAGTGATTCAGGTACCCTGGATGAGCATGATGTGAAACGTGTGGCGCAATACTTTGCTCTAAGCCGTTGAGACAGAGTTTAACTTTGGTTATGAGTATTAGTCTGAAAGAGCAGCCTTGAGCTGCTCTTTTTTGTCACAATACGTTATGTTAGCTGCAAGTGGTGCTCCTGCCCTTACCCGAAAGTAATTCATCTTTCTCGTATGTTGTTTCATAGGCGGTGATTGGCTTTGGAGTGACTGTTTTTTAACATGTATACCACTGTTTATGTGTAATTGTATGACTTTAGAATGGTGGGTAGGTAGGTTTTAAGCCGCATTCTCGTTTATAAGCCAGACGATTGAGTAAAGGATTAATAATGTCAAAAATAATTCCTGTGGTTATGGCTGGCGGTACTGGCAGCCGGCTGTGGCCGCTGTCGCGCGAATCGTTTCCTAAGCAGTTTTTATCCATTGATGACAGTGGATTTAGCCTGTTGCAGCAGACTCTGCAACGTTTAGCCGGGCTCGATGGTGTGGAAGTCGCCGCCCCATTGGTTATTTGCAATGAGGGGCATCGTTTTTTAGTCGCTGAACAACTGCGTGAAATCGATCAACTTGCGACCAATATCATTTTAGAGCCTGTTGGGCGTAACACTGCGCCAGCTGTTGCGTTGGCAGCGCATTTGGCTGCCGAAGAAGACGAAGACAGCATATTATTGGTGTTGGCTGCCGACCATTTGATTAAAAAGGTTGAAAATTTTCATGCGGCAATAAAAACGGCAATTATGCATGCCACCGAAGATAATTTGGTGACTTTCGGTATTATTCCTGGGCATCCGGAAACCGGCTACGGTTATATCAAACGTGGTACTGCGCTCTCCAACCAATGCTTCAAAGTTGATGCTTTTGTGGAGAAACCTTGCCTGGAAATGGCGATTGAGTATCTTGCCAGTGGCGAGTATAGCTGGAACAGCGGTATGTTTATGTTTAAAACGGCCAAGTTCCTGCATGAGCTGCAGCAGTTCAGCCCAGAAATTTTCAGCACTACGCAACAGTCTGTGGCTGCCAGTCAGCGTGATATGAATTTTATCCGTGTTGATCAGGAAATATTTAAGCACTGCCCAAGTGACTCCATAGACTATGCGGTCATGGAGAAAACGCAGGATGCGGTAGTCATTCCTATTGATGCCGGTTGGAGCGACGTGGGCTCTTGGTCGTCCTTATGGGAGGTTTCCGAAAAAGATGGCTTAGGGAATGTCAACGTTGGTGAGGTTATCTCTATCGACTCCAACAATAACTACATCTCTTCGGACTCTGCTCTGGTGGCGACCATTGGTTTGGACGATCTTATCGTGATCAATACCAATGATGCGTTGTTGATCTCGACTAAAGACCGTGTTCAGGATGTCAAAAAGGTGGTTGATGAGTTGAAGAAACGTAATCTTCATCACTTCCGCCAACACTCCTCTTCTTATCGTCCATGGGGCAAGATCTGCGATATCGACAGCGGCGAACATTTCCAGGTCAAAAAAATCATTGTCCGTCCTGGCGAAGGATTGTCAGTACAGCGCCATCTTCACCGCGCAGAACACTGGGTGGTCGTCAGTGGTACGGCAAAAGTGAATGTTGAAGACAAAGAATTCTTCTTATCGGAAAATCAATCCACCTTCATCCCGGCCGGCAGCGTTCACACGCTGGAGAATCCTGGAAAAATCGATCTTGAAATCATTGAAGTTCGATCAGGGTTTTACCTTGAAGAAGATGACATTGAGCGTTTACACGATCGGTATGGCAGAGTTTAATTAAAGGGTTTGGCGATGGAAAAGTTAACGTGTTTTAAAGCTTATGATGTGCGCGGTAAATTAGGTGAAGAGCTGAATGATGATATCGCCTACCGCATAGGGCGCGCTTATGGCGAGTTTTTGAAACCGAAGACCATTGTTTTGGGCAGTGATGTGCGGTTGACCAGCGAAAGTTTGAAGCTGTCTCTGGCAAAAGGTTTACAGGATGCTGGCACCGACGTTATCGACATCGGTATGACCGGGACTGAAGAGGTTTATTTTGCCACTTCTCATTTGAAAGCTGACGGCGGCGTGGAAGTGACAGCCAGTCATAATCCCATCGACTATAACGGAATGAAGTTGGTTCGCGAAGGTTCACGCCCGATCAGCGGAGATACTGGATTACGGGCAATCCAGGAACTGGCGGAAACGAATCAGTTTCCTGCACCGGTCGCTACGCGTGGTAGCTATGTGCGTCAGGACGTGTTGAGTGATTACGTTCAGCATGTGCTGTCTTATGTGAATACCGAAAACTTCAAACCGTTGAAACTGGTTATCAACTCAGGCAATGGTGCGGCCGGGCATGCAATCGATGCGATCGAAGCCTCTCTTAAGGCCCTGAACGTCCCGTTGGAGTTTATTAAGGTCCATCATCAGCCGGACGGCACATTCCCGAATGGTATTCCTAACCCGTTATTGCCCGAGTGTCGTGCAGATACTGCCAATGCTGTGCGTGAACAGGGTGCGGATATGGGGATCGCGTTTGATGGCGACTTCGACCGTTGCTTCCTGTTTGATGAAAAAGGTGATTTCATTGAGGGTTACTATATTGTTGGCCTGCTGGCGGAAGCTTTCCTGCAAAAACAACCAGGGGCAAAAATCATTCATGATCCACGCCTGAGCTGGAACACTATCGATGTTGTGAACAAAGCTGGCGGCGTGCCGGTGATGTCAAAAACGGGTCATGCCTTCATTAAAGAGCGTATGCGCTCAGAAGATGCCATTTATGGTGGTGAAATGAGCGCCCACCACTATTTCCGCGATTTTGCTTATTGCGATAGCGGCATGATTCCGTGGCTGCTGGTGGCTGAATTGGTCTGTGTTAAGGGCCAGACGCTGGGGCAACTGGTGCAGGACCGGATTGCAGCTTATCCGTCCTCAGGAGAAATCAATATCAAACTGTCGCAGCCAGCAGCTTCAATTGAAAGCGTGAAGCAACACTATCTGGCCCAGGCCGGTGAGGTAGATTACACCGATGGGATCAGCATGGAATTTGCAGATTGGCGCTTTAACTTGCGTTCATCCAATACCGAACCGGTAGTGCGTCTCAACGTTGAGTCACGTGCGAATGTAGCGTTGATGCAAGAAAAAACAAACGAAATTCTGGCGATGCTGTCTCGCTAATGTCATTACCACGATGTTGCATCAGAACAGGGCTGCTATTGCAGCCCTGTTTGTTTGAATGAACGTCATGGGCGATAATCAAAATTTATATCTTTAGCGCCATAGGCGCGTATAAGGAGTTGTTATGGCGATTTTAGTCACTGGCGGTGCCGGTTATATCGGTTCTCATACCGTGCTGGCTTTGTTGGGGCGTGGCGAAGATGTTGTTGTGCTGGACAACTTGTCGAACTCATCACAGGAATCGTTGCACCGCGTCGAACAGCTGGCCGGTAAAGCGGCAAGGTTCTACCAGGGCGACATTCAAAATGGTGAATGTCTGCGCAATATCTTCGACGAGAATAAAATTTCAGCCGTGATCCACTTTGCTGGCCTAAAAGCAGTCGGTGAGTCAACTCGAAAACCCCTTGAATATTATCAAAATAATGTTTCTGGCACTCTGGTATTACTGGAGGAAATGCGTCATGCAGGGGTGACCCGTTTCATCTTCAGCTCCTCTGCCACTGTCTATGGCGCCAATTCTCCGGTTCCTTATGTTGAAACCACGCCGATCGGCGGGACCACCAGCCCTTACGGCACATCGAAACTGATGGTGGAGCAAATTCTGCAGGACTTCGCCAAGGCAGAACCTCAATTTTCCATTATTGCCCTGCGATACTTCAACCCGGTTGGGGCCCATGAGTCGGGGATGATTGGTGAAGATCCAAATGGCATCCCGAATAACCTGCTGCCTTATATTGCACAGGTAGCGATAGGCAAGCTGGAGAAGTTGGGTATATTTGGCGGCGATTATCCGACGAAAGACGGTACCGGGGAACGCGACTACATCCATGTAATGGATTTGGCCGAAGGACACCTGATGGCGATGGACCATCTGAAAAACGTTGATGGCTTCAAAGCGTATAATCTGGGGGCTGGGGTAGGGCACTCGGTGTTGGCCATGGTGCAGGCTTTTGAAAAGGCTTCTGGTGTGAAGATTGCGTACCAGATCTTGCCTCGTCGCGACGGGGACCTGCCAGCCTTCTGGGCTGATGCAAACCTGGCACGCGAGGAGTTAGGTTGGGAAGTACGGCGTGGCATTGAGGAAATGATGCGCGACACCTGGAATTGGCAAAAGAATAACCCTCAAGGTTACCGGAATTAACTATTTTCACTGAAAATACTCGTACACTCTCCTCAAATCATGATTGCGGCTTGTAGCCTACAGGCTGCGATCATATGTCTAAGATATATCCTGATTTTTAGTAACCACAAAAACTATATCATTACTAACCATTTGATGGATATTGTATTTTCGCGGTAAGCATTTTAATCTGCGTGTTTAATGAACGTTCATTTTCAGATAACCCTGAAAGAACGGATAATGTACAGGTGTTTTGATAGGTAAGGTGATAGCATACGCAACAAAAATATTGTGCTGCTTTCCTATGTATCCTATCAGGATGACAAGAGCATGACTTATTGTGCCATGGGGGGACGCCCATAGTCGTGGTGTAAGAGAGTGCACTGAAATTTATTTAAATATCAGTCTATTGGTAGCTGTTGAGCCAAGGGCGGTAGCGTGCTTTTTTTTCGACTGCGATGATCGGATCGTTTTCGAATTGGCTGTGCGAACTCGGTCCATCTGCAGGTTATGAAACCGTAGCATTTGTGATGAGTGGTACACCCTTGTCCTTCCACCAGTGACATGAAAGATGTAGCAAGTACAGCAAATTAATCTGGTGTATTTGCTTAAGTTGTTGAAACTATGGTGCTATATAGCTGAGCGTTATAAGGATAAAAAATGTTACTTCCAGTAATTATGGCAGGCGGTACAGGTAGCCGTCTCTGGCCAATGTCCCGTGAACTTCACCCTAAACAGTTTTTGCGTTTGCATAGCCTGCACTCGATGTTGCAGGAAACGCTGAAACGTCTTGATGGGGTGGAAGTTAGCGAGCCTGTCGTAATCTGTAACGAAGATCACCGGTTTATGGTGGCTGAGCAACTGCGTCAAATTGACATGTTGTCACATAACATCATTCTCGAGCCTGTTGGCCGCAATACGGCGCCGGCTATCGCTCTGGCAGCCTTGAATGCCATCGCTCAGGGGCATGACCCCATCATGCTGGTGTTGGCCGCAGACCATATTATTAAAGACGTTGCAACCTTCCATAACGCGATAGAAGCCGCAATGCCCTATGCGGCCGGCCAGAGCCTCGTTACCTTTGGTATTGTGCCAAGCGGGCCGGAAACCGGATATGGTTACATCCAGCGCGGTGAAAACTCTGGTGAAAATGCAGCGGCATGCAGTGTAAAGCGTTTTGTTGAAAAACCCGATCTTGCTACAGCGCAGGCTTACGTGGACTCCGGAGACTATTTCTGGAATAGCGGCATGTTCATGTTCCGCGCCAAGCGGTATCTGGAAGAGCTGGAGGCATTCCGCCCGGATATTTTGGAAGCATGTCGCCGTTCTCTGGCTGACACCGAGTGCGATAAAAACTTTATCAACGTTAATTTTGATGCATTCTCCAGTTGCCCAGACGAATCGGTTGATTATGCGGTGATGGAGAAAACTCACGATGCCGTTATGATCCCGCTGGATGCCGGTTGGAGTGATGTCGGTTCGTGGTCGGCCTTGTGGGAAGTCAGTCAGAAAGATGAGGCAGGCAACGCGTTGACTGGCGACACCTTCCTGCATAATACCCATGACTGCTATATCAATACCGACGAAAAGTTGGTTGCCGCTGTGGGCGTAGATAACCTTGTGATTGTTAACACCAAGGACGCTGTGCTGGTGGTTGATAAGTCCAGGGTTCAGGACGTTAAAAAAGTCGTTGAACATCTGAAAAAGCATAAACGCAGCGAATACAGAAGACACCGTGAGGTTTATCGCCCATGGGGCATTTGCGACCTTTTGGTGGATGAAAAACGCTTTAATGTGAATCGCATCACCGTGAACCCAGGCGAGGCTTTCTCTTTGCAGATGCACCATCATCGCACAGAGCATTGGGTGGTGCTTGCTGGTACGGCAAGAGTGACTACCGGAGATAAGACTTTCCTGCTGACCGAGAATCAGTCCACATTCATTCCTATTGGTGTGATTCACCGCTTAGAGAACCCGGGAAATATCCCGTTGGAATTGATTGAGGTGCAGGCAGGTTCTTATTTAGGCGATGATGACATTATTCGTATTAAAGATCATTACGGTCGTTGCTAAATTTTGAGGTTTTAATGAGTACCTTAACTTGTTTTAAAGCATATGATATTCGTGGGCAGCTTGGCGAAGAACTAAACGAGGATATTGCCTACCGTATCGGCCGAGCTTATGGCGAATATCTTAAACCGCAGCGTGTTATCGTCGGTGGCGATGTGCGTCTGACCAGCGAGGCCCTTAAACTGGCCCTTGCTAACGGGTTGCAAGATGCCGGCGCTAATGTGTATGACATTGGCATGAGCGGAACAGAAGAGGTTTATTTTGCCACTTTTCATCTTGGTATGGACGGTGGGATTGAAGTTACCGCCAGTCATAATCCAATGAATTACAATGGCATGAAACTGGTACGAGCCAACGCACAACCGATTAGCGGAGATACGGGCCTGCTGGAAATTAAACAGCTGGCAGAAGCGAATGTTTTCCCTGCTGTTGCAGAAAACAGGCGTGGCAGTTATCAGAAAATATCGATTCTGACCGAGTATGTTGATCATCTGCTGGGATATATTGACACAGCGACACTGAAACCGATGAAGCTGGTAATTAATTCCGGTAATGGCGCAGCAGGTCATGTTATCGATGAAATTGAACGCCGCTTTAAATGCAACAATATTCCCGTAACCTTTGTGAAAGTACACCATCACCCGGATGGAAATTTCCCGAACGGTATTCCTAACCCATTATTACCTGAATGCCGTGCCGACACGGCAAAAGCAGTACTTGAGCATCAGGCTGACATGGGTATCGCTTTCGACGGCGATTTCGACCGTTGCTTCTTGTTTGATGAAAAAGCCAACTTTATCGAGGGTTATTACATCGTTGGTCTGCTGGCAGAGGCTTTTTTGCAAACCAATCCAGGATCCAAGATTATTCATGATCCGCGTCTTTCCTGGAACACGATTGATATCGTCAATCAAGCTGGCGGTGTGCCGGTGATGTCTAAAACCGGGCATGCTTTTATCAAAGAACGCATGCGTAAAGAAGATGCTATTTATGGCGGCGAAATGAGCGCACACCATTATTTCCGCGATTTTGCCTATTGCGATAGTGGTATGATTCCATGGCTGTTGGTGTCTGCCTTATTTTCTATTAAAGGGAAGCCGCTAAGTCAGTTGGTAAAAGATAGAATTCAGGCTTACCCTGCATCTGGTGAGATAAATCGAAAATTAACCAATGCTTCCCAGAGAATAAAAAATATCAGGGACATTTATGAACGAGACGCATTGCGAGTTGATTTAACAGATGGTATTAGCATTGAATATCCAGACTGGCGTTTTAATCTACGGACATCGAATACCGAACCCGTTGTGCGGCTGAATGTAGAATCTAAGGGAAACATCGATCTGATGAATGAAAAAACGATTGAGATCTTGAAACTCCTTGGCGGGGAATAATTTTGAAAGAGTTACTGTTGACTATTTATCGTTATCGCGGTTTCATTCTTGGTAGCGTAAAAAGAGAATTCCAGATTCGTTATAAAATGAGTATGCTGGGTGCGACATGGCTCATTCTTCAGCCCTTGTCAATGATTTTGGTTTATACATTAATTTTCTCTCAAGTAATGAAAACGCGCCTTCCTGGAACGGGAGGTGCATACTCGTATAGTATTTATCTTTGTGTAGGGATAATTACGTGGGGATTATTTTCTGAGATTATTAGTAGAAGCCAAAATATCTTCATAGAAAGTGCAGGCTTATTGAAGAAATTAAACTTCCCTCGCATATGTTTACCAATTATTGTGGTTATATCGGCGATAATAAATTTTTCCATCATTTTTTCGCTCTTTATTGTATTTTTGATTATTACCGGAAATTTCCATTTAGTCTCTATTGTCGAAATAATTCCGCTGCTAATGATTGAAGTGGTATTTGCATTAGGTTTGGGCGTGGTACTGGGCGTTGTCAATGTTTTCTTCCGAGATGTTGGGCAGTTTGTCACTGTTTTACTGCAGTTTTGGTTTTGGTTTACCCCGATCGTGTATGTATTAGCCACATTACCAGTATGGGCTCAGGGGATACTAAAATACAATCCGATGGCAGTTTTGGTCGATAACTATCAGCGCGTTGTTATTCATCAACAGCCGATCGAATGGGGCAGTGTCTGGCCCGTGATGGTGGTGGCCATTGTTCTATGTATTCTAGGCATGCACCTTTTTAGAAAGCATGCAGCAGATATGGTGGATGAATTATAATGGGACAAATTTCAGTTGATAGTGTTGGCAAAGCCTATAAGAAATACCCATCGCGCTTTGGCCGTTTAATCGAGTGGATTTCACCTTATAAGGTTGTTAAGCATTCGAAAGTTTGGGTTTTAAATGATATAAACTTCAGGGTTCGTCCAGGCGAAGCTGTTGGTATCATTGGTATAAATGGTGCAGGAAAAAGCACACTCTTAAAATTAATCACAGGTACTATCCAGCCTACAGTTGGAAAAATACAACTAACTGGCCGAGTTGCAGCGTTGCTCGAATTGGGGATGGGGTTCCATCCTGATTTTACAGGTAGACAAAATGTCTATATGTCTGGTCAATTATTGGGTTTTAATAATAGCGACATAGATAGATTGATGCCTGAAATTGAAGCATTTGCGGAAATTGGTGAATACATAGACCAACCCGTTAGAGTTTACTCTAGCGGTATGCAAATGCGTTTGGCATTTAGTGTTGCGACAGCAGTGAGACCCGACATATTAATTGTAGATGAAGCCTTATCTGTAGGTGATGCTTACTTCCAACATAAAAGTTTTGATCGCATACGTAGGTTCCGAAGTGAGGGAACCACGTTGTTAATCGTCTCTCATGACAAAATTGCAATACAGTCTATCTGCGACAGAGCAATTTTGCTTAATGCAGGAAGAATAGAGAAAGAAGGTGAGCCTGAAGCAATTATGGACTACTACAATGCCATGCTTGCGGAAAAGTCAGGAACAACACGAACGGTCAAACAAGAACTCACGGAATCTGGGCAACTTCAAACAATTTCTGGTTCCGGAGATGCTAAAGTATCGGATATTGGTTTATTCTCACATGAGAATAAACCTGTCGAAATTGTCAGTGTTGGCGATCGCGTTAATTTAAAAGTAACCGTAAAAATAGAAAAGAATATCCCTGAGCTCGTTCTTGGTTATATGATAAAAGACCGGTTGGGGCAGCCTATTTTCGGAACCAATACTTATCATCTTGGAAAGACGTTAAGTGATCTGAATGCAGGGGACGAAATAGAATTTGATTTCAAATTCGATATGAATTTAGGTGAAGGCAACTACTCGATTGCAGTCGCTCTTCACGACCGTGATACTCATATTAACAAAAATTATGAATGGCGAGATTTAGCATTTGTATTTAATGTGATAAATGTTAATAAAGACACATTTGTAGGAGTATCTTGGTTACCTGCGGAGGTGGAAATTAATGAAAGATAGTTTTTACAGTTCCTTCGAGAATAAACATCGTGGAAGTCGTGAATCAATAAAAGAGCGGCTGAGTGCTTATATGCCATTCGTTTTGCCATTCAGGGATATATATCCTGGTGAAACTATTCTTGACCTGGGATGTGGCCGAGGGGAATGGCTAGAAATTATGAAATCCCTTGAGTTTGATGGTAAGGGGATTGATCTTGACGAAGGTATGCTTTCATATTGTTATGATCTTGGGTTAAATGTTGAGAAAGGGGATGTTATTTCCTTTTTAGAAAAGATTCCCGATGATTCAGTAGCCATTATATCGTCTTTCCACTTGGTTGAGCATATTGGGTTTGATAACGTTAAGCGATTGGTTGAAGAGTCTTTCAGGGTGCTAAAACCAGGTGGTTTACTGATTATGGAAACACCTAATCCTGAAAATATTATTGTATCAACCAATAATTTCTATCTTGATCCAACACATATAGTCCCTATTCCAAGTTTATTATTGAGTTTTCTTACAGAGCATCAAGGGTTTGAGCGTACAAAAATATTACGCCTCCAGGAAGATAAGAGTCTCAATGCTAAAGACGATATTCAAATCATTGATGTTCTTGGTGGTGTTAGTCCGGATTATAGCGTTGTCGCTCAAAAAAGAGGTGAGCCAACTACATTAAGTCCGCTAGATGCCGCTTTTGATGCCAACTATGGAATTGGGTTACAAGAGTTATCAAATAAATTTAATCAACATTTGGAAAACTCATTCAAAATCAGGGATGAGAAAATTTCAAATTTAGATGATACTGTGAGTAAGTTGAGCCTCTTGGAATATGACGAACAAATAAAAAGAATTGGCCAACTCGAGAGCGATATTGAGCAAGTACGACAAGAGGGAAATAAAGCACAGGAGTCCGGGGAGTTTGAAAAACTATCTGAGCTTTTTCTATCTCACTTAAGAGAAGAAAACGCCGATTTAAAAGAGAAACTATCCGAGTTGAGTAATCAGCTTAGTATTGAGGTACAGCGTCATACTGATAGTCGAAACATGATAAATTTGGTTTATGCAAGTACATCATGGAAATTGACATCTCCTGTCCGTGCCTTTTCTAGAGTATTACGTTGCTGCGTCAACGCATTAAAAATAAATAGCCTTAAGAACCTCATTCCAAGGGTTAAATCCTACCTGAAAAGAAAGCTAGTCGATTTTTTTAAAATTGGTATTCGTATTTTAAATAGAAAACCTAAGCTAAAAGCAATGTTGTTAAGAGTTATAAATAAGATGGGTTTTTATGACTTCGCCAAGAAAATGTACTATAAATTTAATGGGAGGTCGGTTTTATCTAATCCGCAAAATTATAGTTCAAGCGAAGAGTCTGATTTGTCTCCCAAAGCTAGAGAGATTTATAAATCTCTAAAGAAAAAAAGTTCCAGTGATATTATGAGGGACCATTAATGCGCATAGTAATAGATATGCAGGGATTGCAAGCGAGTAATGCTAAAAGAGGGATCGGGCGTTATACCTCAGACTTAATTGAAAATATGCTTGCATTGAACGTAAAGCATGAAGTGATCCTTTTGCTCAACGGCATGTTGTCTGACAGTATCGATAATATTCGTCGTGATTTTGGGCGTTATCTGCCAATCGAAAATATTATTGTGTGGAGTGGGGTGGGGCCGGTTAATGCTTTAGATGAAAGTAATGTTCAACGGCGAGAAATTTCGGAGAAAATTAGAGAAGATTTTATAAAAAAAATATCTCCAGATGTCCTGTTGATTACTTCATTGTTTGAAGGATTGCCTGATGATGCTGTAACAAGTATTGGAAGTGTTAGAACTGGTGTTCCCACGGCAGTGATTCTTTATGATCTTATTCCATTAATACATAAAGAAATATATTTAGAAAACAGTGTGGTCGAAAATTGGTATTTGAATAAAATTGATCAATTACGGCGGGCTGACTTGCTGTTGTCAATTTCAAACTCCTCAGGAGGCGAAGCTGTTCGTTACCTGGGTTTCGATGATTCCGATGTCATCAATATTTCAACAGCCTGTGATAAAAGATTTAAAAAGATAAATTTATCTGAGATTGAGCGTTTGGCTCTTTCTGATAAATACAATTTGCACACCCCATTCATTATGTATACTGGTGGGATTGATCACAGAAAAAATATTGAAGGGTTGCTTAAAGCCTTCTCGTTATTACCTGAAAAATTGAGAGCTAATCATCAGTTAGCTATTGTTTGCTCTATTCAGGATATGGATCGAATTCGATTAACTAAATTGTGTAAAGTATATGGATTGAAGGAACAGGATGTCATCTTTACCGGTTATATTCCTGAGTCGGATTTAATTGGTCTATATAATATCTGTGATTTTTTTGTTTTCCCCTCTTGGCATGAAGGTTTTGGTTTGCCTGTATTGGAAGCAATGTGTTGCGGAAAGGCTGTTATCGGCGGAAATAGATCAAGCATCCCTGAAGTGATTGGTAATGAAGAGGCTTTGTTTGATCCATATGATAGTCAAGAAATAGCAAAAAAAATAGAGAAAATTTTAACAGACATAGATTTTAAAACGTCGTTGGAACAACATGCTGAATCACAAGTTCGTGCTTTCTCTTGGGATATTTCTGCGAAGAGTACGTGGGAAGCACTGGAAAAATTTCACGAGAAAAATATAGCTAATAAATCATCGTATAAACTACACCCCTCCAATAATCGGAAGCGATTGGCTTATATATCGCCATTACCACCGGCTAAAAGTGGTATTGCAGACTATAGTTCTGAGTTGGTATCTGAACTTAGCCGGCACTATCTCATTGATGTAATTGTTGCACAAAATGAAAAAATAACAGACCCTTACGTTATTTCTAACTGTAGTATAAGAAATATTGAATACTTCGAAGAAAATGCTTCTAAATATGAGCGTATATTATACCACTTTGGTAACTCTGCTTTCCATGAGCACATGTTCAAGCTATTGAATGATTATCCCGGAGTTGTGGTTCTCCATGATTTTTTCATCTCCGGTGTCGTTGCTCATGTCGATCTTATTACCGCACAGCTTCCTGGATTTTGGAGCCAAGAGTTACATAAATCAGGAGGATGGCCTGCCGTATTTATGAGATATACAGCAGCAGACACTGCGGATGTTGTATATAAATACCCTTGCAATATTTCGGTCTTGCAAAACTCGGTAGGGGTTATTGTCCATTCTGATTTTTCGAGAAGGTTAGCTTCATCATTGTATGGGCATACCATTACTTCTGACTGGGCATTAATTCCTCACTTGAGGGTCCCGGTTTATGATGTGCCGCGTAAAAAAGCACGAGAAACACTCGGAATTGACGAAAATGCTTTTGTGGTTTGTAGTTTTGGTTTATTAGGTCCGACAAAGCTGAATCATAAACTACTTACTGCTTGGTTAAATTCGCCATTGTCAGATAATGAACAGTGTCATCTTGTTTTTGTTGGTGAAAACCATAACGGTAAATATGGTGAAGATTTACTGAGGTTAATTAAAAAAAGCAAAAGTGGAAAGAGAATAAAAATCACTGGTTGGGCCGAGGTTGATGATTATAAAATGTGGCTCGCTGCCGCTGATGTTGGGGTTCAGCTTCGGACACTTTCTCGTGGAGAAACTTCAGGCACTGTATTAGATTGCATGAATTATGGATTGGCAACGGTAGTTAATGCTAATGGTTCTATGGCAGATCTCGATGACTCCTGCGTTGTGAAGCTCGCCGATGATTTTGCTGAGATTGATCTTATTGATACACTTACATTACTTTATAATGATATTGGTTATAGAGAACGATTAAAGTCTGCTGCTATCAATAAAATTAGAACATTACATAAACCAAGAGCCTGTGCTGAAGAATATAAGATAGCTATTGAAAAGTTCTTTGATGATTCTCATCACAGCGCCCAAAAACTGGTTGATAGTATTATTGGTGATGCGGAGAATGACATATCCGGAGAGTATTTGAAATTGGCTACGGCCATTACCAATAACTACGAACCCGAGCCTAGAAAAAAACAACTATTAGTTGATGTCTCCGAACTTGCTCAAAGAGATGCCAAAAGTGGTATTCAGCGTGTTGTAAGAGCTATTCTTAACCAATTACTGCAAAATCCGCCAGAAGGGTGGATTGTTGAACCAGTATATGCAACTGAATCCTCCCACGGATATCGATATGCGCGTAGTTTTACGTGTAATTTCTTAGGGATACCGTCAGGTTGGACTGAAGATGCTCCAATCGAAACCTGGTCGGGAGATATTTTCCTGGGGCTCGATCTTCAGCCAAATATTGTACAGTCGAAGCAGGATTTTTTACACGATATACATCGTCGAGGCATAGGCGTGCATTTCGTTGTATATGATTTACTGCCAATATTGGCACCTGAATCATTTTTCCCTGGTGCAAAAGATACTTATGAAATGTGGCTTAATTGTATCACCATGTTTGATGGGGCAATTTGCATTTCTCAAACCGTCGCTAACGAGTTATCTGATTGGGTAGGCGTTCACTACCCAGAGAGAAAGCATTCATTTGATATTCAATGGTTCCATTTAGGCGCGGATTTGGTCAGTTCAGTACCATCACATGGTAAACTTGCAGATTCCACTACTGTGCTAGAGAAAATGTCGAGACGGACAACTTTCTTGATGGTTAGCACAGTCGAACCCCGTAAGCAGCATGCCCAAGTTTTGGCTGCTTTTGAATTACTGTGGAAAAATGGTAAAGATATCAACCTTGTAATCGTCGGTAAACAAGGCTGGATGGTTGAGCAACTAATCGAACGGCTTTCCAATCATAAAGAGTTGAATCATAGACTCTTCTGGTTGTCTGACGTTAGTGACGAATATCTTGAAAGTATTTATGGTGCTGCTGATTGTTTGATCGCGGCGAGCACCGGTGAAGGCTTTGGTCTGCCATTGATTGAAGCTGCTCAATATGAAAAACCTATAATTGCGAGAAATATCCCAGTGTTCAGAGAGGTTGCCGGTGACAATGCGTTCTATTTTGATGGCTTGTCAGCGGATAACCTTTCTGACGCGGTAAATGAATGGCTAAGCTTGAAGTGTAGCGCTGGAGTCCCTGACGTAAACGGTTTAAAATGGTTAACTTGGGAACAAAGTGCAATGCAATTATTGAATGCTATTTTTAAAAAGAATTAATATTTTTATATAGTGTGTATAACTTGTGATGGATAATAAAATGACTCAAAAAGTAGCCGTAATTACCGGAATCACTGGCCAAGACGGCGCTTATCTTGCAGAACTGCTGTTGGAAAAAGGCTACGTGGTTCATGGAACCTATCGTCGTACCAGTTCTGTCAATTTCTGGCGTATCGAAGAATTGGGTATTGATAAGCACCCAAATTTGAATTTGGTCGAATACGATTTGACCGACCTTTCCGCCAGCATTCGTCTGCTGCAACAAACCGGCGCTAGCGAGGTATATAACCTGGCAGCGCAGAGTTTTGTTGGTGTTTCATTCGAACAACCTATTACCACTGCCGAAATTACTGGCCTGGGGCCGGTGAATCTGTTGGAAGCGATCCGTATCGTTAATCCGAAGATTCGTTTCTATCAGGCATCGACGTCTGAAATGTTCGGTTTGGTGCAGGCAGTTCCGCAAAAAGAAGATACTCCATTCTATCCGCGCAGCCCTTACGGTGTGGCGAAGCTGTATGCGCACTGGATGACCATTAACTACCGCGAGAGCTACGGCATCTTCGCTTCCAGCGGCATTTTGTTCAATCATGAGTCGCCTCTGCGTGGCCGGGAATTTGTTACCCGTAAAATCACTGACTCGGTCGCCAAAATCAAATTGGGTCAGTTGGATGTGCTTGAACTGGGCAACATGGACGCGAAGCGCGATTGGGGGTTTGCCAAGGAGTATGTGGAAGGTATGTGGCGTATGCTTCAGGCTGAACAACCGGATACCTTTGTACTGGCAACGAATCGCACTGAAACCGTACGTGACTTCGTTTCCATGGCCTTTAAGGCTGCCGGCTTTACTCTGCGTTTTGAAGGCAAGGAAGAGCAAGAAATCGGTATTGATGTTGCTACGGGCAAAACATTGGTTCGCGTTAATCCGAAATTCTACCGTCCTTCAGAGGTTGAGCTGTTAATCGGCAACCCAGAGCGCGCTAAAGAAATTTTAGGCTGGGAACCTAAAACCACTCTGGAGCAGTTGTGTCAGATGATGGTCGAACAAGACATTCGCCGTAATCAGAATGGGTTCTCATTCTGATGTTTGGCGCCGGCAAACGTGCCTTAATTACCGGCATTAATGGGTTTACCGGCCGTTATGTGGCAGCGGAGTTATCCGCTGCCGGATATCGGGTGTTTGGGTTGGGGTCATTGCCCTCAACCCAAGAGGATTATCTGCAGGTCAACCTGTTGAATGCGGATGAGCTGGCCGATGCCATCGCAAAGGTTAAGCCTGATGTTGTGGTCCACTTGGCCGCTATTGCCTTTGTTGGTCACGGTGATGCAAGTGCGTTTTATAACGTCAACGTAATAGGGACCCGCAATTTACTGCAGGCGATTTATGATTGCGGTAAGCCATTGGATGCGATTCTGATTGCCAGCAGCGCCAATATTTATGGCAATAGCGTTGAGGGTAAACTGGACGAATGCACGCCTGCAAATCCGGTGAATGACTATGCGGTCAGTAAGCTGGCTATGGAGTATATGGCCAGGCTCTGGATGGATAAATTGCCGATATTTATCACCAGGCCCTTTAATTACACTGGCGTTGGTCAGGCTGAGAATTTCCTGTTACCGAAGATTGTGAAGCATTATAAAGACAATGCTGCAGTCATAGAATTGGGAAATATCGATGTCTGGCGTGATTTCACCGATGTTCGCGCTTTAAGCAAAGCCTATGTGGCGCTGCTCCAGGCTGGGCCGGTGGGGGAAACCATTAACGTTTGCTCTGGCAGAACATACTCCTTGCGTGAAGCTGTAGCGCTATGTGAAAAGATCTCTGGTCATTCCCTGGAGATCCGAGTGAATCCTGCTTTTGTCCGCCCGAACGAAGTCAAGAGCCTGTGTGGCGATGCAAGTAAATTGCGTGCCATTATCGGCGAATGGGATACGCCTCCTCTGGAAGATACGCTGAGCTGGATGTTGGAAAACTGATAATGAAAGTTATACTTGGTACTGACCCGATAAAGTACCCTTTAACCGGGATCGGCCGATATGCTTATGAGTTAGCCAACTGTTTGAAAGAAAGCTCAGAAATTTCTGAGCTTTTATTTCTTCAGGGGTGCAGCTTAAGTCAGCAGATTCCCACTGCCAGGGAAATTACATCATCAGCTCATGGGCTACGCCAACGACTGAAAAAAAGCCATTTTGCATCAGAACTGTATCGATTGACTGCACCGTGGCTAAAAACATATGCGTTAAGAAAGCATCCGGATGCAATATACCACGGACCAAATTTTTATTTACCACCTAACCTTGAACGCTGTGCAGTAACTTTCCATGACAATTCGGTGTTTGCATTTCCGCAATACCATCCGGTAGAGCGGGTTCGTTTTATGCAGAAAGAGCTGCTTCTGACTATTAAGCGTGCCGATATTCTTATCACGGACTCAGAATTCACTCGTCATGAATTAGCCGAGTATTTCAACTTGCCCTTGAGTAAGGTTTATTCGGCCCAATTAGCCAGTAGCGGGGATTTTTATCCGCGTGAAACTGAAGAGATCTCATGCGTTTTATCCCCCCTCGATTTAAAACCGAATCAGTACTGTTTATTTACTGGTTCTATCGAGCCTCGCAAAAATATTGAAACGCTTCTGGATGCCTACGAACGTTTGCCACTGGAACTACGCCTGAATATTCCGCTGGTGATCAGCGGATTTAAAGGATGGAGTAGCGAAGGGTTGCACCAGCGTTTTGAACGCGGCCAGAAGGCAGGGTGGTTGCGCTATCTTGGTTACACTAAATCAGCAGATTTACCTCTCCTGTTTGCCGGCGCGCGCAGTTTCCTGTTTCCATCGTTGTATGAAGGGTTCGGGCTACCGGTCTTGGAGGCGATGGCGTCAGGAGTGCCGGTTGTTTGCTCAGACAGTGCCTCATTGCCTGAGGTCGTGGGTGATTGTGCCTTGATGTGTGCAGCAATGGATGTTGAAACACTCACGCAGCTGATTCAAAAAAGCATTGAAGATGAAGTCTGGCGCGAAGAGGCCAGAATAAAGGGTTTAAATCGGGCAAAACATTTTTCTTGGCAACGTTGTGCGCAAGAAACCATTCTCGCTTACCAGCAGGTTTGATATTTTTCATGTTGAAAGTTCTGCATTTTTATAAAACATACTACCCGGATTCCTTTGGTGGCATAGAGCAGGTCATTTTTCAATTAAGCGAAGCTGGTGCATGTCACCAGATTGAGTCGACCACACTGTCTTTGAGCACCCGAGGCGATTTTGACAATGCCCGTGTAGGGGTGCACCCGGCTTATTATGCAGCGACTGATTTTGAAGTGGCATCGACGCCGTTTTCAATCAGTGCCATAAGAAAGTTTAAAGAGTTGGTGGCTCAGGCTGATATCATTCATTATCATTTTCCGTATCCCTATATGGATTTGGTGCACTTTATTGCCGGTGTTAAAAAACCGACGGTGGTCAGTTATCACTCAGATATTGTTAAGCAAAAACTGGCTCTGAAAATGTACACACCGTTGATGAACAAGTTTTTGAGTTCGGTAGACTGCATTGTCGCAGCCTCTCCAAACTATGTGAAAACGAGCCCGGTACTGCAAAAATATCTCCCTAAGGTGAGAGTCATTCCTTATGGCCTGGATAAAAAGTCTTATCCGGTTGCTGATGAAGCTCATCTTGAGCGCTGGCGTCAACAAGTTGGCGATCGCTTCTTCCTGTTTGTCGGGACATTTCGCTATTACAAAGGCCTGCATATTTTGCTTGAGGCCGTTCAGGGTACCGATTTTCCTTTGGTCATTATCGGTGCTGGCCCAATCGAGGCTGAACTTAAACGGCAGGCGCAGGATCTGGGATTAAAAAATATTCATTTTCTCGGCGCGCTGCCAGATGAAGATAAGGCCGCACTGTTGCGGCTATGCTATAGCGTAGTATTCCCTTCCCATTTACGTTCCGAAGCCTTTGGTATCACCTTGCTCGAAGGCGCGATGTATGGAAAATCGCTGATCTCGAGTGAAATTGGCACAGGAACGACCTATATCAACATTGATCAGGAAACCGGCATCGTTGTGCCGCCATCCGATCCGCAAGCATTGCGCACGGCGATGACCACTCTTTGGCAAGATCCTGAGCTGGCGCAGCGATATGGCGAGAATGCCGCCAAACGTTTCCAGACGCTGTTTACCTCTGAGAGTATGGCAGAAAGTTACATTGAGCTTTATCGTCAGCTCATCTCTAAATGATTGTAAATTAATCACATTGCCGTTCGGTGGCGTTAGATGAAGTGCAAAAGTGTGACCTATCGCACCAATCACTACCCACGTGGAGCCATCCTGAGTTAACATGTTTGCCACATCAAAAACCTGTTGGCCATGGGCCGTTAACAGGTGTCATCCTCAGACAGGAGTTCCTAAATGTCCAAGCAACAAATCGGCGTTGTCGGC
>RCUM01000168.1_pt1 | contig 51398 bp, 51 predicted proteins | sample 2166141 | NCBI WGS metagenome assembly RCUM01 (sample SAMN09932756, study PRJNA488358) | compost metagenome | isolation source: compost soil in crotonic acid-enriched | place: Germany: Experimental Botanical Garden
CAACCTGTTTGACTGCTTCAATTTTAAACTCTTCGGGATAACGCTTACCGCTCATGGGCACCTCTCTTTAAGCCATCTTAAATGACTCTGAGGTGTCTGTTAAACCCGTGGCGATTCATCATGGATCTCAGGTAATTCTCTAGTTTCATTTCTATCAATAAACGTAATTGGAATATTTTTAGTGTTTTTGAATGAAAATGATTTCAGAAATTGCAATAACTTCATATCAGCCCCTTATAATCCAGTAAGCATTATACAACACCTGTTGCTTAAAAATTCTTCCATCCAGTGATATTCACTTCAAGTAATGGACTGAACTTCCTGAACGTACAGTCTGGTAATCTGAACGGTTGAAGTGGTCCTGTTTTGCCAAAAGCTGGTTCAGACTGGTTAAAGTCTGCCTGATTCTGTTTCCAGATTACTGAACATTGGCTCAGTAGACAGAATAACCTGGACATCTAAAGAGCTCGCACTTTCGTACTAAAAAATAAAAAGCTGAACGCCAGCCCCTAGCACACAGCCGACGGTCAAATCTTATTCCCATCAAAATAGCAAAATGAACTCATCGGCTCTTCCTTTCAGGAAAGGCTCTGAACATTACCCCATTCGGCTGCGCAATCCCCATCCGCACCTGCGTGGCATTCGCCGCTTTATTGATCGCGGCAATATCCAGCCTTTCCGGTACCGGCACTGGCGTAATCTGTGCCTGACAGTACTCTCTGCGCTGGCGTATCCACAGCCGCTGTGGTTCCGTCAGTTCCGGTGACTGCATGACCTCCAGCCAGCGGGCTTTAGCCCGCCGCCATAAACCTGATGCCTCCAGCCTTTCTGCGATGGCATCCTGTACAACTTCCGACATTGTTAATCCTTCTCTTCTGCATCCTCAGCAATGTGTCTTTTATGCCGAAGGCGATAAAGGACAGACTGCTGTCATTACACCCGTGCTTTTACTGATCCGGGCAAGCGCCATTTTTTCGTGCCCGTCTTCCGCTTCGGTCAGCCAGTCGCAGGCAAAACCGTTTTTCACCGGACAACAAATCATCACTGCACTTTCTGGTGCAGTAAATTCATCCGATTTCTTCGGTACAGGCTTGTTGGTACAACCCACCACCAGCAGGGTGGTTAAAAGCATCCACGCTGATTTCTGCATCATCCGGTGGTCTGGGCAGACATAACTATCCGGCGCAGGCAGGCTATCTGCAGTACGGTCGGGATAGTGACCCGGAATGCCCCGCCACTGACCGCCTTGACCCCATTGAGTGCCGCGCCAAAAGGCCCGCCAAGCCCGGCGCCACGCACCAGGCCGTGACCGATAACCCCGATAGCCGCATGTGTGCGCAAAATCTTACTGAGTTGCCCTGAAAGGAGGTGCGATACACCGGCTGCCAGCTGTTTGTCCTGCATCAGCTGAGGCAACAGCGCTTCAAGCTCCGTGACCTTCGCATCCACCGCCGCCAGAAATTCAGCCCGGTGAGCCTCATCCATCTTCTGCCAGCTGTTACGCAGAAATTGCTCCAGCAGGCTCTGCTCTATCTCCAGCGTGGACATCTCTTTGCCTGCTTTCAGCTTCAGCCGTTTGCACACATCCAGCAGGATTGCCCGGTACAGCAAACCATGCCCGCGCACCTTATTGGCAATGCTGTCACCGCCAAAATGCTGCAGCTCCCCCGCTATCAGCTGCCAGTGACGACGGTGCTGCTCAGGATGGTCATCGAGTGCCCGAAATTCTTCATGTTTGAGTAATTCACTGGCAAGACGTTGCTTTCCTTTATCGTCATGCGTTAACAGTGCGGTAATCGCTTTTAACTGCTCTTCCGAGCAATGCTGTAAAAAATGTAAATCTTCATCTTCTTTATATACCAGACCCACAATAATAACCCTCGTAATTTGTCCGTAATTGAAATAGCCAGAGACCGCCGAAACATAGGCAGCAAAAGAAAATAGAATATGATTATTTAATAATTTATTTCGGAGTTTATCTGCAATATAACGAGCCTCTATTAGCTGTTATATTTACATTCAGGCCAGGTTTTCGATAGCGCGAAAGAATACGTCTTCGGTCATGATAGTTTTGCCTGATACAGCCTGATGCTCTGCACGGATAAACCAGTCCGCTTCCGGTGCCATACTTAAATGAAAGCGTTGCCGGGTGGGCTCAAGGTCCGGCACCTCAACGGTGAGCGTCACGCAGCCTTTGCTACCCTTCTGGTAAAGCTGCTCCGGCAGAATACTCACGCTGCGGGTATCGTTCTGCAGTCTGATGGTGGTGATGTCGTAGCGGGATACGCCGCTGTTGAGGCTGCGGCCAACCGTACTCAGGTCCTGTAAGGTTTTCGTCCCTATAACCACCTCAATACCGGAGCCTTCAAACCACTGTTGTACCTGCTGCGCCAGTTCATCCATACGCTGGCAGAATGCCTGAATATCCGCACCAACAGACCCATTACCGGGCACTGGAGGATTTTGCTTTTGCTGAACCCTCTTTAAAAAACGTTCTCTGGCTGACACGCAATCTCCTTTCTTCTGGTCTGGTATAAATAAGCGACGTGTTAATACTAACGACTCCGCTGTTTTTTCCTCAGCCGCTCGCGGGCCTTTTCAACCGCCCGGAGCGTTCTGTCCGGAAAGAACGTCACCTGTTGCGCTGCCACACCGAGGTGCATACTGCCTTCCAGTCTCTGCCATTCTTCCTCACTCCAGGGCCGAAAACCCTCCAGACTTTCGCGGGATTTCTTCAGACCCATCCTTCGGGCCATCACCCTGACCGACACCGCATTTCTCCCCGGTAGCCGGGCTGTGACCAGAGTGCCTTCTGACGGGTAATACGTTTTCAGTATTTCCAGCTCTTCTTCTCGCCAGAAACGCCCACTCGGCACGCCCATCTTTTCCGCCATGGTGAAAATTGCGCTGACGCTTCTGGCTGGCAGCAATTGCTGCAAAAACTCAGCACCCACGCCGCTGCCGTAGTGCTGGCGAATGATGTCTATTTCCGTTTCGGTCCATAACAGGTTCTTTTTCCTGCGGCAGTCCAGCTTGTCTGCCATCAACGCTACGGCGCCAGGAGAGCGCCCGAGATGAGTAGCAATCTCAGCGACAGGCTGGCTTTTATAATGTTGCTCCAGATACTCAAGGTCCCGGAGGGTCCAGCAGGATCGGTTATTTCGTGGACCAGTGCCGAATGCGTTCATATCTGATAACACCGCCATGGTAGGGGCATATAATTTCCCGCGTTTATAGCGGGTCTTGCCCGGTGTGTTTTGACTGCAAGTGGCATAATGTGAAAACCCTCAGGGTGAAACGGAATTCTGAGGCGGACGCAGGGTGGTCAGCATGTAGCGGTTCAGCAGCGCATTCAGAGCCATTTCCGTCTGACTCTGCTGTGCCGCAGGCAGGGGTTGTGTCTGTGGGGTCTGTGCCAGCTGACGCAGTTGTTCCTCCACGGGTACCGCTCGATTAAACGCCTGAGTGATGCTGAACACCTGCGATTTCAGTTCACTCACCGTGATGTATTTTCCGCGCTGTCCGTCCAGTGTGTTGAGGCGGTCAGCCAGCTGCTGCAACTGTGTCATGCCCTGAGACCAGCCGTTGAGACTTTCCGGAGGGAGTGCTGCGGCATTCAGCTGTTGCTGCCATTGCCGGGCGAGTTGCTGACTTTGCGTCGGAAACAGCGCCTGTGCCTGACGGACCAGTTGATTTCCATACTGAAGTGCCCATACCGGGGACAGGTGCGCAAGTCGGGTCAGTTGCTGTTGCGTCCGGGGAATGAGGTCAACCGGCAGGTCGTTCTTTTGCTTCAGCGCCATCAGCTGTTGCTCTGACAGCACTTCCGGCAAAGGCACCAGGGAAGCCTCAAGCTGAACTGTTTGCAGGTCCTGATGGTTAAACACCTGCCAGCCCCACACAGCTGTACTTCCTGCCACCAGCATCACAACAGCGCCCGCAATAAAGGCTTTCCAGGGCCGGGGTTGTGGCGAGGGTGTTTTCACCACAGTGATATTTTCTGTGGGTTCCGGTTGTGCCACAAATACCCATTGCGTAGTGGCAGGAGTGATCCGGGCCGGCGTATTTTTCGTCACCGTATCCGGCAACGCAATGCCCGGGAACGCTTCATCTTTTCCGGTGCTGCTGCTTTTTTCCAGCCGTATCGCCGCGTTGTGTATCTGCCCCTGCAAACTGTCAAGCTGGCTGATATGCTTCAGCTCAAGTCGTTGCAGGACGGCCCCCATACCGGACAGATGTTGTTCAGCCTGGTAGAGTTTCCCGAGGTCGCTGTAGGTGAATACGAGAGTACGCATCACCTGCTGCAGGCGTTGGCTCAGGCTCGTCAGGATTTCCATCCGGGCATGCACCGGCTGCGGCCAGAAGCTGCCCCACTGGTGTGCAAGCAATACTTCCAGTACCGCCAGCCCTTCGCAGAGCCCGTGCAACCCGGCAAGCTGCGTACGTGCCAGAGTGTACCAAGCGGCGGTCTGCAGCTCCACCCCATTCTGACTGAACAGGCTGAGGCTCAGGCTCTCTACCTGCTGCCAGTCGACGTCCGGGCGCGCCGGGTGGGTCAGCTTACTGAGTTCATCGCGAAGCTGCGTATAGTCCGGCAGGGCACGGGGGTCGCCGCCGGGCCGCAGGTGCTGCGGGGTACCGTAAGACATCAATAGTGTCCTCTGTTAATCAGTTATCATCAGAAAGGTTCAGCACAGCCCTCACCTGAGCCGGTAAGCAGGCGTGGCAAAGCATGATGAGGATTTCCCGTCATCAGACTTTTTATGGGCGTCAATGCGCTCTCAGCCACCCCGGAGAGTATTCCCCCAGGGTATTCAGGTATCAGTCAGACCACACCGGCAGATGTGCACCGAGCGGCATGGCAGGTGTGGTGAAACGCAGCGGTGTTTTATCCAGGTGCAGGGCAGTATTAAAGTACTGCAGTTCACCAAAGGGGCCGTGTTCGGTTGCCAGGCAGTCGACAATCCACTCTTCTCCCGGGCCGTCTGCTTTCTGCCAGTCCGTCACCTGCCCCTGCTGCTGCAGCCAGGTGGCGGTGCGGCATAACGAGACATCCACCTGCCAGGCACCGCCTTCCCGCGCCTGACGCTCCAGTGCCATCAGCACACCAAGGGTGGCGAGGTCACCGGTCAGGTAATCGTTCGGATAGGTCGGTCCCAGCTGTGGTTTCTGATCCCTTCCCTGCGCCATAGCCATTCCGGTGCAGGTCTGGGCCAGTTGCTCGAAACCGGGCCGGGTTTTCCACGGGCCAGTGTGCCCGTAACAGTTGAGATTCACCGCTATCAGGTGCGGATTGAGGCTCACCATTTCAGGAATGCTGAGACCATAGCGGCTCAGCGCCTCCGGGCGATAGCTCTGCACAAACACGTCACCGCCGCGTACCAGCCGGGCCGCGGTCTGGCGGTCAGCAGAAACTGACAAATCCAGGTACGCATTGCGTTTGCCGTGGTTGGTGTCCACATCAAACGGCATAATACGTGACCGGTTCGGGGATGATATATGCAACACATCCGCCCCCATCTGTGCCAGGCCACGGGTGGCGGTCGGTCCGGCAATGACGTGAGTGAAATCCAGCACTCTGAGCGACTGCAACGTCTGGTTAAAACCACAGTGCCGGGCGCGTGGTGCGCTGTCGCTCACCTTCGTCAGACGGATCAGCGGCTCTTTATTCACCGCTCTTCCCTGTGGATGCGCCAGCCACTCTTCGGATGTGCGCGCCACGGCACCACATAACCCGGCATCAGCCAGTGTGGATTCCAGATAGTCCGCATTCCATCCTGCAACAGCCTGTGCAATGCGGGTCCGGTTATTAGGCACATCCAGAATATTCAGGATGCCGTCACGCAGCTTCGGGTAACCCCCGTGCAGGAATATCCATCGGTTATCGCCGGTGCGATAGAAATCCGTCGTCGGGTAGTCCGGGTCGTTGTACTGCCAGTTGTGCCCGTTCTGGCGCTGGAAGGCTACCGCGCAGGTAGACGCCGCCGCGCTGCGACAGTCCACGGTAATGTGCTGTTGGGGCATACCCTGCTGCACACGAAGTGCATCCAGCATCACGCCCTGCAGTGCCAGCACCGCAGCAGCAGCTTCACCGATATGAAACGGCATCGGGTAAATAGGGTCAGCACCGGTAATAATGACCTGCGCATCAGGGATATGCGTCAGCCCCAGCTCCTCGCGGAGATGTTTAAAAAGAGATAATGTCATTTACATACTCAGAAAAGGAGGTTGAACCCGGGGGAATATTGGCCAAGTAAACTCAGCTAATCAGGTGAGCCAGCGCCGCAGCCCCCAGCGTTTTGATCGCATCGAATGTCAGCTCAATACCTTTGCTTGTGGCCGTGGATTTGATTGACTCCCATACGGGTGAGGATCGCATGGTATCGAGTAAGTCGTGACCTTTCATGGTAAGCCGGGGATACGTTGTGCCACACGATATATGCCCGTCCATCCCTCTGGATACCTGAATCCCCTCGATATAGCGGTTATCAATTAATAACTCCAGATGCCCAAAAAAACGGGATTCGAACACTTCATATTCCCCGAATTGCAGGCAATACTCTTCTTCAGTTTGCTCCATCCATTCTGGTTTATCCGGAAAATCAGCAAACACATCTTTTTCTTCTTCAATTTCAATGAGAAAATAACGCAGCAAATCCCAGTCACGTTTCATCAGATAACCTCAGCGTTCAAAGAGCCGATCGCATATCGACATACTGCTGTTGTTTAAGATGCCTGATAAGCACACGCCCCTCCGGCATAAACTCGGTCCCGTAGCGCACCAGACCGATACCCTTGAGTTCCACATCAATGGCATAAGCCAGTTCTCCCGGCATGGTCTGGGGTAGCAGCACCACGTCGATACGCTTTAAGCGTGGCTCATATTTCAGCAACACCAAAGAGAGTTTGCCCATCAGCTCATGAGCCGTACCCGGCATACCCTGCAGGATTTTGGTCATATCCGGCAGACCGTAGTCCGGCAGATGCGCCAGTGCTCCGGCACGGCAGTTAAGAATGCGTTGCATGTTATCCAGTACGGATAAAATCACCTGGTTCTGCTCACTGACCTGATGCAGGTCGAGCCCGCCGGTGAAATTGCCATAAAGGGCTTCGTAGAGCGACGAACGTGGCGACTCACTCATCTTTCAGCGCCTCCAGCGTCAACCGGTTGTTTCCGGCCTCAATCACCCTCGCCTTGTCCGGGTCGAGGTCGTCCCGGCTCAGTACCATCCGCCAGGTGTTGTTTTCCTGATCCGGCGACATGAACATCCCGGCCACCGCCACATACTGCGCTTTTTCGTCCATCGGCATATCGATAGCCACGGCCCCGCCCGGCTGCAGGCGAATGTCTTTCTCTGCCAGCAGGTCCGCTTTAATGGCCTGGCTGTCAGCCTTAAACAGTGACGGGTAATCCGTCGTGTCAAAGCTCTTCCTGTCCTTGAGCTGATAAACCCTCACCACTGTGGACAGCGCCGCGCCGCCGGCATTGTTGTTAATGGCCTCACGGGCCCGGATATCCAGATGCACGGTCTTTATCTGCTTATAAAAAATAGACTGGGTCACAGCGACGGTGCCATCCGTGACTTTCTGGGTCAGCCCACAACCTGTCAGCATCAGGGTGATGCCTGCGGTCAGTGCCACCAGGGTGGATTTACCAGCGGTAATCGCCATCTTCATCGGTCTCCCTGCGGTGAATAGGTTCCTGAACGCGCTCATAGCGGCCCAGATTAATGGTGATAATTTTCGGGTGTGTCAGGGTGTTTAACGGATTCAGCGGACGCATTACGGCGGTGCGGCCCAACTGTACCGCGCCAGTTTTGGGTGTGCTGTTCATCGTCGCATCAGGCAGCAGACTGCGGTCCACACACAGTTGCAGCCGCACATCAAGACGTGACCCGAGATACACATGCAGCAGTGCCATTAAATCGGTATGAAGGTCTCCCCCTGGCAACCAGCCCTGCACTTCTTCCGGATCGGTGGTGGAAAGCCTCATCAGCACCTGACTGTTCACATCGGTGGCATAGTTCCCCATCACCGGCCGGTTAGTCAGGGTGACTGGCTGGCTGACACTCATGGTCAGTGGCTTTTTCAGCGGCACACGACGTTTGTCGTGGTGCCAGATTTTCGCCAGGGTTTTGGGGGCCAGCAGCCGCACCAGTGAAGCCATCCCTTCTGCGGTACGCCCCGGGAGTAACATTACCGGCAGCAGTGCCAGAAAGCGTGAGGCGGGTGCCGCGATGCTGTCCGTACAACCGTCAATGCCGAGCCCTGCCAGTCCCAGCAGGTACTGTGAAGTTTTGTCCTTCCCCCCTTCCAGGAACGTTGCCGGATACGAATATTTACGCCAGATGCGGTAGTACTGGGCAATCAGCCGGTGGTTGAAGATATCGAGAAAATCAGCCGTCGCCTCATACCCTTCCCGCCGCTGGGTGATGTCATCGATATAGTGCGTGGGCAGTGGCGACTCGACACCGTAGAGTCCCATAAAGGTGACACGCACCGTGGGCGGCAGGTGCGGATGTTCCGCCGGCTCCAGTGCTTTAATTTCCGAGGCAGGAAAGCCCATCCCCGGATGGGGCCGGAAGCGCACGGGTTCATGGCGCACCTGCCAGCTGCTGCCGGTGACCGGCTTATCCGGCTGGCTCTGCTCCAGGAGCTGGCAGAAACGGTAAAAGTTGATACAGGGCAGCCGGTCACCCAACTGCGCCATCAGCCTGGCAGGCGCGGACTGTGATTCTCTTTCCACCGGATGCATTTTCCTTCTGGCTGAACAATAAGCGTGAGCTGGTTGAACTGGTTCATATCGGCATAGAGGCCAAAGAACCGGTTGAGCATTTCGCCAAACAGGTGGATATCCCCCTCCCCGGTGAAACCGTTGCTGTCGAGGGTAACTTCGATATCCAGACCCCGCAGCAGATACCCCTGTTCAAAGCGCTGGAGTCGGTGATGCGCCACCTGCTGAATCGCCTCCAGCCGGCGATTATTGAGTTCATCTTCCTGCCAGTTATACAGAGCCAGCGTGCCACGCAGCACTTCGGCGGTACTCATCATATTGAGGAAACCGGAGCCGAGATGGCTCAGCACCCGCCAGTGAAAGCGGTCTTCGGCAGGGGGATACACCGGCAGTGTGGGCTTACAGAGATTTCTCACCGTTAACGGGGCCTGCACCACCTGTTCACAGCGGTCAAGCAGCGTACTCTGAAGTGCGCGGCGCGGTAACTGCCCGTTGGTGCCGGTGATTTGCAGCGACACGGTTTCACGCTCAAACAGCCGGTCATCTTCCCACTGGTGACCGCCCAGAATAAGCCAGGTGTCATACAGCCCGGTCACGCTGCGTTTCACGCGAGTGTGGTAGTAACGTGGTGGGGCCAGACGGCGCATCATGCCGCCTTTATGCCGGAAACTGCTGAACGGCACGTACTCCGCATCACGGGTCCGGTTTGAGCCCGTGACTGAGTCGACGGCATAAATCTCAGTGTGTCCGTCCTGCAGCCTTTTCGGTCGCAGCAGATATTCGCTTTCAAGCCCGGTGAGGGTGAGCGGGTCCGCCTCCAGCGTGAACAGGTTAATGACCGGCACGCAGTGAAGACGTACAGCGTCATCGGTCACCGGCAGGTCTGACGGCCAGGGGGTGGTAAAGACCACTTCAATGTCGAAATATTCTGCACCTGCCGGAGGCGTGATACCGTCCAGGCCATTGAGATGGACAAACATAAACTTGTCCCGGAAGGTGAAGTATTCCAGCAGCAGCTGATAACCACTGAAGGCCGTATCGCCTTTTGGCCACAGCCCGTCCTCTTCAGCAAATCCGCCCGGGGAAAAATACCCGTCAAGGCGGATACGGTCAGTCTGCCCGGGTAAACGCATATACAGCGCCGCCTGTCGCTTCGTCAGCATCAGGTGCAGCTGACTGCTCACCGGCGCATCCGCGCCGAGATACAGGCTCAGGTGACTCAGGTCAGCATGGGACCAGTCGGCCTGCGTGCTGCAGGCAAAACGCATGCGCAGTAACGAGCGTCCGTCCGGTTCGGTGGTCATGGTGACACCCGAGACACTGAGCGGATTGAGCATCACATCCTGGGTCGTACGGTAGCGGCAGACCGTGTTCTTCGGCCCCACCGGGCGGGAGTACACTTCCAGTCCTGCGGGCATCACTTCCGCCATTTTCACGGCCTGAAGCGCGGGCGTGAACGCCACCACCGAGAGCGACGGAATGGTGCGCAGATAATGGGGCCAGAGCATGCTGACCAGCCCTTCGGTCAGTTCCGGCAGGTCATCATCTATTTTTTCGCGCAACCGCCCCATTGAGAAAGCAAAGCCTTCAAACAGGCGTTCAACATACGGGTCGGGTGTGCCGGCCTTATCCAGGTCCAGCATCGCGGCCCGGTCAGGGTGGGTCTGGGCAAACTCTTTGGCGGCTTCCCGGAGGTAGCGCAATTCTGCGTCGTAATAACGCAGGGTTAAATCGTCCATTTATTTGTATTCCTGTGATCTAACCGCAAAGTACGGCGGCGCGGGCAGGATCGACCGCAATCAGACTGGCCAGTAACTGGTCCATCACCGGCGTGAGACGAGCCTTGTCAGCCTCACTACGTCCGGCTTTTATTCTGAGGAGTTTCAGGTGGCGGGCCTGGACTTCAAACAACAGCTCAGGCACCCAGTCGGTGAGAGTGACTTCACGGGCCCGTTCGCCCAGTTCAGCAAACAGGTGTACCGCCAGTTCATTTTTACCGTACTGCTCAGCAATACGTCCCATCAGCAGACGCAGCAGCCACTTGTGACGGTTGGTCGTTATGCCAGGCCGGGCCTGCAACCAGCTCAGCGCTGCATCCGGACCTTCACTGTCGGCCAGCGCCACGGCTTCCGGCTCCAGCGCCAGGATGTCATCATTGCCGGCTGCCAACTGTGCAGGTGGCGTGTCATTGCCCCACCCGCCTGTCGTTTCCAGTACACTCTGCTGGATCCAGTTCAACGTTATTTCATCCGCAAACGGCGTACCGTCACTGAATGCCAGCGTTTCCAGGCCGGACAGACGGGTCAGCAGGCCTTTCAGGTCAGCCGCCACAATATCAGCCAGCGTCACCTGACCGGACTTCATCAGGGCCTGGTGGATATACCACTGCAGGTCCAGCCACAGATGGTTGGCACCCCGGGAAAAGGTACTGTCGGCGGTCTCCAGCATTTCACTCCAGTTCTGCTGCAGGTAAAGGCGTTTGAGTAACGCCCGCTGGTCCGCTCTGGGGGGTTCGATGCGCGTGCGGCCCTGCGCGTCCGGGGCAGGAATGGAATGCAGCGTATCATGACGCAGACTCTTCATCAGGTGATGGGCTGACAGCCAGCCGTCCGGCTGTTCACGCAGGTAGTCAGAGAAGGTGCGCGCCTGCGCAAGCAAATCCTGCCCGGAGGTAATACGCCCTGTGACCGGGGCGCCGCTGTGACGAATCGTGGCATGCGGTTCGCTGTGGTTGGCGTTCTGCGGTACGACCGCATCCACGCCGCCAGCTTTCTGCAGTCGGCTCTCCAGCGCACTGTACAGCGCGTTGAGTTCGGGGCAGGTTTCACTGGGCTCGTTATCCGTTAACTGCGCTAACAGCAACAGCGCCCCGGTGGTACGCACTGCCTCTTCCCGGACCACTTCCGGGTACAGCGACAGGCTGTCGGTCATACGCGAACCGGCCAGCCATTCCAGTGCCGCCTTGCGGCTGCGGTCACGCTGCGGATGCAGTTGTGCGCCAAAGCGCTCAAGCAGTCCTGCCAGGCATTCAAGCCCCTCAGCCAGCCCCTGCTCACCCTCGCGGTGCAGTCTGGCCCAGCAGTACCAGGTCGCCACGCGGATATCTTTCGCAGTGGTGGTTAAAATATTTTCTGCAAGCTGGCAAATTAGCTCAGTGTTAGCGCCAGAGAGCTTATTGATTTCCTCACGTATCTGCAGGAAATCATCGTCATAGGCCGGGTCATCCCCGACAGGAGACGACGCTGACAGCGGCTGCAGCCAGCGGTCCCACTGTGCGACACGCTCACGGGTGCTTTGCAGCAGCGTCGTTTCCTCTGACTGGCAGGCGCTGAGTAAGGCATTCAGGTTGCTCATCAGTCATCCTCCCCGGCGTCGTTGTCTGCACTGGTAACTGTGTCTGACGATGCAGCCTCAGTCGTGCTGAAGAGGGTCTCCGGCAGACTGAAATGACGCAGTTTCAGCAACGCCAGCGGCCCCTCTCCGGCTTCGGTTCGCAGGGTGTAGTTCAGGGTTCGTCCGTCCTGCGCTTTCCAGCTCAGGCTGTAACTGCTGCCTACACCGGGGTAAGCACTGACCGTGGCTTTATCAAGCAGGCGTATCCAGCCCCAGGCACCGGGGATGTCCGCATACTGACGGGTACCTGCCTGCGTGCTTATCCAGCTCAGGTTAGCGCCTGGAGCCTCAGTATCTGCGGGCCACGTGAAGCGCCTCCACGCGGGCAACTGGTTTACGTAAGTCAGTTTCTGGCTGTCGATAATCATGTCAGTCTGCATCACGCCGGCGGCGGTGCCCGGACGCAGCTCAAAGTTCATGCCGGCATTGCCTTCGGTGAAGGCCACATCCGAGATATGACTCAGCGTGTTGATGGCATTGAGGAAGGCCGGGTTAAAAGTCAGCCCCTGAGCGTTAATGCTGTCCGGCACCCAGTGGTTGCCTTCACGGTGCAACACCCCTTTGAGGCGGGTCTGGAGAAACTGCGCGATACGCCCGGAATCGGCATTCAGGTATTTGGCCAGCAGCGGCAGGGAAACGTCGCTGCTGCTGTCGCTGAACGGATAGCGACCACCAAATGCACTGTTCCACTCACTGACCACTGCCTGCTGCCACTGCGTATTGAGGCTTTCGGCCGCCGGGGCAAGCACCTGCTGCCAGGCCTGCTCCATGGGGTTCACAAACACCGTCTGACCAAAACCACTCCACTCCTGGCCGAGGCCGGCGGCAATCAGGCTGCCGTAGTCACGGGTTTCGGTCAGGTCGACCGCCTTGCCCTGGAACACCGTCTGGGCAATAGTCTGGGTCATGGCCTGCGGGTCGGCCGCATTGGTCACTTGTTGCAGACGCAGACGCACCTGCGTCACCCGGGTCAGATAAGACTGGAGGCTCTGGGCCTCGGTTCCGGTGCGACTCTTGTCCATCAGCGCCAGGGCCGGGCCAAAGGTCGCATCCAGCGGCCCCTGCACCCCGGCGCTCTGGTCAATCGCATCCTTGTCATCCCCACCCAGCAGGTTTTTCGCCGATTTCACCAGTGAGTCAGAAATCGCTTCGCCCGTCTGTCCGGTGCGCCCCTGCACGTTCAGGGTGTTCATCAGCGCCACGAGCGGAGACTGACGCACATCAGCCATCAGGGTTAACTGGTCAATGGAGTCCGACAGCGTGGCTGCCTGGCGAAGCCGCAGGCTGTTGAAGAACTCCAGCCAGGCCCCGCCAAAGTCCGCAAAGTAGCGGTCCGTCAGGCGCTTCTTCAGCGCTTCCGGAGAGGTTTCATCCTGCGATGCCGCCTGACGTTTGCTGTCTGTGAGGACCCAGTCGAGCTCGTCCCGTCGTGCCTTCACCACTTTCTCGATAGCAGGCTGCACCGCCTCCTCCCAGGCCTGCCGGGTGAACATCCCCGGCACCACCTCAGGGGTACTGAACAGGCGCGCTGCGTCAGTGTCGCCGGTCATGTCTTCCAGGCGCATATCGGCATACAAATGAGCCACCTGAGAGAGCATCGTCTGGTACAGGCTGGACTCGCTGTTGCGCACCCCCATCAGGCGAACCAGCAAAGAACGCGCCTGGCTGACCATGCTCTCATCCGCTGGCAGACGCCACTGTGGATGGGCTGTCAATTGTGCACCGTAAAACGAGAGCAGTGACGGGGCCATACCCTGCCAGACACCGTCTTTCACATCATGACGTTTTGGCCAGTCATGCAGCAGTGTCGCGCTGAACCAGGCTGCATCCATACGTTCCGGACGGGCCAGCATCAGGGTGAGTTTGAGCTGGTCATAGGTAGTTTTTGCCATCTGCTCGCGCAGCGGGCTGCCCGGCGGTAACGCGTTAAAAGCACTGACCTGCTTCTGCAGATGTTCAGCGGCCGCATCACGCAGCAGCGGCAGTGCACTGGCCTGATAACGTGGCCAGAGGGCGGCCAGCAGCGCGTTATTCTGACTCAGCCCGGCCTGCTCATACCACGGGACACCGTGCTCAGCGCGGTATTGCAGACGGGCAAGGGTTTTCTGGAGTTCAGACAGGGCATGCAGACGCTGTTCCAGCGGCTGATTTGACTGCGCCGCCAGAGAGGCCTGCACATTCGCCCCGGCAATCTGGCTGCGGTTACTGACATACGCCATCCCCATCCATGCCGCCCAGCCGACCATCACCAGTGCGGCAAGGGAAGCCATCACCTTACGCCACGGAATGCCCGGTTTACACGGCCGCAGCGCGGCAGGCAGCGTACGGACAGATTCAGGCAGAACATCCCAGCGTTTATCTATCCCCCAGTGATGCCTGACAGCGCGTTCAGCACCGGCCGAGGGCTGACTGAACACCACCCCGGCCAGCGGCAGCGGGCGGTACGGATTGAGCATCACTGACAGCGGTACGGTCAGGCTGTCTGGCTGGCGAACCAGCTGGTCCGCCAGGAACAGCAGAAAATTATGCTGTACCGCCCCGCAGGTCTGCTGGAGGCCCTGAGAGGTCAGTTCCGGCGTCAGGGCGGCGAGCTGCTCTGCGAGCCCCTCCGCACGACATCCGCCAGGCAGCAGGCAGCCGGTCGCCTGCACAATGCGCCCTTCCGGCTGACCGGCGCGCGGATGCAGGGACCAGACATACAGCGGGAGTGTCCAGCCCAGCACGTCCATGCGCGCGCTGATGGCATGGGAAAGGGAATCCATGGTGCTTTCAGAGGGAACCGGCAGCGGCTGTTCCAGTCCGGGCACTGAGAGCTGGTCAAAGGCCGACGTCACCCACACCAGGCCATCCACCGGACGACGGCGCAGCTTACGCAGCGCGGTCAGCCAGACACTGTCTGTCGGGGTATTGAGGTCACCGCCCCACAGCAGCAATGTGCCCTGGTCCTCTTGCCAGAGCTGACCCGTCAGGCCCGGCGTCAGTTGCTCCACTTCCGCGGCGGTGCCGGCTATCAGCAGGATGCGAACCTTGCGGCCCCAGCGGCGGCCATAGAGGGTGCGCATAGCTTCACGTATGGACGCGACGGTGACATTGCGGGGGGCCGTCTGTTTGACGCGGCCTTCATCGTCGGGTAACACATTTTTGCGCTTTGCCTGAAAACGATGCCAGCCCTGCTTGATGGCAAGGCTAATTGTTTTGCCATGACGAAATATGAGCAACAGAAATAAAGCACCGGCAAGCACCAGGCTTTTCAGAAGCGTAGTATGCAACCCAATTTGGTCGCCAAAGTTCCAGATTAACCAGGCAATCCCGCCTGCTAAAAGCGCGGAGAAACCCAGTCTTCCCCAGCTTCCGCGCCATGAGGAATTACCTGTTGTCATTATCTCTGTTCCCTGTTTGCACTGTATTAATAAATTTCTGCTCACCATCTGTAGAAAGCATCAGACAGTCTGCTTTTTGTATATTCACGATATCGCTGGCGACTGCGGCCATTATCCATGGAGAAAAGGGGCCGCTGAGCCCGGCATAGGTCTCAAGCCAATGGAGCTGTTCAGGTTTCCAGTGCCCTGTGTATATGGCAGCTGCTTCAAGTAGAACAGGAAATAAATCGCCCCAGGCGACCTGATCGCCGATAATATTTTCTGTGGCACAGGCCTGAGTCTGCGTTGAGAAAAACGTATCCAGTGATTGACCGATATCAACCATATCTAACGACATTGGCCGTAGCAGGCTGGCATCATGTATAAGTTGATATTTAGTGGCAACATCATCTGATGTCAGCAACAAAGAGGCCAGGATGTCGCTATAACGCCCTTTCCCCTGAGTCTGATGCACCAGAATAAGATCCACATCCAGCGTTGGCGATTTGATCCGTTCTTCCAGCCATATAAAGGTCTTTGCGGCCTGTATATTCAAAACTGGGACAGGGTGCAAAGGAACTGTGTCCTGCCAGGCCTTTGCAAATTCGTCCTGAAGTTTCAGAGGATCTTCCTGCGAATCCGTCAGCAAAGAGGCACTAAGGGGTAAGTCTGATGGAACCCTGGCCAGGACATCACTGGCACATTCAAGTAGTTGTGAGAAGCAGTTTTCTGGAGTTGGTTGATGAAAATGCCGCGTCAAAGTTGTGTGCTGCATCTGCTCAGCTGAGGCCTGAAAAAAACGAGATGGCGTCAGAGCCTCCGGAAAAATGACACTGCTATGAAGCACTGCAATGTTTCGCCCAGCCCATTCACCCCATTGTTGCTGGGCGTAATCAGCCTCATTAGCCTCGAACTCGTGCTTATCAAATGCACTATTGAAGAGCCAACCCCGCAGGCAAAGGAAGAAAAACCATATAGCTATAGGGCTTGCTGTGACAACCCAAATATTGAATGCCTGTAAAGGTCCTGAAAGCTTATTAGCATGCAGGACGAACAGCATCACACTCCCTACAACTGCAACAACTCCCAACATAAGCCAAAGAACAAAGGAAGGCTCTTCAGGCTTCTTGGATACCGTTGATTTCTGACGCTCCCAGCTCATTAATTATCCTATTACACAATCCGGTGCGCTGGATATCAGCTGACAACCACATTCACAGCGGCAACCATCCACAGCAATCGCTTTACCGTCTGAAGACCATTCAGGCGAACCTTCAATAATGGTATTAACACCATGTCCTTCTTTCGGACAGCTAACTTTGTCTCCGATCAGTGCAACCTTTTTACCATTAACAATCATGGTCGATGACGCAGAAATCACCTGCCCCCCATGTGTAGTTTTATCACCGAGTAAAACGAATCCTTTAGACATATATTGTTCCAGTTACAGATAGTGTTTGGGATAAAGCGTAACGACTAAAATATATTAATTGTTCATCACGCAGCGGAATACATACTGTGGACCAATGCCAAACTTCTCATAATCGTCATCAGCATTGATCTTAGGAACTGGTAATTTGGATTGTCTGAACATCGTTAATGAGTATTGGGGATTACTTCCAACGGCCCCTCTCAGCACTTTTTTTGTCCCTGTCTCCGGCCCTTGCGGATCATTTTCAGGAGAATGTTCATAGTAATTAGCCGAATACCAATCATTAGTCCATTCTGAACCGCTTAGCCCCATGTCATAAAGACCAATAGGATTTGGTGGGAACTTGCCTATGGGATAAAATGGAAAACCAAACCCATCGGTAAATTTATCTAACTCATCATCGCTTGGTATATTTTTACCTTTCTCGAATTTACCATTATTGGTTGCAAATGGTAAATATTGACCTCGCGATCTCGCGGCATATTCCCATTGAGCTTCCGTAGGTAAATCAATATTCTTACCTGACGTATGGCCCAACCATTGGCAATAATCTTTGGCCTGTTGCCAAGTGACACTGACAGAATAATCACCTCCAGCTAAAGAGGGATAATCCTTAACAAAAATGTTAACTGGTGGTTTTTCTTTCCCAGTCGCATTCAAATAGACAAGATAATTAGCATTCGTGACCTTGAATTTTGAAATTGAAAAATCACTTAAAACAACCTTATGTAATTTTTTATCATCTTGGTTAATGCTAAATGGAAGTTTCTCACCGACCAGTGTGCCAAAGTCCCCCATTAGAAACTCACCTCCGTGAACAGGGATCATGTTTGCGACGGACTTATCTGCAAGGATTTTCGCGGCCTGAGTATCGGCTGCTGCACTACCCTGATCGCAACCGGTCAGAAAACACACTCCCATCGCGATAGTTATAAGCTTCTTATTCATCTAATTCCTTAGTGATTACGCCATCATTGTGTTTTTCATGATGGTTGATGAAAGTACTACTTATTCATCACACAACGGAATACGTATAAAGGGCTAACACCATACTTTTCATAGTTGTCGCGCCCCCCGAATTTAGGTACTGGTTGAGACGATTGCCTGAACATAGTCAGGGCATATTGGCTGTCACCACCAACATATCCGCGTAAGACTTTCCGAGTGCCTTTCTCTGGACCCTGAGGGTTATTCACTTGGGAGTGAGAATAATAGTCAGATGCGTACCAGTCATTAACCCATTCAGAACCACTTAAGCCCATGTCGTAGAGCCCCAACGGGTTTGGGGGGTATTTACCTATGGGATAGATGGGAAATCCATAACCATCTGTGTATTCATCCAGTTGATCTTCGTTGGGTATATTCTTTCCTTCCTCAAATTCACCGTTATTGGTGGCAAAAGGAAGATATTGTCCCCTAGACCTCGCGGCATATTCCCATTGCGCCTCGGTCGGCAGGTCAATCTTTTTACCCGACTCCTTACCCAACCAATGGCAGTAATCTTTAGCCTGTTGCCAAGTTACACCGACAGAGTAATCATCCTTTGTCATTGATGGATAATCTTTCAACAATATGTTGACTGGGGGGGGCTTTATCCCCGTAGCCTTCAGATAGGCTTTGTAATCCGCATTCGTTACTTTTAACTTTGATATCCCAAAGTCACTCAAAACGACCTTATGCAGCTTCTTATCATCCTGTTGAATACTGAAAGGCAGCTTCTCTTTTACTAAAGGTCCAAAGTCCCCCATGAGAAACTCTCCTCCCTGAACGGGCACCATGTTCGCGATGGACTTATCTGCAAGGATTTTCGCGGCCTGAGTATCGGCTGCTGCACTACCCTGATCGCAACCGGTCAGAAAACACACTCCCATCGCGATAGATATAAGCTTCTTATTCATCTCATTCCTTAAGGATTACGCCATCATTGTGTTTTTCATGAGGGAGCTCGCTGGGTGTTGTTCATCCACCATCGCAAGATACTCGTCCATTTCATGGTCCGGAATAGAGACAAAAGGATCGTCGTGGTCGACAGAGGTGCGCAGATTGCCATATAAAAGCGCCAGTTTTTCGCCGTAGTGGGTATAGAAAAACAGACTCCGTTCACCGATACCAAGGAACTTGATAACATCCTGTTCATTAAGACCTTTATCACCTTTTCTCTCTCCAGGTGAAGTTGTCAGGTGCTGCATAACATTGTTGTAATCCGCCTGACTTTGTACCCACTTTAACGCCTTGAAAACGGCTTGTTTTCGGAGTTTCAAAGGGCCAATCTTCCAACTGTTAACCGAGAAAAAATCATTGTTCTGGTTTCTAGGATCAATCCAGTCCGCCCAGTTGTTATCTATCAGGGTGGCGATTACGGCCCCCTTTGTCTCTGGTGGGGTATATTTCAGTTGGTCAGGATTATTGAGGATGCTTTCCATTAACTTAACTCGGGAATTTTCATCCTGAAGATCTAATTTTAACCCATCAATTATGTTCGAAGATTCTTCATACATTGCGTCAATTGCTTGAATGCCCTGAGCAGCCATGACCAACGGAATAGCGCACAATGCTCGGAAGGCATCTCCCTTCATCATCTGTTCCAGCTTCTGATAGTCCACATTGCGGAGCATATAAAGAAAACTTTTCATAAATGCGGAAAATGAATTTCCATCAACTTCAAACCCTAAAGAACCTTTAGCTCCAACTCCCCAGCACAATGCGGCCTTACAAGAAATTCTGAAGCGACTGTTAATATACGTTACGTAGAAAACAGCAGTTCCTCCGCCCCCGGCCTGAGCGGTCACACCCAGGGATAAAGTGGCAATCGCTGTGAATTTCTTCTCTTTGGCAACAATTGGCGAATTCTCTTCGTGTTTTACATCGCTGTCATCATCAGGATGCGGATCAAACCATTCAATAGCCCCGCTGACATTTCCACCTGCCTGAATACCGGCAAAAGCGCCAATTTCACCACCTGCCTTAACATCAGGCTGAGGGATAGTGAGATTAATTTGTCGCTGGCCTGGAGGCGGCGGTGCGGTCAGCCGTGCTGAGCTACCCTTAATCCCATAGCCCTTTGCCATTTCTTCACTAAAATCAGCTTCTACACCCAGCTCAATCCCCAGGCTTGCCCCGGCATTGCCCGATAACACCGCATTAATCGTGTAGCGGATAGCCCCCATATTACAGACACCACCTGCTACACCCGCAGATGCTTTGGCAGGAAACAACAATGCGGTACCAAGACGGTCAGGAATAAAAAGTTCAGCGGATGCTTTTGCCTCACCCAGTGCAAAACTTGAATGGCCTTCCATCTTCGCGGAGGCTTTCTTTTCTAATGGGTTAAATTCAGCAGACAGCCCGACCCCCTGGCTGTAGCGCATCAGTTGAGCTTGCGCGCTGATGTCGACATATTGATGATAAGTTGACTCATCTTCAGGTTTATCATTTTCGCTGGGCCATGTTAGCCCTTTATTCATTTTTTTTGCCCAGTCAGTAAGAACAACATTACTGTCTTCTATTAATTCATCTTCGAACTTAAGACTGAGCGATGCTTCTTTTAATTGTTTCTTTAACTCTTCGGTGTCTATCTTCCCCGAACGAACTGTTTTTTTTGTTTCATTACCGTCTGCATCGATACCAGTAACTTCTTTATCATTATATTTAATAAAACTGGCCTCACCGCTTTCCTTATCCACCTCACTGAGTTTGTACTTCCGCCAGTGGCTGCGAATTTTATCGGAGCGGACATAAGTACTTTTAAATCCGGCAGTCTTCTGAAGAGGGATTAATTCCATAAGGCCAATAGCTGAGCCCTTGGCGTTCTCATCAAGCAATTCCCCCTCGGGAACCTCTGCTGTCAGCGTTTTAAGTTCTGCCTTTAACTTTTCGTTAGCATCATTGAGTTGTTGATAGGTGCTCTGAAGTTTACTGTCATAAGCACGTTGTGGTTTCTTACCCGCCTGAGTCAATATTTCGAAATTGAGTTCATCCAGAGCAATCTGCGCTTTCTTCTGATCTTCCAGCAACGCTGTCATTTTCAGCTGTTCCTGTATGAGTAAGCGGTTATCTTTTGCATCAACGCAAAGTAATGTTGCACTGCCTGGGTGAAAATAAACCTGAGGGCCATGCTCTCCATTGACGACAGTGTTTTTACTCACGTTATCCAGACTACTTTGCTGTGTACCTTTAGTCATTTTCTAACTCCCTGAATTAGCCACCGAGCAGTTCAATATTGATTTTGCTTTTTGCCGCACCGAATATTTCAGCCGTCTTACCTTCACTGTCAGTGCGCCCTTCATAAACAGAACCATCAGCAGTGGTGATCCGATATCGCGTATTTGCCAGGATATCGCCAGACTCCTTATCCTGTGCAACAAAGTTCTCACTATATCCTTGCGGAAGCTCCGGTTTAGGTGCGTCATAGTCCGCACTTCCCATTTTCTGGACATTGGCACACTTCAGTAAAATATTGCCCGGTGCACCGAGTTCCATATTCCCACCGGCCAGTTTCATAAATGCACCGTCACAGTTAACAACCAGCTCTGTTGCACCCGTGATGACTACTTTGCCTTCCACGCTGGTCACCGTTATGTCTTTTTTCGCCGTTGCCTCCAGCGCATCGTCCTGGGCCTGGATTTCCACTTTCCCCTTCGCTGCAAACAGCTTCATCCCGGCCTTGCGTGCCAGAATACTCACAGCTTCACCCGCAGCCACGGTAAAACGTTTCAGTGCGCTGATATCCGTATTCTGCTGGGACATGATCCCTACGCTGGCAGTACCAGAAGCGACACGCACTGCCTGAGGGCTGGTGATACTCACACCTTCAGGCGCATTCAGCATGATCCCGGGTTTGGCGAGTTCTTTGAGCGCTGCGTTGAGTGTCTGCTGACTTGCCGTATCCGCTGGAAGAGCATCAGCGCCTTCAGCAGCAGATGACAAACTTTTTGCTATCGTCAGAGCATTTTCAAGCTGGGCAATGGCCTCTTTCATAGAGAGCATATTGTCCCCGGCTATCGGTTGTTTATCTGCTGTGATAAACACCCCAGCCCCTCCTCGGATGGAAACATGCCTGTCAGTCCGTAACTCTGCTCCCTCACCGCGTAATTTACGGGAAGCGTCTACGTTATGGCCTAAATTAAGCTGCGTCTTGCCCCCGTATTCGGTGCTGAGCTTGACGTGCTCCTCACCGCGCTTGTCCTCCATCCGCAGCTTGTTCAGACCAGCGGTACGGATGACGTTGCGCGTGCTGTTGGCTTCAGTGACGTGGTCGACATGGCGGGAATCATGCAGCGCGTGGGCGATATACGGCCGGTCCGGGTCACCTTCATGGAAGGCGATGGCCACTTCCGTGCCCTGAATCAGCGGGAAGTGGAAGCCGTATTTGTCACCGCCATACGGTTTGGCGAAGCGTACCGGCATGCTTTCCATGCCCTGACGTTTGTCGTCGCGGTCGGCGTCAAATTTCACACGGTACATGCCCGACGCATCCTGCCAGGCGTAGATATCGTTGTCTTTGGCGCTGGTCACGCGCGCCATCAGGGTACCACTGACCACCGGGCGCTTTTTGGCCGCAGGTCGCCAGCAGCGGTTCTCGTAGTACGGCATCGCCACCCACTCTACCTTCAGGGCGTTCTGGCGGCTGGCGGTGTAGCCGGCGCTGACGATGATGAGCCCGTTTTCGGTTTCGCGGGGCAGGGTCGGCGGGATGGCCGTTTCAGTGATGGTCAGTACCTGGGCCGGGCCGAGGGTGTGGTCGGTGCTGCTGCCGGTCACCGTCGTCTGGTTTGACAGGAAGCGTTCATGCTCCAGACGCGCCCAGAAGTTGGCGGTTTCTGCCGCAGGGGTAATTTTGTCACCCCGCTCAAGATGGCGCGGGCGGTGGTGATACACTTCCCCGTAGGTGACACCGTCTCCGTCACCGCGGGTCATGTCTGCTGGCACCGAAGACAGGATGTTCTGGGCTTCCCGGTGGTTGTAGTCATTCGCCGTCACAGAGCGTTCCACCACGTTGTGCCAGACATGCACATCCCACACGGAATCCACCGCGTTATCATTCGTCCCTGACGGGCTGTTCAGTGGCAGTTTCTTACCGAACGTCCAGGCGCTCTGCTTGTCAGCAAAGTGCACCACTTCGGTCTGGGTATCCGGCTGCAGGGTAAAGAAATAAAATATCCCCACTTCGGCCAGCAGGCGTTCGATAAACGCGAGGTCATTTTCCTGATACTGGTTAATCTGTTCCCGCTTTGGGTAGTCAGCCTTGAGGGTGAATTCATACTCCCAGCCTTTCAGGCCATGCTCCTGAAGGACCTCAGTGACCACTTCCGGTACCGACTTGTTGACGAAAAAGCGGTGAGTACGGAACTGGTTTTTTAGCAGTTCCAGAAACGGCTCAATAATAATCTGGTAAGTCGCCTGGTCGCGTGAACCCCTGATTCGCTTAAAATGCGTGACCACACCGTGAACCACTTTTCGGTCAGTCAGGGCGAACAAATCACCTGCCCCCATGGTCAGAGTTGCTGATTTGCTCAGCATCTGGCGGGCATCAATGTTGAGATCGCTACTGGTAAACAGGACTGTGTAATAATACAGAGCACTCATAAATTCTTTGCCGCTGAACTCTTCCACATCCAATAAGGATGTGCAGGAAGGAATATCCAGACGGTAGCGGTTCAGCCCGCCTTCAGTTAGTGCAGGCAGGGTGTTCTTCAGCGTATCAGTCAGACTCATGATGTAACTCCATGGGATAACCTGCTGTCCATGATTCTATTACCGGCAGGCAAATTACAGGTTTAATGAAGGGTACTCAGCGAGTACAAAAAAGAGTAAGTACGGCACCAGCCCCGACCGCGCTTAAGAGCACTTTTATCAGCAACGTGGTCATTTCAAAGTTGTTCATGGCGAATTCGCCATCGCCACTGATGGGGATAAAGCGCCTAACGAATGTGTAGATAAAAGCATCGGGAAGAAATAGAACACCGACAATAACGAGCAGGAAGAAGATAATTACTTTCATTGAGCCACCTGCAACGATTATTAGAGTTAAAAAATTAAATCTATATTTCCTGATGAATTATTAAGCTCTGTCACTCATGAGGCTTACTCCTCTGATACTTCAATTGAGCCATACGGTCTTGCTATTTCACGATCGGTGAGAGGGAAATTATAAAATTGACTATGATTAACCCCTACACCAACAACAAATTTTCTTGGTTCATCGATATTTCTGTCAGAGGTCAAGACAAAGTCAACGATATATTTCCCATTATCTGCAAAATGATAAAACGATGGAGGAATACATAATTGCTCAGATTTAATTGAAAGTGGCGGGCTATCAACAAACGCTTGTTGTTTCGAAGGTGTTCCTCTTAGATTTATCGATATAATCGCAGGATGATAATCCTGTGCATCTGTAATGTGAAAACAAACATTGCCATCAATCAACTTGACCTGAGTCGTTTCATTTAGTCGAAATCTATCTCCATGACCTGGACATCCTGTTAGCAGGAAGATACATGACAAGGTGAGCGTGCTCAAAAATAACGTTCTGTATTTTTTAATCACCATGGAAACCCTCTTAACGCCTCTTTATAATGTTGTCGAATGGCACTTTCTGAGATATCGCCATCCAGAGTAACGTCACTTGATCTCCGTAATGTAATCCACGCTTTATAACCATGACTCTGCAACGTAAAATTATCCGCAATGATTTGTGCCTGCTGCTCCATCGGGTATTCACTTAGCAGACGTCCATCAAGTGTGTAGTGATAACTGACCATCCAACTCACCAGGCCCCGCCCTATAACATTCATCCCTCTGGTCAGCTGCCAGACGTGGCTCATTTCATGGATAAACATATGCTGAAGATCGTATGTTGACTGTGAAAAATCCCCCCGGTACTGATTACGAAAATACAGCTCACCGTTCGGTGTCATTGCCGTATTTTCATTCTGCAGATTAAAAGGCAGATAGCTGTCCTTGTGGATCCACACACTTGCATACTCAATCGTTGACGCAAACACCGATTGTGCCAGCTGTATTTCACCTGTTGTCAGTAACCTGATACCACCTTCCTTTAATTTGTCGTTATCCTGCTTTTTCTCAGCCATGAGCAAACTCCAGCACAATCCCTTCCTCATCACTCCAGCCCAGCGTCAGCGATGCCGGTTTCTGCTTCGCCGCCATATGGGTCAGCAGTTGCTGGCTCAGCACCGGCAGAATTTGCTGGTTCAGCAGGCTGTCGACGTTGCGTGCGCCGGTGTCCGGCAGCAGGCAGGCCGCGGTGAGCGCGTCATAAAGACTCTCGCCGATGTCGGTTTTCAGGCCATAGTGACGGTGCAGGCGCTTGCTCACCTGCTCCAGCTTCATCTGCACGATGGTACGCATGGCGGTTTCCGCCAGAGGGCGATAAATCACGGTCTGGAATCGGGCCAGCAGCGCAGGCTGGAAGTGGTCGCGCAGAATGGGGCGCAGCAATTCGTGCAGGTCGCCTTCGCTGGCATCCGGCTGTTCATCCAGCAGTTGCATGAGGGGGTCGCTGCCAAGATTGGAGGTCATCAGAATAACGGTGTTACGGAAGTCGATTTCACGCCCTTCGCCGTCGCGCATAAAGCCACGGTCAAATACCTGGTAGAACAGGTTCATGACATCACGGTGCGCTTTTTCCACTTCATCGAGCAGCACCACGCTGTACGGGCGTTTACGCACTGCTTCGGTCAGAATGCCGCCCTGACCATAGCCGACGTAGCCCGGAGGCGAACCTTTTAACTGGGAGACCGTATGCGGCTCCTGGTACTCCGACAGGTTGATGGTAATGAGCGACTTTTCACCGCCATACAGCACGTCCGCGAGCGTGAGTGCCGTTTCGGTTTTCCCGGTGCCGCTCGGGCCGACCAGCAGGAACACGCCCTGTGGGCCGTTCTCGGAAGTGAGCCCGGTTTTGGCGGCACGCAGACGCTGGGCGATGGCGTTAAGTGCCACGTCCTGGCCCACCACGCGTTTGCCGATTTCCGCTTCCAGGTTCAGCAGTTCGGTCTGTTCGTCCTTCATGAGCGAGGAAATCGGCACCCCGGTCCAGTCGGCAATCACGTTGGCGATGGTGCGTGTGTCGACGTCGACAGACAGCAAAGAGCTGCTCTGCTGCATGCCATCCAGTTGCTGTTGCAGGTCACGGGTCTCACTCTGGCGGGAGATATCCTGGCGGGTTTCCAGCAGTTGCTCAGTGAGCGACAGTTCCTGAGCATACTGCGTCTCACGCTCGTCCAGTTCAACAAACAGGCGGATTTCTTCCTGTTCAATCGCCGCCAGACGCTCGCCCTGGCTGCTGCTTCCGACGGCAATATCTTCCAGCAGCGCCTGCTTCTCAATGTCCAGGGCCGTGAGTTGGGCGCGCAGGCAGGTTAACGGTTCCGGCACGGTATCCAGGCTCATGCGCACGCGGGCGGCTGCGGTATCGAGCAGGTCGACGGCTTTGTCCGGCAACTGACGGCCGGTCAGATAACGGCGCGACAGCGTCACGGCGGCACGGACCGCCGCATCAGTAATGTGCACGTTGTGGTGTCCGGCATAACGCGATTTCAGGCCTCTTAGCATCAGGCAGGCGGTCTCGTCGTCCGGCTCGTCGACTTTTACCATCTGGAAACGGCGCTCCAGCGCGGCGTCGCGTTCAAAATACTGTTTGTACTCGCTCCAGGTGGTGGCGGCGATAGTGCGCAGTTCGCCACGTGCCAGGGCCGGTTTCAGCAGATTAGCGGCATCCGCCCCGCCCGCCTGATTACCGGCACCGATAATGGTGTGGGCTTCGTCGATAAACAGCAGCACCGGATTTGGCGACTGTTGTACCGCGTCGATGACGTTTTTCAGGCGCTGTTCGAATTCCCCTTTCACCCCCGCGCCCGCCTGCAACAGGCCGAGGTCGAGGGTACGCAGGCTGACGGTTTTCAGTGCTTCCGGCACATTGCCCTCAGCAATGCGCAACGCCAGTCCTTCCACCAGGGCAGTTTTCCCCACGCCCGGCTCGCCAACCAGGATGGGGTTATTTTTACGGCGGCGGGAGAGAATATCGACCATCTGGCGGATTTCGGTATCACGACCAAACACCGGATCGATGTTGCCCTCTTTCGCTTTGGCAGTGACGTCGAGGGTGAATTTATCCAGCGCGTTTTGCAGCGCCGGGCTGAGTTCACCGTCTTTTACTTCGGCTCCCACCGAACGACCCACCATTTCAACATCGCCGCCCTGCCGGGCGAGTTCCGCTTCCTGCTGCAGCTCCGGACGCTCGTCGGACTGCGAATCAATCAGCGGACGCAGGCGCTCCAGCTGGCTCTGGCCCAGCGTCAGCAGAGGCCACAGGCCGTCACAGCGTGCCAGTTTCGGTTTATCGACCAGCGCCATCAGCAGATGGATGCTGCGGATTTGCTCCTCACCGTTCAGGGAAGCAATCAGCCAGGCCTCCTGCATCAGGGTCTGAATGTTGTCGGACAGAGCCGGTCGCCCACGCACCGAGCGCGGAAGATTATCCAGCCAGCCGAGTAAATCCTGCCACAGGGCGTCCATATCCCATTCGTAGCGACGCGCCAGTACCGTAAGGTCACCTTCGCCCTGCTCCAGCAGTTTCAGCAACCAGTGCTCTGGCAGGATTGAAGCATGAGCGCGGGTCTGGCACAGGGAGGCGGCACCTTCCATAGCGCGGGCGCAGTAAGGGTTCAGACGTCGAAGGAGGATGGCAGGATTTTCCATGAGTTTCTCTCTTTATGTATTCCGGACACGCTACCGCCCTTCGCTATTTCCTGTGATTCAGGACACCAAAGCGCATAAGGTCGGGCAGGCAGATTGTGGGTTTCTTTGCTGAAGGCCCGTGCAGACAGGCACTCAGCAAAGAAAGCGGACAGAGGGGGCTGTCCGCTTGCAGACTTACGCGGTGGCGCGTTCGTTCCAGGAATCGGAATGAATGATGTTGCCGTCTTTGTAGGTCCAGGTGATTTTTTCGTAACGCAGCTCGATCTGCTCGAGGTGGTTATGCTTCTCGAAAGAAGGATCCTTGACGTCGTGCATCACCGGATTCACTTTCACCACTTTCACGTTTTCCAGTTTGGTGTTGAAGTACTCCACTTCCTGGCCCGCATCGTTGATTTTGTACCACTTGAATTCAGCAGACTTCAGGGTCTGACCTGTGGTCACAGCCTTGTACAGGTACGGGCTCGAGGAGTCGATTTCCTTGGTGAACAGGAACGGCGTGTGGATACGCGTGCCGGTCAGTTTGCCAGTGTTGTTGTCCGTCGGGATGTACAGGTTATGCTCCTGCGCCACCACTTCGATGCTGCCTTCACGGTCTTTCACATCCACGGAACCTTTAATGTCCGCACCACCGTCGTCTTTCAGCCACAGATAAACAGGAATAGCCATGTGTTAATTCTCCATTTCATTTTGAGTCACGCCATCATCCTGCGATGACGTATTGTTGTTGCCTGGCATTCGACAGGCGTCAGCCTGTGGAACCAGACTGATTTCGACACGGCGGTTGAGCGCGCGGCCTTCCGGCGTGTCGTTTGTCGTGACGGGACGGCTTGCGCCATAGCCCTGCACCGCAAAACAGCTCTCCGGCACGTCGCCGGTGTCGCGCATCCAGTTGCGCACCGATTCGGCACGCTCAAGGGACAGCGGTTGGTTGATCTGCTGACTCCCGGTGTTGTCGGTGTGACCCGCCACCACAATCAGCCAGCCGGGTCTGGCCCTGATGCCTACCAGAGAATTCACCAGCACTTTGGTCGAGCCAGATTTAAGGTCAGATTTGCCGGAATCGAACAGCGACATGCTGTCGAGGCGAACGGTTTTCGGTCCCTGAATAATCTTTTTGATAACAGGGGGTGGCGGGGGTGGCGGTGCCCAGTCATTCACCGCTGCTTCTATCGGCGGGATCAGGCGCAGTCCCTGATATAACCCTAACCGGTAGCGAACCGGCTCCCCCCGTCGCTGCCAGTCATCCAGCAGCGCCCCGTCGGCACGCAGACGCTGCTGCGCCCGGAGTTTGGGGGCTACGGGCTGGCCGTCCAGGTGGTGATAGAGGGCAAGGTGATCGCCCACATTGCGGATCAGACGCTGGTTATTCACCCAGGACGCCAGCATCGCCAGTGCCAGGAATATCCCCCCCATCAGACCGGCATAGCGCCAGAACACCATCCGGCGACTGACGCCCCGGCGTCGTGGCAGGGCAGGCAGCAGCAGCTCCGGTAACGGTAAGGGATCCTCGATCGGCGCAATGTCCGGAGGCAGTGCCGTGAGGCCGGCGATATGCTGTTGCCAGAGGTTGTCGGTCAGCCCTCTGACGGGCGTCATACAAATCCCCTGCGCACAGAGCTTCAGCGCAGGTAACTCACCATGACGCACCTGCAACAGGGTATTGACGGTGACTGCCTGCCAGCCCAGCAGGCTGTCCAGCCACAACGCCTGACTCAGGCGTGACAGACGCTCGCAGGCCATGTTGTCCCGGGTCCACTCTGCCAGTGACACATTGCCTTGCCCGGGCTGATACACCTGAAGGCCGGCGCGTTGGCTGACAGTGGTAAACCAGACGGGTTCTGCATCATGACAGGCGGCTGACGGTGACACCCAGACGACCGTCCAGACGGGCGGAATACTGCCCGTTGCGGGACGACACTGCACCACACCCCGCTGCCAGCCCCTCAGTTGCTGGGCAAAATCATCGGCTGAGGTGTGTTTTTCGGGCAGGATGGCCAGTAATACGGAAATCTGCGACACCAGGGCCGGACGGACCTGACTCAGGTGCTGCGCAAGTTTTGGCAACTGCTCAGCATCCTTTACCCACAGATACCAGCCCTGCCGGGTTTCCCGGTGACAGTCTCCGGGCGCAAACAGCGCCGTGTTATCTCCGCAGGCGAGAATGACAGCCCCCTGAAAATCTTCCGGCGGCAGACTGTTATCCCCGAGATCCCTGACCGCAGCGGCCAGCGTCAGGGCGGCCCGGCGCTGGCGCCACAACATCATGCCGCCGACCAGGATAACCAGCAGACTGAGTGCCACACGGCTGGTGACGGACAGCGGCCAGAAGCCCAGGATGAGCCACAACGCCAGCACCGCACTCAGCGCCGTTAACAGGCTCCGGTAAGCATCACGCATCACTTACCCCGGCCTGACAATCTGGCTCACCAGGTCGGTGAGCGAAGACGAGAGGAAAAACCAGAGTGCGGCCAGCGCCACAACACCGATAACCCAGGAAAGCCAGTACCCGCGACGACCGCCATGCAGACGGGACGCTCTGGCCACAATGGGGGCATCCTGCGCAAGCTGAAATGCCGGTACGCGCTCGCCGAGTTTGCGGACCACATCTTCCCGGTGTTCGTCATCCTGTTCACGATACTGTCCGACAAACCCCAGTTGCAGGGTGCGGTACAGACACGTCAGTACCGCGGTGTCCGGCGCGGTTTCTTTCAGCAGGTGACGAATACGCTCCCAGAGTTCTTCCCCGGCATTCAGCGTCCCAAAGAAATGGGCCTGCAGCGGGTCCCGATGCCAGACCCGATAGCCATCATCGGTCGTCCCACGGTTAAGCACGCTCTCATCGAGCAGGGCGCACAGGGCGTACACCATGTGGTCACGGCTGATGTCGCTGTAACCCGCATCGGTCAGCGCAGTACGGGCTTCCTGTACCAGATGACAGGCACGGCGGTACAGTTTTTCACCTTCCCGGACTTCCTGACCACCACGCAGCTGGCTGGCCATCAGCCAGCCGGGATAGAAAATACGTTCAATCTCACTGATATCGGATTGGGTCATGTACGCAGCACCGCAAAGAGTTCAAGTTTCACATCACCGAGTGAGCCCGGGGTGTAGAAGGTACAGCTCCCCGCCTCCAGCATCGCCCGGGCAGCTTCCGTCGACAGATCCAGTGAGAAGTACTGGTTTTCCAGACGCAACGGGATAGCCGCCGGCACATGAGTGAGCGGTTTGATCACCATGCCACTGAGCGCCACGTTCACCACATCGGAAACATCATCAACACTGCCGGCCTTGCACAGCAACGGGAACCTGACCTGCAGCTCGTGATTGGGCATGGATGCGCGCACAGACAGGTAGAAATCAGCCCCTTCGCGCAGCCGCGCATCGTGAAGGGAGCCTTTCCAGATCTGATCGTGATGCTCAAGCTGAATGCTCACCACCCGTGATGGCAGGCTCGCTTCAAGCAGCTTGTCCAGCAGGGTCAGTAACGGCGGGAACACCTGTTCAGGGGAATCGTGCTGATAGGCCGGAATATCACCGGCATCGTGCTCCAGCGAGAACGTCAGCAGGCTGCCGGCCAGGCGGGTCAGCTCCCGGTACAGCAGTTCCGGATGGCGCGACGGCGTCTGTAACAGCTCCACCAGGACCGGTTCGGCACTGTTCAGGGCATTGAGCAGCCAGAACAGCGACACGTCAGCCACCGCGAAATCGGCCATACGTTCATTGCTCTCACGGCGCATGGCCATCAGGCGACGACGACGGGCCTGCAGACGCACCAGGATATCACCCAGCTCAGTGACCAGTAACGGACTGGCGGAAAGCGAAAGCATGGGCGGAACAAACGCCGCGTCACGGCTCCACTGCCCCTGGGCATTACGCACCAGACGGGCCACCGGACAGGTCAGGTAGGCGGTGTTTTCCTGGCTGGATAAGCGCAGCGTGATGGCATGGCGCAGAATGGCCAGCTCCCCGCTTTCATGCCCGGCGAGCTCCTGCACCACCACCCGCTCGGCTTTCCAGCGACGGGGACGTTCGCTGTCCTGCCCGTTATCCAGATTGCCGCCACTGGCACTCAGCAGTGGCAGCGCGGCAACCACCAGGGCAACCTCACTACCGGCGGCCGGGGACAGGTCACAGACCGGCGGAAGCGTATCCGCCAGGTCCGTATCCACAATCGTGCCATCCTGAAACCGCAGCACCAGTCGGGTCGCATTCAGTCGGGACAACGCGAGGGCGGCATCATCAAACTCAGCAGCCACCACGCCCCAGGGATGTGAAATCCCCATGCGGGCCACCGTGTCAGCAATGTGTGCACTCCAGCGGGCCTGCTGCTGAAACTGTTGCGGGGCCAGTGCGGCCCCGTCCTCCCAAAGTGGGCGATAAATTTTCATCCCTGGGATCCCACCTTACGCTTTCGCTTTCGGCATCTGGGAAACCAGTGACAGGTTCACGTCCATCCCTTCCACCTGGAAATGCGGCACGGCAAACAGTTTCACGCGGAAGAAGCCCGGGTTGTCTTCGATGTCTTCCACCACTACTTTCGCATCGCGCAGTGGGTGTGATGCCTGCAGTTCGTCACCCGGATCGGTCATTTCAGTCACCAGACCACGCACCCAGGTGTTGAGCTCCAGCTCCAGCAGACGGCGGTCTTTGGTCGTACCGATGTTTTCGCGCTGGATGATTTTCAGGTAGTGCGCGATACGTGACAGCAGGAAGATATACGGCAGACGCGCGTTGATGCGGCTGTTGGCCGTGGCATCAGGCGTGTCGTACAATGCTGGCTTCTGGGTGGAGTTCGCCGAGAAGAAACAGGCGTAATCGCGGTTCTTGTAGTACGACAGCGGGATGAAACCGAGGTTAGCGAACTCAAACTCACGGGTCTCGGGGATCATCACCTCAGACGGGATTTTCACCTGATTACCGGTGCCCAGGTCGTAGAGGTGAATAGGCAGGTCTTTCACTGCGCCACCGGCCTGTGGGCCACGGATTTGCACACACCAGCCGTTGTTGATGAAGCTTTTCACCATGTTGGCGGCAAAGGCAAATGACGCGCTGGTCCACAGGTATTTTTCATGGTCCGGGCCTTTAACTTCCTCAACATAGTTGAAGCTGCGTACCGGCACGGTATCCGGGCCATACGGCAGACGTCCCAGCACACGCGGCATCACCAGACCGAGATAACGGGAATCATCGGTGTCGCGGAAGGATTTCCATTTGATATATTCGGCGCGGTCAAAGTAATTGCCGATATCTTTGATGGCCGCCACATCTTCCATCGAGTTTTTATTGAAGAACTTAGGTCCCGCCGAGCCGATAAACGGCATATGGGCCGCCGCCGACACTTTAGAGATGTTACGCATCAGCGCCACGTCCTGCGGGCTGGCATCAAATTCATACGCCGAAATCACCGCCGCGAGAGGCTCACCACCCGGGGTATCGTACTCCGAAATGTAAGAATGCCAGTATAATCCGCTCTGAATAACTTCCGGTGCATCCTCAAAATCCTGACGCAGGGCGTCTTTTGACACATCAAGGATTTCGGTTTTCACGTTCTGGCGATAGTCAGTGTTATCCACCAGATGCTTCAGGCCACGCCACAGCGACTCTACTTTTTGAAATTCAACGTTGTGCATGACAGCATCCAGCTGGCGGCTAATCTGGTGGTCCAGCTCGGCGATATGGTGGTCAATCAGGGTCTTGTCGAGCTTTTCCACTTTCTGGCCGGACTGACGCAGACGCTCCAGGAACACCTGTACACCCGCAGTAATACGCTCATTGGTATCGGCTTCCGCCATCGCGGCTTCATCCTGCCAGCTCGACAGGTCACTCAGACTGGAAGCGGGTTTCAGATTGATTTTTTCAAACAGGGAGGCATAAACCCCTTCGGAAGTGGAACGTTCCCGGACCAGCGTCTCACCCGCAGATACAGCAGATTCATTCTGTACAGACATCAGCATTTTCCTTAAATTTTTCCGTCAGGCTTTCGGGGCAAGGGCCGCAATTTCACTGCGCAGTTCATTGCTCAGCGCCGGGTCACGTAATATGGTTTCCAGTTCACGGCGGAACGTGGCGTTATCGAGAAGATTGGATTTGAGGTCACGCAACAGACTGCGCATAGAGAGCAATGCTTTCAACTGGGGTATCTGCCGGGCTACCTGCTCCGGCTCAAAATCTTTCATCTCTTTAAAGCTGAGACGGATGTTTTCTTCGCTGCCATCACCGACAAGGGTATTTTCAACGCTGAGATTCACCGACGGGGACAGTTCAGCTAAAACGCTGCCCAGGTTATTTTTATTCACGTTGATTTTGGCACGCTCAGACAAAGGACGGTCTTCCTGTCCGTTACTGAAGTCACCGGTCACGAGCAATTTCAGCGGCAACTCGACTTTCTTCTGAGCGCCCCCGGTATGCAGGTTTAATTTAAGGTTAATACGGGCTTTAGGAATTTCTTCCTGGAATGAACCGGACATGCAATGTTCCTTCATATAGCGTGCTTCAGACGGCTGATGACCGGAAACATCTGACACACCTTCCGGACAGCACCTCACCGCATCTGCAGCGATGAATAAAATGGATAAAACAGACACTTACGAAGAAAATGCTACGCCGATTACACGCACTAACAAGGGGGTGATAGACCTGAAATGTAATGACTCATGATCAAACTGCAAGGAAATGTCAGCCAACAGGAAGGTATTTTGCAACTTGAAAAAGTCTGGATAAAGCAGACAGGTCGCTATTAACTCACAGATATCCAGCCAATATCACGACTTATTTCAGGAGGGGAATTATTTCAGTTCAGTAACAATTAATATTAATGCAGCACCTGAAAAAAATAACACATCACGTAACGCGTGATGAACATTTGATCTTACCCATTCCTTTGTGAATATATCCAGGGAGACACATTCCTTTAATGAATTATTAAACGAGGAATTAGAAATTCACATGAGATGATACACATGACTTTCCTCTATCATTGATAATCATCAACCATTTTACACTCAACATCCCCACTTCTCTCATCGACTTATTTATCAGAGAAAAATAGCAACAGTATTGATGTTATTCAACTCTCGAAGAACCATTCATCAAATAAATATTTTGCTTTGATTTATTGATATACCTATAACAACAGTCTGAATTTTTTGGAAGCCCTCAGTCAGCATGCAGTAGTAATTTAACTCATACAGTGCTATTGGGCATTTATGTTATCAGTCATGTTAAAGATCCCGCCTGCAGCGGTGCGGAGGAAAATCACAACCACCATTTGGTGGTCTGCAACGTCGGAAACGTTTAAATGCGAGATGCCATCCACGGTAAAAACCAAAGCGGCGGATACTGACAAACGTATATTTTGAACACGAAGGATGGTAACGACAGCGCCGCCTGATGCTGTCGGGTGCGTATTTGCGATAGAACAATATCAACCAGAGACTCAGGCGGCGAAGCAACGTTAAACCTCTTTCCTGAAGGTAATGACATAGTACTGCATAAACTTGACCTTACTCCCGCCGAAGCATCCCGGACGTTCTTCAATCCCGATGGTATCAACACGCTGGAACTCCCAGCCCTGAGCTGCCCATTCGTTTACGACATCTTCAAGATATTGAGCCGCAATACCACTTTTGTTGTCTTTTGCTCTGACGGAAATGTTCGGTGGGACCTGGATCATTTTGTACTGGAACATTTGATTAACCTTGCTGTTAATGATGCTGGTTATTAAGTGCAAACTTTCACTCTACAACAGACAATACTTTAAACATAAAGATATCAAATCACCTATGTTTCAATGAAACTTACTTTTCTAGCTGGGCATCGATACGCTTATAATAATTCACACTGTGGATATATAAATAACACGCATTCGCTTGATGGATTATTTTGATGATGGCCCTGGGATATATGTAATAAATTCTGACCAACGCGTTACGATACTCACAGACCTGATTTATATTGTTTATAAATTGAATTAACAGGAAGCCGGATATGGGGTTACTAAGAAAGTTACGTGGCATTTGGGGTCGCCAGCCAGAAGGGGTAGCCGGAGATCCTTTACCCTCGTCACGCAATGCGGAATTGGATGGCAAGTGGCTTACGCTGAATCGCCCCTCTTTCTTTGGGAAGGCGCATACCTCTCCAGATGAACGTTGGATCGTAGCCTACAATGATTCAGATGGTAAAGGCCACGGGGGATTCAGGACGAAAGGTAATGGCCGGGTTATTCTGGTTGATTACCTGTCAGATAAGATCATGCATGAATTAACGTGTTTTGCGCGCCCTGTTGATGCAGTGGTCTCTGATTCAGGGGCTTACATTGTACACGACGCCGGTTTTGGTTCAGCGCTTCGTGGGGATGTCATCGCCATTAACACCGATGGCGACGAAGTTTATCGGCGGCATTACCGCGCCAATATTTTTAATATTGGCCTGTCCCGATGTGGCCGCTACGCAGCTGTCCAGACAGCAAATGCTGATAACAAAGACGGTAATATTCTGGAAGTCCTCGATCTGCAGAACGGAAGTAAAGTATTTTCTGACCGCCCCGTCGGTGGCTGGGCTGATGGCTATTTATTCGACACGAATGCTGACGGAGAGTTAAGCCAGTTTCGCGTGAATCTTCGAGATCTGGGATACTTCCGCTATTCCAGTACGGGTGAGTTTCTGGATGTTGAAGCACTTCAGGAAGCGCAGCTTGATAAAGGCGATTACGCGACAAAGATTAGGGCAGCTCAGGAATTGCTTAAAACAAATTCATCGGAAGACAGTGCTCGCAGAGCTCTGAGCGTCGCCGATACGGCCCTTTCACAGGGTGCTGATGACAGATATGACTGGGGTGCTCTGGCACACCGCGTTCGGGGTGAATCGTTTGAATTACTGGGACAGTTACCTGACGCGCTGGAAGCCTATGAACAGGCCCTTTTAATGGATCCTAAAGTTGGGGTTCAACGCCGGGCGACTGTGCTTCGTAAAAAGCTTTCTGCAAAGATGTAAAAATGAAATTTCTGGTATTACATAGCAATGACCACTAATCAATTGGTCAAAGGCACCTAAGCCCACGGTACTTCAGTCATGCCAGCCGGTTATTTACCGTAGAACAATACGCCTGTTGTCATTGAACCATGATGCAACAAAAAAGCGAGAACGGGGTCTCATATTGTCCATCAAAATGATATCGTTATACTGCACTCATGATGAATAAAACACCGTCTACCTTCACATCCGATCCTGCTCAGACCGTTGCAGCTCTGGCCCACCTGGGCTGGTGCGCTCTGGTTGCAATACGTCTCATACAACAAGAAGGTCAGGCCCTTACGGCATTAACAGCCCATGCCTTCTTATTACGCTGGCTTGCAACGGCGCAAAAGCAACGTCGTTTTCCACGTTCAGTGGCTTCAGATATTGATGCTCTTTTGATACTGGGTCGTCGAAAGGGAATCGCCGCCAATCTCCATGAGAGAATGAAATACCTCTGGCACTCCTGTTCAGGGCATGTGGAACATCAGTCTGATTTATTCCGGCTGACATATGCGATAGAGGCGTTAAAGGCCCAGGGATGGGAGAACAGCACCGCATCAGTTGAAGAGTGGCAGGCTAATAGCGTGCAACCCTTAATTCCCGGTAATTCAGCGGTCTTTGTTCAAAAGGTCGAACTCATCCACAGTTTTACAGATGAAGGTCGACTACAGGACGCTGTGCATTTTCAGGTCATTGGGGACGCCAGCGTTTTTTGTTCCGCATTGGGCGAACAAAATCTGCCGGTAAACATCATTCAACACCTGGATGACCGCTGTATTATCAGGCTTTCTGCCTGAATTAAACGCAAACAGCAACACCGCGTAGAATTCATTGATAATACAGGCGGTCTTATGGGTACTGTTACCGTACCTGACGCTCAGGCTCTACGACCAAAGACGCCGGGACGGGCACTTCACTGACCCAGGCCGACATCAGACGATAGGCCACGGCTAACACAGCGGGGCCAATAAACAAACCAATCATACCAAACGCCAACAACCCACCAATAACACCGGTCAGGATCAGCAGCATGGGCAAATCTGCTCCCATCCGGATAAGTGCCGGGCGAAGGAAATTATCGAGCCCTCCGACAATAATACTCCACACGAGCAATACGCTGCCCCATGTAGTATCACCATGCCAGAATAACCATGCCAGAATAACCATGCCGTTGCGGGTAACATCACCAGCACCGGTCCTATCTGGGCCAGGCACAAAATAAACATCAGCACCGTCAACAATACGGCACCCGATACACCGCAAACAGCCAGGCCAATACCGCCGAGAACTGACTGCACGACTGCCGTGACGACCACGCCCATGGCAACTGCCCGAATAGACTGGGCCGCCAAAATCACCGCTGCATCACCACGCTCTGAGGCAAGCCGTGCTGCAAAGTGGCGTATGCCCTGACTCACCGACTCCCCTTTGACATACAAGAGTGCGCTAAATAACAACATCAGAATGCCATGAATCAAAAGCTGTCCAAGATGGCTCAACTGGACGATTGCCAACGCCGCCCATTGACTCAGGTGGGGCTGCAGCGTGGTGAGCAATGCATGACCATGATCAACCACAACAGATTGCCACTGGGCATACAGCTTTGTACCAATAACCGGAATGGATTTCAGAACAATCAAATCCGGCAATGCCTGGCCTTTGAGTGATGCAATTTTGGTCATGACCATTGAACTGCTGTCTATAATGGTATTTGCCATCAGGACTAACGGCAGAAAGAAAAGTACAATCAGTAGTAGCGTTAACACGGTTGCAGCAAGTCGACGGCTACCTTGCAGCCAGCGCTGGAGCATCATCAGCAAAGGCCATGTGGCAATCACCACTAACCCCGCCCAAATAAAACTTAACATAAACGGCCTGGTGACCCACAGGCATGTAATGATCATCAGCAATATAAATAAACATCCGAACATAATTCGGGCTAAATCGTACTTTGGAAAATTATCCATTATTTGAAAAATTCCTTTGAAATCACTTCATTCTCGCTGGTACTTACGTCGTAAGTTCGCTTCTAATACAGTACGGCTATGGCACTGATGCGAGGGAGTATATGAAAAACAAAAAGTGCTTATTTGGCTAAAATGATACAAAGCGTTTATTCATTTGCATTGTGGTTTTTTTGCGTTGAAATGATAATTCTGGTGAATGTATTTCTGTGGGGATATGTAGGCGAAAAGTATATTGCTCATTTTGAGCAGGAAGTGAAGCCTTTCAGGTTCGAGAAGGCTTCAGCGTATAAAGACCTGATTTAATTCTTGAGTACTTGCTGCGCTTTTCGCTTTGGATTTTGCACTATCATACTTGGACCGATTTTTGGCGCAAGCATCTTTTGCAGCCTGAGTTTCTTTCTTCGCGTTGTTTTTGGGAGCGTTTTTCGCATTCAAGCACTGCGTTGGGTTATTCTGGCAAGCTGTTTTTGCGTCAGTTACCGCTTGACTGGTTGCAGCATTCACTACACACCATAGCGACGCACAATCCCGGCACTACTGTTATTTTCTTCATAAAAATCCAACCTCATTATTAGCGTATTGTTTGAATCATTACCAAACAGGAACGCCATTAGTATCACTCTTGCTAATAAATAATATCAGGTACGTTGTATCAACCCGTCATTAATCGTGACCTGAGAATACGACATTTCAATTCTGGCATTTAAGTTTGATACCAGCCATCAGGAAAATAGTTCCCGAACATGGACTACACGAAACTCTTGATTTCTATTTTTGCAGACTCGTTTTTAATCACCCCACAAACCGGTCACTGGCGTTTTACTGAGTAGTAATGTGGAAAGCTGCGTTCGATAGTCTAAGATGCCGATTTTTATTTTGAGCTCAAGATCACGTTTCATTTAAACTGGTCTAACCTGTTATTGGGGTGCTGTAAACCGAATAACAGCGTTGAGGTGAAATATGGTCAAACAAGCTTTGGTAGTTGTTACGGGCGGTGGAAGAGGCATTGGTGTGGTGTTTGCTCGTTATTTATGGAATTCAGGCGCAAAGGTGGTGATCACAGGGCGCGATCCCCACACTCTGAAGCAGGCTGCTACCGACATTGGTGAGGATATCCATTATGTGCATTTTGATGTTACTAGCCTGGCCGCAGTGCAGGCTGCTTTTGAACAAATAGAAACCGATCATGGCCCCATTGATACATTGGTAAATAATGCCGGAGTCTGGGGGCCTGTGGAGTACTTCTGGCAAAGTGACGCTGATGCATGGTGTGATGCTATTGATATTAATTTGAAAGGAACAGCATTGTGTACTCATGCCGCATTAGAAAGAATGGTCACCCGGCAGCATGGACAAATCATTAATATTGTGAGTAATGCGGGTGTTTTTCGCTGGCCGACTGCCTCCGCCTATTCGGTCTCCAAAGCCGCTGTTATTAAGCTCACTGAGAATTTGGCTGTCGAGGCTAAAGCACACAATATTTCTATATTTGCCTATCATCCCGGTCTGGTACATTCAGTAGGCATGTCAGTTGATACATTAAACAACCCACCGCCAGCGGGTACTGCACATGAGAAAGCAGTGGCGTGGTTTTTGGATGAACAAAAAGAAGGCCGCACTGTGGATGCCAGACAAGGTGCTGAACACATTATCAAACTGAGCAGCGGTGAGTTTTCAGCACTGAGTGGCCGCTATCTCACCGTATATGACGACCTGGATGAATTACAGCAGCGTAGCCATGAAGTGAAGCAACAGGACTTACTGACCTTGCGTGTTCGACCTCTGTTACCTAAGCCCGTTTAATCAACGAGTGATAGTCCTGCTAAATGGCATCGTTCGCTCATTCTGTGGCTGCGAATACGAGCATCGGCTCAAATGAGTTAACGCTAATGGTGAGCCATTACAAATCATTCATACGGCAAATTATTATTGCTTGATTTAATTTTCAGGTGGATTTAATTATGTTACTGGAATGGGATGTACCATAAATACATCCCATCGTTTTTCATCAGTTTATCTGATTTTCCGTGCGTAGTTTTTCTTGACTGTGGTACTGATATAGCTGTTAAGCCCCTGACCTGAACGAGCTAACGTTTGCATATGATCAACCGTGCGTGAGCCTGGCTTAACATTGTTATAGAGATAAACCGAATTATCTCTGAATTCTACCGTGATCGAGTCATGTGTTGTGTCAAAAGCAACTACACCAGAATCGCCACCTCTGTTTGCATACTGTTCCATTTTAAATCCTCAAGAATTAACATCTGTAAGAAGCGTATCTACTATTACGCTGGCTTCCCGTATGTTCAGTGATGAGGATCACCATTATAATACATTGATTTACTGAATGAATTAGGATTTCATATTACTTAGAAAGCCACCAAACCTGATTCAGGAATATCAAAATGACCATGTCGGTGCCTGAGATTTTTCACATATTCGTCAGCGTATGCCGAAAACCGTATTGACGGAGATAAGTTATTCAGCGGGCAGGTCTGCCCGCCATGGCAACAGTTCACTGACCCGGTTTATCGACTACGTCCAGGACATAGCGGAGGTAGCTTTCCTGATCGATTCCGTTCAGTTTGCACGTCCCGATCAGGCTGTACAGCAACGCTCCGCGCTCACCTCCGTGATCTGAACCGAAGAACAGATAGTTTTTTCGACCCAGACTGACTATCCGCAGGGCGTTTTCGGCCAGGTTGTTATCCGCTTCAGCCCAGCCGTCGTCTGCGTAGTACATCAGCGCTGACCACTGGTTCAGGGCATAGGTGAACGCCTTTGCCAGCTCTGAGTGTCGGGACAGGGTTTTCACTTTTTCACGTCGCCAGTTTTCCAGTGATTTAAGAAGCGCTTTCGTTTTCAACTGGCGTTCGGCAAGCCGCTGTTCTGCTGGCATTCCCCTGATATCCGCTTCGATGGCATACAACTCGCCGATCCGTTTCAGTGCTTCATCTGTGAGCGCTGAGGGAGTGCGGACGTGAACATCATGGATTTTACGCCGGGCATGGGCCCAGCAGGCAGCTTCCTTTATATGACCTTCCCGGTAGAGTTCGTTGAAGCCTGCATAGGCATCCGCCTGCAGCACACCGCTGAAGCCGGCAAGATGGGTCTGCGGTTGGGTGCCTTTTCTGTCCGGGCTGTACGCGAACCAGACCGCCGGGGCCAGCGAAGAACCGGCGTTACGGTCGTCACGAACGTACGTCCACAACCGCCCGGTCTTCGTCTTTTTATTGCCCGTCAACAGGACCTGGACCGGCGTATCGTCCGCATGAAGTTTGCCATCGGTCAGTACATAGTGCTGAAGGGCTTCGTCCAGTGGTGACAGCAGACGACAACACGCCTTTTAATTCCAGCTTCACACTGTCTCCCACATTGAGTATTGACAGGCTAAAATATATTGGGGGCTTATACCCTGCCAAAGGGTGGGTTGTCTGTTTACATATATTGCAATTTGCTACGCCAGTGCACGCAGAACTATCCGTGCGGTTTGGCATCACACTTAATCCTGCCTTAAGATCCCGGCCTGATAATGCGCACCTTAACCCAATGAGTATGATTGCGATGAAGAAAATCTTATTGCCTCTGGCACTCCTGTTACTGGCGGGCTGCGCCAGCACCCCTAGCAGATGAACGGGCGAGAACTGGCCCGATGCGCATGGAAAGGGAATGCGGACTGTAAAACGGAGATACAGCATCGCCTCCAGACGAAACAGTGTACGCAACCGGCAGCTGTCACACCGGCTCCTGCGACATACACATTGCTCACTGGCCTGACCGGTCGATAAACGGAACGTTTTATGCTGATAACAGAACACATGAAAGCGCGTTTCCTCGCAGTGCAGATAGCGTGGATATTACGATGGCGCTGAAAACCACAGGAGTGAAGGGCTACAGCTATCATGTTGCCACAGGCAACATCGGGCTGTATGACCAGCAGAACGAGCAGCAATTGCTCCACGGCGACATACACGCCCCACAGATCATAGTCCCACAACCAGACACGACCTGGCTGTACCTGCGGTAGCACGGCATGGCCTTCCATGCTGCAAAGAACCACAAGGACATTCTCTGGACGGTGTAACTGGCGTAGCAACCCGAGAACCACAGAATTCGTGTGCATTTACCCCGTCACGCTCTTGCGGAAAAACGTCACTTCCTGAGACTCTACCGTAATCGGGTGCAGGACCGCACTGGTATAAAATCAGCCTTTCGGACGCGCATTCCACTACATGATCTGTGCAAGGGAATACACCGCCTAAGTGATGTGTTCTTCTTGATTAAACTGGCCGCAAAGCTGCGGTAAAAATGGGGCTTTTAATAAAAGGGCCCTGACCATTCCAGCACCAGCATTACCGCCATGGAAAATGCCAGAAACAACACAATGAATCGCGCTTTTGGAGAAAGAAGATCGCGTTCCTGATGAGACATGAATTGCCCTTATATTGAGTGAATGCCAACCATAATCTTCTGTTTCACTCCCCGGAAACTATCGGCCAGGAACTGAGCTTACCAGCCCCACTCTTTACCGCTTTCCACCGTTTGGACGATCTCGCTGGTTTTGATTTCGCGGCGATAACCGTAAGCATCAGCATATTGCGTCACCCCTGAAGGCTGGTCTGCCTCGGGTTTACCCTGTGTTTTAATGACTTCGCCGGTTCTGGTCGTCATCGTGTAGTCGGTGGTACAACCGGTGAGCGTCAGCACAAGCAGAGCCGCCGGGACCAAGAAGAGAGGTTTTTTCATAAGTTGGTTTCCGCCATTGATTTCGCGGCACTTTACCGGAGAAGCAGAAAGCCTGATGGATTTTTAGAGCGATAGTCGAGTGAAACGATTGAGGCGATACCGTTACAATCTTTCTCCACAATCCCTTAGCAGCCCGGCATTAAAAAAACCAGATCGCGGTGAATTTTACTATTCAGGATGGAGAGTTTTCCCGATGACCTGCAAGGAAATAATGTAATTGCAGAGGCAATCCTTCCAGCATCGGTTCAATCGAATGAAACCATCGGGCATTTGTTAACCCTACCCGGCAGCTGTGATTCATTGCATTCATTAACCCGTGTGAATGTTTCACTAAGTTACTGTCAGCAATACAATTCCGTATCGCAATCCAGAGTACTCGTCACTATCCTGTGCCACAGCAAAGTGTACTGGCCTTTCTGCTTCTTTGTTCAGGCGGATGCGCTTTACTCTACCGTAGCGGGAGAACGTTGATGACCTTTGTGTGATCATCCGCCCCCGGTTATCTGGATTATGGTTACTAAGGATAAAATATGAACAAATTTACACGCATTGCATTGCTGGCAGCGTCGCTGACCGGTTTCTCTTTTGCCGCACATGCCACAGAATCGACCGCTCCCGCTCCGGCTCAGGATCCGATCGTTCAGCATCTGCAATTAAGCGACGCGCAGATTTCTAAGATCAAAACACTGCACCAGCAACTTGAGAACAACGTCAGCAAGATCGCCACAAAAGAGGTGAAAGACGGCGCGTTGATTGATGTGATCAAGTCAGGGAAATGGAATGAAGCCGCCGTAAAAAAACAACTTACGGCCTTCAGTAATATCGAGCAGCAGGCCCGTTACTACAAAGTGAAATATTACTTCGACCTCAGCCAGGTACTGACACCAGCACAACGTCAGCAGGTACAGCAGGACCTGGCGCAAGCGGTTACAGAGTAAACGCTTCCGATCAGCATCCATCAGTCTGGGTGCCGTTTGGGACGCAGCAAACGCAGCTGATGGTCATACGGCAGCAAAAGCCAGGTCTGACTGACAGGTAGGCTGTTGCACAGGAAGAAGTACAGATAGTCAAAAATGTCTGTGCTCAACATCAGGGCACAGATAATGACGCCAAAACAGAATCGAAAAGCGCTGTGAAACAATAAATAACCATCCCACGCAGTAGATTTTGCCTGCCGCGTTTTCACTGCTACTATCCACGTAATAATCTTGCACCTGCATAAGGCTTTACCATTCCTCATAGTATGAAATCCAGCACTGCTACTCACCTTTCTCCTGGCCCCGAACAAACCGTTGCCGATCTCGCCCACCTGGCCTGGTGCGCACTGATTGCTTTACGGCTGGCGCAGCGCGATAGCCAGGCATCATCACCGCTGATGACTCATACCTTCCTGATTCGCTGGCTGGCGAGCGCACAAAAACAGCATCGCTTTCCACGTTCCGTTGCACCCGACATTGATAGCTTACTGAATCACGGACGCCAGAAAGGTCACGCTGCCGGGTTACACCAGCGACTGGAATATCTTTGGGCGTCGTGTTCGTCGCCCGTCAAACAGCAATCTGACCTGTTTCGCCTGACGTATGCCATTGAAACACTTAAAGCGCAGGATTGGGTCAACGCGGCGGTTGCAGACGCAGAATGGGATATTCCGACGCTGTTGACTGAGTATGCGGACGTTTCTGCATTGCTGGTCAAAAAGTCCGACCTGGTGCAATATTTTGCTGAAAGCGGGCAGCTTACGGGTGAAGTACAGTTTGTGATAAAAGGCGAGATGAAGACAGCGCTGGCCGCATTTGACGCGCAAGCATTCCGGTATGCCACTGACGATACGGGTGACGGGCACATACTGTTAACTCTGCTGCCTGACTGACTTCGCCCGCACCACCGCACTATGGTATGTCACCTTAAAAACTCAGGGGCTTACCATGCTTTATTATCCTACCGACGCACTTTATCGTCAGATTATCAGTGAATTACCGGCCCGCACGTTACAACTTCCCCTTTCACACACTGACCACTTTCGGTTTTGCCTCAGGGCGTTTGCCAGTGGCTTTATGGCAGGCAGTCATCGCTCATTGCTACCTGAGCACTGGCTTGCGCAGCAGCTGCGCCTCGTGGCGTACACCGCGTTAGAGCAAGGTGGTGACCTCACTGATCCCAGTACGCAACAATGGTGCCTGACCCAGCTTACCACTGCATGGGACCCTATGACATCCGCAGGGCGGGTACTGGATCACGCCGGAGCCCGTACACCCGTTTTTGACTGCACAAGTCACTATTCTGCCGCAGCTACTCCCGGATTACCTCTTGCCGAAGCGCTTATTACCGGGCTGAATACCCTGCGCAGCACGTGGAGACTGCTCTACAGATTGTCGTGAATCCAGCCATTCTTCGCTGAGCACAAACACGCAATATTTGTATGCCTCTTTTGTATCAGTATGCGCGAGCCTCAGTCAGGCAGATCCTGCGGGCCAGGGATGTCTTTTCCCTTCTGCAGATATTTTTGCATTCACGTATTTTACAGGGAACACCATGAGTCATTTCGTTTTATTTCCACAGCTGAGTCATGCCGTGGAATGGCTTAAGGGGCACAGTAATATCATTATCCAGTATGGCTGGAATATTGTTGCTGCTATTATTCTGTTTTACATCGGTAAACTGGTTTCACGTCTGATTTCTGGCGGCCTCCATAAACTGCTAATAAAACGCAAAGTGGACACGACCATTGTTCACTTCTTTACAGCTCTGGTTCGCTATATCACCCTGGCGTTTGCGGTTGTTGCCGCGCTGGGCCGTCTGGGAATTGAAACCTCATCCATCATCGCTGTCATTGGGGCCGCCGGACTTGCTGTGGGTCTGGCGTTGCAGAGCTCACTGGCAAACTTCGCGGCAGGCGTACTGCTTGTGTCGCTGCGTCCTTTTCGGGCCACTGATACCATCCAGGTCGGTGCCGTTACCGGCACCGTGCAACAGGTGCATATTTTTTCCACCACGTTATTAACTGCCGATAATAAAGAAGTGGTTATCCCTAACGGTAAAATTATTGCGGACAATATTATTAACTACTCCCGTCATACTCATCGCCGGATTGACCTGGTGATTGGTGTCGGTTACCAGAGCCGTATTGCTGACGTGAAAACAGTTATTCAGAACGTCATCGAACGTGATCCTCATATTGACAGAGCACGAGGGGTCACGGTACGTCTGGGGGAGCTCGGTGCATCTTCCCTGAATTTTTACGTGCGGGTATGGATCCGCAATGCCGATTACTGGGATGCATACTTCGATTTGCTGGAAAATATTAAAGAAGCCCTGGATGCAAACGCTATTGACATCCCTTATCCACAGATGGATATCCGGGTACAGCAGGTTGTCGGTGCTCTCAATGCCGCCTCAGTTGAGCGCATGGCAAGCTAAGTTCTCTCTATTTCCAGTCCCAAATCACTTCTGTAGCGCTTTGGCCGGACTGACCTTTGCAGGTGGCTCCGGCTTTTTTATTGACCTGACCACAGATCCGATTTTCCACCGTATAAACGGAAAATACAGAGAGTTCCTGTCAGTCCATCAACCATACATCAGTATTTGCTACCCGCGAAAGCGATGGCGTCAGCACTGCACACATGAAACAGCCCAGTCTCAACTGCCATACGCCATCAACAGACAAGCCGTCTGTTTTACGCCCGCAAGTCGCCCCACTGTTCTGTGTAAAAGCAACTCACAGCATTCTCATGGCAAATCAATAATGTCATCACTTTCCAATCAAATACAACAACACACCTCTTTTAGTCTTTTCACTCACCTTTCTTCCCCCGAAGAGAATAAATATTAGCGCCCGCAACAGTCCCTACTTCAGCAAAAGCAACGCAATCATCATTGCTCCTGTCAGATATATCAACCATAAGCCAAGCCACAACATTCCGATAATTCCCTCTCAAAATCATTACGCACAAAGCAGCACTACACCTGCGTGTGTGCCCCCGTTTCACCGTGTGGATGCGAGTCCTGTACACAAGCAAGGGCAGATACACTCACCCATACCTACAACACAACTGGAAGTGGTTTCATTTAATTCCCTTTCAGTTTCAACAGTAAAAACCCCACACCAATCCCGGCAGCTTGGTTATTTTTTAAAATATTGATATTCTTTGACTTATGCATAATCGCCAATTGCGGCTCTGGTGTAGCTTTAAGATCCATTTTTGTACGCTCAGGATGGTTAACAGCTGTATAAATATAGCCAGTAGTTGCTCCGAGCAGCAGCACCATCGTAACTAACCAGTGCATATTTTTAAATTTTTTCAATGACTTCCCCGCCACATAAAGAACCCTATAAACTTAAAGAGTTTGTAGGATTTGGTTGTGATTGTTAGTGCCTGTTTTATGGGAGGTCTGTGACCGTATAGTTTTCCAGCGCCTCCTCTCATGCGAAACAATAAGCAGAATGTTTTATATCCTTCTTTGTGATAATCCTGTAGACGTCCATGCAATTTGGACTTTGAATCACTTTCGCGACCACCCTATTTAATATCGGCCATTTCTTTCTTATGGAATAAGAAATACTAATCTCATTAGCAATGACAGAACTTCATCAACACGTTTATAAAGACACCTTTGATATATTTTTATCGCATCGCTGAAATCGGGTCTGTTCAAATAATGTCTTGAGTTATAACGCGGTAGCGGTATTAGATATCAAAAACCCGCCTTTTGAGCGGGTTTGTCTGTTACTGAAACGAATTAATACTTAATATCGCGGGCTTCCTGACGTCCATCCTGTTTGCTCTCGTGCTTGTCCTGGCGGCAGTCCTGATTACTCTGATCATTACCGACAACACACTGACGTTTATCTTGTCGTGAATCCTGTCGAGTATCTTGTCTGGTATCTCTGGCATCACGACGTTGCTGCCCCTGTTCGGTGGCAAATACAGAAAAACCGGAAAACGAAGCAAGGATGATGGCTGTCATCGCAACTTTGCTAATTTGCATTTATAGATCCATTAAAAGTTAAAGTTTATCGATAGACTTCTCAGCCTCACCAGATAAATTCATCTTTGCAGACTGAAATTATTAATACTGAGCGACCTATGGGAACCAACCGATTTCATCACATTATAGCTATAATGTGCTGGATAATGCCCATTGAGTCGATAACCGACAATGACATACCGACTGAATTATCCTATCAGCCCCATAATTCAAATATGGCTTACTCTGCAGGAAACTAAACGTTCCAGCATCAATAGCTCAGGCGAAAGCCAACTGTATGGAATAGTTAACGGTTCCGTGCCATTTTCACAGATGTAGAGCCAAGGACAAAAACAAGAAATCAATGGTAGCGGTTTAAAAATCTTGTCAATATCTATTGAGCTGTGCACTGACCTCTACAGAGATTCCAGTTTCACCATTCCATTGGTTATGCAGAGGTCAGCAGCGCAAAATGATACACAATTTAGCTGTCCCATTATTAACTTTGAATGCTGAAAACAAAATGGGAATGTAAACCATTTTAATAATTAAATTACATACAACAGCATCATTACATTCACCGAATGAATAAAGCCATGTTAATCAAACGCATTCCTATAAAAACCCTTAATATGCAACATTTAGTGGGACCATACTATGTTTAAGAATGTGATATACATTGTAGCCGTTATCAATATCGCGCACCTCCCTTGTGCTCAGGCATCCTGGAAAACTACGACTGAAGAGGATATTTTCACTTCAGGTAAGAAAGCCATGATGACTGGAGAGATTGCAAATAGTCATCAGTATCTTATTTTCGATTGCACCAAAAGCAAATTATCATTAAGCCATGTGGAAATAGATCCCGCTACTGTCATCAGCACACCTTTACCTTATAAGGCACTGGTTAAGACTAACGATAATAGTCTGATAACCTTTGATACTGTTTTATCTCGTCGTAACGCCAGTGAGATCCAGCTCACAAGCAAAGAAACTGACAAGATAAAAACATTACTAAAACAACTCAGTAGCCAGCCTTCAACTTCAGATTTTTTAGTGAGCGTTATTGATAAGAATGGTAATCAGGTTTCTTCAGGATCTGGCTCTGTTTCATTTGCAAAAAAAGCGATCAAAAAATTCATGGCTACATGCGATATAGTATGGTAATCCCACCGAAAAAGAGAGGAATGATCATTGCGTGGTATAAAGAGTTCAGGATGTTAGCTTAATCCGCCAGAACAACCGGGCTTATTACAGCCCGGTTGTTCTGGTTACTAGCCTCCCGCCTTAATGATTGCTGCCTGCAATGTTTCCTGGCTGGCACCACCCGGTACCACCGTCACGTTTTCTGCTGTGGCACCCGATACCGGCATTACGATCAGGCCCGGCGTCCCCCGGAAACCAAGGTTCTGTGCCAGCGCATCCGTTTGTGCCAGAGTGTCCAGCATCTCTGCTTTTTTCCCTTTCAGTTTACCCACCTTCGCTGAGGCGTGGCTGATGTCCTGCTGTGTTAATTTCCCTTCGTTATGCCCGGTCGCAAACACCGCATTGTGATAAGTCAGATAGGCTTCTGCCCCTTTCTGTTTCCATATTTGCAGACCCGTCTCAGCAGCATCCATAGACACAGGCCAGCGTGCACCAAAAATCGGCCACTCTTTAAAGACGTAGCGTACCTGTGGGTTAGCCTGCATCAGCGCTTCCATGATCGGTGCCTGGTGCGCACAGACGGAACACTGGTAATCGAAGAACTCCACCAGCGCGACCCTGGCATCTGCCGGGCCGTAAGACGGTGTGGAAGGATCGTTCAGCAAAGCGTCCTGATGTGCCAGCACTGCGGTCGTTATGGCATGCAGTTGCTGTTCGTGTTGCTGAGTCTGTAATTTCTGGCTGACCTCCAGCAGAACCTCCGGGTGGTCCAGCAGATACGCCTTTGCCACTTCGCCAATCCGGGCTTCCTGCTCCGGAGTAAACGCCAGTACAGTCGCGGGAGCCAGACCGGGAGATACTGTAGCTTGAACGGTCTGAGCCTGTGCAGGTGTTGCCGTGCTCTGGCTTGGCGACGGCTCTCCTGTTGCAGAGGCTGACGGGGCAGCAGAAGTGGTCACGGCTACCGTCGATGCCGGAGCAGAAGCCTGTGGGGTGGCAGGTGTAGTCGTATTCAACGCACCCGTTGAAACCGCTGTTGGAGAGGTCGACTCCGGTTGAGATGCAGACACCGGTAATGAGAACAGTACCCCCGTAAGCATGAGGGCCACTGGGGAATATTTAAATACCATAAGAATTAATCCATCTAATAAACAACGAACGTGTAAGTAACCGAACATCGGCTACCAAAGGTCAGCGCGAGTGAATGAGCGGATTGTGTCAGGCTCATGATCACAGAGAAGCTGATCATACTGAGCGCAGGTGATAGTGTTCATGCTGAAAAGTGTTTCCTGATGATACCGGCCGGCTCAGCACACTACAGAAGTCAATGGAAGCACTTTGCCTCAGCTGAATACTCCAGTATCGACACGATGATAATATCCGGCATGCTATCCCTTATATCTGCACGAGCTCATTCAAAAATTTAAATCACTGATATACTCAAATGCCAACTCGTAATATGGAGCACTTTCGCCGGCTCATCGGATAACTAGTGCCAATATCGCAGAACAGAAGCTCGCTGGTGAGTAAGGTCGAAAAGTATCAGAACAAGTATATTTTTATTTCAATTTCCGTGCACAGGTTTATATATGACGAAAATTTCAAATCGAGTTGCAAAAGGAAGATATTATTGACGAATATTTCCGTATACCCTAAACTATATGCAACCTGATCCTAGCTAAAATTTATTTTATATCGACCTCAATTCTTCAGTTAATGAAAATGGAGCAGGAACCTCACTTACCCATACCGATATCAAACAATATGAAACGGCAAGCACAGCTGGCCCAATAAACAGCCCTATCATACCCGGAGCAAGCAGCCCTCCTATAACACCGGCCAAAATCAGCAGCATGGGTAGATTTGAAGTGGTCAACAAAAACTGGCCACCACGTTAGAGTTTTTCCAGTATCGATTTT
>RCUM01000172.1_pt1 | contig 50746 bp, 12 predicted proteins | sample 2166141 | NCBI WGS metagenome assembly RCUM01 (sample SAMN09932756, study PRJNA488358) | compost metagenome | isolation source: compost soil in crotonic acid-enriched | place: Germany: Experimental Botanical Garden
TTCGAGCAAGACCGCTGCATCCACCAGCTGATCACCGAGCAGGCCGAGCGTGCGCCCGAGGCGACGGCGCTGCTGCACGGCGAGCAACGCCTGGACCGCCGCACCCTGGAAACCCGCGCCAACCGCCTGGCCCATCGCCTGATCGAACTTGGCGTCGGCCCGGAAGTGCGCGTCGGCGTGGCCTTGCAGCGCTCCGATTCGCTGATCGTGGCCCTGCTCGCGGTGCTCAAGGCCGGTGGCGCCTACGTGCCGCTGGACCCGGACTACCCGGCCGAGCGCGTGGCCTACATGCTTGAAGACAGCCGCGCCCAGGTGCTGCTCAGCGAGACCGGCCTGCTCGACGACTTGCCGGCCGGCCAGGCCCAGGTGTTGCTGCTGGATCAACTCGGCGACAGCCTGGCCCGCTACCCCGCCAGCGCCCCGCACACGGCGGTGTGCCCGGACAACCTGGCCTACGTGATCTACACCTCCGGTTCCACCGGCAAGCCCAAGGGCGTGTCGATCACCCACCGCAACGTACTGGCGCTGATCCACTGGTCGCAGCAGGTGTACAGCGTCGACGACATCCAGGGCGTGCTGGCCTCGACCTCGGTGTGCTTCGACCTGTCGGTGTGGGAGATCTTCGTCACCCTGGCCAACGGTGGCTGGCTGGTGATCGCCCGCAACGCGCTGGAGCTGCCCGAGCTGGCGGCCCGCGATCAGGTGCGGCTGATCAACAGCGTGCCCTCGGCGATCAACGCGCTGCAGCGCGCCGGGCAGATTCCCGCGGGCGTGCGCATCATCAACCTGGCTGGCGAGCCGCTCAAGCAGTCGCTGGTCGATGCGCTGTACCAGCAGCCGGGCCTGGCGCATGTCTACGACCTGTACGGCCCGTCGGAAGACACCACCTATTCCACCTGGACCCGCCGCGAAGCAGGTGGCCAGGCCAACATCGGCCGGCCGCTGCACAACACCCGCGCGTATATCCTCGATGGCCAGCTGCAGCCCGTGCCAGGCGGCTTGCCGGGTGAACTGCTGCTGGCCGGTGCCGGCCTGACCCGAGGCTACCTGGGGCGCCCGGGGCTGACCGCTGAGCGCTACATCCCCGATCCGTTCTCCAGCACCGGCGAGCGCCTGTACCGCACGGGCGACCTCACCCGTTACGCCGCAGACGGTGTGATCCGCTATGTCGGGCGTATCGACCATCAGGTGAAAATTCGTGGGCTGCGTATCGAGCTGGGCGAAATCGAAGCCCGCCTGCACAGCCACCCGCAGGTCAAGGAAGCGCTGGTGGTGGCCCAGGATGGCCGCCTGCTGGTCGCCTACGTGGCGCTACAATCGATGCCGGCCGAGCCTGCCGCATTCGACAATGAACTGCGCGCCCATCTGTCGCAGACGCTGCCCGACTACATGCTGCCCAGCGCCATCGTCGCCCTGGCGCAACTGCCCACCACGCCCAACGGCAAGGTCGATCGCAAGGCGCTGCCACGGGTGGGGGAAGGGCAGAAGCAGGTGTTCAGTGCCGCGCAGACGCCACGCCAGATTGCCCTGGCGCAGATCTGGCAGGACATCCTCGGCGTCGACGAAGTCGGCCTGGATGACAACTTCTTCGAGCTGGGCGGCGATTCCATCGTCTCGATCCAGGTGGTCAGCCGCGCGCGCCAGGCCGGCTTGCGCCTGAGCGCCAGCGACCTGTTCCGCTATCAGACCCTGCGCAGCCTGGCCGAGGTGGCCGGCGAACTGGCCCCGCGCCTGGCTGCGCAGGGTGTGGTGCAAGGGCCGGTGCTGCTGACGCCGGTCCAGCGCTGGTTCTTCGAGCAGGACATCCCCGCGCGTCACCACTGGAACCAGTCGCTGCTGCTGACATCACGTGAGCGGGTAAACGTGGCTGCGCTCGACAGCGCACTGCAGGCACTGGTCCAGCAGCACGACGCCTTGCGCCTGCGCTTTGCCGAAACCGAAAACGGCTGGCAACAATGGCATGCACCTGCCGCGCCGGTAGAGCTCTGGCAGCGTCAGGCCAACTCGCCCGAGCAACTGCGCGCGCTGTGCGACTCCGCTCAGGCCAGCCTCGACCTGCAGCACGGCCCGTTGTTGCGGGTGCTGCTAGTCGATCAAGCCGACGGCAGCCAGCGCCTGCTGCTGGTGCTGCACCACCTGGTGGTCGACGGCGTTTCCTGGCGCGTGCTGCTCGAAGACTTGCAGCGCGACTACGCCCGCGCCATCGCCGGCCAGCCACTGACTTCGGACTACAAGACCAGCAGCTACCAGCAATGGGCGTCGCGTCTTGCCACCTATGCCCGCGACGAACGCCTGCTGGGCGAGCTGCCGTACTGGGTCGAGCAACTGCGCAACGCTCCGCGCGACCTGCCGCTGGACAACCCGCTGGGCCGCCACTGCAACGCGCTGGAGCAACGCCTGAGCCTGCGCCTGGACCGCCAGCGCACGCGGCAACTGCTGCAGCAGGCGCCTGCCGCCTATCGCACCCAGGTCAACGACCTGCTGCTGACCGCCGTGAGCCGGGTGATCTGCCGCTGGACGGGCGACACCTCGACCTTGATCCAGCTCGAAGGCCACGGCCGCGAGGAGCTGTTCGAAGACATCGACCTGACCCGTACCCTGGGTTGGTTCACCAGCCTCTACCCGGTACGCCTGACGCCTGTCGCCGAGCTCGGCGCGGCACTCAAGGGCATCAAGGAACAACTGCGCCAGGTCCCCAACAAAGGCATCGGCTACGGCTTGTTGCGCCAAGGTGTGGCCAGTGCCGAACTGGCAGCGCTCGCCCAGCCACGCATCACCTTCAACTACCTGGGGCAGTTCGACCAGCAGTTCGACGCCGAGGCAGCCTTCGTCCCCGCCAGCGAGGGCGGTGGCCAGGCGCAGAGCCTGGAGGCGCCGCTGGCCAACTGGCTGAGCATCGAAGGGCGGGTGTATGGCGGGGAGTTGGAGCTGGACTTCAGCTTCAGCCGTGAAGCCTTCCACCAGCCCACCATCAAGGCGCTGGTCGATGCCTGCGAGCAAGAGCTGCAGGCGATCATCGACCATTGCCTGGACCCTGCCCACGGCGGCGCGACACCGTCGGACTTTCCGCTCGCGGGCCTCGACCAGGCGCAGCTCGATGCGCTGCAGTTGCCCCTGGCGCGGATCGACAATCTCTATCCGTTGTCGCCGATGCAGCAGGGCATGCTGTTCCACAGCACCTATTCGACGCAGGCCGGGGTCTACGTCAATCAGCTGCGCCTGACCCTCGACGGGCTGGATGTCGAGCGCTTCCGCCAAAGCTGGCAAGCGGTGCTGGAGCGCCACGAGGTGCTGCGCGCGCGCTTCATCTGGGAGGGCACCAGCCGCCCATTGCAGGCTATCGAACGCCAGGTCGAGCTGCCCTTCGTGGTCCAGGCGTGCGCGCCTGAACAGCTGTCGGCGCTGGCCCTTGCCCAGCGCGAACAAGGCTTCGACCTGAGTCAGGCACCGCTGCTTCGTCTGGTCTTGGTGCCGCTGGCTGACGGGCAGCGCCACGAGCTGATCTACACCAGCCACCACATCCTCATGGACGGTTGGAGCAACGCGCTGCTGCTCGGCGAAGTGCTGCAGCGCTATCACGGCCAGTTGCCCTCGGGTCAGCGCGGCGACTACCGCGACTACATCGCCTGGCTGCAGCGCCAGGATCGTGCTGCCAGCGAAGCCTTCTGGCGCGGCCAACTGGCCGAGCTGCGCGAGCCGACCCGGCTGGCCGGTGCCGTGCGTGCCGAGGTCGGCCAGGGGCAGGGCGAGCATGTGCAACGGCTCGACCGCGCACAGACCGAGGCACTGACGGCCTTCGCCAAGGCGCAGAAAGTGACGTTCAACACCCTGCTGCAGGCCGCCTGGGCACTGTTGCTGCAACGCTACACCGGGCAATCCAGCGTGTGCTTCGGCGCCACGGTGTCTGGCCGTCCGGGTGAGCTCGAAGGCATAGAGCAGCAGATCGGCCTGTTCATCAACACCTTGCCGCTGATCGTCACCGCGCATCAGCAACAGCCGCTCGGGCAATGCCTGCAGCAGTTGCAAGCGCTGAACCTGGCACTGCGCGAGCAGGAACACACGCCGCTGTACGACATCCAGCGCTGGTCGGGTCTGGTCGGTGAGGGGCTGTTCGATACCTTGCTGGTGTTCGAGAACTACCCAGTCGCTGAAGTCTTGGGCCAGCAGGCTGCGTCGGGCCTGAGCTTCGGCGCATCGAGCAACCACGAGCAGACCCACTACCCGCTGACCCTGGCCGTTGGCCTGGGCGACAGTTTGTCGTTGCAGTACAGCTACGACCGCGCGCACTTCGATCAGGCGGCCATCACGGGCATTGCCGCTCACCTGGCATTGCTGCTGGCGCGTATGAGCCAGTCGGCCGGCCAGGCGCTCGGCGCGCTGGTGCTGCTGGATGACAGCGAGGTGCAGGTACAGCACGGCTGGAACCTCGCTGCCAGCGCGTTCGAGCAAGACCGCTGCATCCACCAGCTGATCACCGAGCAGGCCGAGCGTGCGCCCGAGGCGACGGCGCTGCTGCACGGCGAGCAACGCCTGGACCGCCGCACCCTGGAAACCCGCGCCAACCGCCTGGCCCATCGCCTGATCGAACTTGGCGTCGGCCCGGAAGTGCGCGTCGGCGTGGCCTTGCAGCGCTCCGATTCGCTGATCGTGGCCCTGCTCGCGGTGCTCAAGGCCGGTGGCGCCTACGTGCCGCTGGACCCGGACTACCCGGCCGAGCGCGTGGCCTACATGCTTGAAGACAGCCGCGCCCAGGTGCTGCTCAGCGAGACCGGCCTGCTCGACGACTTGCCGGCCGGCCAGGCCCAGGTGTTGCTGCTGGATCAACTCGGCGACAGCCTGGCCCGCTACCCCGCCAGCGCCCCGCACACGGCGGTGTGCCCGGACAACCTGGCCTACGTGATCTACACCTCCGGTTCCACCGGCAAGCCCAAGGGCGTGTCGATCACCCACCGCAACGTACTGGCGCTGATCCACTGGTCGCAGCAGGTGTACAGCGTCGACGACATCCAGGGCGTGCTGGCCTCGACCTCGGTGTGCTTCGACCTGTCGGTGTGGGAGATCTTCGTCACCCTGGCCAACGGTGGCTGGCTGGTGATCGCCCGCAACGCGCTGGAGCTGCCCGAGCTGGCGGCCCGCGATCAGGTGCGGCTGATCAACAGCGTGCCCTCGGCGATCAACGCGCTGCAGCGCGCCGGGCAGATTCCCGCGGGCGTGCGCATCATCAACCTGGCTGGCGAGCCGCTCAAGCAGTCGCTGGTCGATGCGCTGTACCAGCAGCCGGGCCTGGCGCATGTCTACGACCTGTACGGCCCGTCGGAAGACACCACCTATTCCACCTGGACCCGCCGCGAAGCAGGTGGCCAGGCCAACATCGGCCGGCCACTGCACAACACCCAGGGCTACCTGCTCGACAGCCAGTTGCAGGCAGTGCCGGTCGGCATCGCCGCCGAGCTGTACCTGGCCGGTGCCGGCATCACTCGCGGCTACCTGATGCGCCCAGGGCTCACCGCCGAGCGCTACGTGCCCAACCCGTTCTCTGCCAATGGCGAACGCCTGTACCGCACTGGCGACCTGACCCGCTACGGGCAGGAGGGCGTGATCGAGTACGTCGGGCGCATCGACCATCAAGTGAAGATCCGTGGGTTCCGCATCGAACTGGGCGAGATCGAGGCGCGCCTGCAGCGCCATGCCGCCGTGCGCGAAGCCGTGGTCATCGCCCACCAGGGCGAGCATGCCCAGCAACTGGTGGCCTACGTGGTGCCGCTGCAGGCCGAGCTGGCAACGGCATCCGCCGAGGCGCAGACGCGCCTGCGCGAAACCCTCGCCAGCGACCTCAAGTCGGGCCTGGCCGACTACATGATCCCAAGCTACTGGGTCCTGCTCGATCACTTGCCGCTGACGCCCAATGGCAAGCTGGATCGCAAGGCACTGCCCGACCCGCTCGGCAGCCTCGCGCAGCAGGCCTATCAGGCCCCGCTGACAACGGTCCAGCGCCAGTTGGCGGACATCTGGCAAGCCGTGCTCAACGTGCCGCGTATCGGCCTGGGCGACAACTTCTTCGAACTCGGCGGCGACTCTATCCTGTCGATGCAAGTGGTCAGCCGAGCCCGTCAGGCGGGGCTGCATTTCACCGCCAAGCAACTGTTCGAGCAGCAGACCGTACAAGGGCTGGCCGCCGTCGCCCGGCAAGGGCAGGCGCTGACGGCCATCGACCAGTCGCCTGTGAAGGGCGAAACGCCGATGCTGCCGATCCAGCAGGGGTTCTTCGAACAGGCCATCGCACAGCGAGAACAGTGGAACCAGTCGGTGCTGCTGGCACCGCACGAAGTGCTCGATGGGGCGCTGCTGGCGCATGCCCTGGAGGCCGTGGTCGCGCATCACGACGCGCTGCGCCTGACCTTCGTCGAGCAGGGCGATCACTGGCACGCCAGGCATGCCGAGACCGTGAACAGTGACCTGCTGTGGCAGCGGCAAGTAGCCGACGACCTTGAGCAGCAGGCGTTGCTCGACCAGGCCCAGGCCAGCCTGAACCTGGCCCAAGGGCCGCTGCTGCGCGCGGTCCTGCTGCAGCGCGGCGATGGCAGCCAGCGCCTGCTGCTGGCGATTCATCACCTGGTGGTCGACGGCGTGTCCTGGCGCATCCTGCTCGAAGACCTGCAGACGGCCTACCGTCAGCTGGCTGCTGCCCAGCGCGTGGTCCTGCCGGCCAAGACCAGTGCCTTCAAGACCTGGGCCGAGCGCCTGCAAGCCCTGGCGCAGAGCGCCACGCTGCAGCAACAGGCTGGCTACTGGCAGCAGCTGCAAGGCATACCGGCAGACCTGCCGGGCGCCAGGCAGCAAGCCAGCCTGCACAATCGCCACGCTTTGACCCTCGACACCCGCTTGAACGCCGAGCTCAGCCGCCGTCTGTTGCAGGAGGCGCCCGCCGCCTACCGGACCCAGGTCAACGACCTGCTGCTGACCGCGCTGGCACGGGTGATCAGCCGCTGGACCGGTCAGCCCGATGTGCTGGTGCAACTGGAAGGCCATGGCCGCGAAGCCTTGTTCGAGGACATCGACCTGACCCGCACCGTGGGCTGGTTCACCAGCCTGTTCCCGGTGCGCCTGACCCCCGCCGAGCAAATGGGCGCGTCGATCATGCAGGTCAAGGAGCAATTGCGCGCCGTACCCGAGCGCGGCATCGGCTTCGGCCTGCTGCGCAGCTTTGGCGCGCCCGCCCAGCGTCAGGCGCTGGCGGCGCTGCCGACACCGCGCATCACCTTCAACTACCTGGGCCAGTTCGACGGCAGTTTCACCGCCGCGCAGCAGGCGCTGTTCGAGCCTTCCGGAGAAGCGTCCGGGCAGGAGCAGAGCCCGGATGCACCGCTGGGCAACTGGCTGACGCTCAATGGCCAGGTCTATGCCGGCGAGTTGCGTCTTGGCTGGACCTTCAGCCAGCAGATGTTCGACGCCGCGACCATTGCCGAGCTGGCCCAGGCCCTGGAGGCCGAGCTGCAGGCGCTGGTCGAGCACTGCACCAGCGGCGTACGCGGGGTGACGCCTTCGGACTTCCCCCTGGTGGCGCTGGACCAGGCACAACTGGACGCACTGGCGCTGCCGCTCGACAGCCTCGAAGACCTCTACCCGCTCTCGGCCATGCAGCAGGGCATGCTGTTCCACAGCCTCTATCAGCAGAGCGCCGGGGACTACCTCAACCAGATGGAAGTCAACGTCGACGGGCTGGATCCGCAGCGCCTGCGCAGCGCCTGGCAGGCGACGCTGGACGCCCACGATATCCTGCGCACCGGCTTCCTCTGGCGCGACGGCCTCGAACGGCCATTGCAGCAGGTACACAAGCGTGTGGAGATTCCGTTCAGCGTGCTCGACTGGCGTGACCGCGCGCCGTCCCAGGCGGACCTGCGCGCACTGGCCGCGGCCGAGCGCGCGCGTGGTTTCGATCTCGCTCAGCCGGGCCTGCTGCGTCTGCTGCTGGTGCGCCTGGGGCAGGATCGCTACCGCTTGATCTACACCCACCACCACATCCTCATCGATGGCTGGAGCAACTCCCAACTGCTCGGTGAAGTGCTGCAGCGCTATGCCGGCCAGGTGCCGGTCCAGGCGCCAGGGCGCTACCGCGACTACATCGGCTGGCTGCAACGCCAGGACGATCAGGCGGCCCAGGCCTACTGGCGCGCCGCGCTGGCGCCGTTGCAGGAGCCGACCCGGATTGCCCAGGTGCAGCTCAGCGAGCCCGGCGCAGGGCAGGGCGAACGGCGGGTGCTGCTGGACACTGGCGTCACGGCCGGCCTGGCGGAGCTTGCCCGCACCCACAAAGTCACGCTCAACACCGTGCTGCAGGCGGCCTGGCTGTTGCTGCTGCAACGCCACACCGGCCAGCGCAGCGTGGCCTTCGGCGCCACCATGGCGGGGCGCCCCGAACAACTGGCGGGCATCGAACAGCAGGTGGGGCTGTTCATCAATACCTTGCCGGTCGTCGCCACGCCCCGCGACGAATGCACCGTCGGCCAATGGCTGCAGGACGTGCAGGCGATCAACCTGGGCCTGCGCGAGCATGCCCACACGCCGCTGTTCGACGTGCAACGCTGGGCCGGCTACAGTGGCGAGGGACTGTTCGACAGCATCCTGATCTTCGAGAACTACCCGGTCGCCGAGGCCCTGGCGCAAGGCGCCCCGGCCGGGCTGGTGTTCGGCGAGGTCGAGAGTGTCGAGCAGACGCACTACCCGCTGAGCCTGTACGTCAACCAGGGGCACGCGCTGGAGCTGCATTACCGCTACGACCGCGCCCAGTTGAGCGCGGCCGCCGTCGAGCGCATCAGCGCGCACCTGCAGGCGTTGCTGCTGGGCATGTTGCACACCCCGCACGCGGTGCTTGGTGAGCTGGCCATGCTCGACAGCGCGCAGCAGCACCAGGTGATAGCCCAGTGGCGTTCGCCCGCTCTCGACTACCCCAGCCAGAACATCGCCCGCCAGTTCGAAGCCCAAGCGCGCCTGACCCCCGATGCGACCGCGCTGGTGTTCGGCGAGCAGAGCCTCAGCTACCTTGAGCTCAACCGTCAGGCCAACCGCCTGGCCCACCACCTCAAGGCCCGCGGCGTCGGCGCCGATCGACTGGTGGGGCTGTCGGTGGACCGTGGCCTGTCGATGATCGTCGGCCTGCTGGCGATCCTCAAGGCCGGTGGCGCCTATGTGCCGCTGGACCCGACCTATCCGCAGGAACGCCTGGCCTACATGATGCAAGACAGCGGCCTGGCCCTGCTGCTGACCCAGGCCCACCTGCGCGACGCCTTGCCGACACCAGACGGCGTCACCACGCTGGTGCTCGATGCTTCGCCCGACGGGCTCGCCGACGAGGCCGATCACGACCTGCCAGGCAGCAGCGCCGCGGACAACCTGGCCTACGTGATCTACACCTCCGGCTCCACCGGCAAGCCCAAGGGCGTGATGGTGCCGCACGCTGCGCTGGCCAATTTCATCGCCAGCATGGCGCGGCAGCCGGGGCTGGTGGCAGGGCAGCGCATCCTCTCGCTGACCACCTTCTCGTTCGACATCTTTGGCCTGGAGATCTACCTGCCACTGAGCGTCGGTGCCTGCGCCGTGCTGGTGGACAAAGACAGCACGCTCGACCCCCAAGCGCTGCTGCGGACCATCGCCGGGCAACGGGTGGACGCCGTCCAGGCCACCCCGTCGACCTGGCGCATGCTGCTCGACAGCCCAGGCAGCGATGCGCTGCGCGGGTGCGCGCTGCTGTGCGGCGGTGAGGCGCTGGCCGACGAGCTGGCCGCGCGCATGCTCGAACTGGGTGGCGCGGTGTGGAACCTCTATGGCCCGACCGAGACCACCGTCTGGTCGGCCCTGCACCGTCTGGACAAGGCCGGCGGCCAGCCGTGGCTGGGTCGCCCGATCGACAACACCGCGCTGTACATCCTCACGGCCGACGGCGCCCTGGCGCCACTGGGGGTGCCCGGCGAGCTGCTGATCGGCGGCGCGGGCCTGGCCCGTGGCTACCTGCAGCGACCGGGCCTGACCGCCGAGCGCTTCCTGCCCGACCCGTTCGGCGCAGCGGGCGAGCGCCTGTACCGCACCGGCGACCTGGCGCGCTACCGCGCCGAAGGGGTGATCGAATACCTCGGCCGCCTGGACCACCAGGTGAAGATTCGCGGGTTCCGTATCGAGCTGGGTGAAATCGAAGCGCAACTGCTGGCCGAGCCGGGTGTGCGCGAGGCGGCGGTGATTGCCGTGGATACCGGTCATGGCCCGCAACTGGTGGGCTACGTGGTACCGCAGGTGGCTTGCACAACCGCCGAGGCACAAGCGCAACTGCGCGACACCTTGCGCCAGGCGCTCAAGGCGCACCTGGCCGACTACATGGTGCCGGCACACCTGCTGCTGTTGCCGCAGATGCCGCTGACCCCCAACGGCAAGCTCGACCGCAAGGCGCTGCCGGCACCGGATGCCAGCCACGCCCAGCGCAGTCATGTGCCGCCGCGTACCGAGCTGGAGGCGCAATTGGCGGACATCTGGCAAGCGGTGCTCAAGCTCGACCGGGTCGGTGCCCATGACAACTTCTTCGACCTCGGCGGCCACTCGCTGCAGGTGGTGGTGATGCTCGGCCGCGTGCGCGCCCAGCTGGGTGTCGACGTGGCAGTCAAGGACTTCTACGCGCTCGACACCCTCGAAGCACTGGCGCTGTGGCTGGCCGAGTCGTCCGGCTCGGCGGGCGAGGACGATTTCGACTTGATCTTCGATGCTCTGGATGAGCTCGAAGCCGTGGAGGAGCAAAACAATGCTTAATCCCGCTGGCGACAAGTTCGCCCAGATGGCAGCGCGGATGCGCGAACTCAGCGCCGACAAGCGTCAGCAGCTGTTTGCCAAGTTGCACGGGCAGGGCGTCAACGTCGCCCGCCTGCCGATCGTCCCGGCCAGCGAGCAGGGGCCGCAGGGGTTGTCATATGCCCAGCAGCGGCAGTGGTTCCTCTGGCAGTACGATCCGCTCGGCAGCGCCTACAACATCAGTGCGGCACTGCGGCTCAAGGGCCGTCTCGACCTGGGCGCCTTGCAGCGGGCCTTGGCCGGGGTAATGGAGCGCCACCAGGCCTTGCGCGCCGCGTTCGTCGAGGACGGTGGCCAGGTGCGTCAGGTGGTGCGCGACAACGTGCTGCCGGTACTCGACGTGGTCGATGCCGCCACTGGCGACGACGCGCAAATCCAGGCGTTCGCCCAGGCCCAGGTCGATCGCCCGTTCGACCTGAGCCGCGAGTTGCTGGTGCGCGTGGGGCTGTTGCGTGTGGCCGCCGAGGACCAGGTGCTGGTCCTGACCTTGCACCACATCATCACCGATGGCTGGTCGATGCAGGTGCTGATCGATGAGTGGCTGGCGCTGTATGTCGCCGAGCTGACGGCACGCCCGGCCGCTCTGCCGGCCATGGCCATCCAGTACAGCGACTACGCGGCCTGGCAACGCCAGTGGCTGCAGGCCGGGGAAGGGCAGCGCCAGCTCGACTACTGGCAGGCCAAGCTGGGCCGTGAGCATGAGCGGCTGCAATTGCCGGTGGATCGCCCACGCCTGCAGCCCGCCGACCGCTGCGGCGCGACCGTGGCGCTGCCGCTGCAACCGGCACTCGGCGATGCGCTCAAGGCGCTGGCCCAGGCCCAGGGTGTCAGCCCGTTCGTGCTGCTGCTGGCGGCGTTCCAGGTGCTGCTGCACCGCTACAGCGGCCAGCGGCAGATCCGTGTCGGGGTGCCCAACGCCAACCGCAACCGCGCCGAGACCGAGCGCCTGATCGGCTTCTTCGTCAACACCCAGGTGCTGCAGGCGCAGGTGGACGGGCAGGCGCGTTTCAGCGAGCTGCTGCAGCAGGTCAAGAACACCGCCCTGGAAGCCCAGGCCCACCAGGACCTGCCTTTCGAGCAACTGGTCGAAGCCCTGCAACCCGAGCGCAGCAACCTGCACACGCCGCTGTTCCAGGTGATGTACAACCATCAGCTGGAACGCGGCGAAACGCTTGGCGCTATCGCGGGCACAGGGCTGCGCCTGGAACCGCTGGCACTGCAGAACGGCGGCGCGGCATTCGACCTGACGCTGAACAGCTACGACGGCCCGGCAGGCCTGTCGGCCACGCTGAACTACGCCAGCGACATCTTCGATGCGGCCACCGCGCAGCGCATGGGCGACCATTGGCTGAACCTGCTGCGCAGTGCGGTGGCCAACCCGGACCAGCGCGTGGCGCAGATGCCGATGCTGGACGCGCAGGAGCAGCAGCAAGTGCTCAAGGGTTGGAACGCTACGGCCAGCGACTACCCGCTCGATCAGGGCATCCACACGCTGATCGAGGCCCAGGCAGCGCGTACGCCCGATGCCGTGGCGCTGGTGTTCGAGCAGCAACAGCTGAGCTACCGGGAGTTGAACCAGCGCGCCAATCGCCTGGCCCGTCACCTGATCGCCCGGGGCGTGCAGCCGGAAGGGCTGGTGGGCATCGCCCTGCCGCGTGGCGTCGACCTGGTGCTGGCCGTGTTGGCGACACTCAAGGCCGGCGCGGCCTATGTGCCGCTCGACCCTGGCTACCCGGCGCAGCGGCTTGGCTACATGATGGAAGACAGCGGTCTGCAACTGCTGTTGAGCCATCAGGCGCTGCTGCAGCAGTTGCCAGTGCCGCAAGGCGTGGCCTGCGTGGCGCTGGACCGCGAGGCCGCCGGCGCCGACCTCGACGCCAGTGATCTGGCCCCGCGCGCCTCAGCCGAGAGCCTGGCCTATGTGATCTACACCTCGGGCTCTACCGGTCGGCCCAAAGGCGTGATGGTGCGCCATGGCGCCCTGACCAACTTCGTCACCAGCATGGCCCGTGAACCCGGCCTGACGGCCCGCGACCGGGTGCTGTCGCTGACCACCTTCTCGTTCGACATCTTCGGCCTTGAACTGTTTGGGCCACTGAGGGTGGGGGCGACGTTGGTGATGACCGGACAGGACATCAACCTCGACCCCCAGGCCCTGCTGCAGTTGATCGAAGACCAGCGGGTGAACGTGGCCCAGGCCACGCCGTCGACCTGGCGCATGCTGCTCGACCACCCGCAGGCCGACCTGTTGGACGGCTGCCGCATGCTCTGCGGAGGCGAGGCGCTGCCTGATGAACTGGCGACCCGCATGCTGGCCCGCGCCAGCCGGGTGTGGAACCTGTATGGGCCGACCGAAACCACCATCTGGTCGGCTCGCCACCTGCTCTCGGCCGCCGCGCCGCAACCCTGGCTGGGCGGCCCGATTGCCAACACCAGCCTGTACATGCTCGACGAAGATCTGGCCCCCGCGCCGATCGGCGTGGCGGGTGAACTGTTGATCGGCGGCGATGGCCTGGCGCGGGGTTACTTCCAGCGTCCGGGGCTGACGGCCGAGCGTTTCCTGCCCAATCCCTTCGGTGCGCCAGGCGAGCGCCTGTATCGCACCGGGGACCTGTCACGCTACCGCGCCGACGGCGTGGTCGAATACCTGGGCCGGATCGACCACCAGGTGAAAATCCGCGGGTTCCGCATCGAGCTGGGCGAAATCGAATCGCGCCTGCTGCGCCAGCCCCAGGTGCGCGAAGCCGCGGTGGTGGCCCGCGAACTCGCCGGGGGCGCGCAACTGGTGGGCTACGTGGTCGCCAGTGACGGGCAGAATGAAGCGCAATTGCGCGAGGCCGTGCGCCAGTCGCTCAAGGCCGACCTGCCGGACTACATGGTGCCGGGGCACTGGGTGTTCCTCGAGCGCCTGCCGCTGACCCCCAACGGCAAACTCGACCGCAAGGCGCTGCCAGCGCCCGAACTCTCCAGCGCGCGTGCGCACGGGGTCGCGCCGCGCACTGCGCTGGAGCAGCAGATTGCCGAGGTCTGGCAGCAGGTGCTGGGTGTGGCGCAGGTCAGCGTCAGCGACAACTTCTTCGAACGCGGCGGGCACTCGCTGCTGGCGACCCAGGTGATCGCTCGCCTCAAGGGGCAAATCGATGCGCAGGTGACCTTGCGCGACCTGTTCGATGCACCGGTGCTGGAAGACCTGGCAGCGCGCCTGGAAGGGCGTCGGGCGCCGGTCTCGACGCTGCCCAAACTGGTGGCGGCTGGCGCGCGTAGTTCGCTGCCCTTGTCGCTGGCGCAACGGCGGCTGTGGGTGGCCGAGCAGTTTTCCAGTGGCAGCGGCGCCTATGGCATGCCCATGGCCCTGCGGCTGCGCGGCGAGCTTTCGCTGGCGCACCTGATGCGCGCTTTCGAGCAGGTCGTGCAGCGCCATGAAGTCCTGCGCACCTGCTATGGCGCCGATGAGGACGGCAACCCGCTGGCGCAGGTGGTCGAGCAGGTCGCGCTGGCATTCCCGGTCGAAGACCTCAGCGGCCTGTCGCGTATCGAACAGGAGACCCGTGTCGCCGAAGCGACCGTGGACAACACCCGGCGCCCCATCGACCTGACCCAGGCCCCGCTGTTGCGCGGCCACATCCTGCGCCTCGGCCCCGCCGAGCATGTGCTGCTGTTCAGCCTGCACCACATCATCTCCGACGGTTGGTCGCAGGCGGTGCTGGTCAACGAGCTGGTCAGCCACTACGGCGCGCTGGCGCGAGGCGTCCAGGCCGAACTGCCGGCGCTGCCGGTGCAGTACGCCGACTACGCGCAATGGCAACTCGACCTGGAACGCAGCGGGGTGCTGCAGCAACAGGCGGACTACTGGCAGCAGGCCCTGGCCGGCAGCAGCGGTCGCCTCGACCTGCCGAGCGACCACCCGCGCCCGCCACGTGCCTCGTCCGAGGGCGCCAGCGAAACCTTCAGCCTCAGCCCGGCGCTGACCGGCGCGCTGCAGGCGCTGGCCCGGCGCCAGGGCGTGACGCCCTACATCACCTTGCTGGCGGCGTTCCAGGTGCTGCTGCATCGCCTCAGTGCCACCGACGACCTGCTGGTCGGCGCAGACGTGGCCGGGCGTCAGCAGCCAGAGCTGGAAGGCTTGATCGGCTTCTTCGTCAACATCCTGCCGCTGCGCTCGCGCTTCGACGCGCAGCTGCCGTTCAGTGCGTTTCTGGCAGCGGCCCGAGAAACCACCCTGGGCGCCTTCGAGCATCAGGACCTGCCGCTGGACATGATCGCCGAAGCGTCGGCCGTGCCGCGTCATGCGGGTTTCAACCCGCTGGTGCAAGTGCTGTTCGTGATGAACAACCTGCCGCTGCAAGGCCGCTCGATCGACGCCATCAGCGTCGAAGTGGTGCCCAGCGCAGCGGGCTATTCGAAGTTCGACATGGCGCTGTTCATCGACGAACAGCAGGGGCAGTGGCATGGCACGTGGCAGTACGCCACCGATGTATTCAAACAAGCGCGCATCACACGACTGGTGACTGCCTGGATGGGAATGCTCGAACAGATCGTCAGTGATCCAGACATCAGATTAGGGGACATCATCATGCCGTCGAACACCGCTGCCGCCACGGCAGCACCTGCAGGCCCTAAAGCCGACAAGCTCGGCAAGTTCCTCAAGAAACCCAAGGCGCCTGCCGCCAATGGCGCAGCCAGCGTGGTGCGCGAGTCGCTGCTCAATGCGGGGCAGGTGTTCCCGCTGCTGGTCGAACCGAATGATCCGGGGCTGGACCTGGTGGCGTGGATCAAGGCCAACCGTGAACAGGTAGTGGACACCCTCGGCAAGCATGCCGGTATCCTCTTCCGCGGATTCGCCCTGCGGGACATGCATGATTTCGAAGCCTTCGCCGAGGCGGTGCAGCCGGGCCTGTACGGGCAGTATGGCGACCTGCCGAAGAAGGAGGGCGGCAAGAACACCTACCGCTCCACGCCGTATCCGCAACAGAAGATGATTCTGTTCCACAACGAAAGCGCCCACCAGGACCGCTGGCCGCGCAAGCAGATGTTCTATTGCGAGCAGCCTTCGCCGGTCGGTGGCGCCACGCCGGTGGTCGACTGCCGGCTGATGTACCAGCGCCTGCCGCAGCCGCTGCGTGAACGCTTCGAAAGCAAAGGCCTGCTGTACGTGCGCACCTTCGCCGACAAGCTCGATGTGTCGTGGCAGCACTTCTTCAAGACCGACGACCGCGCCGAAGTCGAGCAACGCTGCAGTGCAGCTGGCATCCAGTGGACTTGGTTCGACAACGACGAACTGCAGATCCGCACACCGTGCCCGGCGATCATTCGCCACCCGGTGACCGGCGAGAAGACTTTCTTCAACCAGGTGCAACTGCACCACACCTATTGCCTGGACCCGGACGTGCGCGACGACCTGCTGGCCATGTTCGGCCCCGAGCGCATGCCCCGGCACGTCTGTTACGGCGACGGCACGCCGATCGAGGACGAGGTGATGGCGCTGATCGGCGAGTTGTACGAGGCCTGCGCGGTGCGCTTCGACTGGCGCAAGGGCGATGTGATCCTGCTCGACAACATGCTCGCCGCCCACGCCCGCGACCCGTTCGAAGGCCCCCGCAGAATAGTCGTCGCCATGGGCGACATGATCGAACGCCGCACGCTGGATGACGCAGCGGCGCAACCCCAGGCACGCCTTGAGATGGAAGGAACACAAGCATGAGTACGGCGAACGTGGACACAGCCGACATGGGCCTGGCGCTGCTCGATGAGCAGCGTCGCTACCTGGAGGCCGGGGCGCAGGGCGCACGCTGGGCCGACATCGCGCACCTGATGCAGGTGCGCATCGACGGCGCGCTGGATGTAGCGCGTCTGCAACGGGTGCTCGATGGGTTGCCGGCGCGGCACGCCGCGTTGGCCGTGCGCTTTGCCGAGGTGCCGGGCTATCGTGGCCAGCGCCAGCACTTCGCCGAGGCACCGGCGACGGTAGCGCTCGAAGTGCAGGACAGCCTGGCAGACGCTGCCCAGGCGCAAGCGCGTCTGCAGCAATGGGCGCAACGGCCGGCGGGCGACATGGCCGGACGCGCGCTGCAAGGCTTGCTGCAGCGTACCGGCGAGCAGCAATGGCAACTGACCCTGGGCGTGTCCGCGCAGGTGGCAGACCAGGCCAGCCTGGCGATCCTCTACAGCGACCTGCTTGCCGCTTACCCGACCGGTGCGTGCGCGGTCGACGAAGACCTTGGGCAGTTCGCGCAGTACCTGGAGTGGCGCGCCGAGGTGATCCTCGACGAGGACGCGAGCAATGGCCGGGATTACTGGCAGACGCACCTGGCGAACGCCGCGCCCAGCGCGCCGCAGTTGCCGGAACGCCGCGCTGTTCCGGCAGGCGAGGGCACTGTCGCACGCTGCGTGCTAGTGCCGAGCGCTGCCCAGCGTGAGCAGTGGGTGAGTTTGGGCGATGGCGCTGCGGCGCTGCTGCAGACCGCGTGGTGGGCGCTGCTGAGCCGGATCAGTGGCCGTGAAGGCATGTTGGTCGGCTGGCGTCACGATGCACGGCGCGATTATGAATTCTTCGCTGACACCGTCGGCCTGCTGGAAAAGACCTTGCCGCTGCACCTGCAACTGCCTGCCGAGCAGCCCTTTGCCCAAGTACTCGCACAACTGCGCTCGACGCTGGAGCAGCATGCGACCTGGCAGGAATACGGCGCTGCCGAGGTGTTTGGCAATGCTGCCGCGCCGACGTTCACCTTCGGCCAGCGCCCCGCACTGATCGAGCAGGACAGCGCTGGCCTGCGCTGGAGTGCGCAATACTTGGCGGCGCAGCAGCCGCAGGTAGAGCTGGCGTTGGTGTGCGAGCAGGATCCGCGCGGCAACCCGCTGAGGCTGGTGCTGGAATACGACACGCGACGCCATGACGAAGCGGCCATCGCCGTACTGATCGAGCAGTATCAGGTAATGCTGGACGGCCTTGCGCAAAACACCCCGACGCCGCTTGCCCGCCTGAACCTGCTGGGCGCGGTCGAGCGGGCCCGGTTGTTGGCTGTCAATCCAGCGCCACAGGCCCTGGCGGATGCTCGATTGCTGCCGGCACGCATCGCCCATTGGGCCAGCACCACCCCGGAGGCCGTTGCGCTGGAGGCTGACGGCCAGGCCCTGAGCTATGCGCAGCTGCAGGCCCAGGCCGGCCAGCGGGCTGCAACGTTCGCCCAGCATGGCCTGGCCGCAGGCGGCATTGTCGCCCTGGCCCTGCCGCGCGGCGCCGCGCTGCTCACCTCGTTGCTCGCGGCCTGGCACCTGGGCGCCGGCTACTTGCCGCTGGACCCGAGCTGGCCGCTCGAGCGCCAGCTGCAACTGGCGACCCAGGCCGGTGCAGCGCTGCTGGTGGCAGAAGGTGAGCGGGTCGTGGCGCTGAGCGGCCAGGGTGTCGACGTGCTCGACAGCCAAGCGTTGCCGGCTGGCGAGCCGGTGCCGGGTGTGGATGTGCAGCCGGGCGATGTCGCCTATGTACTGTTCACTTCCGGCTCCACCGGCACGCCCAAGGCGGTGGTGGTCGAGCATGGGCAGTTGCTCAACTACGTGGCCGGCGCCAGTGCCGCGCTGGACCTGGCGGCGTGCCGGCAGTTCGCGTTCAGCGCCACGGTGGCGGCGGACCTGGGCAACACCAGCCTGTTCGGTGCGCTGTACCACGGCGCGACGCTGCAGGTGGCCGACGATGCCACCCTGCAAGACCCCGAGCGCTTTGCCCGGTTCATCGCGCAGCAGCACATCGACTGCCTGAAGATCGTGCCGTCGCACCTGGCGGCCCTGCTCGAAGCCTCGGCGCCGCGGCTGCCGGGCACGTTGCTGCTGGGCGGCGAAGCCATCGCAGCGAGCCTGCTGCAGCGCATCGCCGAGCTGCGTGCCGACTGCCGGGTGTTCAACCACTATGGGCCGAGCGAAACCACGGTCGGGGTGATGGTTCGCGCCCTCGACCCGAGCGATCTGCAGCGCACCGCCATCGGCCTGGACCAGGTGCTGGCGAACAACCAGGTCTACGTGCTCGATGCCCAGCAGGGGCTGGCCGTCACTGGCGAACTGGGTGAGCTGTACATCGGCGGGGCGCAGCTGAGCCGGGGTTATCTGGATGCCGACGACCTGACCGCCGCCGCGTTCGTCGAGCTGCCGTGGCTACCGGGCCAGCGCCTGTACCGCAGCGGCGACCTGGCGCGCTACCGCGCCGAGGGCGGCATTGCGCTGTACGGACGCCGCGACCATCAGGTCAAGGTGCGCGGTTTCCGCGTCGAGCTGGCCGAGATCGAACAGCAACTGCTGAGCGGGGCGGATGTCAGCGAGGCGGTGGTGTTGCTGGTGCAGGGCGAGCTGCGGGCGTTCGTGCTGCCGCGCAAGGACGCCCCGGCCGACTGGCTCGAGCAGCTCAAGGCCAGCGCCGAGCGCCGCTTGCCAGCGGCCATGCTGCCGCAGCGTTATCAGGTGCTGGGGCACATGCCGCGGCTGGCCAATGGCAAGGTCGATCGCCTGGCCTTGCAAGCGCTGGAGGTCGCGCCTGAGACCCAGGCCATGGTCGAGCCTCGCGATGCCCTCGAAGCGCTGCTGATGACGCGCATGGCGCAGTTGATCGGGCTGGAGCGGATCAGTGTCGAGCAGGACTTCTTCGCCGCCGGTGGCCATTCGTTGCTGGTGATCAAGCTGGTGGCGGGGATTCGCAAGCTGCTGCAGTGCGAAGTGCATCCGGGGATCGTCTTCGACAACTCGAGCCCGGCGATGCTGGCTGTGGCGTTGCGGGGGCAGGAGGCGGCGCCGGGGCAGTTGGACAAGCTCGCCCAGGCACGTCTGCGGCTGGATGCCATGAGCCCTGAGGAGAAAGCCCAGCTGATGGCCAAGGCCAGGCAGCAGCAGGTTATGTGATACGCAAAGGGGGCCGCTTTGCGGCCCATCGCAGGCAAGCCAGCTCCCACTGGTACAGCGCAGGTCTTGAAGATTGAGCTGTGCGGGTGGGAGCTGGCTTGCCTGCGATGGGCTGCGCAGCGGCCCCTTTTTGGCGTAGGCAACAGGCCATTACCGTCCTATTTGAGAATAACTCTAAATTTGTTTTATCCCCGGTCGTTCTCTCATGGACGGACTCCGGCCTGGCTGCATGCGCGACGCGGTTCGCGTCAGCCGAGCAGGTCGGATCTTGCGCATTTCGCTGACCAACCTCCGCCAGAGAGGCGGTCTTTTATCGACTTTTTCGACGACGTAAACCTGGGGTTAACACGATAATGAAGCTCGAGAGTAAAGGTTCAGGCATCCCGCGCCTGAACGCTCCACTGGCCTTGCGCGCACCGGCTGTTTCGGCGGTGGTGCTGGGGCTGGCACTGGCCATTTCCAACGTGGTTCAGGCCGCGCCGGTACAGGTCGACATCCCGGCCCAGGCATTGAGCAATGCCTTGACCGAACTGGGTCGCCAGACCGGTCTGCAGATCCTCTTCGAACCGGGCCTGGTCAGTGGCAAGAAGTCCACCGCGGTTTCCGGCAGCCTCGAACCCGATGCCGCGCTCAAAGCGCTGCTGGGCAATGCGGGCCTCACTTATCGTATCCAGGACAACACGGTCATCCTCAGCCCGGAAAGCGGCGCCTCCACGGCACTGGAGCTGAGCGCGACGACGATCCAGGGCCAGGGCATGGGCGAGGCGACCGAGAACTCCGGGTCGTACACCACCGGCTTGGTCAGTGCCGGCTCGAAGACCCCGACCAGCCTGAAGAACACCCCGCAATCGGTGTCGGTGGTGACCCAGCAGATGGTCGAAGACCTGCGCATGGTCGACCTCAGCGATGCGCTCAAGCGCACCCCCGGCATCACGGTGAAGAACTCCAACTACCGCCTGCCGCAGTTCCTCTCGCGTGGCTTCCCGATCGACAATATCCAGATCGACGGCGCGTCGCCGATGGACATCGGTTCGGGTATCGGCACCTTCTACGCCAACAAGACCTACGACATGGCCGAGTTCGACCATATCGAAGTCCTGCGCGGTTCCTCCGGGCTGTTCGGCGGCACCGGTGACCCGGGCGGCATCATCAACGCCGTGCGCAAGCGCCCGCTGGACTACAACCAGGTCAAGATCAATGCCTCGGCCGGTTCCTGGGACAACTACCGCACCGAGATCGACGTCACCGGCCCCCTCGCGTTCGATGGCCGCCTGCGTGGGCGCCTGGTCACGGCCTATACCGACCGCCAGTACTTCTACGACAACCGCAGTACCGACAAGCCTTTTCTGTACGGTGTGCTCGAGGGTGACATCACCGACACGGCCCGTGTGACCCTCGGCGGACGCTATGAGCGCATTCACGAAAACGGCACCGGCGACGGCCTGCCGCGTTTCAGCACCGGCAAGGACCTGAAGCTGAGCCGCAGCACCTGGTACACCCCGACCTGGGCCTACAGCGACAACTCGTCCCAGGAATGGTTTGCCAAGTACGACCAGGACCTGACCGAGGACTGGAAGCTCAACGTCAGCTACACCAACACCTACGACAAGACCACGGCCAAGAGCGCGTTCCTCTGGGGCGCGCCGGATCCGGAGACCATGGAAGGCGCCACCTGGGGCGGCAGCTTCATCAAGTCGTGGAGCGAGCAGTCGCTGTTCGATGCGAACGTTTCGGGCAAGTTCTCGGCCTTCGGTCGCGAGCATGAACTGCTGGTCGGTGCCGATGCGCAGAAGGTCACCAGCCGCTGGCGCGCGACCTGGGGCATGCCGGACATCATCCCGATCGACGTCTACGACCCGGACAGCACGCCGCTGAGCCCGGATTCCATCAGCGACGACCTGACGCGTGACTACAGCCCCAACACCCGCAAGCAATATGGCCTGTACTCGACCTTGCGCCTGCAGTTGAGCGATCCGCTGCAACTGATCGTCGGTGCGCGCGCCCAGCGCTACAAGTTCGAGCAGACCTACAAGACCCTGAATGCCACGACCGGCAACTGGGACCCGCAGTCGGTCATCGACCACCGCGAACCGACCAAGGTGGTGCCGTTCGGCGGACTGGTGTATGCCCTGGATGACCAGTGGTCGACCTACCTCAGCTACTCGGAGATCTTCAAGCCCCAGGCCCAGCGTCTGCAAGGGCCGAGCACGTCCAACAAGACGGTCGAGCCGATGGTCGGCAAGACCTACGAAACCGGCATCAAGGGTGAGCTGTTCGGCGGTTCGTTGAACGTCTCGGCGGCGCTGTTCTACACCAAGCGCGAGCATGAAGCGATTCGCGACCCGGCCTACGCCAGCCAGTCGGTGCTCTACGGCGGCAGCTGCTGCTACCTGGCCCAAGGTGAGGTGGTCAGCAAGGGTGTCGACCTCGAGGCCAGCGGCGAAGTGCTTCCCGGCCTGATGGTGATGGGCGGCTATACCTACACCAACACCCGCAACCGCGAGACCAGCAAGGCGTTCAGCAGTGTCACGCCCAAGCACCTGGCCAAGCTCTGGGCGGTGTACACCATGCCCGACGAGTGGGCTGACTGGAAGGTCGGTGGTGGTGTGACCGCACAGAGCGCCAACTACGTGAGCGGCACGTCGTACCGCTTGGATGCAGGGGGCAACGTCTATGATGAAGTCCCGTTCGACTTCAGCCAGGGCGGCTATGCCGTGTGGGATGCGATGGTCGAGTACCGGGTCGACGAGCACTGGACCGTGGCGCTCAATGGCAACAACCTGTTCGATCGCAAGTACTACGAGACGGTCAACACGGCGGAGTACGGCAACTACTACGGTGCGCCACGCAACTACATGCTGACCTTGCGCGGGCAGTTCTGACGCGGTATCAGCTGATGGATGTACAAGAGGGGCGCGAATTCGCGCCCCTTTTCACATGCCCGCGGTGTGCAGGAAACGTTCTCAGCCCTTCAACCAATCCCCAGCCGCCTGGTAGATCCCGTCGATCTGCTCGGAAATCCCCGACATCCGCAAGAAATCATGGGTCAGCCCACGCTGCACCACCAGCGTCACGTCGGTGCCGCTGTGCTTCAGGTGCTCGGCATACGCCAGCCCCTCATCATGCAGCGGGTCATACTCGGCCACGCTGATATACGCCGGCGCCAGTGCCGTCAGCCCACTGGCCAGCAGCGGCGAAACACGCCAGTCGGCACGCTCGGCGGGGTCGCACAGGTAGTGCCGGTAGAACCATTCCAGCGTCTGGCTCTCCAGCAGATACCCTTCCTCATAGCGCTGGTGCGACGCCCGCGTACGGGATATGTCGGTCACCGGATAGAACAACAACTGCGCCTGCGGACGCAGGGACACCGTCGGCACAGGCAAGGTGGCAGCGATTGCCAGGCCGGTGGCCAAGGTCGCCCCGGCGCTGTCACCGGCCACGGTCACCCGGTCCGCCGCCAGTTGCAGTTGCCCGGCATGCGCCTGCAGCCAGTTGGCGGCATCCTCGGCATCGTGCACCGCCGTCGGGAACGGATGTTCCGGCGCCAGGCGATAGGCCGGGGCGAGTACGGCGTGGCGTCCGCCAGCGGCCAGGCGCTTGCACACCGAGGCGTGCGAATCCAGGCTGCCGACCACATAACCGCCGCCATGGAAGTACAGGATGACCGGTTGCAGGGCCTGCGCCGGGACGCCGGCCCGGTAGAGGCGGGCCTCGATGTGCTGCCCGTCACGGGTCGGGATCTGCACCACGGTCTCGCTGACACTGCCCGGCGGGCTGGGGTCCAGCACGGCGGAGGTCAGTTCGAATTCGGCACGCGCCTGTGCCGGGCTCAGCTGGTGCATGGGCTGGCTTTTACCCGTGAGTCGGCCCAGTTCGGCCAGCTCCAGGAAACCTTCGAGGTCAGGATCCAAAGGCATTGCAATTCCTCAATCGGCAATAAGCCGTCCCGGGCACGGCCCGGGACGGCAGGTTCAGTAGGTGGACGCGGGAGCGCGTTGCAACAGCGGCAGGACCGCGCGCAGGAAGTGCGGGTTGCCGAGGATCTGGTAGTGCCCGGCAACGATCTGTTGATCTTGCTGGCTGCCTGCAATGGGGCGCTCGAAAGCTGCGCGCTGCTGCTCGCAGGCCCACCAGCAATGGGCTTGCGCAACGGTTGCCGGCAGCGCCCCCTGCTGCAGTGAAAGCGCCTTGAGTTGCATGGCCACCAGGAATGTATGGGCCAGCTCTTCGACGCTGATCTGGGCGAAGGCGCAGTGGTTCGAACAGCTCGCACGGGCGCTCTCGATCAGGCTTTCGAGCTGTTGGCGGCTGCTGTTGGCGGGTAGCTCCAGGGCCGGCAGTGGCGCCTGGGCATCGGCGAAGATCACCTCCAGGAAGCCGCGCAGGTCATCACCCCAGGCCTCTGCCAGGGGCGCTGCGCTATCAGCGGGCACGAAGCTGTCCACCAACGCCAGCAGCGCCACTTCGTGCCCCTGATGTTCAAGCTCCTGGGCCACCAGCACGGCCAGGGTGCCGCCCAACGACCAGCCGAGCAGGTGATAGGGGCCCTGCGGCTGTTTCTGGCGAATGTACTGGGCGTAGTCGATGGCCATGGCCGCCAGCGATTCATCCTGCCACTGGCGGTCGAGCAGCATCCGGCATTGCAGGCCGTACACACTGCGCTGGCCCTCCAGGCTGCGGGCCAGCGGCTCGTAGTCGAACACCGTGCCGAACCCTGCATGCAGGCAGAACAGCGGCGGACTATCGTGGACCCGGCTGTTGAGCAGCAGCAGCGGGTCCAGCTTGGTCGCGGGGGTGTAACCGGACAGCTCGGCGATGGTCGGTTTGCCCATCAGGTCGCGCAGCTTCAGGTCGAGCCCCAGCTCAGGCTGGTTGCGCACCTTCGACAGCACCTTGAGCACGCGCAGCGAGTCGCCGCCCAGCTCGAAGAAGTTGTCGGTGACGCTGACCTGCTCGACCTCCAGCACGGCTTGCCAGATGGCCACCAACTGCGCTTCCAGCGGGTTGCGTGGTGCCACGAAAGGGCGTGACTGGACGTTGGGCTCTGGCAGCGCCTTGCGGTCGACCTTGCCGTTCGGGTTCAGCGGCAGGGCGGGCAGCAGCATGATCTGCGCCGGCACCATGTAGTCGGGGATCTGCGCCTGCAGCTGATTGCGCAGGCGCTCGCCCGTGACGCTGTCGCCAACCACGTAGCCGATCAACTGTTTCGAGCCATTGATGTCGCGGGCGATCACCACCGCGTCCTGCACCCCGGCACAGTCGCGCAGGCGGGCTTCGATCTCGCCCAGCTCGATGCGGAAACCACGAATCTTGACCTGATTGTCGAGGCGCCCCAGGTAGTCATGGAGCGCATCTGGCCGGCGCCGGACCAGGTCGCCGCTGCGGTACAGCCGCGCGCCAGCGGCGCTGTACGGGTCCGGCACGAAGCGCTCGGCGGTCAGGCCCGGGCGCTGGTGGTAACCGCGCGCCACGCCTTCGCCACCGATGTACAACTCGCCAGCCACGCCGTTCGGCACTGGGTTGAGGTGCTCGTCCAGCAGGTACAGCGCGCGCGCGCCGACCGCCGTGCCAATCGGCGCATAGGCCGCTTCGCAGCGGGCACTGGCATCGGCCTTCCACAGCAGCGGCGTGACCACGGTTTCGGTTGGCCCGTAGCCGTTGGTCAGGTAGCGCGGCTTGAGGGTCTGCCTGACCAGCTCGAAATTGGCCTGGGCCACCGCGTCGCCGCCAAAGCAGTAGATGTCCACCGCCGGCGGTGGCAGGCCGCAATCGCGGGCGAACTCGGCCAGTTGCTGGAGGTAGGCCGGAGGGAAGCAGGCGATGGTGATGCCGTGCTGATGCAGGGCGTGCCAGGTTTCCTCGGGCGTCCACAGGCGATTGTCGCGGATCACCAGGCGGCCGCCACGGCTCACGGTGCTGAGCCAGCGCTCCTGCGCGCCGTCGAAGGCGAACGACATGAACAGCAGTTCGCGGGTGCGGGTATCCATTTCGTAGCGTTGGGTGATGGCTTCGCAGTGCATGCGGATCTGCCCGTGGCTGACCGCGACGCCCTTGGGCTTGCCGGTGGAGCCGGAGGTGTAGATCAGGTAGGCCAGGTTGTCCGCGTCGACGGTGAGCTGCACGGGGTGTGCGACCGGGCTATCCAGTGCCAGCGTGTCGAGTTCGACCCGTGCCAGCGGGCCCTGGGTGACAAAGCGCTGGCGCAGCGCACTGTGGCTGAGCAACAGGGTCAGGGCGGCGTCTTCGATGATCCAGTCCAGGCGCTCTTGCGGGTAGTCGATGTCCAGCGGGACGTAGGCCGCGCCGGTTTTCATCACCGCGTAGAACGCGACGATTGTCTCGACCGAACGCTCCAGCGCCACACCCACGCGGGTTTCCGGACCGACGCCGCGTTCGATCAACTGCCCAGCCAGGGCGTTCGCCTGCTGCTCCAGTTGCCCGAAGCTGAGTGTGCGCTCGCCGCAGACGACCGCCAGGGCCTCGGGTTGGCCCAGGCCGTGCGCGCGGATCTGCTCGCTGAGCAATGGCTGTGGGTCGCGGTGCGCAGCAAGCCTGACCGGCAGGCCCTGCTGGTGTTCGGCGCGCAGCGTGCCGAGGTTGCCGATCAGTGCCTGGGGTTGGTCGATGATGGCCAGCAGCAGGGTTTCGAAACTCTGGCGGATCTGCTCTACGGCGGCCTCACTGAACTGGTTGCGCAGGTACATGAACTCGACGCTCAGGCGCTCGCCGAGATTGACCGCCAGATCCATGGCGAAGTTGGTCAGGCCCTGGCCGCTGGCGGCACCGAACTTCAGCTGGTCCTGCTCGGCTTCGTGCAGGCGCTCGTCCACCGGGTAGTTCTCGAAGACGATGATGCTGTCGAACAGGGCTTGGCCACCTTGTCCGTACCAGCGCTGCAGGTCGGCCAGCGACGCGTGTTCGTGGTCGCGCACTTCCAGGTTGTAGGCCTGCAGTGCCAGCAGCCACTCGGCGACGCTCTGCTGAGGTTGCGGGCGTTGGATGATCGGCAAGGTATTGATGAACAGGCCGAGCATCTGATCGGCGCCCGCCAGGCTCGGTGGGCGGCCGGCGACGGTGGCACCGAAGCACACGCTGTCCTGCCCGGTGAAACGCTGCAACAGCAGCAGCCAGGCGGCCTGGATGAGAGTGTTGGGGGTGACGCGCAGGCGCTGGGCACTGTCGCGCAGGCGGCTGGTCTGCTGCACGGGCCAGTTCAGGTACAGCGCCTGGTGCCCGTCGAGGCCGTTTTCCGGGCGCGGCCAGAGGTTGCCGGCGAGCAGGGTGGGGTCGTCGAGTTCGCTGAGTTTCTGTTCCCAGAACTGCTTGAGGGTGTCTTGCGACTGCGCCTGCAACCAGCCGATGTAGTCGCGGAACTGGCCCCGCCGCGCGGGCAGGGCGTGGCCGTTGTAGACCTTGAACACCTCGGCGAGCAACTGCGAGGTGCTCCAGCCATCGAGCAGGATGTGGTGGCTGGTCCAGATCAGGTACTGGCGCTGGCTGTCGAGCTTGACCAGGGTCAGGCGCATCAGCGGCGGCGCGAGCAGGTCGAAGCCTTGTCGGGCGTCGGCGCGCACCAGTTCCTGCAGGGCCTGTTCGTGGTTCGGGCGATCCTGCCAGTCGAGGATGTGCACCGGCAGCGTGGCTTCGCTGAACACCAGTTGCAGCGGTTCGCTCAGGTGATTGGCGGTCCAGAAACCGATGCGCAGGATGTCGTGACGCTGGATGACGGTCTGCCAGGCCTGGACGAAACGGTCGATATCCAGGCCGCTGACGTGGACGGCGGTCTGGTTGATGTAGACCGCTTCTTCCGAGGCTTCCAGCGAGTGGAACAGCATGCCTTGCTGCATCGGCGACAGCGCATACAGGTCTTCTACCTGGCGTGCCGGAACCGCTAGCGTGCGCAGTTGGGCGTCGCTCAAGGTGGCCAGCGGGAAGTCGGCCGCCAGCAGTTGGCTGGTGGCAGGGTCGCAGCAGTGGACCAGCAGCGCGTCGAGCTGCAGCAGGAAGTGCTCGATTACCTGGTCGAGTGCCTGCTGGCGGCTGGCGTCGGCATGCTCCCAGTTGAGGTGCAGCACGCCATGCTGTACTTGCGCACTCAGCTCGATCTCGGCGGCCGTGTGGGCTGGTGTGCTCGACAGCGGCGAATCGGCCGCGTGGCGCAGCAGCGCGCCTGGGCAATCCTCCAGCGCGGGCAGGTACTCCAGGCCAACCGTGGCTTGCAGGCCTTGCGCCGGTGCTGCGCGCAGGGCGTGCTTGAGCGCCTGGATGCAGCTTGGCAGATCGTCTTGCAGGAACAGTTGGCTCAGGCGGTCGTTGTCGAAGCAGCCGATGCTGCGGCTCAGATCGAAACCCTCGAAGGCCGATCTGTCGCTGGTGCGCAGTACGACGCTGGCAAGCCCCGAGGTAGCAGCGAACGCACGGACCAGGGCGATGCCGAGCAACGTTTGCGCGGGCGTACGGTAGGCGCGTCGTGCCTCACCCAGCAACGCGCGGGTCTGCGCTGGCGAGAGCCGCAGGTGACGTCGCGCAGGTTCGCGAGGTGCGCTGGCCGGTGTGGAAGACGGCGCCGCGGCGCACTGTCCGCGCGGGGCCGATACCGCTGGCAGCTCAACCGGTTGCTGGCGTTCGAGTTGCGCGTAGGCCGTCTGCAGATCTTCCAGCAGGATCGGCAGCGCATGGGCATCCGCCGCCCAGCCGGCCAGCTCAAGCAGCAGCCGCTGTTCGTCAGCGTGGCCGATCAGCGCGGCGCGCAATGCGCCGTCGTCTGGCGCCGAGTCTTGCAGCGTCAGCGCCGGACGGTGTTGCCAGTGCGCGCGCTGTTCGGCGATGGAGCGAAGGTAGCCCTGGGTGCGGCTGGCATCGATGCTCAGGCGCAGCCCTTCATGGTGCTCGACCACACTGCGCAGGGCTGCTTCCAGCACTACCGGGTCCAGTGGCCGGGTCGGCAGCAGCGAGTATTGCTGGACGATCTCTGCGTGCTGCAGCGCCGCCTGCTGCCGTGCGGACAGCGCAACGTGGGTACCCGCCTCGGCCTGGGCGTCGACCTGGGCAATCGCCGCCAGGCCTTCAATGGTCTGGTGCAGGAACAGCTGCTGGGCGCTGAAGTGGATCCCGGCCTTGCGTGCCCGGCTGACCACCTGGATGGAAATGATCGAATCGCCGCCGAGTTCGAAGAAGTTGTCGCTCAGCCCGATGCGCTCGACCTTGAGCACGTCTTGCCAGATGCCCGCGAGGCGTTGCTGCAGCGCCGTGGCGGGTGCCACGTAGCATTTCTGCGCCTGGCTGGCATCGGGGCTGGGCAGCTCACGGCGTTCGAGCTTGCCGTTGGGGCTCAGCGGCAGCGCGTCGAGGAACACCCAGTACAGCGGCACCATGTACTCGGGCAGCACGGCCTTGAGGCGCTGACGCAGGGCGTCGCGCAAGGGCCCTTGTTGCTCTGCGGACGGTGCGCCAGGGGCCACCACGTAGCCGACCAACTGCTGGCCGGTGGCGGTGTGCATGGCGATCACGGCGGCTTCGTGCACTTCATCCTGTTCGAGCAGCCGTGCCTCGATCTCGCCCAGTTCGATGCGCAGGCCGCGAATCTTCACCTGATGGTCGATTCGGCCAGCGTACTCGATCACCCCGTCGTTGCGCTGACGGGCCAGGTCGCCGGTGCGGTACAGGCGCTCGCCCGGAACATAGGGGTTGGCAGTGAAGCGCTCGGCAGTCAGGGCCGGCCGGCGGTGATAACCGCGCGCAAGGCCGATGCCCCCCAGGTACAGCTCGCCGATCACACCGGGCGGTACCGGGGCCAGTTCCGCGTTCAGCACCCAGGTGGTCAGGTTGGCGATGGGCAGGCCGATCGGCACGCTGCTGCGGCCCTCGTCGCGGCAGGTCCAGTGGGTGACATCGATGGCCGCTTCGGTGGGCCCGTACAGGTTGTACAGCGCGGCGCTCGGCAGTTTGCCGAACACCTGCTGCTGGGCATCCACCGACAACGCTTCGCCGCTGCAGATCAAGCGCGTGATGGCGGTGCAGCGGACCACCTGCTCTTCGGCGAGGAACACCTGCAGCATCGACGGCACGAAGTGCAGGGTGGTGACCGCGTGCTGTTCGATCAGCTCGACCAGGCGCACCGGGTCGCGGTGTTCGCCAGGCCCGGCGATGGCCAGGCGGGCACCGACCATCAGCGGCCAGAAGAACTCCCAGACCGACACATCGAAGCTGAAGGGGGTTTTCTGCAGCACCGTGTCGTCGGCTGTCAACGCGTAGGCGTCCTGCATCCAGCACAGCCGGTTGAGCAAGGCACGGTGGTGGTTGGCGGCGCCCTTGGGCTTGCCGGTGGAGCCAGAGGTGTAGATCACGTAGGCCAGGTGCGCCGGCTGCAGCGCCACGTTCGGGTTGTGCTCGGGCCAGTGGCTGCCGTCGGCCACGTCCAGGCACAGGGTCTGCACGCCGGCGGGCACGGGCAGCCGCTGCAGCAGCGCGGCCTGGGTCAGCAGCAGGGCGATACCGCTGTCCTGCATCATGTAGTCCAGGCGTTCCTGCGGGTATTCGGGGTCCAGCGGCACATACGCGCCGCCGGCCTTGAGCACGCCGAGCAGGCCGACGACCATCTCCAGGCTGCGCTCGGCGGCGATGCCGACCAGCACGTCCGGGCCTACCCCGCGGGCGATCAGCTGGTGGGCGAGCTGGTTGGCGCGGGCGTTCAGCGCGGCATAGCTCAGCGACTGGCCGGCAAAGACCAGCGCGGTGTGCTGCGGGCTGCGCGCGACCTGCCGTTCGATCCACTGGTGAATGCCCTCGTCCAGCGGGTAGGGCGTCGCGGTGGCGTTCCAGTCCTGGAGAATGCGCTGGCGTTCCGGCGCTTCGAGCAGCGGCAGGCTGGCAATGGCCTGCTGGGGCGCTTCAAGGCACGCGTTCAGCAGGTGCAGCCAGTGCTTGCCGAGGCGCGCGATGCTGGCGGCATCGAACAGGTCGGTGGCGTAGGTCAGGCTGGCGCTCAACCCCTGATCGGATTCGAAGGTGTTGAGCACCAGGTCGAACTGGGTGGTGCGGTTGTCCCAGGTCAGGCGGTCGATCTGCAGCACATCCTCGGCGACCGACGCGGTAGCCACGTTGCCCGTCTGCTCGCGCAGGTGGTTGAACATGACCTGGAACAGCGGGCTGATGCTCAGGTTGCGTTCGGGTTGCAGGGCTTCGACCAGTTGCTCGAACGGCAGGTCCTGGTGGGCCTGGGCGTCGAGCACGTGCTGGCGAACCTGCTGCAACAGGTCGAGGAAACCGCGCGCCGGGTCGATGCGTGCCTGCAACACTTGGGTGTTGACGAAGAAGCCCAGCAGCCGCTCGGTCTCGACCCGGTTGCGGTTGGCCACCGGGACGCCGACGCGGATCTCGGTCTGCCGGCTGTAGTGATGCAGCAGGCCCTGGAACGAGGCCAGCAGCAGCATGAACAGTGTCACCTCGTGCTGCTGGGCGAAGGCCTTGAGGGCGGCGGCCAGTGGCGCTGGCACGCTCAGGTCGAGGGTCGCGCCACGCTGGCTGAGCACGGCCGGGCGCGGTCGGTCGGTGGGCAGTTCCAAGACCGGCTGGTGGCCGCCCAGCAGGGTTTTCCAGTAGCCCAGCTGGCGTTCGCTTTCGCCGGCTTCCATCCAGTGACGCTGCCAGATGGCATAGTCGGCGTACTGGATCGGCAGCGCCGGCAAGTTGCTCTCGCGGCCCTGGCGCAGGGCGTTGTAGAGGCTCACCAGCTCGCCCACCATGACCTGCATCGACCAGCCGTCGGAGACGATATGGTGCTGGGTCAGCACCAGCACATGGTCCGTTTCGTCGATCTGCAGCAGGGCGACGCGCAGCAGCGGACCGTGTTGCAGGTCGAACGGCTGGTGCGCTTGGTCCTCGACGAACGCCTTGATCGCGAGGTCCTGCTGGTGGCTATCGGGAGTCGGCGTCGCCTGGCAGCGGCGAATGACCACCGGCAGGCGCGGGTGAATGATCTGCCGGGGGCCGTCGCCGTGGTCCTCGAACGTGGTGCGCAGGCTCTGGTGGCGCTCTGTCAGACGGTTGAAGCTGAGCTCCAGCACGTCGGCGTCCAGCGGGCCACGCAGACGCAACGCAGTCGGCAGGTTGTAGGCGGCGCTCTCGGGCGCCAGTTGCCAAAGCACCCACTGGCGCTCCTGGGCGAACGACAGCGGCAAGGCTTCGAATGCCGACTGCACTTCAGGAATCGGCAGGTTGGCGGGCGAGACGCCTTCTTCCAGCATCTTCTGCAGGTACAGCGTGCGCTTTTCCAGGGGCAGGGTGATGAAGCGCCGGGCGATCCGGGCGGCGGCTTGGGTATCCATCAGAATTCCTCCATTTCATCGAGCAGCGCGGCAAGCTTGTCCAGCTTCTGTGTGCCGAGGGGGGCTGCCAGGGGCGCGAGCTGAGCGACGAAATCGGCCAGGGTCGGGTGCTGGAACATCAGTTGCGGGGTCAGTTGCAGGCCAAGCTCCAGTTGCAGCCGCGAGACCACGCCGACCACCAGCAGCGAGTGGCCGCCGAGGTCGAAGAAGTGGTCTTCCAGGCCCACCTGATCGATGTCGAGCACGGTCTGCCAGATCGCCGCGACCTGGCACTGCAGTTCGCTGACCGGGGGCACATGGCGCCGTGTGCTGCTGCTCATGTCCGGCAGCGGCAGGGCCTTGCGGTCGAGCTTGCCGTTGGGGGTGAGCACGAAGGCTTCGAGGGCCACCCACTGCGTCGGCACCATGTAGTCGGGCAGGTCCTCGCGCAGTTGCGCTTTCAGCGCTTCACGCCAGGAGGTTTGCTGCTCGGCGCTGGGCATGCCGTCGGCCGCAATCACGTAGGCAACCAGCTGGGCGCCGCCGGGCAGTTCCTGGGCCACCACCGCCGCTTCGCGAACCTGCGCCGTGGCGCGCAGGCGCGCTTCGATTTCACCCAGTTCGATGCGGTAGCCGCGCACTTTCACCTGGTGGTCGATGCGGCCGATGTACTCGACCACGCCTTCGTTGCGGTAACGCGCCAGGTCGCCGGTGCGGTACAGCCGCGCCCCGGCAGCGCCGAACGGGTCTGGCACGAAGCGCTCGGCGGTCAGCGATGGGCGCTGCAGGTAGCCACGCGCGAGGCCCTCGCCGCCGATCAGCAGCTCACCGGAAATACCGTTCGGCACGCCATTGAGGTTGCCGTCGAGGATGTACAGCGCGGTGTTGGCGATCGGCGTGCCCAGCCACGGGCGCGGGGCAGTGTCGGTCAGCCGCTGCGAGGCCGACCAGATGGTGGTCTCGGTCGGGCCGTACAGGTTCCACACCTGTTGCGAATGGCTGAGCATGCGCAGGGCCAGCGCGTCGCTCAGGGCCTCGCCACCGCAAAGCAGGGTGCGATCGGCCAGGGCCGGGGCGCGGGGGTGGTCGAGCAGCATGCGCCAGGTCGAGGGGGTGGCCTGCAACGCGGTGATGGCGTGGCGCTCGACCAGGTCGAGGATGGCGCTCGGGTCCAGCGTCGTGTGCTTGTCGGCCAGCACCACTTCGGCACCCACCAGCAGCGGCAGGTAGAGCTCCAGCGCAAAGATATCGAAGCAGAACGTGGTCAGCGAGAGGAACCGGTCTTCGGCGCCGAGGCCGGGTTTGCGGGCCATGCTCAGCACGAAATTGCCCAGCGCGCCATGGCTGACCATCACGCCCTTGGGCTTGCCGGTGGAGCCGGAGGTGTAGATCACGTAGGCGAGCGAGTCGGCGTCCAGCGCGGGCTGTGGATCGGGCAGGCTGTCGAGGGTTTCGCTCGCAGCGTGGTCGTCGACCAGCAGTGTGCGAACCGCCGAACCCAACGCCAGCTGGGGCGCCAGATGCGCCTGGGTGATCAGGCAAGCCAGGCCACTGTCTTCGATCATGTGCTGCAGGCGCTGCGTCGGGTAGCTGGGGTCGAGCGGCACATAGGCGCCGCCGGCCTTGAGCACCGCCAGCAGGCTGACGATCATGTCCAGGCCGCGCTCGACGGCGATGCCGACCAGCACGTCAGGACCGACGCCCTGTTCGATCAGCCGGTACGCCAGGCGGTTCGCCTGCTGGTTGAGCTGGGCATGGCTCAGGCGTGCTCCAGCGAACACCAGGGCGCTGGCGTCCGGGGTTTGCCGGGCTCGGGCTTCGATCAGGCGGTGCACGGGCTGTCCGGCGCCTTCAAGGCTGACCGGCGCCGACCAGCGCGCCAGGAGCGCGGTGTGCTGCGCCGAGTCCAGCAATGGCAACTGCTCGATGATGCAATCGGGTGCCTTGACGATGCCTTGCAGCAGCGTCTGCCAGTGCTGCGCCATGGCGTCGATGGTGATGGCATCGAACAGATCGCTGGCGTAGGAGAACGTACAGCCAAGGTGGTCGCCTTGCTCGTGGCTGGTCAGCGTGAGGTCGAACTGGGCGGTGCGGTTTTCCCCGCTCAGCGTCTGCATGCGCAGCGGGCCGGCGGCGGCCTGTTGCCTGCGCGCAGCAGGGGCCTCGCTGAGGTGGTTGTACATGACCTGGAACAGCGGGCCGTGGCTGAGGCTGCGTTCCGGCTGCAGCGCTTCGACCAGTTGTTCGAACGGCAGGTCCTGATGGCTCTGCGCGCCGAGCGCGGCCTGCTTGACCTGTTGCAGCAGCTGCACGAAGGGCAGGTTGTCGTCGAACCGAGCCCGCAGTACCTGGGTGTTGACGAAGAAGCCGATCAGGCTTTCGGTTTCCACCCGGTTGCGGTTGGCCACCGGTACGCCGACGCGGATGTCCTTTTGCCCGCTGTAGCGGTACAGCAGGGTCTGGTACGCCGTCAGCAGCAGCATGAACAGCGTGACCCCTTGCTGCTGCGCCAGCGCCTTCAGCGCGCGGGTCAGCTCAGCGGGCAGGGCGAGGTCGACGCGTGCGCCGCGAAAACTCTGCACGGCCGGGCGCGGGCGGTCGCTGGGCAGTTGCAGCACAGGCTGGTGGCTGCCGAGCTGATTGCGCCAGTAGTCAAGCTGACGGTCACGCTCGCCAGCCTCCATCCAGCGCCGCTGCCAGAGGGCATAGTCGGCGTACTGGATCGGCAGCGCTGCCAGTGTGCCGGGCAAGCCTTGGCGATGCGCATCGTAGAGCGCGACCAGCTCCTGGACCATGATGTTCAGGGACCAGTCGTCAGACACGATGTGGTGCTGCACCAGCAGCAGGACATGATCGTCTTCGGCCAGGCGCAGCAGCTTGACCCGCAGCAGGGCATCCTGGCGCAGGTCGAACGGCTGGCGAGCCTGGGTGGCGACGAAATCGCGGATCACTTCGTCCCGCTGCGCAAGCGCCGACGCGGATGCATCGACCTGCTCCAGGGTCAGGCTGGCCTGCGGCTCGATGACCTGCACCACGCCCTCGGCGCGCTCCACCAGGCGGGTACGCAGGCTCTGGTGGCGGGCGAGCAGGCTGTCGAAGCTGCGTTGCAGGGCCGCGATGTCCAGCTCGCCCTGCAGGCGCAGGGCGGTGGGCAGGTTGTAGGCCGAACTGGACGGGTCGAGCAGCCAGAGGAACCATTGCCGCTCCTGGGCGAACGACAGCGGGATCTGCTCGAAGCCGTGTGCCAGCGCCGGGATGGGCAGGGCGGCCAGGCTCATGCCCTTGCTGCGCATCTGTTCATACAGCGTCTTGCGTGGGCCGACGGGCAGCTTGATGAAGCGCTCGACCAGTTCGTTCAGCGCGTTGTTCTGCATCATTGGGTCTCCAGCGAATCGAGCAGATCGAACAGCTCGTTCAAGTCGTTGTCCCGAGGCGGGCGGGCGGTGGGCGCGAGGCGGCGCACGAAGTCTTCCAGCGAGGCACTCTCGAACATCTGCGCCAGGGGCACCTCGATGCCAAGGTGCAACTGGATGCGCGACGTCACCTGGGTGGCCAGCAGCGAGTTGCCGCCCAGGGCGAAGAAGTTGTCGTCAAGGCCGACGGGCTCGCCGCGCAGCAGGGTCTGCCAGATCATCGCGATGTCTTGTTCCAGCCCCGGCGCCGGGGCCCGGTATTGCTGGGCGCTGGCGGCCACGTCGAGCAGGTCGAGTGCCTTGCGGTCGAGCTTGCCGTTGTGGTTGCGCGGCATCTGCTCCAGCACATGCACCTGGGCGGGCACCATGTAGGCGGGCAGGCGGGCCTTGAGGAAGCTGCGCAGCTCGTCGAGCAGCGACCGGCGGCGCTCGTCGGTAAGCTGCTGGGCCTGCTCGGCGTCGAGGGTCAGGTAGGCCAGCAGTTGTTTGCCCAAGGCGTTGTCGGCCACCCGCGCCGCCGCCTCGCGCACACCGGGGAACAGGGCGATCTGCGCTTCGATTTCGCCCAGCTCGATGCGGAAGCCGTGGATTTTTACCTGCTGATCGACCCGGCCGATGTACTCCAGCGCGCCATCTTCGCGGCGCCGGCGGCCCAGGTCGCCACTGCGGTACAGGCGCTCGCCCGGCACGCGTGGGTAAGGGTTGGGGACGAAGCTCAGGGCGGTGCGGACCGGGTCGGCGCAGTAGCCACGTCCCACGCCGACGCCGGCGATGCACAGCTCGCCGGTGGCACCGCTGGGGATTGGCGCGAGGTCCATGTCCAGCACGTACAGGCGGTTGTTGTCGGTGGGGTAGCCGATGGGGATGTAGGTGCGCTGGGTAGAGGCCGGGTCGATGTCGTAGAACGCGACATCGTCGGAGCATTCGGCCGGGCCGTAGGCGTTGACCAGGCGGATCTGCGGGTAGCGCGCCAGCCAGGCCGCAGCGGTTTCGGTAGGCAGCGCCTCGCCGGTCGGCAGCAGCCAGCGCAGTTGCGCCAGGGCGTCGTGCGGTTCGAGCAGCAAGGCCTGGATCAGCGCCGGGACGATCTCCAGTACCGTCACGCCCTGGACGCGGACCTGTTCGAGCAGGCGTTGCGGGTGGCGGGCGATTTCGTCGTCGAAGATGCACACCTTGGCCCCGCACAGCAGCGCGGTGAGGAACTGCCAGACCGAGATGTCGAACGACTGCGACGCGGTCTGGGCGATGATGTCGTGGGCGTCCAGCCCCAGGTACGGGACCTTGCTCAACTGGTTGTTGAGCATGCCGGCCTGCTGCACCATCACGCCCTTGGGCTGGCCGGTGGAGCCAGAGGTGAAGATCACGTAGGCCAGGTTGTCCGGGCCGCTGTAGCGTCCGGGACGGGCTGTATCGGCCGTGGGCTCGGGCAGGTCCTGCCAGACCACCAGCTGGATGGCCGGGCCGGCATCGTTGCCCGCCAGTTCATCGATCAGGCCCTGGGCCATGGCCTGGTAGCGCTGGGTGCAGACCAGCAGCGGGGTCTTGCTCGACGTGAGGATCCGCCCCAGGCGTTCGGCCGGGTGCGCCGGGTCCAGCGGCAGGTAGCCGGCACCGGCCTTGAACGCACCGACGATCATGCCGAGCAATTCAAGGCTGCGCTCGGCCAGCAGGGCCACCGGCTGGTCCATCTGCACGCCCAGCTCGATCAGGCGCTGGCCAAGGACGTTGGCCCGTGCGTCCAGCTGCCGGTAGCTCCAGGCCTGCGCGGCGCAGCTCGCGGCGATGCGCTCGGGGTGGGCATCGACCTGCGCTTCGAACTGCTCGACGAACGAGCGTTGCAGGTCGTGGGCCACTTCGGTCTGGTTGTGCTCCAGGGCCCACGCGCCGATGTCCTCATCCTTGAGCAGGCTCAACCCGGCCAGGCGTTGGTTCAGCTGGCGCGGCAATGCGTTGAGCCACTGCTTGAACTCGTCGAGCAGGCTGTCCATGGTCGCCGGGTCGAAGTAGCGGGTGTCGTAGGACAAGTGCAGGCCGACTTTCTCGCCGGGGTAGATCACGGCGGTGATGGGGTAGTTGGTGTGGGTGCGCGAGGATTCGGAGATCACCCCCATGTCCCGGGCGTCGCTGCCGACGGAGGCTTCCATGGGCGCGTTTTCGTAGACGAACAGGGTGTTGAACAGCGCTTGGCCTTTGACGATGTCGCTGCATTCCTGGATGTCCACCAGCGGCAGGTAGTCGTACTCGCGCAGGGCCACGTTGCGTTGCAGGATGCTTTCCAGCCAGGCCAGGGTGGTCAGGTCGCTGCCGCTGTCGGGCAGGCCGATCCGCAGCGGCACGCTGTTGATGAACAGCCCGACGGTGTTCTGCATTTGCGGGATGTGCGCCGGGCGCCCCGACACGGTGACGCCGAACACGATGTCCCGCGAGCGGCTGTGGTGGTGCAGGCTCAGCGCCCAGGCGGCCTGGACGAAAGTGTTCAGGGTCAGGCGGTGGCGGCTGGCCGTTTCCTGCAGCAGCTGGGTGTCTTCCGGGGTCAGCCAGGTGTAGTTGTCAGCGATGACCGAAACGCTGCCGGGCAAGGGCTGCGGGCGATCCACCGGCAGGCTGGGGCTTTGTTCAAGGCCGGCCAACTGGTCGCGCCAGAAGGCCCGCGCGGCGTCGCGGTCCTGGCCTTCGAGCCAGTGGATGAAGTCGCGGTAGCGGTGCGGCGTGGCCAGTTGCACGGCGCTACCGGCGACCAGGGCGTGGTAGATCTCGAAGAAGTCCGCCATCAGCAGCGACCGGCACCAGGCATCGAGCAGGATGTGGTGGTTGCTCATGATGAAGCGGTGCGAGCCGTCGGCCAGCAGGATCAGCTTGAAGCGGATCGGCGGGCGCTTGGCCAGGTCGAAACCGGCTTCGCGCTCTTCCTTGAGCAACTGCAGGATGCGCGCTTCGACCTCGGCCATCGGCACCTGGCTCAGGTCGAGGTGCTCGACCTGCGTGCCGCTGTGCCGGTGGATCACCTGCAACAGGCGCCCGCCGGTGTTCCACAGGAATGACGCACGAATCGCCTCGTAGCGTTGCACCACCTGCTGCCAGGCCGCCTCGAACAGGGCGTAGTCCAGCGGCTCGCGGATGGTGTAGCACTCCTGCATGAAGTAGATGCCGGAGTGCTGCTCCAGCAGGGTGTGCACCAGCAGGCCTTCCTGCATGGGCGACAGCGGGTAGATGTCCTCGATCTGCGGGACCGCGATGTCCAGCGCATCGAGCTGCTGCTGGTCGAGATCGGCCAGGGGGAAGTCGGACGGCGTCACGCCGTGGTGCAGGCCGCTGCAGCAGTGGTCGATCACGGCGATCAGCTCACGCTGGCAGCTGTCGGCCAGGGCCTGGATGTCGGCGGGATCGAACAGCTCGCGGCTGAAGGTCCAGCCCATGCTCAGGCGGTTGTCGTAGACTTGGCTGTTCACCGTCAGCCAGTTGCCCAGCGGGGTTTCGCCGTCCTTGTCCTCGCCGCTGCCTTCGCCGGCAGGGGCGAACAGGCCTGCGGCGGCGTCATCGAAACTGCCGTCGAACTGGCCCAGGTAGTTGAAGGTGATGCGCGGCATGGCCTGTTCGGCCAGCAGCGGCGCGCTGTCGCTGAGGTAGCGCAGGACGCCGAAGCCCAGGCCCTTTTCCGGGATCTGCCGCAGTTGCTCCTTGACCCGCTTGATGCCAGCGCCCAGGTCCGGCTCGATGTCTAGCCGCAGCGGGAACAGGCTGGTGAACCAACCCACGGTGCGGGTGAGGTCGACATCGTCGAACAGCGCTTCACGGCCATGGCCTTCGAGCTGAAGGGCCACGTGCTGACGTGCGGTCCACTGGCCCACGGCGCGCGTCAGTGCGGTCAGCAGCAGGTCGTTGATCTGGGTGCGATAGGCGCCAGGCGCGACTTGCAGCAGTCGCTGGGTCTGGCTGCGGTCCAGTTGCACCGCCAGCGTGACCGCGTGGCGATGCTGCTGGCCACCCTGCAGGTTGGCGTAGGGCAGCAGGCCGTCGTCCTGCTGCAACTGCGCCTGCCAGTACGGCAGTTGCGCCTTCAGCGCCGGGCTGCTGGCGTATGCCCCCAGGCGCTGGCCCCAGGCCTGGTAGGCGCTGGTCTTCTCCGGCAATGCCGCTGGCTGCTGTTGTTGCAGCTGGCGGTAGACAGTCTGCAGGTCGTCGAACAGGATGCGCCACGACACGCCGTCGACCACCAGGTGGTGGATCACCAACAGCAGGCGCTGGCTGCCATCGCCCAGCTCGGCGAGCAGCGCGCGCAGCAGCGGGCCGTGCGCCAGGTCGAGGCTGCGCTGGGCCTGGTCGACCAGCGCGGGCAGTTGCGCGGTGTCTGCCAGGTGGCGGTGCCAGAGCACCGGCTGAGGCGCTTCACGGTGCTGGGCGAGCCAGCCATCGGCCTGTTCGCTGAAACCCAGGCGCAGGGCATCGTGGTGGCTGATCAGCACTGCGAGGGCCTGCTCCAGCAGCGCCGGCTGCAGGGGGCTGGACGGCTTGAGCAGCACCGACTGGTTCCAGTGCTGGCGCTGGGGGATGGCCGATTCAAAGAAGGCATGCTGGATCGGCAGCAACGGCGCCGGGCCGCTGACCGGGCCCTGGTCGATGCGCAGGCCTTCGCCATCGGTGCGGGCAACGCTGGCCAGGCCTTGGATGGTCTGGTGCTGGAACAGGTCCTTGGGGGTGAAGCGGATGCCCTGTTGGCGGGCGCGGCTGACCACCTGGATGGAAATGATCGAGTCGCCGCCCAGCTCGAAGAAGTTGTCGTGCAGGCCGATGCGTTCCAGCTTGAGCACGTCTTGCCAGATCTCGGCGATGCGCTGCTGCAGTGGGTTCTGCGGCGCGCTGTAGGCTTGCAGGGCCTGGCCGGCGTCGACGGCGGGCAGGGCCTTGCGGTCGAGCTTGCCATTGCTGGTCAGCGGCAGGCGCTCGAGCAGCACCAGCTGGGCGGGCACCATGTGCTGTGGCAGGTGCTGGGCCAGGTCGGCCTTGATCGCTTCGCGCAGTGTGCGGGCGGCGTCGTCTGTGGCCGGTGCCTGTTGCGCGACCAGATAGGCGACCAATTGCCCAGCCTGGGCAACGACCACGGCGTCGTGCACCGTTGGCAGTTGCTGCAGTTGGGCTTCGATTTCACCGAGCTCGATACGCAGGCCACGGATTTTCACTTGATGATCGATGCGGCCGCTGTAGTCGATCACGCCGTCGGCGCGGTAGCGCACCAGGTCGCCGCTGCGGTACAGGCGCTCGCCGTTGGCCGCAAACGGATCGGGCACGAAGCGCTCGGCGGTCAGGCCCGGGCGCTGGTGATAACCGCGGGCCAGCGAAGCGCCGCCGATCAGCAGTTCGCCGGGGGTGCCGACGGGGCACGGCTGCAGGTCGTGGTCGAGCACGTGGGTGCGCACGTTGGCGATCGGGCGACCAATCGCGGCGACCGCGCTGTCGCAGGTTTGGCCGACCTCGAACAGGGTGGTGTCGATGGTGGCTTCGGTGGGGCCGTACAGGTTGCACAGGCGTCCTTGCCAGCGCGCGCGCAGCTGTTGCACCAACCCGCTGCCCAGCGCTTCGCCGCCCAGCAGCAGGCTGCGCAGCGAGGCCAGTTGCGCCGGTTCGGCCTGGGGCAGCAGCGCTTGCAGCAGCGACGGCGCCATCTGCAGGACACTGATGCGCTCGGCTTCGACCAGGCTCCACAGCTGCGACAGATCGTCGGACAGCGACGCCGGGGCAAGCACCAGTTGTGCGCCACTGAGCAGCGGCAGCCAGAACTCCCAGACCGAGGCGTCGAAGCTGAAGGCAGTGCGTTGCAGCACGCGGTCTTCGCTGCCCAGGGCCAGCGCTTCGCGCATCCACAGCATGTGGTTGCTCAGCCCGCCGTGGCGCACCGCCACGCCCTTGGGCTGGCCGGTGGAGCCGGAGGTATAGATCAGGTAGGCCAGGTGCTCGGCGTCGACTGTGCCGGTGGGGGCGCTGTCGGGCTGGGCGTGCAGCGCCGCGCTGGCCTGGTCGAGCACCAGCACTGGCAAGCCTTCGGGCACCGGCAAGGCCAGGTGCTGCTGGGTCAGCAGCAGGGCCATGGCGCTGTCGCGCATCATGTAGGCCAGGCGTTCGGCCGGGTAGTCGGGGTCGAGCGGCACATAGGCACCGCCGGCCTTGAGCACCGCCAGCAGGGCCACCAGCAGGTCCAGGCTGCGGGTCAGGCCTAGGCCGACGCGCACGTCCGGGCCGACGCCCAGTTCGATCAGCCGGTGGGCCAGCTGGTTGGCGCGGCGGTCGAGCTGGCCGAGGGTCAGCGAATGGCCTTCGCAGGTAGCGGCGAGGGCATCGGGGGTGCGCCGGGCACGTTCGCCGATCAGCACATGCACCGGGGCGGCGTCGGGGTAATCGCGGCTCGTCCCATTCCACGCGTGCAGTTGCTTGCGCTGTTGCTCGACGGCCAGCAGGGGCAGTTCGCCCAGGCGTGCGGTGGGCTGATTGACCAGCGCCTGGAGCAGGTTCTGCCAGTGCGTGGCCAGGGTCGCGACGGTTTCCGGCAGCAGGCGCGCGGTGTCGTATTCGAAGTGCGCGGTGATGTGCGACGGGGCGTACTCGACGTCCAGCGACAGGTCGAACTTGGCCTGCAGCGGCTGGCCGGCCAGGTAGGAAAGGCGCAGCGCCCCGTGCGGCTGGGTGGGCGTTTCGCTGCTCTCGACGCGCCAGTTGAACAGGGTCTGGAACAGCGGGTTGGCTTCGGCGCTGCGTTGCAGGTGCAGGTCTTCGAGGACCAGCTCGATCGGGTAGTCGGCGTGCTCCAGGGCGGCCACCGACTGCTGGCGCAGGTCTTTGAGGAAGGTCAGGCCGTCGAGGCTCGGGTCTAGCCGCACTCGGTAGACCTGACTGCTGACGAAGCATCCCACCAGGTCCTGGATCTGCGGCTGGTTGCGGGTGGCGTTGGGCACGCCGACGGTGAATTCGCGCTGGCCGCTGTGGCGTGCCAGCAGCAGTTGCCAGGCGCCGAGCAACAGCACGAACGGGGTCATGCCCAGCTGCTGGCAGAGGCTCTGCACCTGAGCGACCAGCGCGGCGGGCAGAGTGTGCGGATGTCTGCCGGCTGCGCCTGGCTGGCCCGGTTGGACGATACGGTCGTGGGGCAGCGCCAACGGGGTGATCTCGTCGCCCAGGTAGGCCTTCCAGTACTGCATGGCCTCGGCGTGGCGCGCGGTCTGCGGGTAATCCTCGCGCTGCCAGCGGGCATAGTCGGCGTATTGGATGGCCGGGCGCGGCAGGGATTGTTGCGGCTGCTGCTGGGCCAGCGCATAGGCCTGCACCAGGTCATGGCTGAGGATCGGGTTGGACCAGGCATCGGAGATGATGTGGTGCATGTTCAGCAGCAGCACATGGCGCTGGTCGGCCAGCTTGAGCAGGCTGGCACGCATCAGCGGTGCCTGGGCCAGGTCGAACGGCTGTGCTGCGTCGTTGGCCAGGCGCTCGCCGACTTCGCGTTGTTGCTGTTCGGCCGGCAGGGCGCTGAGGTCGGTGATGGTCAGCGCCAGGCTGGCGGCTGGCTCGACCACTTGCGCCGGCACGCCGTCGATTTCACAGAAACGGGTGCGCAGGATGTCGTGACGGTCGATCACCTTGGCCAGGGCGTTTTCCAGGACCGGCGCTTGCAGGGGACCGTCCAGGGTGATGGCGCGTGGCAGGTTGTAGGCGTGGCTGCGCGGATCGAACTGTTGCAGGAACCACAGGCGTTGCTGGGCGAAGGAAAGCGGGGCCGGGGCCTGTCCGACGTGGGCGCGGATGGTCTGCTGCGGGCGCGTTTCATCGGCCAGCAGGAGTGCCATCAGGTCATCGTCGGAAAATGGGCTCAAATGATTCATGTTCGATCTCGTCGCCGTCGGCAGAGGGAAAATAGCTGTGTCAGAAAGACGAAGGCAGACCAACGAGATTTAGGCGCGATGCGAGTGCGGGCGCGGGTCGAAGCGTGGTGCTGGGGCGGGTGTCGGGGGCCAGCTCGGCCCCCGTGGCAGGGTTCAGGCGAAGGCGTCTTCCTCGACCACGCGCCCGGCCTGCAGCCGCACCAGGTGGTCGGCGATGTCGAAGTAGCGATCATCGTGGGAGATGACGATGATGGTCTTGCCCAGGCGCTTGAGGTCGGGCAGCAGCTCGGTGTAGAACACCCGGCGGAAGGCCGGGTCCTGGTCGGCAGCCCACTCGTCGAACACCAGCACCGGGCGCTCGTCGAGCCAGGCATTGACCAGCGCCAGGCGCTTGCGCTGGCCGGTCGAGAGGTCGGTGGTGGTGAAGGCACCGTCGCGGATGCTGACCTTGTGCGAGATCTCCAGGCGCTCCAGATAGCGGCTGGCATCCTGGGGCAGCGCCTGGTCGTTCTGCACCAGGTCGTCGAACAGGAAGTAGTCGGCGAAAATGGTGGTGAACATCTGCCGGTAGTCGTCCAGCCCTTGGGCATCGATGGCCTCGCCGTTGACCACGACTTCGCCCTTGCTGGGCGTATACAGGCCCAGCAGCAGCTTGATCAGCGAGGTCTTGCCGCAGCCGTTCTCGCCAACGATGAAGAGGATCTCGCCCGGCTCGATGCGCAGGTTCACCGGCCCCAGGGTGAACGGCTGGCTGCCTTCCACGGTGGGGTAGGCGTACTCGACATTGCGCAGTTCCAGCTGCTGCAGCGCCACCGCCGGTTTGCCGGCATCTTCCAGCAACAGGTGCGGCTCGGGCGACGAGAAGCGTTCGGAGAGGTCGGCGATGCGCCGGAAGGCGATCTGCGCGCGGCTGATGATCGGCAGGTTGGCGATCAGGCTTTCCAGCGGCCCTTTCATGTACAGCAGCACCAGCACGAAGCCGCTGATCACCGCAGGATCCGGGCTTGGCCACAACGACTGCATGCCCAGTGCCAGGCCGATCACCACGAAGAACAGCATCGAACCCAGGCTCTTGGCGATCACGAAGATGTTGATCGAGCGGATGTGCGTGTCGCAGATATGGTCAGCGGTACCCTGGATATTGCGGCTGAACATGGCCTGCCGGCGCGGGCGATGGATGCGCAGTTCCTTGGCCCCTTCGGCGATCGCCGAATAGTGCTTCTGCAGGTTGTCCTCGGCGTCGCGGGCTTCGTTGAAGCCCTTGATGCCCTTGCTGCGCGCCACGTACTGGATGGCCGAACCGATGCCGATGGCCAGCACGGTCATGATGAAGATCGGCAGCGACAGGGTCGCCAGGTAGCCCAGGCAGCCGAGGATCACCGTGCAGGAAATGGCCAGCGGGGCGAAGGCGAAGGCGAAGTCGCTGATGGTGTCGACGTCGTGGGTCAGCACCGGGATCAGGCGATGGGTGCGGTAGCGTTCGATCTGCTCGATCGGCGCCGCCAGCACCTTGGCGCCGAGGTCCTTGCGCAGGCGGGCGATCACCTTCTGGCCCACCAGGTTGCTGCCGATGTCGGCGCCGATGCCGCAGAGCAAGGCCACCAGGCACAGGCCGGCGAACGCCATGATCACGCCGGTGCCGAGGCCGTCGGCGTTGTGCAGGCCTCGGTTGACCGTGGCCAGCAGCGCGGTGATGCTCAGCCCGCCGACGATGCCGAGGAGGATGGAAGTGGCGACGATCCAGCGATACGGCTTGAGCAGGCTCAAGAGTTCGCGAACGGCGCTGCGCGGTGGTGCGGTCATGAAGCTACCTCGATCGCAGGCTGGCGGCGAGCCAGGGGCGGGTGGGAGGCCGTGCGCCGAAGCGCACGGCAGGTAGTAGAGGGACGAGTTGTCGCTGGCGCGATTTAGCGCCGCGCCACGACGGTCTGGCCGCGGTCAGAGGTCGCGGACCACGCGAAAACCGATCCAGTCACCGCGCACGTTGGCGTAGAGCTGGTTGCGGTTGCCTGAGCGCGAGAAGATCGGCGCCTCGCCGTAGTCGTTGCCGCGGATCTGCTGGATTTCGCAGTGTGCTTCCAGCCATGGGCTGCCGTCGGTGGGCGCGCCGACGTAGTTGTCGTGGGCACAGTCGGCGACCCATTCGTAGACGTTGCCATGCATGTCGTAGAGGCCGAACGCATTGGCCGGGAACGTGCCGGCCGGGGCGGTGTAGTTGTAGCCGTCCGAGGCACCGTAGGTGTTGGCGTGCTTGGCGATGCTGTATTCCTTGCCTTCGTCCAGGGGGAAGGGGAAGGGCCCGCTGCTGCCGGCACGGGCGGCGTACTCGCGGATCGATTCGCTGGTCAGGCGGTACTGTTTGCCGGTCTTTTTCGACAGCCAGGCGATGTAGGCGTTGACCTCGGCCAGGTCCATGCACACCGCCGGATGCCGGGCCGTGATCGGGTAGCTGGGCTTGCCGGCCTTGCACAGGCGGCCGGGGCGTTTGTCACCGTCGGGCATGTTGTAGCCGGTGTCCTTGATGAAGCTGTCCCACTCGCCGGCGAGGACCTGGAAGCGGCTGATGGCAAACGCACGGGTGAAGGTCACTTGGTGCAGCGGGCCTTCGTCGTCCTGGCGGCCGAGTTCGTCATCCGGGGTGCCCATGGTGAAACTGCCGGTCGGCAGCACGACCATCTCGGGGCAGTCCTTGCAGTCTTTGAATACCGTGCCGGGCGCTGCGGGCGCCGCGGGCGCGGCCTGGGCGCTGGAGTGCCAGAGCGCGGCCAGCAGCGACAGGCTGGCGAGGGCCTTGAGGCGGGTCAGGGCGGAGCGGGGGCGTTTCGAGGTCATGGGGCTTCTCGTTCAATGGCAAGGCAGTGGCGGGCGGCGGTCACAGGCGCGCAGCCAGCAGGGTCATGAACCGATCGATCTGGGCTTCGTCGTTGAGCAGGCAGGGCGCGGTGCGGATCACCGGGCCGACATCGCGGTGCACCGCATCGATGATCACCCGGTTGCGCATCAGGTCGGCGGCGAGCGTGTCGCAGTCGCGGTCCTTGACCCGGAAGAAGGTGAAACCGGACGACAGCGCCGGATCGCGGGGGGTGACCAGCTCGATCGAGCGGTGAGCGCTCAGGCGTTGCTTGAGGTAGCTGTTGAGCTGGTGGATGCGCGCCTGGACCTCGGCCTTGCCCAGTTGCAGGTGCAGCTTGAAGGCTTCGTCCAGCGCCCAGCGATGCTCGAAGGCGTGATAGCCACCCGGTGACATGCTGGTGGCGAAGTCGCTGTCCTCGGAGAAGGTCGGCACGCTCGGGGTGACGTCCTTCACCTGGGTGCTGCGCGCGCAGACGATGCCGGTGCCGCGCGGGCCGAACAGCCACTTGTGGGTGCCGGCGATGAAGAAGTCGCAGTTCATCTGCGCGAAGCTCAGGTCTTCGACGCCAAAACCGTGAACGCCATCGACCACATAGAGAATGCGCTGGTCGTCACTGCGCTGGCGGTTGTGCCGATCGACCAGCGCGCCGATCTCGCCCAGCGGCAGCTTGACGCCGCTGCCCGAGTGCACCCAGGTCATGCCCAGCACACGGGTTTCGGGGCGAATCGCACGGTCGATGGCGGTGAGGATCTGCTCGTTGCTGACCGTGGCGGGCGCGTCGAACAGGCGGATCTTGCGCACCTGGGTGCCTTCCTTGCGGGTGCGCAAGGCGAGAATGTTGTTGGTCGAGTAATGCTCGTGTTCGGTGGTGAGGATTTCCTGCCCGGGGCGCACGTGAATGCCGCCGTAGATCATCGCCAGGCCCTCGGTGGTGCTGCCGGTGAGGGCGATCTGCGCAGGTTGCGCCTGCAGGTACTTGCCCGCCCATTCGCGCACCCGCGCTTCGTGTTGCCAGGTTTCCTGGCGGTCCCAGTCCATGGCCAGGCCGGGGTTGCGGTCCAGCGAGGCGCGGTGGCGCGCGATGGCTTCGCGCACCGGACGCGGGTGCGAGGTGACCAGGAAGTTGGAAAAATGCAGGTAGTCGGGGTCGAGCTCGAACAGCTGCTGCAGCCCGGTCCATTTGTTCGCTGGCGTGCTGGCGGGGGTAACCGCCTGGGCGCGAGCGGCCAGGCCGGCGCCCAGCGGCAGGGCCGCGGCCAGCAGGCCTGCGTGTTTGAGAAAGGTGCGGCGGTCGGTCATCGTCGGGTTCACCGGGCAGAAGAAAGGGTGGGTTTGCCGGCCTGCTGCACTTGTGCCCAGACGCGCAGGAAGTTGCCGCCCCAGAGCTTGGCGATATCGGCTGGCGCGTAGCCGCGCTGGATCAGCTCGGCGGTGACGAAGCGCGACTGGCTGACATCCTCCCAGCCCTTGACGCCGCCCCCTTCGTTGAAGTCCGAGGCGATCCCCACATGGTCGATGCCGACCTTGCGCACGGCGTAGTCGATGGCGTCGGCGAAGTCCTTGAGGCTGGCCTTGGGTTCTTCTTCGAGGATGGCGTAGAGCTGGCTGGCGTAGCTGCCGAACTTCTGCTCCGGCCAGGCGGCGATGATCGGGTCGCCGGGCATCAGCGCCATCGCCAGGTTGGGCAGTGGCGGCAGGTCGAATTCAGCGCGCAGGGTGTTCAGTTTGTCCTGGGTCTTCTGCGTCAGCGGGCGCAGGTAGCCGGGGAAGGCGACGATCTGCACCACGCCACCGCCTTTGGCGATCAGCTGCATCTCGCGGTCGCTGAGGTTGCGCGGGATGTCGACCAGTGCGCGGGGCACCGAGTGCGAGGCCACCAGCGGTGCGCGGCTGAGCTGGCTGACCTGTTCCAGGGCCAGGCTGGACATCTGCGACACGTCGATGATCACGCCCAGGTCATTGAGCCGGTGCACGGCCTGCTGGCCGATCTCGGACAGGCCACCGAGGGCGTCGGGCGAGTCGTTGAGAAACGGCAGAGGGCGGGAGGAATCGGCCCAGGCGTTGTTGCCGATGTAGCTGAAGCCGAACATGCGCATGCCGCGTGCGGCCCAGCTGTCGAGCAGGTTCAGGTCGTGGCCCAGCGGGTAGGCGTTGAGCATGCTGATGAAGATGGCGAACTTGCCCTCGCCATGCAGGCGTCGCAGGTCGTCGGGGGTGTAGGCGATGCCCACCTGGTTGGGAAAGTCGCGGACCATGCCGGTGATGGCCTTGAAGCGCACTTCCTGCTGGTTGCGGGCCTCATCGACGAAGCCGTCGGTGGGGCGGTGCGGGGCATTCGGGCCGTTCCAGATTTCCGGCCAGCCGAACACGGTCAGGGCCGCGCCCGACAGCCGGCCCCGGGCGGCCTTGACCAGGTCGAACTGGCCGTTGCCTTCCTTGTCGGCTTCGCTGCCGGCGGTGCCGAAGTCCAGCGGCAGGGTGATGTGGCTGTCGAAGGTGATCAGCCGCTCCTGGAGCTCGTCGGCTTGCTGCATGACCTTGGACGGGTAGTACGGCGCGGGCGACAGCCAGCGCTCCCAGGCCAGCAACCCACCGGCGCCGATGATCAGCGCCAGGGGCAATCCGATGTACAGGGTCTTCTTCCAGCGGGGTCTTGTCATTGCCGTCTCGATACCGGGTCGCGAATGCAGGGTGGGCGTTGGCTATCTGGGAGGGACGAGCTATGGCCGAGGAAATTTAACGGGGCGGGGCGGACGGTAAATTTCGGCGCGGGTGCTTCGTCCTTGCTGGGATAGAGCTGCTTCATGGTCGACACAGGTGGGTTAATGACGATTTCTCGACGAGGGTTCATGGCCGGTGTGGCCTTGGCCGGCGCGATAGTGCCTGCGGCCTACTACGGGCATCGCGAGTTGACCCGCAAGGACGAAGATCCGCAAACGCCAGGCGAGGCCAGTGTCGAGCTGGCGGACACCGCTACGCAGCACCTGGCCAACCGCCTGCGGGGGATCTGGAGCCTGCGCCTGCAAGGCGCCGATGCCGACCTGCTGGGCTTGCCTGTCGAAGGCCTGGAGCTGTTCATCGACATCGCCGCTCGCGGCCGCGGCGTGCGCGGTTGCCTGGACAGCGCCGAGCGCCTGCGCAGCGACGATGCGCCGCGCTATCGGCTGATCGGTGATCTGCTGCAGGTCGAGCCGAACCGCCTCTATTGGCGGTTGGTAGCGGAAGGGGCCAGCACCGGGCAGGCGCGTTATGAACTGGCGATCACCGTTGACGAGGTGTGGGCTGCCTACGGCAACGCCGGCAGCGATACTCTGAGTGGCAAGGTGGTCGACCTGGATCGACCGTTGGCACTGGCGGAGCAGGACAGCCGCTTCGTCGCCGTCAAGCAGCGTTTCCCGGAGGCGCGCGAACGCACCGGCTTGAACGCACCGTTGCTGGCCTGGCTGGTCTCTGCCGAGCACCGCCTGTTCCATCAGCTGTGGCACGCCACCCGCGACAAGTGGCACAGCTTGACCGATGAGCGGCGCAATGCCCTGCGCGGTTTGGGCTGGCAGCCGGGGCCGCGGGACCGCGAGCGCGATGCCCGGGGCCGGCACAAGGACCGCAACGGCTCGGGGGTGGACTTCTTTTTCATGCACCGGCACATGCTGGCGACTGCCCGGTCGCTGCAGCCGTTGCCGTCGTGGCCATCGTTTCCGCTGCCGCAGCCGGAGCTTGAACGTGACCGCCGTGGCTTTGCCCGCTATCACGACAACCTCGATGGCTGCTCGGTGCCGCCCACTTGGCTGGCCGAAGGGGACGACACCTACACCGAGTGGGTCAGCGGCATCAAGCGCGGGGAGACCTACCAGAGCAATTTTGCCGTGTGGGAGTCGCAGTACCGTGATCCGCGCTATCTGTCCCGGCTGACGCTGGGGCAATTGGGTTCGGAGATGGAGCTGGGCCTGCATGACTGGCTGCACATGCGCTGGGCTTCGGTACCGCGCGACCCGTCCAACGATGCGCCGGTGCCTTATGCGCGGGCCATGGATGACTTCGCGCCGCGCTGGTACGACGCGCAGAACGATTTTCTCGGTGACCCGTTTTCATCGCATGTGCACCCGTTGTTCTGGGGCTTTCATGGCTGGATCGACGACCGCATCGAGGACTGGTTTGCGGCCCATCAGCGGTTCAACCCGGGGCAGGTGAGTCGCCTGCCGGTCAATGGCGTGCCGTGGTTTGCCCCGGGACGCTGGGTGGAGGTCGATGACCCGTGGCTGGGGCCGGATACCCATGGTTGCAGTACGGTACCGGGGGTGCGTCCGGGCAAGTCGGTGGAAATGGACGTGGAGACCATGAAGCTGGCGCTGCGGATCATCTTTGCTGAGGACGAGGATCGGTTGCCGGGGTTTATCCGCCAGGTGCCGAGCCGGCCCTGGTATGCGCGGCACCTGACGGTCAAGGGGATGGATTTTTGAGTATTGGGGCGCCGCTCAGAATGTTGTGGGAGTGGGCTTGCCCGCGAACACCGGCGTAGCCGGTGCCAGACACCGCGTTGGATGCTTCGCGGGCAAGCCCGCTTGTATGGTTAGACTTGAAGGGGTGGTGGGACTAAAT
>RCUM01000176.1_pt1 | contig 49886 bp, 46 predicted proteins | sample 2166141 | NCBI WGS metagenome assembly RCUM01 (sample SAMN09932756, study PRJNA488358) | compost metagenome | isolation source: compost soil in crotonic acid-enriched | place: Germany: Experimental Botanical Garden
AAATCGGTAACGGCTTCTCCGAGCTGAATGACGCAGAAGACCAGGCGCAGCGTTTTGCTGACCAGGCTAATGCGAAAGACGCAGGTGATGACGAAGCCATGTTCTACGACGAAGACTACGTCACCGCGCTGGAGCACGGCCTGCCACCAACCGCAGGTCTGGGCATCGGTATCGACCGTATGGTGATGCTGTTCACTAACAGCCACACCATTCGCGACGTGATTCTGTTCCCGGCAATGCGCCCGCAGAAATAACTTCGCAGTAATGAATATCAACCGGCGCAGGTCTCTGTGCCGGTTTTTTTTCGTCTGAGGGGGAAGGCGAGGGGATGTTGCGGCTAACTGCTTAAAACATCAGCAGTTACGCGTTATCTCCGCTTGCCCGGCAGGGATAACCGGTTATAATGGCAGCCGCACACCGATGCGGGTGTAGTTCAATGGTAGAACGGCAGCTTCCCAAGCTGCATACGAGGGTTCGATTCCCTTCACCCGCTCCAAAACTTCCTGTCACTACCTTCCGCTGGCAAGTATCTCAAACAAAGTATCGATTTCTTGCAGAGTATTGTAATGCATCATCCCAATGCGCAGCACGCCGCCGCTGTCCTGCAGGTTCAACCGTCGAATTAACCCCAGTGCATAGAAGTGTCCGCTGCCGACGCAGATATTGTGTTGGCCTAACCTGCGGGCAACCTGTTCAGGCGAATGCCGCTTAAAGGTCAATGCAAACGTGGGCGTCCGGCGTTGGGGATCCGCCAGGGGTGAACCGTAGAGTTGTACATCATCGATTTGCGATAAGCGTTGCAAAAAGTACCTGCACAGATTCTCTTCATGACGGTGATAGTCGGCAAAACTTTCCTGTAAACGCTGCCTTAAAGGAGCGCCTGCTGTACCCCATTGCGCCAGGTAGTCAATCGCCGCCGTTACACCGGCCAGCCCTTCGAAACTTTGGGTGCCGGTCTCAAAACGGCCTGGGCCGATGTCGGTGGCCGGCTCGACTTTATAGGGCTGCAGCCGTTGCAGCCATTGCGGCGCGATATAGGCCATGCCGATATGCGGGCCAAAGAATTTATAGGCGGAACACACCAGAAAGTCGCAACCCAGCGCCTGCACATCGATCAGGTTATGCGGAGCATAATGCACCGCGTCGACATAAACCTGCGCGCCGACCCGGTGGGCGGCTTCGGTGATGGCTTTAATATCGACGATGCTGCCCGTAACATTAGACGCATAGCTGACTGCGACCAGGCGAGTTTTGGCGGTAATCTTTTCGCACAGCCGGGCGGTATCCAAAGAACAATCCGCTTGTTGCAGGGGGATTTGATGCACGGTGACTTGCTTGTCATTTGCCGCCTGCTGCCAGCTGGAGACATTGGCGTAGTGATCCAGCTCGGTAACGATGATTTCGTCCCCGGCTTGCCAACTACGGCTAATGATGCGGCTGAGGTGGAACGTCAGCGAGGTCATGTTCATGCCAAAAACGATATTATCGGGCGAGGGTGCATTCAAGAAGGCGCGCACCGATTCCCTTGCATGATCCATCACCTCGGTTGTTTTATGGCTGGAAAAATAATGTCCGCCCAGATTGGCGTTATATTTCCCCAGGTAGTGGGTCATTTTCTCCAGCACCCCTTGCGAAACCTGAGAACCGCCAGGCCCATCGAAAAAGATAACGGGTTTGTCATCATGGCGTTGGGTCAGCGCACTAAACTGAGCCCGGGCGAGTTCGGGAGTAAATGTCATGCTTTTTCCCCTCGTGCGGTCAGAACAAACAGGTCAAGATGTCCTTCTTGTTCCGGGACAATGGCGCTGATCGGCGTGGCGTTATGCCATAGCTTACTGTCCGCCAACAAAACGGCTTCGCCGTCCGCCAACACTTTTTTAAAGAACGGGGGCTGGTGATTATCGGCGTATAGCATGATCTCGCCGCCGACAATATTTTGCCGATGAATACCAATCATCGCTATATGGTCAAAACCATCCTGATGGATCCCTTCCGGCGCCACCTGCGTTTCATTATCAATAGCGACCACGCGCATCTGATGAATTTCTATTTCCGTTCCTTCAGGTAAATCATTGCTTTCAGCAAACAGATTGCACATTTCTTCCATAGCGGCGCTTTGCAGTACGGCATCGTCAATCGGTTCGAAACGGCGCACTACGTTGCCCTGAAAGTGGTTGATTTCATCAGACTGAACGAAATTGCGCGGACCAATTTCTACCACATGACCATTGAGATGTTTGACGACCGAATAGCGGCGCAAACGGTACTTGCCGTCGGCGTGTTGTGTATGGGGCAAGCCAGAAAATGACGGCATTAATTGTTGGGTGGCCTGGTGGCTAAGTGCAGTCATACTTATTACGTTTTCGTGTTTATGTAACATAATCACCTCAAATATGAATCAAGACTGACTTTGTAGGGAGGTATTTCGATTGAATTGTAGTCGACACTATTGCCAACGCAATTTTTAGCCAGCACCGACTACCTTCAAGCGATATGTTGCTGTAAACAAGAATGAACGCAGACAGTATTAGCTGTCGGTTGAGCGGCTAAGGGTTTCCCAGGCATCGATATCGGTATTCATTTGGTGCAGTTTTTCTCTGACATACATGACGGCGTCGCTGCCCAGTAGCAGTGATGCAGGGGGGGCTGGGCTGTTGATGAGTTGCAGGATGGCTTTGGCGGCCTTAACCGGATCGCCGGGTTGATGGCCGCTGCGTTTTTCGCGTGTTTCACGGATCGGTCCAAAACTCTGATCGTAATCACTGATGCTGCGTGGTGAACGCACCATCGAGCGCCCGGCCCAGTCGGTTCGAAAAGAGCCGGGCTGAATGGCGGTGACCGCAATATTAAAGGGCTTTAGTTCTTTGGTCAGCGTTTCTGAAATTCCCTGCAAGGCAAATTTGCTGCCGCAGTAATAGCTGATCCCCGGCAGGGTAATGAAGCCGCCCATGGAGGTTACATTGAGAATATGGCCGGCCCGGCGCGCCCGAAAATAAGGCAGGAAGGCTTTAATTACGGCCACTGCACCAAACACGTTGACCTCAAATTGGTGGAGAGCTTCACTCAGCGGCGATTCTTCCATAATCCCTTCGTGGCCATAACCGGCATTATTGACCAGAACGTCGACAGCCCCCAGTTCCTGCTCTACGGCATCGACCAGTGGGGCAACCGCAGCAAAGTGAGTGACATCGAGAATGCGGCCAAAGCAGCGGCTCGGCGCCAGGGTTTCGAATTCATCTTTGGCCTGCTGGTTGCGTAGTGTTCCGACCACGCGGTGCCCCGCTTTAAGCGCTTCTTCTGCCAGTGCGCGACCAAAACCGCTGCTGACTCCGGTGATGAAAAATAATTTTGAATGGGTCATGGCACTCTCCTCAGTAATGTGGAGAAGCAGAATAGGGGAGGCAGGATAAAATCCGTAGCCCAGATCCTCTCTGATGTTTGCCTATTCCTCTGAGCTGTCTGGACGAGGATGACGCTGAGTGTCACACTTCAATGACTTCCCACTTATCTTTTCAGATGCCTATGACCTTCTTCATGCCAACGGTTACGGACCAGATGATTGAGCTTTTGGATCGGTTGACACCGCGTGAAGGCTACAACCTAACCGCCCTGGCGGACGTGCGTTTTTTACGTTCCAACCGTCCGCTGATGCGCACGCCGGTTTTATATGAACCGGGGATCGTCATTGTGGTGCAGGGGCGAAAACGCGGATTTTTGGGGAACGATGTCTATTTGTATGATGCGCAGCATTATCTGATGGTCTCGGTTCCGGTGCCCTTTACCATGGAAACGGATGCCAGTGCTTCCGAGCCGATGCTGGCGATTTACATGCGGTTGGATTTTAGTTTGGCCGCTCAGTTGATGTTGCAACTCGGCGATCGCGCTCCGGCGCTCAGCGAGCCGCCACGAAGTATGGTCTCGAGTCCGATGGATGACGCAATAAGCCGTTCGGTTTTACGTTTTTTACAGGTCATGGCTTCACCGCTGGATGCCGAGATATTGGGGCCGGCGATGATGCGGGAAATTTATTACCGCGTAATGACCGGGGCGCAGGGGCAGATGTTGCGAAATGCGCTGACCACCCAAGGGCAGTTTGGCAAAGTGGCGAAAGCGCTGCGAAAATTGCACGCTGAATATGACTCGCATCTGGATGTGAATGCGCTGGCGAAAGAGGCGGGTATGAGTCTGCCAACATTCCATAGCCATTTCAAAACCGTGACCAATACCACGCCGATACAATATCTTAAGTCTACGCGACTGCATCAGGCCAGATTGCTGATGCTGCGAAATAATCTCTCCGCTTCAGCCGCCTGCGTGCGGGTGGGGTATGAAAGCGTTTCTCAGTTTAGTCGTGAATTTAAACGTCTGTTCGGACTAACGCCGCTTAATGAAGTTGAGCGTATGAGGCACAACTTTTCGTTGCCTGCGCCAGTGACCCCTTCAGATTTTATTTCTTCTCATTGACCGGGAGGCCGCGCTTCACGAAATGGCGACCAGAGCACCGATGATGGCGATCAGCAGGATCCAAAACCATTTGGAGGTTTTTTCCGGTTTCCATTCTTCGCCATATTCAACCTGATAATCGGGTTTAGGCTCCTTTTTGTTCATCCTGTTCCCTGGCATTTAATATCCATAAATATGCCAGGTGTATTTTAAGATGAATCCTAATCACATTGAATCTAAAACTGTTTTTTGGGTAAAAATCCTAATTGTGTCGCTGTGTTTTCACCTTGAACATCCATAGCTCCCGCCATAAATTTGCTACGGGAATCCCGGATCTCAGCCATGTTTGACAGGATCCATTCCCACATTGGCAGCATATTAATCAGCACGCCTTCGCCAATTGGGGTTAATTGATATTCAACGTGAGGATGCGGGTATTTTTGTTGGTAGTCGTGACGAGTAATCAATCCGTCACGCTCCAAATGGCGCAGTGTTCTTGTCAGCATGCGTTGTGTTACACCGGATAGCGCCCGGCCCAGTTCCGCATGACGTAAAGGCCCATGGGTGCCCAGCGTATAGATGATACTCAGAGACCAACGGTTGCCGGTATGCGCCAATACTTCTCGTTTTAAGCCATCATCTTCATCGCTGAGCGCACTGCATATCGCGGCAAATTTTGTTTTTTGTTCGTCGTTGAGTTTCATTTCATCCTCACAGTATCAACGGTGTGCCTGATTGCTCCCCTGCTATCAGGCTGACAGGATATGGCGACCAATACAGCAGGAGAGAGTATGAGCATCTCAAATAGTCGTCAAATATCTAATATTCTGATTCTGGGAGCCGGCGAACTTGGCATGGCCATGTTGAACGGATTTGTGAGGGAGAAGGAACGGCGGACTGGTGTCGAACTGACGGTACTGCTGCGGCCTTTATCTCTGGGCAATACCTCGCAGGAAAACCTGTTGCGTCAAAGGCAGCTCGAAGCATGGGGGATTAATATCGTTACCGCCGATTTTAGCCTGCAATCGGAACAAGAACTGGCAACGGTTTTTGCCAAGTATGACGCCGTCATAAACTGTAGTGGATTTGTCGGCGGTAAAGGAACACAGCTTAAAATTACTCGTGCGGTTCTGTTAGCCGGGGTGGCCCGTTATTTCCCCTGGCAGTTTGGCGTCGATTACGATCGTATCGGCATGGGAAGCGGCCAACCGGTATGGGATGAACAGCTTGCCGTGCGGAGTCTGTTACGTGCGCAGCAGAGGACAAATTGGGTCATCGTATCGACCGGAATGTTCACCAGCTATCTTTTCGACCCCGGCTTTGGGGTGGTTGAGCGGGAGTTCCACAGGGTTAATGCACCGGGGAGTGCTGACTATTCGGTCACCCTGACCACGCCCGAAGATATTGGTCGACTGACGGCGAAGATTTTCTTCCAGCGGCCACGGATCGACAATGACATTATTTATATCGCAGGGGATAGCATTACTTACCGTCAGTTGGCTGAACTGCTTGGTGAGCATGACCGATGTGCTTATACGCTGGTGGTCGAGGATCATCAGGCTTTGCAAGATGCTGTGACTGCGTCACCTGAAAGTATCACCGCAGCCTACCGACTGGCGTTTGCCCGTGCTGATGGTGTCTACTGGGATAAAGCGAAAACCTACAATGCTCGGCAGGGTATTGTGGTGACGGATGTTCGGGGATGGCTGAAACAACATTGCCCCGACGTTTAATTAATCACTGCCGGCATTGTCGGCAGTCTTAAGGGAAATTTATAGCTATATTTATTTACCGAAGTTGATGATAATCAATTTCCATTTTTTTACAAAACAAAAACAATAATAACTTTATTTAAACAAGCTGAGTTCAAGTTATTTCCCCTGGTGTTTTTTTAACTTAAAAAACCATCTGTTTGTGATCGCTATCCCTCAATGAAAATGAAAATAAGTTAACTATTAACCTTCTTAACAATAATAATGAGGTTAGCATGCTATTTACCATTCAACTTATTGTCATACTGATCTGTCTATTTTATGGAGCCAGAAAAGGTGGAATTGCACTGGGGCTGCTCGGCGGTATTGGATTAATCATCCTGGTTTTCGTTTTTCATTTACCGCCCGGAAAACCGCCGGTTGACGTTATGCTGGTTATCATCGCCGTGGTGGCCGCATCGGCGACGTTGCAGGCATCCGGTGGGCTTGACGTGATGCTGCAGATTGCCGAGCGGATGCTGCGCCGCAATCCTAAATATGTCTCCATCGTCGCTCCCTTTGTGACCTGCATCCTGACCATTCTTTGCGGTACCGGGCATGTGGTATACACCATTTTGCCGATTATTTATGATGTGGCAATCAAGAATAACATTCGCCCGGAAAGGCCGATGGCAGCCAGTTCTATCGGGGCACAGATGGGCATTATAGCCAGCCCGGTATCCGTCGCTGTGGTGTCGCTGGTCGCCATGTTGGGTAATTTTACCTTCAATGGCAAGCACCTCGAGTTTCTCGATCTGCTGGCCATTACTATTCCCTCGACCCTGTGCGGCATTCTGGCTATTGGTATATTCAGTTGGTTCCGGGGTAAGGATCTGGATAAGGATGAAAAGTTCCAAAGCTTCATTTCAGACCCAGAAAACTATAAATACGTTTATGGCGAAACGGCAACATTACTGGATAAGAAATTGCCCACCAGCAACTGGGTGGCTATGTGGATTTTTCTGGCTACCATAGCTATTGTTGCGCTATTGGGCGCTTTTTCTGAACTACGGCCATTAATTAATGGAAAACCACTTTCCATGGTATTGGTCATCCAGATGTTTATGCTGTGTGCAGGTGCAGTAATTATTATCGCGACCAAAACGAATCCGGCCAATATCTCAAAAAACGAGGTTTTCCGTTCAGGCATGATTGCCATAGTGGCGGTTTACGGTATTGCCTGGATGGCCGAAACCATGTTTGGTGCGCATTTGGAAGAGATAAAGTCCGTACTGGGAACCTTGGTTAAAGAGTATCCCTGGGCCTACGCTATCATTTTGCTGCTGGTTTCCAAGTTTGTTAACTCCCAGGCCGCTGCACTTGCAGCCATCGTCCCTGTCGCATTGGCTATCGGTGTTGATCCGGCCTATATCGTAGCTTCTGCTCCCGCTTGTTATGGCTACTATATTTTACCCACCTACCCAAGCGATCTGGCGGCTATTCAGTTCGATCGCTCCGGGACAACCAACATCGGACGGTTCGTCATCAACCACAGTTTCATCATGGTGGGTTTGATCGGGGTTTCCGTATCCTGCGTGATGGGTTGGGTGCTGGCCGCGGCCTACGGGTTCTTATAACGGGGGGCGTAGCGCTGGATAATACTGTTTGTTGATGAGTCACTATTTTTCTTAGATGTGAAATGCAAAAAACCCGCTCAACGCGGGTTTTTTATCACTAATGCTTAACTGCTCAGGCTGGTGCCTTCATCGCTATCGTAAGTCTTAGTGAGGTTATCGGCGATTAAAGCGCGATAACATTAACAGCAGATGGGCCTTTAGCGCCGTTCTCAATCGAGAACTCTACTTTCTGACCTTCATCCAGGGTTTTAAAATCGCTGCTCTGGATGGCGGAGAAATGTACGAAGACATCTTTGCTGCCATCTTGTGGAGTGATAAAGCCGAAGCCTTTGTCAGCGTTAAACCATTTTACTAAACCAGTCATTTTGTTAGACATAGATATATCCTTTTCATTTTTGAGCCACTCAACGTGGCGAACATGGCCTGTTTTGCAGATTTTTACTTATGGGGCACTTAGGAGGAGGCTCATGAAGAAGGGTATCTAGAGATAACGCTTGAACTGAGAACTGCTTTACTAAAACTGCTTTCATAAGGTCTGTGTTCCAAACCGATGCCGCCATAGTAGGCTTGGTTTGATTTATTAAGCAAGGATTAATTTCCTTAATGTCATTGGCAGGCCAATATTTCCTTGGTGCCGCATGAGGGATAATGACAGGACTCAGGCTGTGTGGCAGGCATCTTTTATCGTCATGTGGCTGATGCATAAAAGATAAAAGCCCTGACAATGGTTGCCAGGGCTTTTAAGGTACTATCGACTTCAAATTTAACATTAATGAACTTACTGATTTCTTACTGCTAAGGTACTACCATTAAATGTACATGTTTATCACAGATAATATTGGGCGAACTAAAACCTCCCCTATATTTACCAGTTTACGTTTATCATCAATCCTAATAGATATTCAAAGATTGATGGCTTAACCAGGTACATCTCCCCTCGCGATATAGACTTTTTGATGCGTGGCCTCACTTCTATTGCGATCTGTTGCACTAAACTGAAGAGTCGCAAACAAAAAACAATTAGAACATGGCCTTACATCATCGCGTATTGGTACACACCCTGCGATTGTAGGTACTGACTACATGGCCTGAAAGCGTCATCAATAGAGAATGTTGCTTATCTCGATACTGATGCCCATACAAAAAATACTTCGTGGCCTTTATCGCAAAAATAACTGTAATAACTAAACTTCAATACTTTTACCTTTATCAACAAGCTATTATTACGCTGTTGATGATTACTAATCTACTGGTTTTTTAAGGGGTGTCAATACTGTTTTTAATAACATGTTTTTAATGACATGTCTTTATTAACAGTATTCATAGTAATCATCGACTAAGCATCATGGAACGCTTATTTCTCAGCCTCAAATCTTGAGTTTTAGGAGGTTTATTATGCTTGAAATTCGTACAGTGGCGGTAGGGTAAAACTTATTTTTTAATTAATTAATGAAAACAAAATTATAGTGGAACAGCAGAGAATGGCAGTGTCTGACATAGCCCGCTGCAGAAGCAACGGGCTGGTTTTGATGCTATCAGGGCTTGGCGATAAAGCGGGCCAGGCGTTGATGCAATTGACTGTTCTCTTTACGTAAATGCTCAATTTCTTCCAGCAGCGTCAGCGTTACCGCAATTCCGGGCCAATCCAGAGCCAGCTCGCGATGCAACTGCTCAGCGCGATGGAAGGTGATTAATGCACGATCGTCAAAGATCCAGTCTTCAGTCTCGGGATCGCGCGGTTGAATCACACCCAGCCCGACAATTTCCGCCAGCTCATCCTGTGAAACGCCGGTGTGCAGGCAAAACTCGGTAATGGTGAAAGTTACTGTTACGTTAGCCATTTTGCTTACTCCAGTCTTTGCGCGGATCGAAGCTCTGCTGGGCTTCTGCCAACTGTTGCCACAGCGCGGCGCTTTTTTCGTCCGGCTTCGGTGGCATCATGACCTTGATCACGGCATACAAATCCCCGGTTTCTTTTTTGCCGACCAGGCCTTTTCCCTTGATGCGCAAGCGCTGCCCGGTTTGGCTACCGGCAGGAATGGTCAACAGGATACTGTCTTTCAGTGTGGGTACCGGTACTTTGGCGCCGTGTGCGGCTTCCCACGGGGCGACTGGCAGCACGATCTCCAGATTGTGACCTACGATGTCGAACAGTGGATGCGGAGCAATGCGGATGATCAGATAGAGATCGCCGCTGGCGCCACCGTCAGTTCCTGGTCCGCCCTGGCCCTTAAGACGAATGCGTTCGCCATCGCCAACGCCGGCGGGGATTTTCACATTAAGGGTTTTAGGAATTTCCTGCTCCACCATGCCGAAAGCGTTATATACCGGCAGGCTATAGCGAATGGTACGGGTTTGCTCGGCCTGGGTTTCTTCCAGGAAGATAGCCACTTCCATTTCAACATCCTGGCCGCGCATGCCCTGACGTCGTTGACGATGTTGTTGGCCACGGGCATGTTCGCCGAACATGGAGGAGAAAATATCGGAAAAATCTTCGGCGTTATGAGCACTGCCATGCTGCGTCTGGCGGCCAAAATTGGGATCGTTGCGGTGCTCTCGCAGTTGATCATATTCGGCGCGGCGTTCGTCGTCTTTCAGCACTTCATAGGCTTCGGCGACCAGTTTGAACTGTTCCTCGGCATTCGATTCGGTGCTGACGTCGGGGTGATATTTTCGTGCCAGTCGGCGATAGGCAGTTTTGATTGCCTTGAGATCGTCCGCCGGCTTAACCCCTAAAATGGCATAGTAGTCCTTGAATTCCATAGCGTTATCATCTCACTTCAATCTTTCGTCAGGGGGATAGTTGAACCTGTATTGGGTGAAACTTTACTCTTAGTCGGGCTGTTTGTCGTTGATGTCCCGATGTCATCAGGCGGTTTGGCAACCAAAAAGCGGAGCCGGGTGGCTCCGCTGCGGGATCATGCCCGTTTCAGTAGTCGGGCAACCTGGAACAGGCTGAAAGAGCTGAACAGCATTTCAATGCCGACAATGGTGGTCACCAACACCACCGACGTCACGGGGTCGGCGCTCAGCAGCAGCCAGGCAATCGCCAAATCCAGAACGCCAATCACCAATTGCAACCAGCTTCCTTTAACTTCACGCAGCTTATAGCCGGCGATCAGACGAGCAATCCCACCCAGCGCAAACAAGGCGGCGAGATAAATTGCCATGGCGAAAATGCCCACCGCCGGGTTGGTGATAAAAACGTAGCCGATAATCAGGTAAGCCACCCCGAGCAGAATGCCGCCGATCATCGGCCAGGTATTTTGCAACCGGTTGGCAACCATGGCGAAAATCAGACCGAATCCACTCAGCAACAAGAAAATCCCCACGACCATACTGATCGCCGCGCCGGAGGCGAAGGGGCTGAACAGGCAGAAAAGGCCGCCCAATAACAGCAGTAGCGAGATGATTAACAGCGGGGTGCGTTGTTTCTTTAGGCTCTGTTCGTCGATGTTCAACGAATGAAGATGATTCATATTTAGCATGATGTAACTCCCTTGTTTTGAATGTCCTGTACTGTTCACCACTGAGTATAGTGGAACACGCCGCCTTGAGGATGATGCATGGCTGCGGTGTTTTTCCTCCGGTACCAAAAAGAGCCTCGCAGGTGGATTACATAAGGTTTTTCATGGCATACGTGCCAGAATAGAGATAAAACCGATGCCGCTATGCTGACCGAGATAATAGATATCCGATGATGGCTCCTTCCCGCTTACTGAAATTTCTGCTGCCTTATCTTTGGCCTAAAGATAACCCTAAACTGCGTTATTACCTGGTTATTGCCTTTGCTTTCATGGTGATATCCAAGGTCAGTATCACGCTGGTGCCGCTGGCATACAAAGCGATGATCGACGCCCTGAGTGGCGAAACCGCCAAAATGCTGGCCATCCCCATAGGATTGATTTTGGCCTATGGCGTCGCCCGCATCGGTGGGGCGTTATTTGAAGAGCTGCGCAACGTGATGTTTGTGCATGTCAGCCAGAATGCCACCCGATTACTGGGGCTGCGGGTTTTCAGACAGTTGCACGCGCTGAGCCTGCGCTTTCACCTGGAGCGCCAAACCGGCGGGTTATCGTTATCGATCGAACGCGGTACCCAGGCGGTGGCAACGGTGCTTTCGCGGCTGCTGTTCTCCATTTTCCCCATTTTGTTCGAAATCACCCTGGTCGCGGTGATCATGTGGCATCTGTTAAACGGTTGGTTTGCACTGGCCATTTTGCTGACGGTCGGCTGCTATATCCTGTTTACCGTGATGGCGGTCAGTTGGCGTAGCCGCTTTCGGCGCGAGCTTAATCAGGCGAATGCCGATGCCAATACCAAATCTATCGACAGCCTGCTCAATTATGAGACGGTAAAATACTTCGGTAACGAAGACTTCGAGGCCGAGCGTTTTAATATGTCGCGCCGGCTGTATGAATATGCCGCCATCAAGAACCAGTTCAGTTTTACCGCTCTGAACCTCGGGCAAACTGCCATTATTTCCATCGGCCTGATCGTGATGATGGCGATGGCGGCGCAGGGCATTGTGCAAGGGCGCATGACGATTGGTGACTTTGTATTGGTGAATGCCTATCTGCTGCAACTCTATCAGCCGCTGAATTTCTTCGGTTTTATTTATGCAGAAGTCAGGCAGGCGCTGATCGATATGGAAAACATGTTCGATTTGTTGCAGGAAGAGCAGGAGATCGTCGATCGGCCGGATGCGAAGGCGCTGCACCTGGCTGCTGGCGAGGTGAGTTTTGACTCGGTCAGCTTTGGCTATGATGCGCGTCGGCCGATCCTGAAAAACGTCAGCTTCACTATTCCGGCCGGTAACACGGTCGCGGTGGTCGGAGCCTCGGGGGCGGGCAAGTCCACGCTGTCCCGGTTGCTGTTTCGTTTCTATGACGTGAGCGGTGGCTCGGTCTCGATTGACGGCCAGGATATCCGCAGCCTGAAACAGGCCAGCCTGCGTGCGGCGATCGGCATTGTGCCGCAAGATACCGTACTGTTTAACGATACGCTGGGCTACAACATTGGCTACGGTAAAACCGGCTCGAGCCAGGACGAGATCGAGCGGGCCGCCAGGTTGGCGCATATACATGAGTTTATCGTCAGCCTGCCCGACGGCTATCAAACCCGGGTGGGGGAGCGTGGGCTTAAGCTGTCCGGCGGTGAAAAGCAACGGGTGGCGATTGCTCGTACCATTCTGAAAAATCCGGCGATCCTGGTTTTCGACGAAGCCACCAGCGCGCTGGATACCCAGACCGAACGCGAAATCCAGTCGCACTTACGTGAAGTGAGCCGTGACCACACCACGCTGGTGATTGCGCACCGTTTATCGACGGTGGTGGATGCCGATGAAATTATCGTGCTGGAGGCCGGTGAAATCGTTGAGCGCGGACGGCATGAAGCCTTGCTGGCCGCCAATGGCCGCTATGCTGCGATGTGGCAAAACCAATATAACGACGAACAGCAGCCCTGAAGGTGTTGACCCCGGGCGCTTTACTGCGCCTGGGGGTTATCGTTTATAGATCGCCGGTCAGGTACTGCGCTACCCCGTTGCCGAAACTCCAGTCGCCCTGACTGTTGGTGGTGATGGACACCATCAGGTCACTGCCTTCAATCCCACAGTTCTCCTTCAGCTCCCGGCTGAGATCGGCATAAAAACGCTGTTTCTGCTGCTCGGGTCGCGGGCTGGTAATCACCCGTACCACCACCAAATCGCGGGTGCGAGTCAGGTTAAGGCCGGTGTCTTCAATCACCATGTGGTGAGCCTTGTTTTCATGAACAATCTGGTACCTGTCACGCGGCGGGACCTCAAAGGCGCTGAGCACCGCGCGGTGGGCAGCATCGAGCAGGGTTTTCAGTTCGGCTTCGCTGCGGCCCTCAATGACTTCAAAGATAAGTAATGGCATTTTTATAATCCTGTCAGTGGGTTAATCTCGATATGAGGCAGCGAGTTATCTTCGCCTTTGAGAACCCATCTTAGCCAAGCGGCGGTGTGGGAAGAAGCGCTATACTTGAACTCATTGTTTATATAAATGAACAGTCGACGATGAAAAACCCAAAAATAGAAACCCTGTGGACCCATTTGCACTGGCTCACCGTGCTGGCCGAGCAGGGCAGTTTTACCCGTGCGGCGGAGCGGCTGGATGTCAGCAAAGCGGCGATGAGCCAAAAAATCAAAGAGATTGAAACCTTGGCCGGGGTGCCGCTGGTGCAACGCACGACGCGCAGCGTCAGACTGACCGATGCCGGGCTGCGACTGGTGGAGGAACTGCGCCAGCCTTTCGCGCAGATAAAGCAGAGTTTCTCCGGCATTTGCGATTCGGCCGGGCCGCTGCGTGGTTCGGTACGGGTGACGGCGCCGGTGGCGTTTGCCCGCCAGCAGCTGGTGCCACGTATTACCGGCTTTCTGCGTGCTAATCCGGAGGTGCGGTTGCAGCTTGAGGTGTCCGACCGGCTGGTGTCGTTAACCAGCGAAGGGTTCGATTTGGCGATCCGCCACAGTGACAGCCTGCCCGATACCCATGTCGCCTGGCGGCTGTGCCAGACCGAAACCTTGGCGGTGGCCTCGGCAGACTACGTGAAACGGCACGGCATGCCGGTTTCACCGGCCGATCTGCAACGGCATCAGTGTCTTTATTATCCTCGCAGCAGTGAATCCCCGAGCTGGAGCTTTGTCGCCAAACAGGCAGCAGAGGGCAAGACAGAAAAGATTCGGGTGCCGGTCAGCGGCCCGTTTGCCACCAACAACAGCGAGTCGATACGTGATGCGGCAGCGGAAGGCTTGGGCATTGCCCTGTTGCCAGACTTTAGCGCGCAGCAGGCATTGGCAGACGGCAGATTGATCGAGGTATTACCGGCCTGGCGGCCGATAGATGCCTTTGCTGACAGCCTTTATGTGGTACGCCCTTATGCGCCCCAGGTCTCGCGAGCGGTGGCGGAGTTCAGCCGTTATCTGCGCAGTGCCTTTGCCGAGGGGTTTTCGTCTGCCGGGTGCTGAATTGCCAGCGTTACCCCCCACCAAGGCTGGCGCAATGGTAACGCTAATTATAAGAACGATGTGATTAACGCAGCCCCTGGACCAGCGAGTCGGCGCTGATGTCCGCAATGGTTTTCGCGCCGATCAGCGTCATGGCGACGCGCATTTCTTTATCGATCAGCTCGAGCAGGTTGGCGACTCCGGCCTGCCCGGCGGCGGCCAGCGCATAGGCAAAGGCGCGCCCCAGCAGCACGCCGTCGGCGCCCAGAGCAATCATGCGCACCACGTCCAGCCCGCTGCGAATGCCGGAGTCGGCCAGCAGGGTGATATCGCCTTTTACCGCCTCGGCAATCGCCGGCAGCGCATGGGCAGTGGATAACACGCCGTCCAGCTGGCGGCCGCCGTGGTTGGATACCACAATACCGTCGGCACCAAAGCGCACCGCATCTTTGGCGTCTTCGGGATCCAAAATGCCTTTGATGATCATCGGGCCTTGCCAGAACTCGCGGATCCAGTCCAGATCCTTCCAGGAGATTGAGGGATCGAAGTTGGTACCCAGCCAGCCGATATAGTCTTCCAGGCTGGTGGGTTTGCCGCGATAGGCCGAGACGTTGCCCAGATCGTGCGGCTTGCCGCACAGCCCGACGTCCCAGGCCCACTGCGGATGGGTCACCGCCTGCAACATGCGGCGCACGGCGGCATTGGGGCCACTCATGCCGGAGTGGGCGTCGCGGTAACGCGCACCGGGCACCGGCATATCGACGGTGAATACCAGGGTTTTCACCCCGGCGGCTTTGGCGCGCTCCAGCGCATTGCGCATAAAGCCCCGGTCTTTCAATACGTACAGCTGGAACCACATCGGCCGATCGATTGCCGGTGCCACTTCTTCAATCGGGCAAACAGAGACCGTCGACAGGGTAAAAGGAATGCCTTTCTGCGCGGCGGCTTTGGCTGCCTGGACTTCACCGCGTCGGGCGTACATACCGGTTAACCCGACCGGGCCGAGGATCACCGGCATCGCCAGTTTTTCACCGAACAGGTTGGTTTCCAGGCTGAGGTCGGACATATTGCGCAGTATGCGCTGGCGCAGCGCGATGCCTGCCAGGTCTTCCGTGTTGCGTCGTAGCGTGTGTTCCGCGTAGGCCCCGCCGTCAATATAGTGAAACAGAAAAGGCGGGAGCTTAGCCTGTGCTGCGGCCCGGTAATCGGTTGAAGCGGAGATAATCATATTTATACCTTATTTCGATAATGGGCTTTTACGCTCAGAGGATCATTGCCTGCGCCATCACAGCGGCGATCCCCCCGTACACCAACATGGGCAATACGGTCTTTTTGATAATTTTGCCTTCGGCATTGCCGATCCCGAGGATTGAGCAAACGGCGATAATATTGTTCAGGCATATCATGTTGCCCATAGCTCCCCCGACGGATTGCAGTGCCAGCGTCAGGTTGACGTTTAGCCCGCTGCTCAGGGCGATTGACTGCTGGATGCCGCCGAACGTCAGGTTGGAAACGGTATTGGAACCGGAGAAAAACGAACCCAGCGCCCCAAGGAAAGAAGAGAACAGCAGCCAGCTTTCCCCCGTCAATGCCGCCAACGCCTTGCCGATGAGGATCACCGGCGCATTGTCGCCGCCCAGCATCATCAGGTTGACCATCACCAGCGCACCAAACAGGGCGATAAAGGGTTTAGCCACGCGCCCACCGGTTTCTGCGAACATCTGTTTTACCTGCCTGCAGTTCAGCCGGAACAGGGGAATACACAGCACGACCACCAGCAAGAAAGGGATCAGTGCGGGTACATACAGCGTTTTGTAGCTGGCGGCGGCAGAAGTGCCGAATACCTGCTGCAATTCAATGATCAGGGCATTGCTGACGCGTAGCTCACCCAGGTTGCCGAGGCTCCCTTGCCACAGCAGTGCGCTGCTGTTGAGCAGCGCTTTGATGCCCAACTGGTGGATACGGGTCACTATCAGAATAGCAATCAGCAGCAGGGTCGGGGTCATTGCCTTGATGACCTGAACGAATGGCACGGCCTGGGGAGATGTTTTGCCTTCGCAGCGGGTCAGGCCGATGCCGGCACGCGCCAACAGCACCGACAGCATCAGGCCAATGGCGCCGCCCACCAGAGCCGGGAATTCATAGTTAACCTGTGCCAGCAGCAGGTAAGGCACCGTGCAACTCAAGACGCTGAGTAAAATAAACGGCAGGTTATAGCGAATTTCACGCCAGGAAACGATAAAACGCAGCGCCAGCAATGGGATAACAAATCCGGCGACAAAGTGGATCAACGCGGTCTGACGGCCAATTTCCAGCAGGCTGGCATCGGATAACCCCAAATTGGCAAAGCCGAACCAGGTGGGCGTGCCGACGGCACCGAATGAGACGGGAACCGAGTTCATGACCAGCGTCAGCAGCGCAACGCGCAGGGGGTTAAAGCCTAGCCCGACCAGAATGGGGGCGGCAATGGCGGCTGGCGTGCCGAATCCGCTGGCACCTTCAATCATAAAGGCGAATGCCCAACCGATAATCATCAACTGAGCAACCGGATTGGGGCTGATATTTTCCAGCCAACGACGAACCACGTTTTCCGCACCGCTGATTTGCATCAGCTTATTCAGCAAAATCGCGCCGGCAATAATGGTTATCGGGGTGAAAACCGACACCAGTGCGGTAATGATATTGGCGTGCAGCAGCAGGGGCAGACTGTCGAACCAAAACATTTGCACGCCATACACGGCAGCGGCCGTTAAGGGCAGCGCGATATAAGAGGGCACACCGTTCTTTTTGGTCATCATCCAAATCAGCAGGACGATCGGCGAAATACTGAAAAACAGGGACATAAGAGCCTCAGCGTTATTATTGTTATTTGTAGAGGTATGTAGCCGGAAGGTTAATTACCGCAACATTTTCATTCTAATCACAACGCTGGCTGATGTTCTATTCTGCAATTTTCCAGGATGGGGATGTAGGGCGGTATAGTGACTCTGCGGGATGATTTCTGATTATTGGGATTGTTTTTATTTGATTTAAAATCAAGTGGATATAATTTTTTTGTTGTGTGATGAATGTGCTGGGTCACATTGATTACACAATAATTACCAATAGATTATATTCAAAAATGGAGTAATCCCGCGGCTCGCTCACGAGCCAACGAAAAATAATTATGTGACTCACTTCAAAAATAGTGGCTGATATTCTGATAGGACGTAATGATATGTTCGATCAGCAGCCGGGTTTTTAACGGTAAATTGCGGGTATAAGGGTAAACCGCGTAAATACCTAATACCTTGCCACAGTGGCCGCTCAAAACCTCCACCATGGCCCCTTCCTGTAAATCCTCGTACACCATGCAGCGTGGCACCATGGCAATGCCATAACCGGCGATCACCGCCTTGCGGATCGCCCGGGCGTTATTGGCGGACAGGTTGCCACTAACCTGCAGTTCATAAATCTTGTTGCTGCCCGGCTGCTTCATCAGCCAGTTGTCGGTGCCGCTTTCCTGATAGGTATAGGTCAGACAGTTATGCTCGAGCAGGTCGCCTGCTGACTGCGGCTCAGAATATTGTTGCAGATAGTTGGGCGAGCAAACGATCACCCAGCGGGAGTTCAGGATCGGACGGGCGATCAGGCTGGAATCCGGCAGGGTGCCAGTGCGGATAGCCAGATCTATCCCTTCGTTGACCAAATCGGCGAAGCGATTTTCCAGCCGCATTTCCACCTTCAGGTTCGGGTGAAGGGCGCAAAATTCCGCCACGCTTTCACTTAACAACAATTCCCCTGAAATGGTTGGCACCGACATGCGGATGATGCCGGTCAGTTCATCGCTGTGTTCACTGATGACGTTCAGGGCTTCCTGAGTTTTTGCGCTGATTTCTTTGGCCTGACGGTACAGGCTTTGGCCGTTTTCGGTTAGCGTCAGGCTGCGGGTGGTGCGGTACAGCAGGCGTGCGCCGAGAGATTTCTCCAGGCGACCAATGCGCTTGCTGACCACCGAGCAGGTGATGCCGGCGGTTTCAGCGGCTTTGCTGAAAGAACCGCAGTCAACAATCAGGGCGAACAGGATCAGGTCGTTGGCGTATTCATGTGTGGGCAGCATCGGTGGGTGTTTTCCTCGTCCCGGAGTAACGGCCAGTGTAAATCCTCAGGTTCAGGAATCAATCGTTGGCGACAATATGAGAATTGTTATTGATATCACTTTTTGGCCGCTTACAATGCCTGCCATCTCAAGATTTCAGGCTAAGGGTTCTTCATGGAGTTGCTACGGGTGGTTTACCGCCAGTATCGCTGGCCGTTTCTGGCGGTAATGGCGTTGACCATGGCCAGTGCGGCGCTGGGCATAGGCATCATCGCCTTTATAAATTTGCGGCTGATGACGGTGGCGGGCAACCCGCTGGCCGTATTGCCTGAGTTCCTCGGGCTGCTGGCGTTGCTGATGGCGGTCACGCTGGGCTCGCAGCTGGCGCTGACCACGCTCGGCCACCATTTTGTGTTCCGACTGCGCGGCCAACTGGTGAAACAGATCCTGGATACCGATATCGAGCGGATAGAGCAACTGGGCAGCGCCTCACTGTTGGCGAGTCTGGCCAGTGATATACGAAATATCACCATTGCCTTTGTTCGCCTGCCGGAGCTGGTGCAAGGGGTGATACTGACGCTGGGGTCGGCGGCCTATCTGGGCTGGCTATCTCCGCAGATGCTGGCGGTCACCGCCGTTTGGGTCGCGGTGACGGTATTTGGCAGCGGGTGTCTGGTCTCGCGGGTGTATCGTCATTTGACCAGCGTGCGAGAGGCCGAAGAGCGCCTCTACGAACACTATCAGTCTGCGATTGACGGCCGCAAAGAGCTGGCATTGAACCGCGATCGTGCAAAAGCGCTGTACCAGCAGGCCTACCAGCCGGATGCCGAAGATTATCGACAGCACATTATCCGCGCCGATACCTACCATCTCAGTGCGGTGAACTGGTCGAATATCATGATGTTGGGGGCGATTGGTTTGGTGTTTTACATGGCCAACAGCCTGGGCTGGGCCGATACCACCGTCGCGGCAACCTACTCGCTGACGTTGCTGTTCCTGCGTACCCCGTTACTGCAGGCGGTGGGGGCATTCCCGACGCTGATCGGTGCCGAAGTTGCCTTCGGCAAGGTCAAAGCGCTGCGACTTGCCGATTATCAACCCGAGTTTCCTGCGGTAGCGGCCAAAGCCTGGCAAACCCTGGAGCTGCGCGATGTGATGTTCCACTATGGCGCGACGGAGCAAAAAGCGGGGTTCGCCGTTGGGCCGATCGACCTGAGGTTGCAACGTGGTGAACTGGTCTTCCTGATAGGCGGTAACGGCAGTGGGAAGTCGACGCTGGCGATGTTGCTGACCGGGTTATATCAGCCGGTCAGTGGACAAATCTTGCTGGATGGCGTGCCACAGACTCTGAACGATATGTCTGACTATCGTCGTTTGTTCTCCGCTATTTTCACCGACTTTCATCCGTTCCACCATTTGCAGGGGCCTGAAGGCGAACAGCCGGATGCCGAACTGGTGGAAAGCTGGCTTAACCGTTTGAACATGAAAAGCAAATTGCAATTCGACGGCCTGCGGGTAACTAATCCACAGTTGTCGCAGGGGCAGCGCAAGCGACTGGCGCTGCTGCTGGCAGTGGCGGAGAAGCGGGATATTTTGCTATTGGACGAATGGGCGGCGGATCAGGATCCGCAATTTCGCCGAATATTCTATCGTGAACTGCTACCGCAGTTACGCGCTTTGGGTAAAACGGTGTTTGCCATCAGCCATGACGATCATTACTTCGAACATGCCGATCGGCTGCTGCAAATGCGCGATGGGCGCCTCAGCGAGTTGACCGGCAGTGAACGTGAACGTGCCAGCAAGGACTCGGTTTCGCAAATTAACTGATATTAATATCACCCGGCCTGCACTATTGGGCTGGGTTATCCATTCTTCTCGCATGGCGCTATCCGCTAAAATCAGCATATCCCCGCGTTTCAGAGTCACTCCCCAGCCTAAATTGTCGCCAATTTAACTTAAGTTGTGCTGATTAATTGTGTTTTGATTTATTGAATAGTGGTTTAATTTTGATCTATCTGCTTGTGCCACACTGCGGCGTGTTGATTAATCCACCCCAAATCTGGCGCCAATGACCTGACTAATCCTGTTGTCTTTCTGCCGCATACCTGACTTCAGGTACATGAGTAGCAGATATTTTTTAAATTTCTATAGGAACAAACCTCTTTATTGATCGTTTAAATAGATCAATAATTGCATTTTGATTAGTTTAATCTATTAGATGAGGCGGCTGTGATAAGCAAGGATGACGCGGATATCAAACGTAAAGCTTGGCTGTGCGTATTTATCGGCTGCGGGGTGTTTTGGCTGGCCGTTGCCGCCGTGATTTATTGGCTGCTTATTTAGGAAACAAATCGATGGACAAAAAGCGTGTAAAGAAGAAAGGGGGCGCCCGGGATGACAGCCCGGTCAAGATCCCCCCTTTATGGCAGTTGACCCAACAACAACGGGATTTTATCAACGATCTCTGGCAGGACGATGCCACGGAACCCGTACCGAAACCGGCCACCCGGCCCGGCGTTAACGAATAACCCTATTGCGCCCGGCCAATATGCCGAACAGCATCTGCAGCAGCGTCAGGCCCAGCAGAATGCTCAGCGGCAACTGCCAGCCCTGAGTCAGGTCATGTAACAGACCGAACAGCGTCGGCCCCAGCGCGGCCAGTAAATAGCCTACCGATTGCGCCATGCCTGACAGTTGCGTGGCCTGGTGATGATGGTTGCTGCGCAGGCCAAAGAACGACAGCGCCAGTACCAAAGAACTTCCCGCCCCCAGACCGGCAAAAATCAACCAAATCAGAGAATAGGTTGGCAGCAGCAGCAGCCCGGCGACGCCGATAAAAATCAGCAGTGAACTGCACAGCGCAATAGCCCGCTGATCGCGTGCGCGCGGCAGAATAAACACCATCACAAAGTTGGCGGCGATTGCCACCACCTGATAGATAAACAGCTCAAACCCCGCCTGCTGCGGTGAGGTGCCGTGGCTGGCGGCGAAGGCGCTAAACCAGCCGATAATGGTATAGAAGGTGATGGACTGTAAGCCCATAAACAGCGCCACTTGCCATCCGAGCGCACTGCCCCAGGGGGAGCGGGGCGGCGCCGGCTGAACCGCCGGGATATCGGCAGTCACCGAAGTCGCTGGACGGCGCAGCTGCGGCAGCCAGACAATCAGCGCCAACAGGGCAGGCAGGCTCCAGCACAGCAGGGAAAAACGCCAACCGAGACCATTCAACCCCGCCAGCGGCACCGCCAGACCCGAAGCGGTTGCGGCCACCAGTGACATCACCGCCGCGTAACCGGCAATCATGGCGGCGGCACGGCCTGGAAAGTCGCGTTTCACCAGCGTCGGCAGGACCACGTTGGCAAATGCGATGGCAGCGCCGATCAGGATAGTGCCCAGCCATAACATGCCGGGTTGCGGCAGGGAACGCAGTGCGATGCCGAAAACCAGCAACAACAGTGCCATACCCAGCGTGCGTTCAATCCCCAGGCGTTTGGCCAGGCCAGGAGTCACTGGTGACAGCACGGCAAACAGGATCAACGGTAACGAATTAAGCAGCCCGGCCGCGGTGGCGGACAGCAACAACTGCTGCTGGATCTGTTCCAGTAACGGTCCGACGCTGGTGAGCGCGGCGCGCAGGTTGGCCGCGACCAGCATAATGCCGGTGACCAGTAATAATGGGTGGCGTAAACGGCTGCGTTTTAGGGGAGCAGACGTTGGGGGTAAGACAGATTGGGGCATCAGTTCCTCGCACCAGGGCAGGCAGTCAATCAATACTGCATGGCATGATGCGTTGATTGACGTTAACGCTTACGCATCGGCAGCGGCCAATGTCTGCGCGCAAGTGTAGGGAAGAACCCCTGACCTGACAAGGGGCTGGTTTTGCGATGTATGCGCCATTCCGGCGTCTGCGACGCCATTCCGGCGTCTGCGACGCCATGCCGGGAGGGGATAATTGCTGTTATGTGATCCCGATCACCTGATGAAATAAAAGTCAGCCAGCCGGGCCGCTGCACCCCCTCTTTCGTTTTCTGCTGCGCATTCGACTCCTCACCCCGGCAGCCGCGCCCACGCAGAGATTTCACTTTGCCTTTCACTGCCGCTTAATATTTTCACTTCATTTCGATCCGAAAGGTTTTTAGCCTCTTTTTCTGCTAAAACAGCGCTGTAACCCCGATCACAATTTCATTGCTTTCGCTTTGCTGTAATGCCTGCGCAGTAGAGCGAAAGCCATCTTCTCCCCGGCCTGGCCGGAAACCTGAGGACCGCAGCTCATGCCAGTGAATACCGCAAAGCGCCGTGAACACATTATCGATCTGTTATGCGAACACGGCAGCGTTCGTGTGGAGCAGCTCAGCAAACAGTTTGCAGTATCCACGGTGACGATCCGCAACGATCTGCGCTTTCTGGAACGAAAAGGGTGTGCGCTGCGGGCTTATGGCGGCGCGATGCTCAATCAGCAATTCGCCTTCGATCGCCCGTTGCATGACAAAGGGCGGTTAAACCGCGACGTGAAGTCGCAGATCGCAAGCGTAGCGGCCAGCTATGTGCGCGATGGTGACGCGCTGATCCTCGATTCCGGTTCCACCACTACCCAGATAGTGCCGTTCCTCAAAGGGCGACGCGATCTGGTGGTGATGACCAATGCGCTGAACATTGCCTATGAGCTTTCAGGTAACGATGGGGTGGAGGTGATGGTGCTGGGCGGCAGCGTGCGCCGTAACTCCTACTCGCTCTACGGTCCGGCTGCCGAGCAGCAATTGCGCCAGTACCGCTTCGACAAACTGTTTTTGGGTGTCGACGGTTTCGATCTGGTTGCCGGCATCACCACGCCTCACCCCGGTGAGGCCCACCTCAATCGCGTGATGTGCGAGGTGGCGCGCGAGATTATCGCCGTGGCGGATGCCAGCAAGTTTGGTCGCAAGAGCTTTTGCATGATTCGCGAAGCCGGACAAATTCATCGGCTGATTACCGACAGCCTTCTTCCGGACGATTACGAGCGGGCGTTAACCGAGTTGGGCGTGGAGGTTGTCATCGCCGATCGGTAGTACGGCGCCTGCGTGGGGGTTTCATGCAGCAGTTGTTACAGCTTGTTGAGCAGCACAAGGCCGGAAAACCGGTTGGGGTATTTTCCGTTTGTTCCGCTCACCCCTGGGTGCTGAAAGCGGCCCTGCGACAGGCCAAAGCGCGTGGCACGCCGGTGCTGGTTGAGGCCACCTCGAATCAGGTCAATCAGTTTGGTGGTTACACCGGCCAGACGGCGCAGCAGTTCCGCGATGCGTTGTGGCAACTGGCGGATGAAGTGGGGTTGGCGCGGGATCGTCTGTGGCTGGGGGGCGATCATCTCGGCCCCAATGCCTGGCAGGACCGGCCGGCGGAAGAGGCGATGCAACTGGCGGAAACGCTGATCGACGACTATGTGCGCGCCGGCTTTCGCAAAATTCACCTCGATTGCTCCATGTCCTGCGTTGGCGATCCTTTCCCGCTCAATGATGAAACCGTGGCCGTTCGTGCCGCCCGGTTATGTAGCGTCGCGGAACGCGCCTGGCAGCAAAGCGGCGGCGAGCCACCGGTGTATGTCATAGGTACCGAAGTGCCGGTGCCGGGCGGCGCGCAGGAGGCGCTGGAAGGCATGCAGGTCACCACGCCACAGGCGGTACAGCAAACGCTTGAGGTACATCGTCTGGCCTGGCAACGGGCAGAGCTGGTCGACGCCTGGAGGCGAACCATTGCGCTGGTGGTGCAGCCGGGCGTGGAGTTTGATCATCACAGCGTAGAACACTACCAGCCACAGCGGGCTCATGAGCTGAGTCGTTTTATCGAACGGCAGCCGGGCATGGTTTACGAAGCGCACTCAACGGACTACCAACCCCCGCAGGCCTATCGGCAACTGGTGGGCGACCATTTCGCCATCCTGAAAGTCGGCCCGGCGCTGACTTTTGCCCTGCGTGAGGCGCTGTTCGCCCTGGATCATATTGAACGTGAATGGCTGGGCGAGCATCAGTCGGCGCAGCTGTGCGCCACGCTGGAACAGGTGATGCGCGAGCAGCCGCAACAGTGGAGCCGCTATTACCACGGCAACCCACATCAACAGTATCTGGATCGCCACTACAGCCTGAGCGACCGGGTGCGTTACTACTGGCCACAGCCGCAGGTCCAGCAGGCGGTAGAAGGTCTGATCGACAACCTGCGCCGCAATCCGGTACCGCTGGCGTTGTTAAGCCAGTATCTGCCCGAGCAGGCCCGCGCGATGAATGCCGGCGAATTGAGCGGCGATCCGCAGGACTGGGTGATGCACAAGGTGACGCAGGTGCTCGATGATTATCACGCCGCCTGCTACCCGGAGGTGCACTGAAATGCCGAATATCCTGATGACCCGCATTGATAACCGACTGGTACATGGCCAGGTCGGCGTTACCTGGACCAACACCCTGGGGGCCAATCTGGTGGTGGTGGCCAACGATGAAGCGGCAGCCGATCCGGTGCAGCAGAACCTGATGGATATGGTGGTGGCGGAGGGGGTGCAGACGCGCTACTTCACGCTGCAGAAAACCATCGACGTGATCCACAAGGCGGCGGATCGCCAGAAGATCTTTTTAGTGTGCAAAACGCCGCAGGATGTTTTGCGGCTGGTACAAGGCGGAGTACCGATCCGCTTCGTCAACGTCGGCAATATGCATTTCGCCGAGGGCAAGCGGCAGGTGCATAAAACGGTCTCGCTGGATGAGGGTGACGTGGCCGCCTTTCGCGAACTGGCGGCGCTGGGCGTCGAGTGTGAGGTGCGTCGGGTGCCGGATGAAGCGGGTGAGCCTGTCGGCAAACTGCTGTTTTGAGTTTGGGGGAAATCATGTTGACTGATGCGTTATTGATAGCACTGCTGGCCGGGCTGGCGGGGGTCGATCTGTTCGACGGCCTGACCCACTTCCACCGTCCGGTGGTTCTGGGGCCGCTGGTCGGCCTGATCCTCGGGGATGTCTACACCGGCCTGCTGGTCGGCGGCACGCTGGAGCTGGTGTGGATGGGCATGGTGCCGCTGGCTGGGGCTCAGCCGCCGAACGTGGTGATCGGCGGGGTGATTGGCACGGCGTTCGCCATTCTGACCAAAGCCGATCCCAAGGTGGCGATTGGCGTTGCGGTGCCGTTTTCGATTGCGGTGCAGGGCTGTATCACGCTGCTGTTCACCCTGTTTTCACCGATGATGCATCGCTGCGATCGCATGGTGAAAGAACTGAACTGGCGCGGTATTGAACGGGTGAACTATCTCGGTATCACCATCCTGTTCGCGTTCTATTTTGTGGTGGCGTTTCTGCCGATTTATTTCGGCGCCGACGCGGCCAGCGCCATGGTGCAAAAGGCCCCGGTCTGGCTGTTGGACGGCCTGGCGGTGGCGGGTGGCATGATGCCGGCGATTGGTTTCTCACTGTTGATGAAAGTGATGATGAAAAAAACCTATGTGGCCTATTTCATCCTCGGTTTTATTTCCGTCACCTTCCTGAAACTGCCGATCCTGGCCGTGGCGCTGGGCGCGCTGGCGATCGCCCTGATCGACTTCTTTAACAGTCAACGGGCCGCTGCCGACCCGCTCAAACAACCTGTACCCCAGGAGGATGCTGAAGATGGCATTTAATGATTCTGACGATCTGCTGGCGCAAAAAGCGGAAAAACGTATGGCGCAGGCGCTGGCCACCAGTCAGGTGGAGCAGGACGACTACGTCGATAGCCAGCCCGCCGAGGCTCTGACCCGCGGCGATATCAACCGGATGGCCTGGCGCTCGTTGCTGTTGCAGGCGTCGTTCAACTATGAGCGTATGCAGGCCGGTGGCTGGCTGTATCAGTTGATCCCGGCATTGCGCAAGATCCACCGTAATCCGCAGGATCTGTCCAACTCGATGAAAATGCACATGGAGTTTATCAATGTGCATCCGTTTGACGTCACCTTCCTTTCCGGGTTGGTGCTGGCGATGGAGCAAAACAAAGAGAAGATCTCCACCATCCGTGCGGTAAAAGTGGCGCTGATGGGGCCGCTGGGCGGTATTGGTGATGCGCTGTTCTGGCTGACGCTGCTGCCGATCTGCGCCGGGATTGGTGCCTCGCTGGCGCTGGAGGGCAGCCTGTTTGGGCCGATCGTCTTTCTGCTGCTGTTTAACGTCTTTCACTTCGGGCTGCGCTTCGGGCTGGCTCACTACGGTTATCAGGCCGGAACCAGCGCGTTGGCGCTGCTGAAAACCCATACCCGACGAATATCCCACGCCGCCTCGATTGTCGGCATGACGGTGATCGGTGCGCTGGTGGCTTCGTATGTTCATCTTTCTACCCCGCTGGTGATGCATGCCGGCAAAGCCAGCGTGGCGCTACAGACCGATGTGCTGGACAAGCTGATGCCCAACCTGCTGCCGCTGTGCTTTACGCTGCTGATTTTCTTCCTGATGAAGCGCGGCTTCTCACCGGTGAAACTGATCGGCGTGACGGTGGTGATTGGCGTGGTGGGCAAGTTTATCGGTTTATTGTGAGGAGCGGTTTATGCCAGGCATTGTGATTACCGGCCACGGCGGTTTCGCCAGTGGGCTGTTGCAGGCGGTTGAACAGGTGGTGGGGCCGCAGCCGTACTGCGTTGCGGTCAATTTTCCCGAGCAGATGAGTACTGCCGAGTTAAAAGCGGCGTTGATCTCGGCGTTGGCCGAAGTGGCACAGCCGGACGGCGTGGTGTTTCTCACCGATATGCTCGGCGGTTCGCCGTTTCGCTGTGCCAGCGAACTGGCGGATACGCACGGGGATTGTGAGGTGCTGACCGGGGTGAATATGCAGTTGGCGGCGGAAATGATGCTGGAAAGGGAGGGGCTGAGCCTGGACGAATTCCGCGAAGTGGCGCTGGCGTGCGGCAAGCGCGGGTTGACCAGCCTGTGGCACGAAAGACGCCGGGTAAAATGTGAAGACGTGCAGACCGACGGCATTTGAGGGAGGCCGGGTGACGCTGCGATGAGCACCACCCGGTTGATTAACCGACGACCGGCAGCGGGCTAAGCGCCATGCGGGCCGGTTGATTCTCCTCCGGGCGGCTAAAGCGCCAGCAGCTCTGGTGGTATTTCGCCACGCTGTTGCGGTGCGCCACGCTGACCAACGTCACCTGCGGCAGTTCATCGACCAACAGGCAATACATCAACTGCTCGGTTTCATCGTCCAGCGCGCTGGTGGCCTCGTCGAGGAACAGAATATCCGGGCGGGTCAGAATCGCACGGGCGAATGCCATCCGCTGTTGCTCGCCTGGCGACAGGCGGTGGCTCCAGTTGGCGCTGGTGTCCAGCCAGCGTTGCAGATGCTTCAGACGGCAATTTTCCAGCACTCTCAGCAGTTGCTCATCACTGTATTCGGCCGCAAGATGCGGATAACTGAGCGCCTCGCGCAGCGTGCCGATGGGAATATAGCTGCGTTGTGGCAGGAATAAGGCGCTGCTGGCCGCGTCGCGGCCAATGGTGCCGGAACCGTAGGGCCAGATCCCGGCGATAGCACGCAGCAGCGTGGATTTACCGCAGCCCGAAGGGCCGACGACCAGCACTTTTTCACCGCGTTTCAGCGTCATCGACGTTGAGCCCAGCAAACTTTGACCGTCCGGCAGTTGCAGGCTGAGACGATCGAGGATCAGCGGTTGGTCGTTCTCCGCTTGCAGTTGAATGCCGCGTTGCTGATGGTGTACCTGATCCACGGCGGCGTTAAAACCGGCCAGACGGTTAACGCAGGCTTTCCAGGTCGCCAGATCGCTAAAGGCATCGATAAACCATGACAGCGCCCCCTGTACCTGGCCAAAGGCGGAGGCGATCTGCATCATGCCGCCCATCTGGATAGCGCCGGAGAAGTAGCGCGGTGCCGCCACCAACAGCGGGAAAACAATGGCAAACTGGCTGTAAAAATTAGAGGCGATGTTCAGCCGGCGGGTGATGCGCATGATTGACCACCAGTTGGTGCGGATGCTGTCAAAGCGGTCACCCAACTGTTGCGCTTCGCGTGGTTCGCCGTGATAAAGCGCGATGGCATCGTTGTTTTCCCGGATACGGATCAGCCCAAAACGGAAGTTTGCCTCATAGCGCTCCTGATTAAAGCCGAGCTGGACCAGCGGCTTACCCACCCACCAAATCAGCAGCGAACCCAGCACCGCGTACAGCAGGGCGAACCACACCATGTAGCCGGGCAGGGTGACGGCATGCTGATGGATAACAAAAGTCATTGGCCCGCTGACGTGCCAGAGAATGGTGATAAAGGAAAACAGCGTCACCAGGCTGGAGAGCAGCCCGAGCGACAGCGACAGCGTGTACTGGGTCAGTACATTGAGATCTTCGGCAATACGCTGGTCCGGGTTATCGACGATCTGTTGCTGTTCGGTATGGTAATAGGCCTGATGCGCCAGCCATTTACCCATAAATTTTTCCGTCATCCAGCGCCGCCAGCGCATCTGCAGGCCCTGCGTCAGGTAAATCTTATACACCGCGAGCACGATAAAGATCAGCGCCAGATAGGTAAAGCGCCACAGTTGTGCTTTGAATACCGGATAGTTTTTGTTTTGCAGCGCGTCGTAAAACACCTGGTTCCACTCATTGATCTGTACGCTGATGTACACCAGCCCGAGCGACAAAGCGACAATGGCGATCAGCATAGACCAGGCCCGCAGCTTTTCTTCCGAAACCCAGAAGGGTTTAATTAATTGCCAGACGGCGTGTTTGGGGGTTGGGGTTGCGTTCATGAGGTCTCGTTAATTCTGCATTTTTTTCAGCATGGGCCGCAGGCAAGTAACAAACAAACCGGGACTGTAAGCAGTTTTAACGCGGCTAACCTTTTGAAATATTGTGATTGAATCGTCAGAGGTGAAGCCGGGAGGGATGGCGGTTATACTGGCGCCGAAATTTGGCTTGTTTACTGCGGAAAGGATGAGTGATGAAGGCGTGGGTTCCCCTGCTGTTGGCCTATGGTGCGCTCACCAGCGGCCAGGCGACGGCACAGATTGATGAGCCGGATATTGATGCCGATTGTCACAAGGTGGCGAGCTATGCCGAGCTGGGGAAAAGTGCCTACCAGCGCGGTGATTACCCACGCGCAGCCGACGTTTTCCGCGATCAGGCCGCCTGGAGTGAGTTCTGCGGTCTCGACAATCAGGCGACCGCCACTGCTTACAACAATGTGGCGCTGGCGCTGATGCATGCCGGTGAACTGCACAAGGCACGCGCCTATCTGGAACTGGCGCCGCAGGACAGTAAATCCCAACATAATTTGAAACTGCTGCAGCAGCGCCTGGCGAAGCAACCGCCGTCGAACGGACCGGGTGGCGTCTACTGGCAGTACGCCGGGCGCGGCGTGTGGAGCGAAGTGGAGGTCAAGCCACAGGACGGCCGCTGGCTGATCAATTATTCCGGCTATTATATGCCGCAAATGGGGTTGTATTACGGCCCGAATATGGGCGAATTCGCCGAGGTGTTGCCGATTGAACAGGGCAAGGCGCTGTACCGTCAGCGGGAGCCGGAGGACGCGATGGCCTGTGATGTGACGATGCAATTCAGCGCGGATGCGCTGGAAATGCACACCAAAGGCGACTGCGGTTTTGGTTTTAACGTGCGGGCGGAAGGGCGCTTCGTGCGGGTCGAATAATCAGCCCCGGACATTCAATATCCTGAATGTCCGGGCACTGTAACAGGCATTACGCCCAGGTAGCGGCACCGCTCAACAATTCTTTCCAGGCTTCAACATTCCCCAGATAGTTGCCCGCCGGGATCTGGCGCAGCTGGCCTTCACTGTCTTCAAGCGCAAAGGTCGGGAAGCCTTGTCCCTGAACTTTGGCAAGCATCGCCCGGCTTTGTGCGATGTGTTGCGCGGTCGGGGCACCGGCGTTAAAGCGCATCTCGGCGATGAACGGGGCAGAGGCCAGACCCAGCTCTTTCGCCAGGGCCTCCAGCACCGGCGTATCGGCGATGCGTCGACCTTCCTGATAATGCGCTTCCTGAATGCGATGCAGCATATCCAGCCCGCGTCCCGCCAGCGCTTGCGCCGCCAGTATCGCGGTAATCGGCGGCTCTGAGTCCATGATCGCCGTGGTATCACGCAGCAGGCCATTGAAATAGGCATCACCAAAGGTCTGTCCGGTTAACTCCGCAATACGTTTGTCGTGCGGGATAACATAATTACGCCATTCGTCCGTGATTTGGCGGCGGTTGTTGCCGGTCATCATGCCACCGGCATGCAGCGCGATGTTCAGCCCTGGAATGGTTTTGGCCGCCTTCACCAGCGGGGCTGCGCCATAGCACCAGCCACACAGCGGATCGAAAATGTAATGCAGAGTCGTGCCGGTCATATTTATTCCTCGTTATCCCCGCCCTCTTTCAAGGGCGGGTTGCAGTAACGCTTTGGTCTGTTGGTCTAGGCGGGCTTATTGCGGCCACTTCATTTCGCCTTTCAGCACCTTGGCGCTCAGTTCCAGGCTCGATTCATCTTTCAGGTTCGGGTAATGCTTTTTCATTGCCGCCACCAGTGCAGCAGAATCTTTGGCTTTCGGCAGTTCAGCTTCCAGCGTGGTCAGGTAGTTCTGGGTAAAGGTCACGGATTTCAGCGTCTGGTCGGCACCCGGCAGGAAATGGCCAGGGACAACGACTTTCGGTTTCAATGCCTTGATGCCTTCCAGCGTTTGCTGCCAGTGCGCGCGGGATTCAACGCTCTGGTTATCGGCGACCCACGGATGGATGTTGTCGCCCGCGACCGGAACACCGCCCACTACTGCTTTCAGCGCCGGGATCCACACGTAGGTGCGCTCCGGCGTTGGGCCGGTCAGGCCTTTCACTTCCACTTTCTGGCCGTCAACGGTGAAGCTGTCACCCTGCAACGCCTGTGGAACCACCACCGCTTTCGGTGCATTGTCTTTCAGGATCGGGCCCCAATAGGCGACTTTACCGTCTTTGGTGGCGTTGATTTCTTCGATGGTGCCTGGGGACGCGATGATTTTCGCCTGTGGGAACGCGGCTTTAATCACGTCCAGACCAAAGTAGAAATCCGGATCTGAATGGCTGATGTAGACGGTGGTCAGCTTTTTGCCGGTGGCCTTGATCTTTTTCACCAGTTCTTCTGCGTCGTTGCGCTGGAACTGGGCGTCAATCAGCGCCACTTCGTGTTTACCGCTGATGATCTCAGAGGACACCGGGAACACGCTTTTCTCACCTGGGTTGTACACTTCCATGGTCAGAGTGTCGGCGGCGGTGGCGTAGGCGCTAAAGGTGGTGATGCCGGCGAAGGCCAGGGTCAGTAATGATTTGTTAAACATGGGCAGAGGTCCTTGGGTAGCGATTAAATGTTGTGTAGATGTTAGGTTGCATAAAGCGATAGAAAAACCGGATAATGAGCAATTATTAATTGCGTAAATCGGACGAATCATGGATCGCATCACCGCAGCTGAGGTTTTTATCACCATCGTTGACCGTGGCAGCATGATTGCGGCGGCAGAAACGCTGGAAATGTCGCGAGCCATGGTGACGCGTTATCTGGCCCAGATGGAGCAATGGGCCGGGGCACGTTTGCTGCACCGTACTACCCGTAAGCTTAGTCTGACTGACGCCGGTGAGCGTACATTAGAGCGTTGCCGACAGATGCTGGCGCTGGCGGGGGAAATAGACCTGGTCGAAGGGGAACAGAGTGATGAACTACGCGGCCTGCTACGGATCACCTGCTCGCAGTCGCTGGGTCAGACGGCGCTGGTGGGCGCGGTAGCACAATACCTTAAGCGTCATCCGCAGGTGGCTGTGGATCTGCAAATGAATAACCGCGCAGTGAATCTGGTCGAAGAGCGTATCGATTTGGCGCTGCGAATTACCAATGAGCTGGATCCCAATCTGATCGCCCGACCGCTCTCTTCCTGCGCCTCGGTGGTCTGCGCTGCACCGGCCTATCTGGCGGCACATGGCACGCCGCGTCATCCGCAGGATCTGGCGCTGCACAACTGCCTGACTTACTCCTACTTCGGTAAAAGCCTGTGGCATTTTGACCACCAGGGGGTGAAGTCGGCAGTCGCGGTCAGCGGTAATCTGAGCGCCAATGAATCGGTGGTATTGATGGCGGGAACGGTGCAGGGGGCCGGGGTTTCCATGCAACCTTATTATTCGGCGGCACCGCTGCTGGCCAGCGGCGAACTGATTGAGCTGATGCCGGATTATCGGCCCCAGTCGATGGGCATTTACGGCATTTATACTTCGCGTCGGCAGATGCCGGCGACTCTGAGGACCATGTTGGACTTTTTAGTGGAGTGGTTTGCCACTGATGCCGGCTGGCGAGCGACGTTGCGCTGATATCATTAACGCCGCAGTAACATTTTCACACATTTTTCATCATTAGCGCATTCAAGCGGTTAGCGAGTTTACCGGGGCATTTTGTGCGCTGTCGCGGCTCTGTCACTGGTTAACTGATGGGGCGACGTGTAGTTTTTGTAGCGTGAGAAGAGTGAATAAGACTTAATAATTATAGGGTTAAATAGATATCCCGGCTCTTTGAACATCCTCTCTGACCTTTCCACGGGCAGCCTGTCAGGCTGGCCGATAATTTTGTGTTTTTTTACCAGCCTCGCGCGCCTGACGCCGGGGCTTTGTTGATTGGGAGCGTTACGCATGCCTGTTTCTCTGCTCGCACTGGCATTAAGTGCATTTGCTATCGGCACCACCGAGTTCGTTATTATGGGGTTGCTGCCGGAGGTTGCGAGGGATCTGCAGGTCTCTATTCCTTCCGCCGGCTGGTTGATCAGCGGCTATGCCCTTGGCGTGGCTATCGGCGCACCGATCATGGCGCTGCTAACGGCGAAGCTGCCGCGCAAAAAGACTCTGCTGCTGCTGATGGTGATTTTCATCTTCGGCAATATTATGTGTGCGCTGAGTTACAGCTACGATTTCCTGATGCTGGCGCGCATTATCACCGCCCTGTGCCACGGAGCATTCTTCGGCATTGGCGCTGTAGTGGCGGCGAATCTGGTGGCTCCCAACCGTCGGGCTTCTGCCGTGGCGTTGATGTTCACCGGTCTGACATTGGCCAACGTGTTGGGGGTGCCGATCGGCACTGCTCTGGGGCAAGCATTGGGCTGGCGCTCAACCTTCTGGGCGGTGACGGTGATCGGCGTATTATCCCTGTTGGCGCTGTATAGCAAGCTGCCGACGGTCAGGGATGAACAACCGACCGACCTGAAAAAAGAGCTGACGGCACTGCGCGGCGGCGGCATCTGGCTTTCGCTGCTGATGACCGTGGCCTTTGCCGCATCGATGTTCGCACTGTTTACCTATATTGCCCCGCTGCTGACCGAAGTGACCGGGGTTTCGTCACATGGCGTGAGTTGGACGCTGTTGTTGATGGGGGTTGGCCTGACGCTGGGCAATATCCTTGGCGGCCGTCTGGCAGACTGGCGTTTGCCGCTGACCCTGACCTGTACTTTCCTGGTTATCGCCTGTTTTGCGGCGCTGTTCAGTTGGACCAGTCACTCAATGGTGCCGGCGGAAATCACCCTGTTCCTGTGGGCCGCCGCCGCGTTTGCCGCCGTACCGGCGCTGCAGATCAACGTGGTCACCTACGGTAAAAAAGCACCCAATCTGGTGTCTACGTTAAATATTGCTGCATTTAACGTTGGCAATGCCATTGGTGCCTGGGTCGGTGGCGTGGTGATCGCGCAGGGGCTGGGCTTGACCAGCGTACCGCTGGCCGCAGCAGGGATTGCGCTGCTGGGGCTGCTGCTCTGCATAGTGACCTTCAGCCGCGCCAAGCGCCCGGCTAGCGTGTAATTACCGCAGCCAGGCGGGCGGGGAGTGTCTGCGCTTGCTGTTGCAAATGCTGAGTAAAGGCCGTGACCAGCGCCGACGATGGGCGATGCAGCGGCCGGATCAGACTGACGGTAAAGGGGACGTCAACGCTGAATGGCCGCACGTGGACGCCGCTGCCGGCGTAATCGAGCGCCGTCAGCGGGTTAACGATCGACACTCCCACTCCCGCTTTAACCATGGCGCAGACCGATGCGGCGCTATGGGTTTCCATTACCAAACGGCGGTTGACTCCTTCCTCACTGAACAACGAATCCAGTAGCTGGCGATAGCTGTCGGTGTTCGACAGGCTGATAAAGTTTTGTCCGGCAAAGTCCTGTGGCGTCAACACCGTTTTCGCCAGCAGGGGATGCCCGGCCGGCAGTACGCACACCTCGTTCAGAGTCATCAGCGTCATGCGCTCGGTCCCCGCCGGGGTCAGGGTATTTTCTGTGAGTCCCAAATCGTGACGCTGCGCCGACAGCCACTCCTCCAGCAGCGGTGATTCCTGCGGTATTACGCTGAAGCTCACTTCCGGATAGCGATCGATAAAAGGTTTGCACACCGCGGGCAGCAGTGATTGCGAGAACACCGGCAGGCAGGCAATCGACAGCTGTGCCTGCCGGAACTGGCGGATACTGGCGGCGGCGGCGGTGATACGATCCAGACCGTAGTAGGAGCGTTGCACCTCTTCCAATAGCCGCAGGCCTTGCACCGTTGGGGATAACCGGCCGCGAACCCGTTCGAACAATTGCAGCTGGATTAGTTTCTCAAAGCGCGCCAGCTCGCGGCTGACGGTGGGCTGCGAGGTTTGCAGCAGCGCGGCGGCTTCGGTCAGGTTGCCGGTGGTCATCACCGCATAGAAGATTTCAATCTGGCGTAGCGTTATCGCGTGCATCGGTAGCTCTTTTAATCAGCAAATCCATATCATAAATGAATAGACTCTGGCTAAATAGATATTTTCCATCCAAGAAAGCGTGCGGCAATATTGGGGTATTAGAGTCACTAAATTTTATTCAGGGATACCACCATGCCACGTGCTCTCGACGACACCACTACCGCTCTTAATACCGCTAACCTGCTGGCCTTGCCTGGGCGTTTTGGTTGCCCAGTATGGGCCTATGACGCCGCTATCATTAGCGAGCGCATCAGCCAGCTGCGTCATTTCGATGTTATTCGTTTTGCCCAAAAGGCCTGCTCGAATATCCATATTCTGCGCCTGATGCGTGAGCAGGGCGTCAAGGTGGACTCGGTGTCGTTGGGGGAGATTGAGCGTGCATTGCAGGCCGGTTTTCAGCCGGGTGGTGAGCCAAGTGAGATTGTGTTTACCGCAGATGTGCTGGATCACGCGACCCTGGCGCGCGTCAGCGAATTGAAAATTCCGGTTAACGTCGGTTCGATCGATATGCTGGAACAACTGGGCCAGGTTTCTACCGGGCATCCAGTGTGGCTGCGCATCAACCCAGGCTTTGGGCACGGCCACAGCCAGAAAACCAATACCGGCGGCGAAAACAGCAAGCACGGCATTTGGTATGCCGATTTACCGCAGGCGGTGGAGAAAATTCAGCAGTACGGCCTGAAATTGATCGGTGTGCATATGCATATCGGTTCGGGCGTGGATTACCAGCATCTGGAGCGGGTGTGTGATGCCATGGTGCAGCAGGTGATCGATCTCGGCCAGGATATCAGCGCCATCTCCGCCGGTGGCGGCCTGTCGATCCCTTATCAGTACGGTGAAGAGGCGATTGATACCGAGCACTATTTTGGCCTGTGGAACAGTGCCCGTGAGCGCATTGCCGCGCATCTGGGGCATCCGGTGAGCCTGGAGATTGAACCTGGACGTTTCCTGATGGCGGAAGCCGGGGTGCTGGTGGCCGAGGTGCGTGCGGTGAAAGACATGGGCAGCCGCCACTTTGTACTGGTGGACGCCGGTTTTAACGATTTGATGCGTCCGGCGATGTACGGCAGTTACCACCATATTTCTCTGCTGCCGGCCGATGGCCGCGATACAGCCAACCAGCCGCTGCGCGATACCGTGATTGCCGGGCCGCTGTGCGAATCCGGTGATGTCTTTACCCAGCAGGCCGGTGGTGGCATTGAAACCCGCGAACTGCCGCCGGTGCAGGTCGGTGATTATTTGGTGTTCCATGACACCGGTGCTTACGGCGCGTCAATGTCATCGAACTACAACAGCCGTCCATTGCTGCCGGAAGTGCTGTTTGAAAACGGCGAAGCGCGATTGATTCGCCGCCGCCAGACCATTGAAGAGCTGATTGCGCTGGAACTGATCTGATGCTCTCGGGCGCAGTTTAATACTGCGCCCGTTTCACAGAGACATTCGCCGGTGCTGGCCGTTGGGGAGTTGGACTTCCAGCGACAGCGTACCGCCCATGGCTTCAATATAGCGTTTCAACGAAGAGAGTTTGATTTCGCTACCGCGTTTTTCCAAATTGGCCACAGAAGGTTGGCTGATGCCAAGCCGCTTCGCCAGTTCAACCTGGGACACCGCCAGTTCTTCCCGCAGCATAGCCAGCCGCAGTTCAAAAATTTCTTTGTCCGCTTTTTGCCGAGCCGCGTCAACCACGGCGGGATCGAGCTTATCGATCAGATTTGATAATGGTTTGGCCATTTGCGTTACCTCTGGGTTGCCAAATAAAAATCAGTTGTCGAATCGCTCGACGGCCGCACTCCAATATAGCCTTTGTGCTATATAGTGTAAAGGTTATTGTCATGACAATATGCGGGCTGGTGGCAGGGAAAGGAAATGGCGGTGGAGGAAATGCGGCGCGGCGCGCAATCGGCGGCAGCGCCAGATGGAATCAGTCGGCGTAAGGCCCTGGCACCACGGACTCCCGCAGCCGAAGTTCACCGGTGAAAGGAGTGAGTGGCTGTATGTCCTCCCCCTTAATCAGGCGGAAAGCCTGGCTGATGGCGGCTTCGATCATCACGTCGATCGGCAGATAAACGGTAGACAGCGCCGGTTGCAAATAGGCGGCGCTGGGTTCGTCGTCAAAGCCGAACAGTGAGACATCCTGCGGCAGGCGTTTACCCGCATCGTGCAACGCTTTCATTGCGCCGACCGCCATGTCGTCGTTACAGGCAAACAGGGCGCTAAAGCCGCTACCCCCGGCCAGTAAACTACGCACAGCCTGGTAGCCGCTCTGTACGCTGCTGTCACCATAGGCTACGCGGGTGTCGTCAAAGGCAATGGTGTGATGCTCAAGCGCCTGCCGATAACCGGCTAACCGAGCCAGGGCGGTAGGCGTGGCAATCGGCCCTGTAATGCAGGCTATCTCGCGATGTCCTTGCCGAATCAAATAATCCACCGCATGGAAGGCGGCTTTCTGCTGTTCGAAGGACACACAGCGTGCGCGGGCCTGTGGCAGATCGCGGTTGATCACCATGATCGGCACCGGCAGGCTGTCCAACAGGTTCATCAGCGTGGGCTCGGACATAAAACGGGTATACAGGATGATGGCGTCGCAGCGGCGATCGGCCAGCAGTTGCACCGCCTGCAGCTCGTCTTCCGGCGTGTCGTGGCCATCGGTGACAATCAGATGCTTGCCGCTGGCCTCGATCAGCTTGGCGGCTTTTCGCAGCAGGCGGCCGAAGTAGGGACCATCGAAGTTGGAAACCACCAGCCCGATACTGTTGGAGCTTTTATTTGCCAGCGATTGGGCCAGGAAATTGGGGCGGTAGCCCAGCTCGTCCATGGCCTTGAACACCGCGTCGCGGGTGCTCTTTTTCACCTGGCCGGTGCCATTCAACACGCGTGAAACCGTGGCTTTAGATACCCCCGCGCGAATGGAAACATCCAACATGGTGATCATCAATGGCTTACCCCTTTCAACATCCGCTGTGGCAAATAATGCTCAGTCTAGCATAGGGTTAGCCCTTGGCTGCGCGGCTTTTTATCGCGGTGATTGCGTTGTGGTGAAACGCTCGTAGACTGTTCTCTGGCAATGAGAATAAGGGGAAGGCTGGATGACTAATATTGTGCTTCTGGCAGATTATCCGCAGCACCGGCAGCAGGTGATCAACTGGCTATGGCAGGCATTCGGCAGTGAAAACAGCAGGGCATTTTTCGCCAGCGTGGTGGACAGTGGTCTGCGTGGGGCAGACTTGCCCATCACTTTTATTGCCTTGCAGGGGGACGAACTGGTCGGCACCGTCGGTCTGTGGCGCTGTGATTTAATCAGCCGCCAGGATCTGACACCCTGGCTGGCGGCGCTGTATGTCGATGAAAGCCAGCGCTGCAGCGGCCTGGGCTTGCGGCTACAGCAGCATGTACAGGACTACAGCCGCCAGGCCGGCTTTGACGAGCTGTATCTCTACAGTGACTTCAGCGGCTATTACGAACGTCACGGCTGGCACTATATCGGCGACGCGCTGGACTACCCTGACCGCCCGGTGCGGCTCTATCACCGCGAGCTGGACTAGTTCTGCTCGTAAACGTTATTGATGCTGGCCACCGAATGGCGGCGCACCAGCGTCGGGCTGAACATATTGGTGATCTCCGGCAGCGGCTGGTTATTGGCCAGCGCCAGTGCCAGTTCGGCCGCCTGGGTCGCCATGGCCACCACCGGATAGCGGATGGTGGTCAGGCGGGGGCGCAGATAGCGTGAAATCAACACGTCATCAAAGCCAATCAACGACATTTGGCCCGGCACATCCACGCTGTTGTCGCTCAGCACCGAGAGCGCGCCTGCGGCCATCGAATCGTTATAACAGGTCACTGCGGTGAAGTTTTTACCGCGCCCGAGCAACTCGGTCATCGCTTGTTCACCGCCGATTTCGTCCGGCTCTCCGTAGGCAATCAGCCTTTCATCTACCGCAATGCCATGCTCCTGCAATGCATCGAGATAACCCTGCAGGCGGTCTGCGGCGTCGGAAATTTGGTGGGTGGAGCAGACGATGGCAATACGCTGATGCCCCTGTTGAATCAGATGGCGAGTCGCCAGCCAGGCACCATAGCGGTCGTCCAGCGCCACACAGCGCGATTCAAAGCCCGGCAGCGTGCGGTTAATCAGCACCATCCCCGGGATCTGCTGCATCCAGCCGCTTAACTCAGTATCGGTCAGCTTTTTGGCATGCACCACCAGTGCTGCACAGCGGTGACGCACCAGTTGTTCAATCGCCTGACGCTCTTTTTCTGCCTCATGGTAACCGTTGCCAATCAGCAAGAAGTTGTGGGTAGCGTAGGCCACCTGTTCGACTGCTTTGACCATAGCGCCAAAAAAGGGATCGGACACGTCGGAGACGATCAGCCCCAGCGTTTCGGTCGATTGCTGCGCCAGCGCGCGGGCGTTGGCGTTTGGGTGGTACTGCAGTTGTTCCATCGCGGCCAGCACGGCGGTGCGTGAGCTTTCGCTGGCCTTCGGGGAATGGTTTATTACGCGGGATACCGTGGCCACGGAAACACCCGCCAGCCTGGCAACATCCTTTATGGTAGCCATATCTGTCATACATCCTGGGTAATCGCTTACATTCCTCAGTCTTGCGGAAAAAACCCGGGGCTGCAAGCGCTGGCGATCGCAACTTGTGGCGGCTGTTGCAGATATGGGCGATTTATTCTGTGCTTAGACCTGCGCAGCTCAGTAATAGAGCCATTTGTGCTTTGGCGGCGCACGGCAGCTAATGTTACTTTTGTGTATCCCATTTTGTTTGAGAACCGCATGTCGATTAAACGTTACCCGCAACTCGCTCACTGGGGGGCGTATACCGCCGTGGTTGAAGACGGCAGGCTTATCCGCTGTGAGCCGTTTGCAGGCGATCCGGATCCTTCCCCGATGCTCGACTCCATCGCGCCGATGGCCTATTCCGACAAACGGATCCGTAAGCCGGCGGTGCGCCGCTCCTGGCTGCAAAAGCGTGAAGGCAGTGACCGCACGCTGCGTGGCCGTGAGGATTTTGTCGAAGTGGACTGGGATCTGGCACTCGATCTGGTGGCGGAAGAAAACCGCCGCGTGCGCGATCGCTATGGCCCCTCGGGCCTGTTTACCGGCTCCTATGGTTGGTCATCCGCCGGGCGTTTGCATCATGCGCGTTCGCTGGTGCGGCGCTTTTATTTCGGCGGTGGCGGCGGTGTTGATCAGTTAGGCAACTACAGTTGGGGCGCTGCGCAGTTTTTCCTGCCCTATGTGATTGGTACCTTCACCCCATTGACCGGGCGCGTCACCAGTTGGCCGAGCGTGGTTGAGCACTGTGAGCTGTTTGTGGCTTTCGGTGGGTTGGCACTGAAAAATGCCCAGGTATCGTCCGGTGGCGCGGCGGAACACTCGCTCAAACCATGGTTGCAAAAACTGGTGCAGAAAGGCACCCCGGTTATCAACATCAGCCCGATGCGTGATGACTGCCCGGCATTTGTGAATGCCGAATGGATCCCAATCCGCCCGAATACCGATGTGGCGTTAATGCTGGCACTGGCGTATGAAATTCAGCGTCGGGGCGCGCAGGACGAAGCATTCCTCTATAGCCACTGTGCCGGTTATGACCAACTGGCGAGTTATCTGCGCGGCACCGATGACGGCGTGGCGAAAACCCCAGAATGGGCCAGTGCGATCACCGGTATTCCGGCGGCGCGCATTGGCTTGCTCGCACAGCAACTGATTGGCGTGCGAAGCTTTCTTACCTGCTCCTATTCCGTTCAGCGCGCTCATCGTGGCGAACAGCCCTATTGGATGATGATTGCCCTGTCGGCGATGCTCGGCCAGGTTGGGCTACCGGGCGGCGGCTTCTCGTTTGGCCACGGTTCAATGAACGGCGTTGGCAACCCGCGCGTGGATACGCCAGGGCCAATGATGCCGGTGGGGCCTAACCCTTGCGGGTTGGCGATCCCGGTGGCACGCATTTGCGACATGTTGCTGCAACCGGGCGAACCCTACCAGTTCCGTGGCGAGACGCTGCACTACCCGGATATCCATCTGGTGCACTGGGCCGGGGGTAACCCGTTCCATCATCACCAACAGTTAAACCGGCTGGTGGAAGGCTGGCAGAAGCCGGATACGGTGATTGTGCAGGATATCTGGTGGACCCCGGCCGCCAAAATGGCAGATATCGTGCTGCCGGTAACCACCTCGCTGGAACGTAACGATATCGGCGGTTCATCGCGCGATCGCTACGTGTTGGCGATGCATCAGGCCATTGCGCCGCAGCATCAGGCGCGTAACGACTTTGATATTTTTGCCGATCTGGCGGAGCGACTGGGTTACCGCGAACAATTCACCGAAAATCGCGATGAACGAGCCTGGATCGAATCTATCTATCAGCAGTGCGGACAGGCGCAGGCCGGTACCGGTGTGGAATGGCCCGAGTTCGAGGATTTTTGGCGTAAAGGCTATGTCGAGCTGCCGGCACCGGCGAAAGAATTTGTGTTCTTTGACGACTTCCGCGCCGACCCACAGGCCAACCCGCTGCAAACCCCGAGCGGCAAGATTGAGCTGTTCAGCGAGAAAATTGCCGGCTACGGTTATGCTGATTTTGCACCGCATCCGCAGTGGCAGCCGCCGGTCGAATGGCTGGGGGCGCCACAGGCCAAAGAGTGGCCGCTGCACCTGATTTCCATCCAGCCGAGCGATCGTTTACACAGCCAGATGGACCCGGCACCCCTGGCACAGGGTAATAAAACCGCCGGGCGCGAAACGCTGTATATGCACCCGCAGGATGCGATAAAACGCGGTATTGTCGATGGCGTTGAGGTGTTGGTCAGCAATGCGCGCGGCAGTTGTCTGGCGGGCGTCGCTATTACCGACGGCGTTACACCGGGCGTGGTGCTGATGGCCACCGGTGCCTGGTTTGATCCGGGCTTCGGCAGCCAGCGGCTGCAGGTGGAACAGTCCGGCAATCCGAACGTATTAACGCTGGATATCGGCACTTCGCCGCTGACCCAGGGGCCGAACGCCATGAGCTGCCTGGTCGAGGTGAGCGTCCGATAATTGACTATACCCTATGAATTTCGAGTTGCGGCCAGGCGACGGGTATAAACAGCTGGTTACACTTTGCGCCCTAATGTTGCGATTGCCTGCTGGCTGGTTTTTGCCGGCACAGGGTAAATTGAACGTCCCAGAGGTATTGATTGGTGAATCTCAGCAACTTGTTGTTGAACCCATATTAATTTGCACCAACCTACGCAGATGCGTAGGTTTTTTTTTATCTGATGCCTTGCCATCCCGCCTGCACAAAATTCGATTTTGTATTTTTCTGTTCCAGGACTGTTTAAGTTTCATTGAGTTATTTCCGTAAATTGCGGGAAATTTACAGCTGGTTGCATTTAGAGCAAAACTCTTGCGATTGGTCGGTAGTTTCTTGATCGCTACCTCTCTAGAGTAGGTGATCCCAGAGGTATTGATTGGTGAGAAATCAGCATACTCTGTATGTTGAAGCCATTTTCAATTGCACCAACCTACGCGGATGCGTAGGTTTTTTTTTGCCTGCCATATAGTATTCTTTTCCCTACAACCATTTACGCTCATCTTGGCCAAGGGGAGAAGGGCATGATCTTTTCTATACTGCGGGTGCTGTTCCGCCTGCTGTACCGGGTACGTGTCGAGGGCGACGTCCGGCATTTCGACCAGCAAAAACTGCTGATTACGCCCAATCATATCTCCTTCCTTGACGGTATTTTGCTGGCGTTGTTTTTGCCGATCAAACCGGTGTTTGCCGTCTATGCCAGTATTGGCGATCGCTGGTTTATGCGCTGGCTGCGGCCCTATATCGACTTTGTCTCGCTCGACCCTACCAAACCCATGGCCATCAAACAGCTGGTGCGCACGGTGGAACAGGGCAGGCCGGTAGTGGTGTTTCCCGAAGGACGCATAACCGTTACCGGTTCGCTGATGAAGGTTTATGACGGTGCCGCGTTTATCGCCGCCAAATCGGGGGCGACCCTGGTGCCGATACGGCTCGATGGCGCCGAGTTCAGCCCCTTTGGCCGCATGGCCGGAGTGTTCAAGATCCGCTGGTTCCCGCAGATCAGCATCCGTATTTTACCGCCGACCTCGCTGCCGATGCCGGTAGCGCCGCGCGCCCGCGATCGCCGTGCATTGGCCGGGGATCGGCTGCACCAGATCATGATGCAGGCGCGGATGGATACCCGTGAGCCGCAGACCCTGTTTCAGGCTTTGCTGGCGGCGCAGCACCGTTATGGCCGCAGCAAGCCGTGTATCGAGGATATTAACTTCAAGGAGGACAGTTACCGCACGCTGACCAAGAAAGCGCTGGGCGTCAGCCGTATCCTGCAACGTTTTACCGCCGAGGGCGAACATGTCGGTATGTTATTGCCGAACGCGACCATCACCGTAGCGGCGATTTTTGGCGCTTCACTGCGCAACCGCATTCCGGCGATGCTCAACTACACCGCCGGTTCCAAGGGCCTGAAAAGCGCCATGACCGCCGCCAGCCTCAAAACTATCGTCACGTCACGCCAGTTTCTCGAAAAGGGCAAGCTGACCCATTTGCCGCAGCAGGTGCCGGAGGCCAACTGGGTGTACCTGGAGGATCTGAAAGATACGGTGACCCTGGCGGACAAGCTGTGGATCCTGCGCCATCTGTTGCAACCGGCGCGGGCCATGCTGCCGCAGCAGCCTGACGATGCGGCGCTGATCCTGTTCACATCGGGTTCGGAGGGCAATCCGAAGGGCGTGGTGCATTCCCATGCCAGCCTGTTGGCCAACGTTGAACAGATCCGTACCATCGCCGATTTCACCCCGCGTGATCGCTTTATGTCATCGCTGCCGTTGTTCCACTCGTTCGGCCTGACGGTCGGGCTGCTGACGCCGCTGATGACCGGCAGCCGCATCTTCCTTTACCCCAGCCCGCTGCATTACCGTGTGGTTCCGGAACTGGTTTACGACCGTAACTGCACCGTGTTGTTCGGCACAGCGACCTTCCTTAATAACTATGCGCGTTTTGCTCACCCGTATGATTTTGCCCGTTTGCGCTATGTGGTTGCCGGGGCGGAAAAGCTGGCGGACAGCACCAAACAGATTTATCAGGACAAATACGGCATCCGTATCCTGGAAGGCTATGGCGTAACCGAATGTGCGCCGGTGGTGTCGATCAACGTTCCGCTGGCGGCGAAGGTGGGTACCGTGGGCCGCATTATGCCGAAGATGGAGGCGCGTTTGATGAAGGTGCCGGGTATCGATAACGGCGGCCGTCTGCAGTTGAAAGGTCCGAATATCATGAAAGGCTATCTGCGTGTGGAGCGTCCGGGTGAATTGGAACCGCCGGCGGCGGAAGATGAAAACGGCAATCTGCAACCGGGCTGGTACGACACCGGCGATATCGTCACGTTGGACGATCAGGGTTACTGCGTCATTCGCGGCCGGGTAAAGCGTTTCGCCAAGCTGGCCGGCGAAATGGTCTCGCTGGAGAGCGTGGAGTTGTTGGCGCAGCGCGTGGCGCCGGAAGGGCAGCATGCCGCCACGGTGAAAAGCGACAGCAGCAAGGGGGAAGCGCTGGTGCTGTTTACCACAGACGCAAGCATCACCCGCGAAGCCTTGCTGCGTGCTGCGCGCGAGTTGGGGAGCCCCGAACTGGCGGTGCCGCGTGATATTCGTCCGCTTAAAGCCTTGCCGGTACTCGGCAGTGGTAAACCGGACTTTGTAACCCTGCGTAAAATGGCCGAACAGCCGGAGAATGCCCGATGAACCCATCGTTGAATACCGACTCGCCTTTGCTCTCGCGCAGCATGATTGCCGTGATTTGCGCGCAGTTTTTGTCCGCCTTCGGCGACAATGCTTTGTTGTTCGCCACGCTGGCGCTGATCAAGCAGCAACTGTACCCCGACTGGAGCCAACCGATTTTGCAGATGGCGTTTGTCGCCACCTATATCATTCTGGCGCCCTTTGTCGGCCAGATCGCCGACAGTTTCGCCAAGGGACGGGTGATGATGGTGGCGAACGGTCTGAAGCTGGCCGGCGCGCTGGTCATCTGTTTCGGGCTTAATCCCTTCCTCGGTTATACCTTGGTGGGCGTGGGAGCCGCCGCTTATTCCCCGGCCAAGTACGGCATTTTGGGTGAAATCACGCACGGCGAAAAGTTGGTCAAGGCCAACGGCCTGATGGAGGCCTCCACCATTGCCGCGATCCTGATTGGCTCGGTTGCCGGTGGTGTGCTGGCCGACTGGCACATTGTGGCGGCGTTGGCGGTCTGCGCGCTGGTGTATGCGGCGGCGGTGATCGCCAACCTGTACATTCCACGCCTGCCGGCGGCGCACCCGGCGGCTTCCTGGACGCCGCGCGCGATGACCCGCGCTTTCTTCAACGCATGCGTTGTGCTGTGGCGCGACGGTCAAACACGTTTTTCATTGATTGGCACCAGCCTGTTTTGGGGCGCCGGGGTGACGCTGCGTTTTCTGTTGGTGCTGTGGGTGCCGGTGGCGCTTGGCATCGCCGATAACGCCACGCCGACGCTGCTGAACGCCATGGTGGCGGTAGGGATTGTGATTGGCGCCGGGGCGGCTGCGCGCTTTGTCACGCTGGAAACGGTGAAACGCTGTATGCCGGCCGGGATCCTGATTGGCGTAGCGGTGGCAATCTTTGCGCTGCAAACCACCCTGTTTAATGCTTATGCGCTGCTGCTGACGATAGGCGTGCTGGGGGGCTTCTTTGTGGTGCCGCTGAACGCGTTGTTGCAGGAACGAGGAAAACGTTCGGTAGGCGCCGGCAATGCGATTGCAGTACAAAACCTGGGGGAGAATACCGCCATGTTGCTCATGCTGGGTCTGTACTCTCTGGCGGTGAAAGTGAGCGTGCCGGTGGTCGGCGTGGGGATTGGTTTTGGCGCGGTGTTTGCGCTGGCGATTACCGCGCTGTGGTTTTCACAGCGCGGCGCGAAATAACCGCAACGGACAGCTGTCGGGGCGCAACAAACTGCGCCCCGAGTTATTCATGGCGCGGGAATGGTAAAGCGGGTATGGATCTCTTCCAACCCCTGCAACACGTCTTCATCCAACACCAGGTCAAAGCTGTCGATGTTGGTTTTCAACTGCTCCAGCGTGGTGGCGCCCAGCAGGGTGCTTGCCACGAACGGCTGTTGCCGCACGAACGCCAGCGCCATCTGCGAAGGATCCAGTCCGTGCTTTTTGGCTAACGCGACATATTCGGCAATCGCCAGTTGCGTTTGCGGTGCAGAATAGCGGTTAAAGCGGGTGAACAGCGTATTGCGCGCTCCGGCCGGCTTGGCGCCGTTCAGATACTTGCCGCTCAGGGTACCGAACGCCAGGCTGGAATAGGCCAGCAGTTCAACGCCCTCGTGCTGGCTGATCTCTGCCAGAGCGATCTCAAAGCTGCGGTTCAGCAGGCTGTAGGGGTTTTGAATCGAGACAATGCGCGGCAGCTCGTGTTTTTCAGCCAACTGCAGGTAGCGCATTACACCCCACGGCGTTTCATTGGATACCCCGATATAGCGGATTTTACCGGCGCGTACCTGCTCGGTCAGCGCTTCCAGCGTTTCCAACAGGGTAACCGTGGCTTTATCGTCGGTGTATTGATAATTGAGTTTGCCGAAGTAGTTGGTTTGGCGCTGCGGCCAGTGCAACTGATAAAGATCGAGATAATCGGTGTTCAGCCGTTTCAGGCTTGCGTCCAGCGCGGCGCGGATATTTTTGCGGTCCAGCGCCTGTTGCGGACGGATACTGCTGTCGGTGCCGCGTACCGGCCCGGCGATTTTGCTGGCCAGCACTATTTTCTCACGGTTGCCACGCGCCTTGATCCAACTGCCAATGTACTGTTCGGTCAGCCCCTGGGTTTCAGGGCGGGGCGGTACCGGATACATTTCTGCGGTATCGATCAGGTTGACGCCAGCGGCTAATGCATAGTCGAGTTGCGCATGGGCATCGGCTTCACTGTTCTGTTCGCCAAAGGTCATGGTGCCCAGTCCCAGCACGCTCACTTCTAAAGAACTGTGGGGAATACGGTGGTATTGCATTAACGGCCTTCCTTTCATGTTAGCGCTTACGGGCCTTTACGCCCGGTGAAACAGGAGCCTAATAACCTGCAAGGCGGTGATATCGCCTTTCTCGACTATAACCAAGCCGTGAAGATGGGGGAAGTGGATTCCGTGCGGAGAAGGCTATCGCGCAGGAGAGGGGGCAATATAGCCGTCGTCTTTCAAGCTACAGCCAGGTGCCCTGCTGTAGCTTGAAAGCGATAGGGTATATTAGGGGGATTAACGTTCGATGACCTGTGAAACCTGATCGCCGTTGATTTGGCGGTTGTTGCCTTTTTCATCTTTATAGCTGATCAGGCCGGTATCCTGGTCGATCTCGGGTTTGCCCTGAGTCAGGATCATATTGCCGTCTTTGGTCGCCATCACGTAATCGCTGGAGCAGCCCGTCAGCCCGGCGGCGATCACCAACGCAGAAACTGCCATTACCCACTTTTTCATCCTGCCGATCCTCAATTATGTATGCGGAAAAGAGCTTTCTTCCAAGATTAGCAAACTCTGGATACCTCGTGTTTCAGATAAGTCCTTATCTTGGTAAGAGAAAGTATGGGGAAAATATGAAGGAGGGATAAAAATGCGAGCGGGAGCGGCTTTCGCACGCTCCCGTGGGGATTACTCGGTTGCCTGGTTTTTTTTACTGCGCATCAGGTTGAGCGCTTCGACGGACATCGAGAAGAACATCGCAAAATAGATATAACCTTTCGGGACATGCACCTGGAAGCTTTCCAGCATCAGGGTGAAGCCCACCAGGATCAGGAACGCCAACGCCAGCATCTTCACCGAAGGGTGGCGGTTAACGAACTCACCAATAGGTCGGGCGGCAAACATCATGACGCCAACGGCAATCACCACTGCGGCCATCATAATAAACAGATGGTCGGACAGGCCTACCGCGGTAATCACCGAGTCCAGGCTGAAAATGATGTCCAGCAGCATAATCTGCACGATAGCGCCGAAGAAGCCGTGCACCTTGGTGTGGTGCTCTTCATCAGAGCCTTCGATGGTTTCATGGATCTCTTTACTGGCTTTCCAAATCAGGAACAGCCCACCCAGCAGCAGGATCAGATCTCGTGCCGAGATGCTGTGGTCCATGACGCTAAACAGCGGATGGGTCAGACGGATCACCCAGGCGATGGAGGCCAACAGCCCCAGACGCATTAACATTGCGCCGGCCAGCCCGATGCGACGAGCCTTGTTCTGTTGCGCTTTCGGCAGCTTGGACACCACCAGCGAAAGGAAAATAATGTTATCAATACCCAGAATGATCTCAAGAATGGTCAGCGTACCTAACGCTAACCAGGCATTGGGATCCATAATCCACTCAAACATTGTCGAGCCACACCTTAATAAAAAACAAAGGCTGAATTATACGCGTTTATTGATACAGCGACACTGTTACCTAAACGCGACCTAAACAAAAGGGATCAGACAAAGAAATGTCTTGCCAATAATGCGCCGGTGAAGCTTTTTTTCAGGTAAAAACCGCGTGGCAATGTGAGGATCGGCTGCCCCTGTTCGCCGATAGCTTCGGTCAGGGCCTTACTGTTGGCCGCCTTGGGACGCAGTTGCAGCACCTCACCGTGGCGGGCGGTGATCCGCTCTACGTGGCCGAGCACGATCAAATCCATCAGTTCCTCCCAGTCGCGGCGCAGCATCTCTTCTTCTTCGGCGTTTGGGCTCCACAACAGCGGTGAACCGATACGTCGCTGCGCCAGCGGGATTTGTCGCTCACCTTCTACCGGGATCCACAGCACCCGCGCCAGCTTATGACGTACATGGCTGCTGGCCCAGGTTACGCCGCTGTTGCCGGTTAAGGGGGCTACACAGACGAAGGTGGTTTCCAGCGGTTTGCCGGCGGCGTCTATCGGGATGGTTTTCAGCTCGATGCCCAGTTCGGGGAAATCCTGCTCCGGCTTGCTGCCTGCCATGGCGCCAAGATATTGCTCCAGCAGCATGCCAACCCAGCCTTTATCACGCTTAAGATCCCTGGGGATAGCCAACCGCGCACCTTCGGCCAGTTCGCCCAGGGAACAGCCGGCAAGCCGTTGCGCCCTTTCAAACAGCTGTTGTTCGTTTTCTGGAGGAGGGGGCAAAGGAGATAAAAACGCCATAATACAAGCCTGTTAGATTTGGTTGAAAAACGTACTGTATTTGTCCACAGAGAACTTTGACCGGAAAGGACTGGGGAAAAGAATAATAGTAGCATGATTTTCCATGACTTTTTCTCTCTCACCCGACAGAGGAAAAATTCCGGCTGACGCTTGTGCACCTGTAGCCACCGACAATAAACAGGATCTTACACCTATTTATCCACAGATTTATGGGATA
>RCUM01000187.1_pt1 | contig 47723 bp, 40 predicted proteins | sample 2166141 | NCBI WGS metagenome assembly RCUM01 (sample SAMN09932756, study PRJNA488358) | compost metagenome | isolation source: compost soil in crotonic acid-enriched | place: Germany: Experimental Botanical Garden
CAATTCGGTAACCCTTGTAAGCTAAATCGGTCGCAGCGTCAAACGCAGATGCCCCGAAGGTGATAAAAAAGTGCATCTGCTCATCAACTTTAGGCGATTTCCCACGAACCGCACACCCGGTTGCTCAGGCCTTAATCAATGTCGGAGTAATGAATATCACCAGTTCGCGCCGTTTATGCTGTTTGCTGCTCTGTTTGAACAGGGAACCCAGCAACGGCACGTCGCTAATTCCGGGAACCTTATCGGCCCCCTCGGTGCTATGGCGCTGAAATACGCCTCCCAAAACAACGGTTTCGCCATCTTTTACCGTCACCTGAGTTTTGATTTCCTGTTTATCTATCGCCAATGTTTCGCCGGCCGCACGGCTGATTGAACGCCCGGGCATGTTCTGACTGATTTGCAACGTCAGGGTGATGCGGCCATTGGGCAAAATTTTCGGCGTCACCTCCATGCCCAGCACCGCTTCCTTGAACTCCATCGACGTCGCCCCGCTGGAGCCGCTGTTCACTTCATAGGGAATTTCAGTCCCCTGCTTTATGCTGGCGGTTTGCAGGTTCGCAGTCAGCAGGCGTGGGCTGGCAATGATTTCTACCCGGTTCTCCTGCTCTAAAGCCATCAACTCCAGATCCAATAATCGCCCGCCAATTCGCGCCAGATGGAAACCCGCGCTGACAGCACTGCGCTCTAGTGGTAACCCGATGTTAAAACCGTCCATCTGCCATGAACTGGCCGGCCGGTCGTCCGGAGCCAACCCCCAGCGCACGCCAAGCTCACGTAAACTCTCGCTGTTGATGGTGACGATATGCGCCGCCAATTGCACCTGAGCCAAAGGTGCATCCATTTCGCCGATCCTTTGCGTTAATAACGCCACGATCGATGCTGTATCGCGGATCAACACCGCATTGGTGCGTTTATCTGCCACCACGCTGCCACGTTCGCTCAGCAATATTCCGCCCTGCGCGTTCAGGTTTTCAGCAACCTCTTCGGCATCGGCATGACTCAACGGCAGGGTTACGCTTTTCAGCGGCTGTTTTTGTGCCAACGCCTGCTGTTGGCGCTGCTTTTCTTGCTCATTGGGTTCAGGAGAGACCATCATGACATTCCCCTCCAGCGTCATTGACAACTTCCCCATACGCAAAATCACCGCCAGTGCCTGGTGCCAGGGCACATTATCCAACCTCAGCGTCAGGTTGCCCCCCACACCGGCAGCGGTGACCATATTCAGCTGTTGATAATCCGCCAGCGCCTGCAACACCAGCGTAATGGGAGCCTCCTGAAACTCCAGCGAAACGGGTTCTTGCTCCTGTGCTGCACCGGCGATAGCCACACCCCAGAGCAACCCGGCCAACCAACGGCATCCTTTCATTTTTCTTCCTTATGGTTTCTCAGGGTCAACACCACTGCGTTCTCAGCGGCCGGACACAGCGGATCGCCCTGGTTCGCTTTCAGCGTTACTTGCCCCTTAACGACCTGCTCCACCCGCCAACGCCCGTCTAACAGGGTTTGTTGGGGTTTTAATCGCAGCCACTGCCCGGTGGTCGTAACCACCCAGGCATGGTGTAACGCCGCTTGCCCAATGGTGCCCTTCAATTGCCAATTCACCGGTAACCCCGCCGCGCTCGGGCAGTCGGGCAAGGGTAATGGCTTAAAAGGATCGCGTGGCTGAGGCTGGGCCATCAGCGCCAGAGGCAGCCACAGTAACCAGAACCCACAGCATTTATTCATTGGGGTTTACCGCCTCTGCTTCTACCTCTGCCAAAGCCGCCTGGAGAATGAAATGCGCCGTTAGTTCCCCCACCTGCGCCTCAACGGTCATTTGATCAATACGCAACTGGGCTGGAAAACGCTCCAGCAGCCTTAATAAACTGTCGTAATTGAGATGCAGCATCAGGGTTTGGCGCGGCGAATCACCCTGCTGCTGCCAACGCTGCAGCCCGGCCCCCGCTCGTTGCAGCGTGCTCGCCAAATCGCTATCGGCGGCAGGCGGGCGGCTGACCTGCTGCAGACTTTGATTCACCTGATCCAGCGTCGGCATACGAGCCAGTTGCTCCCACAAGGGGGTCATCTGTTGCATCAGACGCTGCTGCTGCGCCTCGGTCTGTGTCAGTTGCTGCCATTTTCCTTGCAGCAGAAGCAGGCTGAACAGCAGGATCAGGCTGCCCAACACCAGCCACTGGATGGCCAACAGCTTCCACCCCGGCAAACTCAGCCCCCTCGCCAACCACCGCGGGAATGGCTTATCCACCCGGCCCCCATTGCGCCATCAAGGTAAACGAGAACAGACCATCCTGGCGCTGTACCACCTCTGTCAGGCGGTAGTTCTGTAACAGGGGTAACGCCGTCAGTTGCTGCTCAAACTGAAGCACCGCCTCATAACGCCGGCCAAGTCCCCGTAAAGTGATATTTTGCGAGTGGCTTTCCAGCGCGATAAGCCATAGCGAATCAGGTAGCGAAGTGGAGAGCTGCTGCAACAGCTGCAGGTAACGCCGGTTATGCACCCGATTGTTGTCATGCTGTTGCGCCAACGCGGTTAAGCGTGCCAGACGCGCCACCGCCTGTTGCAATTGTTGATAGCGTTCGGTCAATTCTGTCTGCTGGCCGCTCAGCATCAGCAGTGCCTCATGCCGCTGGGCCTGTTGCTGACTCAACAGGCCGAAAACCACCATCAGTGCCGCCAACACCAGCACCAACTGCAAGATGAATATGCGTAGCCAAAAGGCATAGCGGCGACGCTGGCCCCGCATGCGCCAGGGCAAAAGATTAACCTGATACATCAGTTGTCCTCAGCGCGCAACGCCAGCCCGCCGGCCAAAACAAATGCCGCCGGCAATGGGGGTAACGGAGGACGCAGCTGGCTGAAAGCGCTGAGCGGTGACCACGGCAAGCTTCCAGACGGAGGCTGCTCATCCATCACGCTGCTATAGTAAATCTGATGTTCGCCGAGCGATGGGCAGGCGGTACGCATTGCGGCCAACGCCTGATTTGCCCCGTCCGCTTCCCGAATCGATACCTGGCCATAGGCAAACTCCGCCCGGTGTGCGGTCACCCATAACCATTCTTCATCGAGGCGGTGCAGCAAACCGGCTTCGCCCGACACGCCTGCGGCCGCCGCCATCACGCGTAGCGCACATGGGGCAATATCAACCACCTGCGGCTGTAAATTGGCCTGACGCAGACAGTTCAGCCACTGTTGCAGCTCTTGCTGACGGGCGGCGGTCAGCAGCAGAGTCGCGTGTTCGGGCAGGGATTGGCGGTAGTCCAGCGCCAACGTTTGGCTATCCAGAGGAAACTTTTTCAGCCCTTGGCTGGTGATGTAGTCACCGCGCGCAGGCTCTTTCAGCCTGGCGTCCGGCAGTGGCAACCTGTGCTGTAAAACCCGCTGCGCGGGCAGAGCAATGCGTAAGGAAATATGTCTTGGTAACTGAACCCGCCATTGGCGCAACGCCTGGATCAGCGCGTCGCTCTGCTCCAGACAGCCCTCACGCAGCACCGGTTGCGGCAACCTTTGTTGCCACCAGTGACGCAGTTGCCAGCCATTGCGACGGCGCTGTGCCGCCAGGGCACGAACGCAGTGACTTTGTATATCCAGCCCCACCTGCCATGCTTGAGTGATCATATTTTGCCCGACCTCCTTATCGTCAGATAACAAAAGAACATATCCATGTTGCAGGCTTGCCTTTATACTACCGCGCGGTTGTTTATAAACTGCCCAAATGACATGAAAATGGGAAATCTCAGGTGAAGTTCGTAAAGTATTTACTAATCCTTGCAGTGTGTTGCATCGTGTTGGGGGCAGCCTCGATTTTTGGCTTGTACAAATATGTCGAGCCACAGCTGCCTGACGTTGCAACGCTGAAAGACGTACGGCTGCAGATACCGATGCAGGTTTACAGCGCCGATGGCGAACTGATCGCCCAATACGGCGAAAAACGTCGTATTCCGCTGAAGCTGAACCAAATTCCGCCGGTCATGGTGCATGCGTTTATCGCCACCGAAGACAGCCGTTTCTATGAACATCACGGCGTCGATCCGGTCGGTATCTTCCGTGCCGCCTCTATTGCACTGGTCTCCGGCCATGCGTCACAGGGGGCGAGTACCATTACCCAACAGCTGGCGAGAAACTTCTTTTTAAGCCCGGAACGCACCCTGATGCGCAAGATCAAGGAAGCCTTCCTGGCGGTACGCATCGAACAGATGCTGACCAAAGACGAAATCCTCGAGCTGTATCTGAACAAGATCTACCTGGGTTACCGCGCTTACGGCGTAGGCGCTGCAGCGCAGGTCTACTTCGGCAAGGACGTCGGCCAACTGACCTTGAGCGAAATGGCGACCATCGCCGGCTTGCCTAAGGCGCCATCAACCTTCAACCCGCTTTACTCGCACGATCGCGCCGTGGCTCGCCGCAATGTGGTGCTGTCGCGCATGCTGGATGAGCATTACATCACCCAGGCTCAGTACGATCAGGCCCGTAGCGAAGATCTGGTGGCCAACTACCATGCGCCGGAAATCAACTTCTCCGCACCCTATCTCTCCGAGATGGTGCGTCAGGAGATGATCAAGCGTTACGGTGAGAACGCCTATACCGACGGTTACAAGGTCTATACCACCGTCACCAAAAAGCTGCAGTTGGCGGCGCAGGAGTCGGTACGCAACAACGTGCTGGCGTATGACATGCGTCACGGCTACCGCGGCCCGTCCAACGTGCTGTGGAAAGTGGGTGAAGCGGCCTGGGACCAAAAGCAGATCGTCGATTCCTTGAAGAATCTGCCGAACTACGGCCCATTGTCGCCGGCGGTGATTATTTCAACCAGCGCCGAAGAGGCAACGGCCATGATGGCAGACGGTAGCCATGTGGCGCTGCCAATGTCCACCATGCGCTGGGCACGACCTTACAGATCCGACACTCAGCAAGGCCCAACGCCGAAACGCGTCACCGATGTGGTGCAGGCCGGCCAACAAGTGTGGGTTCGCAAAGTGGGTGAAAACTGGTGGCTGTCACAGGTGCCGGACGTCAACTCCGCCCTGGTTTCGATCAACCCGAATGACGGCGCGGTGAAAGCCCTGGTCGGCGGGTTTGACTTCAACCAAAGCAAGTTCAACCGCGTGACTCAGGCGCTGCGTCAGGTCGGCTCCAATATCAAGCCCTTCCTGTATACCGCCGCGATGGACAAGGGCCTGACCCTGGCCACTATCCTCAATGACCTGCCGATCACCCGTTGGGATCCAGGTGCCGGTACCGACTGGCGGCCGAAGAACTCACCGCCAACTTACGATGGCCCGATTCGCCTGCGTCAGGGGCTGGGACAATCGAAGAACGTGGTGATGGTGCGCGCGATGCGTGCCATGGGCGTCGACTACGCAGCGGAATACCTGCAGCGTTTCGGCTTCCCGGCGCAAAACATCGTGCATACCGAATCACTGGCACTGGGCTCGGCTTCGTTCACCCCAATGCAGCTGGTACGCGGTTACGCGGTGCTGGCCAACGGCGGTTATCTGGTGGATCCGTACTTCATCACCAAGATTGAAGACGATAACGGCAACACCGTGTTCGAAACCAAGCCGAAGATTGTCTGCGACAGCTGTAATCTGCCGGTGATTTATGGTGACACTCACCGCTCGGCCGTGCTTTCCGAAGACAACATTGAAAATGTCGCGACGTCGCAGGAAGGCAAAAATGGCAACGTGCCAATGCCGCAGTTGGAGCAGGTGACCCCCGCTCAGGTTCAGCAGGATGGCGATCAGCAGTATGCGCCGCACGTTATCAGCACCCCGCTGGCGTTCCTGATGCACGATGCGCTGAACAGCAATATCTATGGCGAACCGGGTTGGATGGGTACCGCCTGGCGTGCAGGTCGTGACCTGAAACGCCGTGATATCGGTGGCAAAACCGGTACCACCAACAGCTCAAAAGACGCCTGGTTCTCCGGCTATGGCCCAGATACCGTGACGTCGGTATGGATTGGCTTCGATGACCACCGCCGTGACCTTGGCCGTGCAACGGTATCCGGTGCGATCCCGGATCAGGTTTCCGGCGGTGAAGGCGGTGCCAAGAGTGCGCAACCGGCATGGGATGACTTTATGAAAACCGCACTGGAAGGCATTCCGGAGCAGAAGGTGACCCCACCACCGGGCATTATCAGCGTCACCATCGACAAGAGCAGCGGTAAGCTTTCCGGCGGTGGCGGCGGCAGCCGTTCCGAGTACTTTATCGAAGGAACTCAGCCGACGGACTATCCTTCGCGAGATACCGGCACTACGCTGACGGATCCCGGCGGCGAAAGCCACGAGTTGTTCTAACAAAAAAAGGGCCCAGATTCATCTGGGCCCTTTTTCATTTAACCGTCGCGCTTAGCGGGAGCCGCGTAAAAATGCCTCGGTGAGGAACAACGCACTCACGTTGCGCGCCTCGCGGAAATCAGGCTCTGCCAGCAACGCCATCATGTCGGCTATTGGCCAACGCACCTGCGGCAAGGGCTCCGGCTCATCCCCTTCCAGACTTTGCGGGTAGAGATCGTGCGCCAGTACAATATTCATTTTGCTGGAAAAGTACGACGGGGCCATCGTCAGCTTGCTGAGAAAATCAAAGCGCCTGGCACCAAAACCTACCTCTTCCATCAGCTCACGGTTAGCCGCTTCCAGCACGCCTTCACCCGGATCAATCAAGCCTTTGGGAAAGCCAAGCTCATAAGATTCGGTGCCCACGGCATATTCACGGATCAGCAGCAAATCGTCGCCAATCACCGGCACAATCATCACGGCCTCGCGATCTGAGGGCCGCATCCGCTCATACACCCGCCGTACACCGTTACTGAACTCCAGATCGACCGACTCAACGTTAAATAAACGCGAACGTGCGACCGTTTCCACTTTCAGAATTTTAGGTTTTTGCAGGTGTTTATCCATGATTGCCTCAAATGAGTTATCCGGCGGCAGGCCACAACATCAGGCGTGATGACGCAGATAACCAGAATAATGATTGGCGTGACGCGCAGTTCACTTGCGCTCAAACGCTGACCAAAACCGATCTTGATCACATTGTGCGTTAATGAGAACCTTTGCCGCAACGAGCACAAGCAGTAATTTACTTTTTTTTAACAAGCCTAGCCAGTACCCGCCGCTTTTCTGTTCTCATCCAGCAAAAAGAGCGCATTAAAATAAGATAATGCCGATATCGACAGTGCAACCTGGTTGCTATCATCACACAGGTAAGAAAGGGCAATAAGGCTGATATTTTTATCAATAAGTGAGATTCTGACAGAGAATCTGTTCTCTCGTTACGGATCAGGGTGTCTCTTGGTGATTTGGCTGCGTATAATAGTCCAGGATTCATCAGGTTGGTGAGGTTCACGGGTACAGGATGGGGATAGCATGAGCACAATAGTGTTGATATTGGCCTTAGTGCTTGCCTGCCTGATTGCCGCCGGCCTGTATCTTTGGTTTAAAGCCCGCAATCAGCCGATGCTGACGCGTGCCCTGCCCTTTATCAAACCTACGCATCGCAAACTGTCCGGCGAAGAACGCGCGGCCGTTGAACACTACCTCAACCTGCAAAACAAGCTAAGCAACAAATTGCTGCCTGGCAGCAGCACGTCGCTGTCCACTGCCAAACTGGCGCTGACCCCGCACAGCGACAACGTTTATCCCGTCACCCACGCCATTACCCGCTACGGGCTGGCCAGCGATGAACCCAATAAATGGCGCTATTATCTGGACGCCGAAGAGGTGCATCTGCCGCCGTTCTGGGAGCAGTACATCAGCGCCGATAACCATGTGGAAGTGATTAGAACCCAGACGCTGCCGCTGGTGATCTCTCTCAACGGGCATTCGCTGAAAGACCATATTCACGATCGGCCGCTGCCGCCGGTGGTGAAGGCGACCCCGAGCCAAAACGCCTCTATCCGCAAGGAAGAGAGCGAGCATGTCGAACTGCTAAACATCCGCAAGGAAAGCCCGGAAGAACACGCACTCAATCGCCCGAACGGTATCAAAGAGGCCGCCATTATCTCGGCGGCTCTGCTGCTGCTGTTCTTCAGCCTGATAAGCCCGGTCGTGGTGATCCCCTGGATGATTGTCGTCGCCGTGTTGATGATCGCCTGGGGCTGCTGGAACCTGTTCCGCCGCCCTGCCACACGCGAACTAAAAGAAGTGCACTGCCTGCGGGGCACCCCCAAGCGCTGGGGGCTGTTTGGCGAATCCAACCAGGGGCAAATCAGCAATATTTCACTCGGCATCATTGACCTGATTTATCCGCCGCACTGGCAGCCATACATCGCCCAGGATCTGGGTAAAACCACCGACGTGGATATCTACCTTAACCGCCAGGTGCTGCGCCAGGGTCGCTACCTTTCGCTGCATGATGAGGTGAAAAACTTCCCGCTGCAGCAATGGGGCAGGAACGCGGTTCTCATGGCCAGTTCACTTTTGGTACTGCTGCTGTTGCTGACCTATATCCCGCTAAGCCTGCCGCTCAAGCTGAGCATGGCCTGGCTACAGGGCGCGCAAAAAATTGAAGTGACCAACGTACAGGCACTGGAAGGCGCAACGTTACGCATCGGGGATACCCTGAAAGCCCAGGGCACGGGCATGTGCTACGTACCACCGTTAACCAGTGGCACGCGCTCCGCCAGCTTTATGCCGTTCGACTGTTCCGGAATTTACTGGAACAACGCGGCGCCTCTGCCGCAGCCGGAGTCGGAAGTGATCGACAAGGCCTCAGCCCTGCTGGCGACGGTCAACACCCAGTTGCACCCTGACGGCTCCGACCAAAAGCTCAACCCACAGTTGGCCAGTGCAATCGAAAAATCCGGCATGATCCTGCTGGATGATTTTTCCGATATCGTGCTGAAAACGCAGGATCTGTGCCAAGCAGACAATGACTGCGTCCGGCTGAAGAACGCACTGGTCAATCTGGGCAACGTCAAAAATTGGGGCACCCTGGTGAAACGTGCCAAATCAGGCTCGCTGCAAGGGGTGAACGTGTTGCTGCGCCCGGTGAGCGCCGAATCGCTGGAAAGCCTGACCAAAGTGGCCGCATCATCCTTCGTCTACAGCGAAACCAGGCAGGCCGCCGCCGCGCTCAACAGCCCGCCACCGGGGGGGTTCCTGATCACCAGTGATGAAGGCAAACAGCTGGTGAATCATCCGCAGCCGACGGTGCCGCTAAACGAATACAACGCACTTGACCAGTGGAATGAGCTACAACGCCTTGCCGGCATGCTGCTGCATACGCCGTTCGAAGCGCAGGGCGTGATCACCAATATCAGCGTCGATGCCAACGGTACCCGTCATATTGCACTGCACAGCGAACCGGATATCATCACCCTGTGGCGCTATCTCGGCACCAGCCTGCTGCTGCTGAGCGTCGCCGTCGTGCTGGGCTACAACAGCTGGAAACTGGTGCAGCGCCGTCGCATCAATCAGCACCGCATCGCCGATATCCAGCGCTACTACGAAAGCTGCTTTAACCCGCAGCTCGCCCCGATGTCATTGCGGCCGATGCCCTGAGCCACTAGCCCCGGCCTGCGCCCTGTCATCAGCTTATGCTACGCTAACGCTATTCCCCTTATCCTGCGGACCGCCGAAGGTTCGCCTATGGAGTTTTCATGGTTCCCGAGTTTGACTGGAGTGAGATTGATACCGTGCTGCTGGATATGGACGGTACCCTGCTCGATCTGGAGTTCGACAGCCACTTTTGGCTCAGCCTGGTACCACAGGCCCTGAGCGAGCAGCGGGCTATTCCCTTCGATGAAGCGCGTAAAATTATTCATCAGGAATATCTGGCCGTACAGCACACCATGAACTGGTACTGCTTCGATTACTGGAGCGAACGGCTGGATATGGATATTTACCGCATGACCAGCGAGGTCGGCAACCGTGCTCGTCTGCGTGAAGATACCGAGCCGTTTTTACAAGCATTACGTGCGGCGGGCCACCAGACGATTTTGTTGACCAACGCCCATCCGCACAGCCTGGCGGTAAAAATTGAGCATACCGGTTTGGATCGGCACCTTGATTTATTACTTTCCACCCACACATTTGGTTATCCGAAAGAAGATCAGCGTTTGTGGCAGGCAGTGCAGCAACACACCGGTTTTGATCCGCAGCGTACGCTGTTTGTCGACGACGGCGAACCGATACTGGATGCCGCCCGTACCTTCGGTATTCGCTACTGCCTGGGCGTGCAAAACCCGGATTCCAGCATGGCGGAGAAAACCTTCCAGCATTACCCATCGATGCGCGATTACCGCCTGTTGATACCGGCGCTGGCCAGGGGGAATTGATGAAAGGAAAAGCAACAGGCGACGAAGCCGTCCGGCTGGACAAGTGGCTATGGGCGGCACGTTTCTATAAGACCCGCGCACTGGCACGGGAGATGATCGACGGCGGCAAGGTGCACTACAACGGACAGCGCGGCAAACCGAGCAAGATTGTCGAGCTTAACGCCGAGATCAAACTGCGTCAGGGAAATGAAGAACGCACGGTGATCGTGCTGGCTTTGACCAGCCAACGGCGCGGCGCCGATGAGGCGCAGCAAATGTATCAGGAAACCGAGGCCAGTATCGTCAACCGAGAGAAAGTGGCGCTCGCGCGCAAAATGAATGCGCTGACCATGCCGCATCCGGACCGCCGTCCGGACAAGAAAGAGCGGCGCGACCTGATTAAATTTAAATTTGGTGAGCAGGAATAACCCCTCGCCGCAATGAGAGAAAACTATGTCCAACCATGACCAATTGCACCGTTACCTGTTTGAAAACTACGCGGTGCGCGGTGAGCTGGTTACCGTCAGCGAAACCTATCAGCAGGTTCTGAACAACCACGACTATCCGGCACCAGTCAAGAAACTGCTGGGTGAACTGCTGGTTGCCACCAGCCTGCTGACCGCAACGTTGAAGTTTGACGGCGACATCACCGTCCAGTTACAAGGCGACGGTCCGCTGAAGCTGGCGGTGATTAACGGTAACAACCGCCAGGAAATGCGTGGCGTAGCTCGCGTACAGAGCGAAATTGCTGATGACAGCACGCTGCACCAGATGATCGGCAATGGCGTCATGGTGATCACCATCGCCCCCACCGAGGGCGAACGCTATCAGGGCGTAGTGGCGCTGGAAGGGGAAACGCTGGCCGAGTGCCTCGAGGCTTACTTCCGTCAGTCAGAGCAGTTGCCTACCCGCCTGTTCATCCGTACCGGTGAGTCTGAAGGTCAACCGGCCGCGGGTGGCATGCTGCTGCAGGTGCTGCCGGCGCAGGATGGCAATGCCGATGACTTCGATCATCTGGTGCAACTGACCAATACGGTGAAAAGCGAAGAGCTGTTCGGCCTGCCGGCCAACGAAGTGCTGTATCGCCTGTATCATCAGGAAGAAGTCACCCTGTATGAACCGCAGGACGTTGTCTTCCGTTGCACCTGTTCACGCCAGCGTTGCGCCGATGCGCTGATCACGCTGCCGGCGGAAGAAGTGGCTCAAATGCTGGAGCAGGACGGCAATATTGATATGCACTGCGATTATTGCGGCAATCACTATGTCTTCGACGCCATGGACGTAGCCGCGCTGTACACCGGTAACACCGGTGAAAGCGAGCAGTTGCACTAAGTAGCACCTTATATCGGCGGGCGCGCCCTGCGCCTGCCGGTTTTCTTCGTTTGCACGTTTGCTTTTTTCCGTGTGCTATCTCTCATAACGTAACGAAAAACCGACTAAAACGTTAAATATTTGATACCTATCGCGGTTACTCGCTGCTGAATCCCTACAATTGGCGCCAGAAATTCTGTGACCAAGGAGTAGTGACATGCGTGTTAAAGGTATAACCCCTCAGGATCTGGCCGCTTATGGGATTCATAACGTCGGCGAAATCGTTCACAACCCGAGTTATGACTTGCTGTTCAAGGAAGAAACAGACCCATCTCTGGAAGGTTTTGAGCGTGGGGTGGTAACCAAACTGGGTGCTGTATCCGTCGACACCGGTATTTTTACCGGCCGTTCCCCGAAAGATAAGTACATTGTCCGTGACGACATCACCCGCGACACCGTGTGGTGGGCCGATCAGGGTAAAGGTAAAAACGACAACAAACCCCTCAGCCCGGAAACCTGGGCAGACCTGAAACAGCTGGTCACCACACAACTCTCCGGCAAACGTCTGTTTGTGATGGATACCTTCTGCGGCGCCAACGCCGACTCCCGTCTGAAAGTCCGCTTTATTACCGAGGTAGCCTGGCAGGCGCACTTTGTTAAAAACATGTTCATCCGTCCGACGGATGAAGAGCTGCAGGATTTCGAGCCAGACTTCGTGGTCATGAACGGTGCCAAATGCACTAACCCGAACTGGCAGCAACAGGGCCTGAACTCGGAAAACTTTGTCGCCTTCAACCTGACCGAGCGCATGCAACTGATTGGCGGCACCTGGTACGGCGGCGAAATGAAAAAGGGTATGTTCTCCATCATGAACTACCTGTTGCCGCTGAAAGGCATCGCCTCAATGCACTGCTCGGCCAACGTAGGCGAGAAAGGCGACGTGGCGGTATTCTTCGGCCTGTCCGGCACCGGCAAAACCACCCTGTCCACCGATCCGAAACGCCAACTGATTGGCGATGACGAGCACGGTTGGGATGATGACGGCGTGTTTAACTTCGAAGGCGGCTGCTACGCCAAAACCATCAAACTGTCTGAAGAAGCCGAGCCGGATATCTATCACGCCATCAAACGCGATGCGCTGCTGGAAAACGTCGTCGTTCTGGCTGACGGCACCATAGATTTCAATGATGGTTCGAAAACCGAGAATACCCGCGTTTCCTATCCGATCTATCACATCCAGAATATCGTGAAGCCGGTTTCCAAAGCGGGTCACGCCACCAAGGTGATCTTCCTGACCGCAGACGCCTTCGGCGTACTGCCGCCGGTATCTCGCCTGACCGCTAACCAGACCCAGTACCACTTCCTGTCTGGCTTTACCGCCAAGCTGGCCGGTACCGAGCGCGGCGTGACCGAGCCGACCCCAACCTTCTCCGCCTGCTTCGGCGCAGCCTTCCTGTCGCTGCACCCAACGCAGTACGCCGAAGTGCTGGTGAAACGCATGCAGGCTGCCGGCGCGCAGGCCTATCTGGTGAACACCGGCTGGAACGGCACCGGCAAACGTATCTCGATCAAGGATACCCGCGGCATTATCGACGCGATCCTCAGCGGTGAAATCGATAAGGCAGAAACCATTACTCTGCCTATCTTCGACCTGGCGATGCCAACCTCACTGCCGGGCGTTAACCCGGATATCCTGGATCCACGTGCCACTTACGCCAGCATTGAGCAATGGCAAGAGAAGGCACAGGATCTGGCCGAGCGTTTTGTCACCAACTTTGACAAATACACCGATACCCCGGCAGGTGCCGCGCTGGTCAGCGCCGGTCCAAAACTGTAAAACCTTCTTTTTACAGCTTCATCTAAGGCGTGGATTCCACGCCTTTTTTTATTTTTATCGGTTGTTATTTAATCAACAAAAAGGGATAATAAGCACTGCAATCATTGATAGCAAAGGAGGTTTCAATGGCTACCATAACCGTCAGGAATCTGGACGACGAAGTAAAAGAGTTGCTGCGCGTTTCGGCAGCGAAAAATGGCCATTCCATGGAGGAGGAAGCTCGTATGATTTTGAAACAGGCATTAGTGAAAAAACACCCGCGCTATGGGTTGGGCACCTGGATGCATCAGCATTTTGCCGAGTTGGGTGGCGTTGAACTGGAGATCCCACCGCGTGATAAAACACCTCCGCGCATTGTCACCTTTGACGACGACGATGACCAGGTATGATTATTCTCGATACCAATGTGGTTTCAGAAACGTTGCGCCCCAATCCGCACTACAACGTCCTCACATGGCTGAATGAAAAAGACAACGATGAGCTTTATCTAAGTGCGATAGTTCTCGCCGAGCTGTTCAGTGGGGTTGCCTGTATGCCTGAAGGTAAACGGCAGCGCGAATTCAAACATAAGCTGGCGGAGGCGGTGCAGATAAGATTTGATGAGCAAACTCTGCCATTTGATACACTTTGCGCACTGCAATACGCGGAACTTATGGGGAAAAATCAGCGTCAGGGCCGGTTAATGAGCATGGCGGACACCCAAATCGCCGCCACCTGCCTGCATTACGGTGCCGCCCTGGCCACGCGTAATACCAAAGACTTTATCCATTGCGGAATTGAATTAATCGACCCCTGGCAAGCCAGCACCGGTCGGCGTCTGCATGAAGAAGCGGCGGAATATTACGTCATGAGCAGAAAACCCTGACAGGGCAGCTTCGCTGTCAGGGGAGTTTGGCGCTGTCTTTCACTGCCTGATGCCCGTTGGCCGACTCTTTCTTTTCCATCGGCAACGGAATATAAGCCCTGATCAACAACCCGCCGCGTTCGCTGGTGCCAATATCCAAAGCGCCGTGATGACCATCGATAATACGCTGTACGATAGCCAGGCCAAGCCCGGTTCCGCTGGTGCTGCGTGCGCTGTCGCCACGGACAAACGGTTGCAGCAGATGTTTCAACTCTTCCGGTTTAATGCCCGGGCCGTCGTCTTCCACCTGGAACCAGCCGCGCTGCAGCTCACGGCCGCTGCTGACTTTGATCCAGCCGTTGCCGTAACGCGCCGCATTCACCACCATATTCACTGCCGCACGCTTGATCGACAACGGATGCACATTCATCATCAGTTCGCCCGGCGCCAAAGCGGTTTCAATCACCCGCTCATAGCCACTCTCGGCAGCCACCACTTCGCCCAGAATGCTATTCAAATCGCTGATTTCTGTCTGCATCTCCTGGCCGGTGCGCAGATAATCAATAAACTGCTCAATGATGTCGTTGCACTCTTCAATATCTTTATTGATCGACTCCGCCAGGTAGCCGTCTTCGGCACTCATCATCTCGGTCGCCAGACGGATACGCGTCAGTGGCGTACGCAGGTCGTGGCTCACCCCGGCCATCAGCAATGTGCGGTCGTCCGCCAGCTGCTTGACGCCCGACGCCATCTGATTAAAGGCCCGCGTTACCGAACGGACTTCCGATGCGCCATACTCACGCAGCGGCGGTGGAATGATGCCCTTGCCCACCTGCAAAGCGGCATGCTCAAGCTCCACCAGCGGGCGGTTCTGAATACGGATAAACAGCCAGGCGCCACCTATGGCCAACAGCATAATCGCCAGGGTATAGCGGAACAGCGGCGAGAAATCGCCCTGGTGAATTTCAGTCAGCGGAACCCGCACCCAGATATCAGGTTGCAGCCAGGTTTTCAGCCACACCACCGGGGAGTTCTTGTTCACTTCCACCCGCACGTCGGTCGGCCCGCCGAGCTGCTGCGCCATCTGTTGGCTGAGGAATTGATAGTGCTGCGCCCAGCGCAGCCCGCTCTCCTCCGCCGCCGAGTTGGTGTACAGGGAAATCCCCAACTCACGGTAAATTTCACGGCGAAACGCCGGTGGCACTTCCAGCAACGTGCCATCTTCCAGCTGCAACCGATCGGTCATCAGCATACGCACTTCGTAGGCCAATACCTTGTTGAACTGCTGCAAACTGGGCAGGATGGCGAAGTTCAGCACCACCAGATAGGTCGTCACCAGGCTGACGAACAGCAAGGTGACGATCAACAGCAGGGTTCGGGCAAACGAGCTACGCGGTGAAAAGCGCAATCGTCTCATGCCTTGCTGCCGTCCGGGACGAAGACGTAGCCAAGACCCCAAACGGTCTGGATATAACGTGGATGCGCAGGATCTTCCTCAACCATACGACGCAGACGAGAAATCTGCACGTCGATGGAGCGTTCCATGGCGCTGTATTCACGGCCGCGGGCCAGGTTCATCAACTTGTCACGCGACAGCGGTTCACGCGGATGGCTCACTAACGCCTTCAGTACCGCGAACTCGCCGCTGGTCAACGGCATAGGCTCGTCTTCACGGAACATTTCGCGGGTACCCAGGTTCAGTTTGAATTTGCCAAAGGCAATCACCGCTTCTTCTTGCGAAGGCGCGCCCGGCAGTTCATTAGCCTGACGACGCAATACCGCACGGATACGGGCCAGCAGTTCACGCGGGTTGAACGGTTTTGGGATGTAATCGTCAGCGCCGATTTCCAGACCGACGATACGGTCAACTTCTTCACCTTTGGCGGTCACCATAATGATCGGCATAGGGTTGCTTTGGCTGCGCAGACGACGGCAGATAGAAAGCCCGTCTTCACCCGGCAACATCAGGTCCAGCACCATCAGGTGGAAGGATTCACGTGTCAGCAAGCGATCCATTTGCTCAGCGTTGGCTACGCTGCGAACCTGAAAACCCTGTTCGGTTAAATAACGCTCTAAAAGCGCACGCAGGCGCATGTCATCATCGACGACCAGAATCTTATGATTCTCTTGCATTGTATTACTCCCAAAGGCTTTATTGCCTGACGTGAATATTGTTAAAAAACCATGGCAATTCGGACAGCGATTATTGGTATATATTCTAGACTAAATTGTTACAAAGCTTATTCTTTTACCGAGTTATCAATATCTTTCATTCCGCAGACTAATTAATCCGCACATTATTGTCTCGTTTCGCGGTAAAAAGCTCACTCAGCCCTCCCGGAAGAATGACATCATCACCGTGGACTGCAGGGGACTGGCCCTCAAATTAATAACGTATTTATAGCCTGATTAGCCCTGATTCCGGCGAGTGTAGCCTCAGTTTAAGCCGCCAGTGACAATGCACCTAATGTTCTGCCGTGCATTCATCGGCACTATTGTCGTTATCGCGTTGGAATAACCCTCGTATTTCGCCCCGCAGCCATTGATTGCCACGGTCATGATGAGCGCGCTCATGCCAATACTGCATCACCGGGAACTGAGGTATTGGGAAAGGCACCGGATAAATATGCACCTTACCCGCAGCCTGCAGTAACTGTGCCGCCTCATAGGTCACCGTGGCGAGCAGGTCCGTTTGGGCAATGATCTGGGTCAGGCTCAGAAAGTGGCTGGTCTGCAGTTTGACGTTGCGCACAATCCCCTGTTCCCTCATCGCCTGTTCGGCAATTTCCTGGCTGCGGATGCGCAAACGGGCAGTGACGTGCTCTGCCTGCAAGAACTGCGGCAATGACAGCGTTTTGCCAATCTGCGGATGGCCCTGGCGCACCGCACAGCAGAACCCACTGTAAAATAACCGCTGCTGATAAAAAACGGCGCGACGCAGGTCGGGAAAATAGCCGATAGCCAGATCGACCCGTCCGCTTTCCAGCGCCTCTTCCAATTGCGCCGGAGCCAGCTCATGGCTGACCACCGCCATCCCCGGGGCCACCTGGGCCAAATGGTTAATCAGAGGAGGTAAAAAATACTGCTCTCCGATGTCCGGCATACAGAGCGTTAGCGTTCTGCGGTTAGCCGCAGGATCAAACCCCACCGGTTGTAAAACATCGTCGCGGATCATCGACAGCACCCGCTCGACGGAGGGCATCAGTTCACTGGCCCGGTCAGTCGGGCGCATTTCGTTATTAATCCGCACAAACATCGGGTCGTCAAACAGTTGACGCAGGCGAGCCAGCGCATGGCTCACTGCCGGCTGGCTGATACCCAGCATCTGCCCCGCCAGGCCGACGCTACGCTGGCGAAAGATAGCGTCAAACACCACCAATAAATTCAAATCGACGTTCTTCAAATTCATTTTTCTTATTCGCCCAATAAATCACATTCGATTGATTGATTGTAGGCAGCAGATATTCTCTCAGTACATAAGAATTTTCATTTCATTAACAAAAATGCATCACAGGAGCGGTTATGCAGACAGGTGACCAGACCCACTCAGCCAGGCCAAAAGCACTGCACTGGATCGATGGCCAATGGCAGGACTCGACCAAACAAGGCATCAGTATCAGCCCGGCGGATGGCTCCGAACTGGGAGAATTTGCCGACGGCGGCACCGAGGAAGCCGCGATGGCGATTGCCGCCGCCCAACGCGCATTTGTGCCGGCATGGAGCCGCGACCGACAGCTGCGGGCCCGCTGCCTGAATCAAATGGCCGATCGATTTGAGCAGCATGCAGAAACCCTGGCCCGGATCCTGGCGCAGGACAACGGTAAACCGCTGAGCGAAGCCCGCTTTGAGGTTCAGTTCATTCCCAGCAAACTGCGCTATGCCGCCGCACTGGCCCTGACCACTTACGGGCGTGCCATGGAGATCCAGCCCGGCGCCTTATCCCGGGTGCTGTACGAGCCGCTGGGCGTGGTCGGGGTGATCACTCCGTGGAATTCACCGGCCATTCTTACCATCAGATCGCTGGCCCCGGCGTTGGCCGCGGGCAATACCGTCGTCATCAAACTTCCGGCTCAGACCGCTCAGGTTAACGCCGCATTCGCCCGCATTCTGGCCGAAGTCGACAGCCTGCCGCAGGGGGTGGTGAACCTGTTCACCGAAAGCGGCAGCGAAGGCGCCATGTTGCTGGTCAGCAGCCCAGCAGTCCCGGGCATCAGCTTTACCGGCAGCACCCGTACCGGACGCACATTGGCGGCCAACGCCATGCAGCGGGTCAAACGCATCTCGCTGGAATTAGGTGGGAAAACGCCGCACCTGCTGTTCGAAGACGCCGACCTGGATCGCGCCTTGCCGATGATCGTGCGTTCACTCACCACCTTCAGCGGTCAATTCTGTGTTACCGGCAGCCGTTTACTGGTGCAGCGCGCGATCTATCCGCAGGTTAAAGCCCGCATGGCCGCCTTGCTGGAGGCGGTAAAAATCGGGCCGTCGCTGGAGGCGGGCGTTGAGTTGGGGCCATTGATCGACCAACAAAGCGTCCTGCGGGTCGATGCCATGGTCACTGCCGCGCTGGCCCAGGGGGCCAAGGCCGTGGTTCGCGGTGGACCGGTAGTGGAAGGCCCCCTGGCCAAAGGCGCGTTCTACCGGCCGACCCTGCTGGAAGTGCCCAACAGCGATATGGACATTGTGCAGCAGGAGGTTTTCGGCCCGGTGCTCACGCTGGAGGCCTTTGACGACGAAGCGCAAGCGATCGCCTCCGCCAATCATAACGACTACGGGTTGGCCGCCAGTATCTGGTCGATGGATGCCAACCGCCCGCACCGGGTAGCGCGGGAAATTCAGGCCGGCAGCGTGTGGATCAACGACTGGGCGCAAATTCACGATGAGTTCGAAGAAGGTGGATACAAGCAGAGCGGCCTGGGGCGTTTGAACGGTATCGCCTCGCTGGACAGCTTTATCGAATACAAACACGTCTATCAAAATGTGGGGGTCACCGACCCGCAGAGGAATGACTAAATGAGCATCGATATTCAGCAACTGCAAAAGAAACATCTGTTCCCGCTATGGGAGTCACTGCATGGCCTGGTCCCCAATCAGCCAGAACCTCAGGCTACGCCCTATCAATGGCATTACGCTGAGGTCAAAGACGCGCTGCTGGATATCGGCTCAAAGATCGACATCGAACGTGCCGAACGCCGCGTGCTGGTCATGGAAAATCCGTCGCTGCCACCGGGCTCGTCACGCATCACCGACACGCTGTATGCCGGAATGCAAATGGTGCTACCGGGTGAAATTGCGCCATTGCATCGCCACACCCCCACCGCGCTGCGCTTTATTCTGGAAGCCGAAGGCGGCAACACCACGGTGGACGGCGAAAAGACTACGCTGCACCCGGGGGATTTTATCATTACCCCTTCATGGCGTTGGCACCAGCACCAAAATGACACCGATAAACCGATATTCTGGCTCGATGGCCTGGATGCCCCGCTGCTGCACTTTCTCAAGGCCGGGTTTCGGCAAGATCGCCTGCCCGCAGGCCAAACGTTGGAGCCACGCCCTGAGGGCGATGCTCTGGCCCGTTACGGTACCGGCCTGATACCGCTGGAGTACCGCCCAACGGGGCAGAGCCAGCCCTCGCCGATATTTAACTATCCGTATCAACGCACCCGCGAAGCGCTGGAACAATTAAAGCGCCATAGCGAGATCGACCCGGCCAGCGCCATCAGCCTGCGTTATATCAATCCGGCCAACGGCGATTGGGCCATTCCCACCCTCGGCACCGTCATCACGCTGCTGCCAAGAGGCTTTACCAGCCTCTACCAACGTGGCAATGCCAGCCAGGTGCTGGTGGTGATGGAGGGAGAACTGGAAGTCCGGTTAACCGGCGGGATTCACTTCCGGCTAAAACCGAAAGACATTTTTGCGCTGCCTTCGTGGCTCAGCTATCAGCTGTCGGCACCTGTCGGCGATACGGTCTGCTTCAGCTTTTCCGATCGCCCGGTGCTGGAAAAACTGGGGATCTGGCGGCACGAGATCACGCCTGAGGGCTAATACCACCAGCTCAATCGGCCCATTCAGCGGCTAACACCATCACATTTTTGCTTTCAGAGGGCCTATATCATGAAGATCTGCCGCTTCAATCACGACCGGATAGGGATCATCCGGCAGCAGCGGGTGTACGACATCACGCCAATGTTTCACGACATCCCCCCCGCCCACTGGCCCACACCGCCTGTCGACTGGATGATTAGCCATTTCCCCGACATTGCCTCACAGCTGGGTGCAAACTGGGAACGGCTGGAAAACTACCCGCTGGAGCAGGTAAGCCTGAACGCACCGGTGGCCAATCCCGGAAAAATTGTCGCTGCGCCAATTAATTACCGCGATCATATTGCCGAAGCCAATGCCGACCAGCAAATCAACCATGGCAAGGTCTATACCGATATCAGCGAATACGGTCTGTTTCTCAAGGCCAACAGCTCATTGTGCGGGCCGAACGAAATCATACCTCTGCCAATCCCCGGCCGACGAACCGATCCAGAGGTCGAACTGGCGGTGATCATTGGTCAACGTGCCCGGAACTTGCCCGTCGATCAGGCGCTGGAGGCGGTGTTCGGTTACGCTATCGGCATAGACATGACCGTGCGCGGCTCGGAGTTTCCCTCTTTTCGTAAATCGGCCGATGGGTTTTCGGTACTCGGCCCGTGGATTGTCACCCCTGACGAAATCGGCGATCCGAACACCCTGGATCTCAGCATTCGGGTCAACGGCCAACTCAGGCAGCACTCCAACACCCGCCACCTGATTTATAACGTACAACGCCTGATCGCCTATGCCTCGGCGATGTTTACCCTGTGGCCAGGGGACGTGATTTATACTGGTACGCCGTCTGGGGTCTCCGCGATACAGGCTGGCGACCGCATCGAGGTCAGTATCGAGCGCATAGGTGCGATGTCGGTCACGATCGCCGACAGCGTCCCCTGACTGGCCCTATTTTCGATGCCTCTGGCCCCGTATCTGTCGTACACTTCGCGCTATAGGTTCCACTATTGCCACGGTAACAGGTTGCATGAGAACACCGCTTATCACCCGTGAAGGGTACGACAAACTGAAACAAGAGCTGGACTACCTCTGGCGTGAAGATCGGCCAGAGGTCACTAAAAAAGTGACCTGGGCGGCCAGCCTCGGCGACAGAAGTGAAAATGCCGACTATCAGTACAACAAAAAACGGCTGCGGGAAATCGATCGCCGGGTACGTTACCTGACCAAATGCCTCGAACAGTTGAAGGTCGTCGACCACTCACCGCAGCAAGAAGGCAAAGTCTTCTTCGGCGCCTGGGTGGTGGTGGAAAACGAAGACGGTGAGATTAAACGCTTTCGCATCGTCGGCTATGACGAGATTTTTGGCCGCCGGGACTACATCTCCATCGATTCACCGATGGCCCGCGCCCTGCTGAAAAAAGAAGTGGGGGACTCCGCTACCGTCAACACTCCGGCAGGAGATGCGCTGTGGTATGTGAATGAGATCGAGTACGTTAAATAGAGCTGGCGACTAACAAGTCCATTATTAGGGAGAGCGTGCCGAAGGGGTCGTAGCGGGCTTGCCCGCCGACCAATTTGCCGGGAGCAAATTGGAACGACTGCCAGTCGGCCCGTAGGGTGGGACACATGGATGTGTCCCATAATGGCCCCTCGGTGCGCTAGGCCCGAGTATCTCGGGCTAAAATCAAAATTAAAAGATTTCAGTTTTTTCCGAGCGGCCGCCCGCCGCCGCGGTACAGGCCGTTTTGCGCGCCATGGCTGCCGAGAGGCGGCCCGCTTCACTGGCATTTTCCCCGCGCAATCCGTATAACTGTCCCCCTGTTTACTAACCATTCCCAACAGATACCAGACATATGAATGACCCACTGAGCCGCATTATTGCAACAGAACTGCAGGCCCGGCCGGAGCAAGTTGACTCCGCCATCCGTCTGCTGGATGAAGGTAATACCGTGCCTTTTATCGCACGCTATCGTAAGGAAGTCACCGGGGGCCTGGACGACACCCAACTGCGCCAGCTGGAAACCCGCCTGGGTTATCTGCGTGAACTGGAAGACCGCCGTCAGACCATCCTTAAATCAATCGACGAGCAGGGCAAACTGACCGAACAGCTGGCGGGGGCGATCACCGCCACGCAAAGCAAAACCGAACTTGAAGATCTCTACCTGCCGTACAAACCCAAGCGCCGCACCCGTGGGCAGATCGCGATTGAAGCCGGTCTGGAGCCCCTGGCAGACACCCTGTGGCAGGATCCTCAGCAGCAGCCTGAACAACTGGCCGAAGGCTACGTTGATGCCGACAAGGGCGTAGCGGACGTTAAAGCCGCCCTCGACGGCGCGCGTTACATTCTGATGGAGCGCTTTGCCGAAGACGCCGCGCTGCTGGCCAAGGTTCGTAATTACCTGTGGAAGCACGCGCATCTGGTCTCCAAAGTGGTGGAAGGCAAAGAAGAAGCCGGCGCGAAATTCCGCGACTACTTCGATCACCACGAACCTATTGCCCAGGTGCCTTCACACCGTGCGCTGGCCATGTTCCGTGGCCGCAACGAAGGCGTGCTGCAACTGGCGCTGAACGCCGACCCACAGTTTGAAGAAGCCCCGCGCGAAAGCCAGGCGGAACAGATCATCATCAGCCATCTCGATTTGCGCCTGAATAACGCCCCGGCAGATGCCTGGCGCAAAGCGGTGGTCAACTGGACCTGGCGCATCAAGGTGTTGCTGCATCTGGAAACCGAACTGATGAGCACCCTGCGCGAACGTGCGGAAGATGAAGCGATCAACGTCTTCGCCCGTAACATGCACGATTTGCTGATGGCCGCACCGGCCGGCATGCGTGCGACCATGGGGCTGGATCCGGGCTTGCGTACCGGGGTGAAAGTGGCGGTGGTGGATGCCACCGGCAAGCTGGTCGCCACCGACACCGTCTACCCGCACACCGGCCAGGCCGCCAAAGCCGCGGCCATCGTCGCGGCACTGTGCATCAAACACAAAGTGGAACTGGTCGCCATCGGCAACGGTACCGCATCGCGTGAGACCGAGCGTTTTTATCTTGATTTGCAACAGCAGTTCGGCGAAGTCAAAGCGCAGAAAGTGATCGTCAGCGAAGCCGGTGCCTCGGTATATTCCGCCTCCGAACTGGCGGCGCTGGAGTTCCCGAATCTCGACGTCTCGCTGCGTGGCGCCGTCTCCATCGCCCGCCGCCTGCAGGATCCGCTGGCCGAACTGGTCAAAATCGATCCGAAATCCATCGGTGTCGGTCAGTACCAGCACGATGTCAGCCAAAGCCAACTGGCGAAAAAGCTGGATTCGGTGGTTGAAGACTGCGTAAACGCCGTCGGGGTTGATCTGAACACCGCTTCGGTGCCGCTGCTGACCCGCGTGGCTGGCCTGACCCGCATGATGGCGCAGAACATCGTTACCTGGCGTGATGAGAATGGCCGTTTCAGCAACCGCGAACAGCTGTTGAAAGTCAGCCGCCTGGGGCCAAAAGCCTTTGAGCAGTGCGCTGGCTTCCTGCGTATCAACCACGGCGACAACCCGCTGGACGCCTCGACCGTTCACCCGGAAACCTACCCGGTGGTCGAACGTATTCTGGCCGCCACCCGCCAGGCACTGCAAGATCTGATGGGTAACCCGGCAGCGGTACGCAGCCTGAAGGCCAGCGATTTCACCGACGACAAGTTCGGCGTGCCAACGGTGACCGACATCCTGAAAGAGCTGGAGAAACCGGGCCGCGATCCGCGTCCGGAATTCAAAACCGCCACCTTCGCCGAGGGCGTTGAAACCCTGAGCGACCTGCAGCCGGGGATGATTTTGGAAGGTTCAGTGACCAACGTCACCAACTTCGGGGCCTTTGTGGATATCGGCGTGCATCAGGACGGTCTGGTGCATATCTCCTCGTTGGCGGACAAGTTTGTCGAAGATCCGCACACCGTGGTGAAAGCCGGTGACATCGTCAAAGTGAAGGTGATGGAAGTGGATCTGCAGCGCAAACGCATCGCGCTGAGCATGCGTCTGGACGAGCAACCGGGTGAAGGTTCACCACGCCGCGGCGGTAACGCCGCCCCGGCCAGGGACAACGCCAACCGGGCGCCGGCCAATAAGGCCAAACCGCGCGGCAACAACAACACCTCGGCGGGTAACAGCGCCATGGGTGATGCGCTGGCGGCGGCATTCGGCAAAAAATCTTAATCAGGCCCTCACCAGGCCTATGGGATGCAGGGCGGAGTTCACTCCGCCCTTTCCTGCCGAACTATCCCCGCAATTTTTTGACCCGCCTCAATAAACCTGCATATTTCTTCAATCTTGCCAACAACCATAATGACCCGCTGTTTCAGGCCTGAAAATAGCGCTGCATAGCCATCGATTAACACCGTTATTAACATCATGTTCTCATTTTGGTATTTCTCAGAGAAACACAAATAGTTACTGCTCGTATTCAGCCGATGAGATGTTGCCAAATAAATACCAATAGTAACGCTGCCGGATTATGACTATTGAATTTGTCGCTAATTTTTTCAAACTGGAAAAAATCACTACAATCACGTAACTGATTTAACTCACCATTCGCATTTGCACCCCGCCAGAGCGGGTGATAAAAGTAGTCCTGTCAGGCAATCCCGATCGTAAAATGTGATCGCCACAACCTTTGGTTACCAATACCCCTATTTTTTGTATTGAATACGATAATGATTCTCACTATTATTATTTTGCGTGTTCACTGCATTACCTCATGGATTGAAAACGTCGGCAGCCCGTAGCTTTGCTCGGCGCTTCCTCAGGAACGTTCTTTTATCATCATCGGCCCAATAAGCTGGGCTCAGGGAAGGTTACATGCATCTTCAGCCTAAACGATCGTATAAGATCGCCGGCTTCGCCAATGACATTGGCCCAGCCTACCGCCAGAAACTTTTATCCCTCGGCATGCTGCCGGGTTCATCGTTTGAAGTAGTGCGCGTAGCGCCGCTGGGTGACCCAATAGAAATTAAAACCCGCCGCGTCAGCCTGGTGCTGCGTAGGAAAGATCTGGCCCTGATCCTGCTCGACGGCCAATCCTGACGCTGAGCCGCCTTGCCTTGGCCATGCACATCGCCTGGCCCCATTTCCCTTGACTGATATCACGCAACATTATGAAAAAACTCACTATTGGCTTAATAGGAAATCCTAATTCCGGTAAGACGACGCTGTTTAACCAGCTTACCGGAGCGCGCCAGCGGGTTGGTAACTGGGCGGGGGTGACGGTAGAACGTAAAGAAGGCCTGTTCACCACGCCGCAATCCCAGGTCAAACTGGTCGATCTGCCCGGCACCTACTCCCTGACCACCATCTCGGAGCAAACCTCACTCGACGAACAGATCGCCTGCCACTACATTCTGAGCGGCGACGCCGATCTGCTGATCAACGTGGTCGACGCTTCCAACCTGGAACGCAATCTGTACCTGACGCTGCAACTGCTGGAACTGGGTATTCCCTGCATCGTCGCGCTGAACATGCTGGATATTGCCAGAAGTCAGAAAATTGATATTGATATTGCCGCACTGTCCGCACGCCTCGGCTGCCCGGTGGTACCGCTGGTCTCCACCAAGGCCGACGGTATTGGCGTGTTAAAGCAAATGATCGACAATCATCAGTTCAACGAATTGAAAGCGCTGGTGCTCTACCCACCGGTGCTGCTGAAAGAAATGACCACGCTGAGCGACGCGATGCCGCAAAACTTGCCAAGCGAACAGCGTCGCTGGCTGGCACTGCAGATGCTGGAGGGCGATATCTACAGCCATACTTTGGCCGGCCCGGCAGCAACTCTGCTGCCGGCAGCCAAAGAGGCACTGCGACAGCAGCAGCAGGAAGACCCGGCACTGGTGATCGCCGATGCGCGCTATCAGTCAATCACCACCCTGTGTGACGCCGTCAGTAATTCTCAGCAGGCGATGCCGAACCGCCTGACCGAAGCATTGGATAAAGTGATCCTCAATCGCTGGCTGGGGGTACCGATCTTCCTGCTGGTGATGTATCTGATGTTCCTGCTGGCGATCAACATCGGCGGTGCGCTACAGCCTATTTTCGATATTGGCTCGGCGGCCATCTTTATCCAGGGCATTCAATGGTTGGGCTTTAACCTGCATTTCCCGGAATGGCTGACGATTTTCCTGGCGCAGGGGGTCGGTGGCGGTATCAATACCGTGCTGCCGTTGGTGCCACAAATCGGCATGATGTATCTGTTCCTGTCATTCCTTGAAGACTCCGGCTACATGGCGCGGGCGGCCTTCGTGATGGATCGTCTGATGCAGGCACTCGGGCTGCCCGGTAAATCTTTCGTGCCGCTGATTGTGGGCTTCGGCTGCAACGTGCCGTCCATCATGGGCGCCCGCACGCTGGATGCTCAGCGCGAACGCCTGATGACCATCATGATGGCGCCATTTATGTCCTGTGGCGCCCGATTAGCAATCTTCGCCGTGTTTGCCGCCGCCTTCTTCGGCCAGGACGGCGCGGGCGTGGTGTTCTCCCTGTATATGCTCGGCATTGTGGTGGCGATCCTCACCGGTTTGGTACTGAAATACACCATCATGCGCGGCGAAGCCTCCCCCTTTGTTATGGAGCTGCCGGTCTACCACGTGCCGCACCTGAAAAGCCTGCTGCTGCAAACCTGGCAGCGGCTGAAAGGCTTCGTCCTGCGTGCCGGTAAAGTGATTGTGATTGCCAGCATCTTCATTGGCGGCCTGAACAGCTTTTCATTCAGCGGCAAGCCGGTGGATAACATCAATGACTCCGCGCTGGCGTCGGTATCCAAGGTGCTAACACCGCTGCTACAACCGATGGGCGTACACAATGATAACTGGCAGGCCACCGTCGGCCTGGTCACCGGGGCCATGGCGAAAGAAGTGGTGGTCGGCACGCTGAACACGCTGTACACCGCCGAACGCATCAATAACACCGAGTTTGACGCCGCCAACTTTAATCTGTTGGACGAACTGGGCGGTGCCCTGGATACCACCTGGCAGGGCTTGAAAGACACCTTCAGCCTGAGTGTGCTGTCCAACCCGATTGAGGCCAGCAAGGGTGACGGGGAAATGGACGTCGGTTCGATGGGCGTGATGAGCAGTAAATTCGGTTCAGGAATCTCCGCCTACAGCTACCTGATCTTTGTGCTGCTGTACGTCCCCTGCGTCTCGGTCATGGGGGCTATCGCCCGTGAATCCAGCCGTGGCTGGATGACCTTCTCCATTCTCTGGGGGCTGAATGTCGCTTACTCGTTGGCCACGCTGTTTTATCAGGTCGCCACCTTCGGCCAGCACCCGCAGTACAGCCTGACGGCGATCGTCATTGTGGTGCTGTTCAATCTGTTGATCCTGTTCGGCCTGCGCCGGGCGCGCAGCCGGGTAACGGTTCGCCTGGGCAACGCCACACCTGCGGCATGCTGTCAGAGTGGCAAGGGAAACTGTCACTGATGGCCGGCCTGTTGCAGATCCGCGATGCATTGGCGCTGCACGGAAACGTGCAGGCGCTGCAACTCAGCCGTCAGTTGGCCGCCCCGCTGCCGTTAGTGCAGGCCATGCTGGAGCGTTTAATCGCGATGGGGAAAGTGGAGCGAATCGAGCAGGATAACAGCGCCTGCCTGAGCGGCAGTTGCAAAAGTTGCCCTGAGGGCCAGAAGTGCAGCAGTACCGTGGTGTATCGTTTGAAGTAATGGAGGTTGGGGCGCAGCACAAAGCACGCCCCAACTTAACTGATTCAATCGTTATTATTTGTCTTTATACACGTCAGCAGTAGCGCTGAATTTACCGTGTTCACGGCCAGCAATGATCACATAATACTGACCGCCTTTCTCATCAGCCAGTTTGGACAGTTCTTCTTTTGCATCCATTGGCGACGTGGTCTGTGCGGTAGTAGACACCGAACCCACTTTCTCGTATTTACCCGGATTCTTGGCCAGATCTTCCTTGGTCAGCAGGGTGGCTGCCATGGTGCTGAAAGACACTGAACCTACAACTAACGCGGCAATAATCATTTTCAAAGATTTCATTACATTACCTCTCAATGGATAGTTTATTTATTATGAAAGCTGTCCAGAGTAAATGCGTCATAACACCAGTTGCCGTGACATCTGCTGACCTCGTTGCTTTCCCTGACGAGAGCCGTTTCCCAGAGACGAAACGCCAAAGTGAAAAAACCATGGGCGATTTTTTCATTTTCAACCAACGCAGTTACCCCCTTAAGTATCGGACAGCTTTATTTTTTATCCACTAAACCGCTCTTTTTTTAGCGCTTTATTGTGCGTTTTGGCGGCAGATCCCATTTTCGGCCACAAAAGTGCCAATAATTTCTGCAAATTCATCAGGCTGGGAAATGAATGGCGCATGAGCCGCTTTCGCAATGATGATTGATGACGAGTGCGGCCAACTGACGTCGAGCAATCCGGCGACCTTACGCGGCACTAATCCGTCCAGATAACCGTAAATCCGCAACAGTGGCAGTGACAACCCCGCCAAAGACTGACGGAGGTCAGCGGTCCGCAGTATCTCAAGCCCGCCGTTCAGTATTTCAACGCTCGGCATCGGCTGGTTAAGCACCACCGATTTCAGCAAACGGGCGTCCTGCCGCGCACTTTCCGTGCCCAACGTTTGTAATGCCAGAAAACGCTCTACGGTGCGCTGGAAATCCTGGCTCAGCTGATGCTGAAAACCACTCAGCACCTCCGGGCGGATCCCCGGCCAATCATCCTGCGCCGCAAAACAGGGTGAAGAGGCCACGGTAATCAACCCATGCACCCGTTGTGGCTGCGTCAACGCAATCTGGCTGGCCACCAACCCACCGAGCGACCAACCCAACCACCAGGCCTGCGCCGGCGCGGCGTCCAACACAATTTCCGCCATTTGCTCAAGCGACATGGCAGCAAATCCCTGGCTGCGGCCATAACCCGGCAGATCGACCAGATGCAGACGAAAATGCGGCGTCAGCCGCTCAAGCATGCAACTCCATACTTCCGCGTTCAGCCCCCAGCCGTGCAGCAGCACAAGATCGCGATCGCCTTCACCTATTGTTTGCCAGTACAACGCTGTCATCGGTTATTGTCCTTTCATTCTCATCCGTCAGGGAGGACGGCTATGCTATCAATCTACAGCCGCTGTTGGCTATGCCGACAGCCATTACGCCTCAGCCATCATGGCATTTGCAGCTATTGCCTGCGCCACCTGCCGACCAAGCCCTTATGCTGCCCCCGCTGCGGCCTGCCCGCCGGCGATACCGCATTACCCTGTGGCCGCTGCCTGCAGCAACCGCCCCCCTGGCAGGCACTGGTGTTCGTCAGCGATTATCAGGCCCCATTGCGTCAGCTAATCAAAAAATTCAAGTTTCAGCATACGCCGGAGCTGGCGCCGCTGCTGGCTCGGCTAATTTTGCTAAACTGGCAACAAGCGCATCGAGAGCAGTATTTGAACAGACCCGATGTGATTTTAGCGGTACCCTTGCAGGCAAAACGTTGCTGGCGACGCGGCTATAACCAGAGCAGCCTGCTGGCACGACCGCTGGCCTACTGGTTGGGCTGCGACTACCGCCCCGCCGCACTGAGCCGGGTACGCAAAACCGCCCCACAGCAGGGGTTGCCGGCCCGCATGCGGCGGCGTAATCTGCGCGGAGCATTTCGTTGCCATGAATCCCTCGAGGGCCGACACATCGCCCTGCTGGACGATGTAGTCACGACGGGCAGCACGGTGGCGGAAATTGCCAGGTTGTTGCAGCGGCAGGGCGTGGCATCAATACAGATTTGGTGCGTTTGCCGCACGTTGTAGTGCCACGGCAATGGGCGTATTATAACCTAGTATAGAAGTCAACTATTTGAACTAACGAGCTAATGCCATGATTCGTATAACAGATACTGCACAGGAACACTTTGCCAAACTGCTGGCAAATCAAGAGGAAGGCACCCAAATCCGCGTATTCGTGATCAACCCGGGTACGCCTACGGCCGAATGCGGTGTCTCTTATTGCCCGCCGGACGCGGTTGAAGCAACAGACACCGAGCTGAAGTTCGAAAAACTGTCCGCCTATATCGACGAACTGAGCAAACCTTATCTGGACGATGCCGAAATTGACTTCGTCACCGACCAACTGGGCTCGCAGCTGACGCTCAAAGCGCCAAACGCCAAAATGCGCAAAGTGGACGACAACGCACCGCTGATGGAGCGTGTTGAATACGTACTGCAGTCACAGATCAACCCACAGCTGGCAGGCCACGGTGGCCGTGTGACGCTGATGGAAATCACTGATGACAGCCTGGCGATCCTGCAGTTCGGTGGCGGCTGTAACGGTTGTTCCATGGTCGATGTGACCCTGAAGGAAGGCATCGAGAAAGAGCTGCTGCAGAAGTTCCCAGAACTGAAAGGCGTGCGCGATTTGACCGAGCACCAGCGCGGTGAGCACTCCTATTATTAATCCCCTGTTCCAGGGCAACATGCCCCACAGCGGATAAAAAAATGCCGGATTCGGTTTACCCAATCCGGCATTTTTAACTCAATTACCCTACCGATACCTTACGCCGCCGCTTGTCCAAATCCTTCAGTAAGCGGTTGACCTGTTGGTCGGCAAACATCTCCTCCAGCGTTTGGGTCAATTTACGCCGCCAGTTAGGGTACTGACTGCTGGTACCGGGAATATTGACCGGATCCGCCATGTCCAGCCAGTCTTCCGGCTGCAGACCCAGCAACGCGCTGGCGCTGTCGGCAACGTAACGCTGCAAGCCCCGGTTAAGCAGCGGGCTCATATTCAACAACGCCGCCTTTTTGCCCACCTTCTGCGGCACACAACCATAGTGGTGCAGCCCGTCCAGCAACCCCTGCTTGGCACGTTCGCGGTCGGCAAACAGCCCTTTGAGGATCTCCGCATCCGGATACAACCCCAGTTGGTTGCCCAACTGCAGGTCACCACTTTGCCAATAGCCGCGCAGCGTCGGCAGATCGTGCGTGGTAATGGTCGCCATGGCCTGCACCGGATAGGCCTGCGGCGCGCGGAAATGGTTCTCACCGTCACGTTCGAAATACAGCACCTTATAGGAATAGACCCCGCTGTCGCGCAACTTCGCGACAATCTCAACCGGAACGGTACCGAGGTCTTCGCCAATCACCATACAGCGGTGGCGTTGGCTTTCCAGCGCCAGCACCGCCAACAGGTCATCCACCGGGTATTTCACATAGGCACCGTGAACCGCAGTTTCACCGTAGGGGATCCACCACAGGCGCAGTAACGCCATCACATGATCAATGCGCAGCGCGCCGCAGCTGGTCATATTGGCACGCAGCAGATCGATAAACGGCTGGTAGCCGCGCGCCGCCATCACATGCGGGTCCATCGGCGGCAGGCCCCAGTTTTGTCCGAGCGGCCCCAGAATGTCCGGCGGCGCCCCCACCGAGGCTTTCAGACAATAAAGATCGCGCTCGCACCAGGTTTCCGCGCCCCCTTCTGCCACGCCGACCGCTAAATCCCGGTACAGGCCAATCGGCATCTGCTGTTGCTGACTCAGGCGGAAACAATCGGCGAACTGGCTGGCGGCCAGCCACTGCAGCCACAGGTAAAACTGCACCTGATCCTGCTGCTGCTGACAAAATTGCTGCACCGCAGCGCTGCCGCCCTGTTGATATTGTTCAGGCCAGGCCGGCCAGCCCCACAGGCTGCTGTCAACGGCTGCCAAATGGGCATGCAGCGCATCAAAGGCCGCCTGCTGATACAGGCTGTCACCACCGTCGAGAACAAACTGCTCAAATGCCTGACGCTGCTCGTCACCCGCTTTGCGCGCCTGGAACTGCGGGAACGCCAGCGTCAACGCCGCCAGCTTAAGCTGCGTCACCGTGCTGTAATCCACCAGTTCGCTGCTGCGCGCGGCGGCCAGTTTCTTTTGCGTGGCCGGTTTCAACCACCATCGCTGCGCGGCCTCGTTGCGCTGGAAATCTTCCACCGCGTTCACATCGATATAAATCACGTTCAGCCAGCGGCGCGATGACGGGCTGTACGGGCTGGCGCTTTCCGGGTTGGCAGGATACAGCGCATGGATCGGGTTCAGTCCAACGAAAGCACCGCCCCTTTCACCGACCTGCTCCACCATCTGGCGCAGATCGCCAAAGTCACCGATGCCCCAGTTACTGTCGGATCGCAGGGTATAAAGCTGGACGCAAGCGCCCCACAACTTCTTTCCGGTCAGCAAGGCATCCGGTTCATAGCAGCGTTTCGGTGCCACGATCAGCCGGCACTGCCACTGCTGCTCGCCCTGTTTCAGAGTCAGTTGGTGATAACCCGGAGGTAACTCAACCGGCAGGGTAAAGGTTTTACGCGCACTGGCGCGCCCCTGTTGCTGGCCACCGTCTTCGCGCTGCAGCGTCCACAGATACTCGCCGCTCCCTGCCAGCGGCAACGCCACCGGCGCCCCCTGATAGAAGACCTTCACCGCCGGTAGTGGCAGTACTGCGGCCTCCTGCGGGGTCGTGCTGCGCCCCATGGCGCCCAGCAGTCGGCGCTTGGTGTCCTCAGCGATCGCCTGCTGTTGACCGTGGGCATTAATATAATCGGCAGCGATACCCGCCTGAGCTGCCGCCTGATCGATGACCTTGCGATCCATTCGCTCTCCTTAACGCTTGGCTTGCCAGATACGCTGCTGGTAGTCGCGGATCGAACGATCCGAACTGAACATACCGACCCGCGCGGTGTTAAGAATAGTGCGGCGTGTCCATTCGTCCTGGTCACGATACAGCTCGTCTACCTGCCGTTGAGCCTGGCAGTACGAAGCGAAGTCGGCCAGCACCAGATAAGGGTCACCGCCTTCCAGCAAGCTGTGCAACATCATGTCGAAGGCATGCTTGTCGCCATGGCTGAAGGCGCCGCTCGCCAACTCGTCGAGGATCGCCTTCAGGTGTTTGTCCTTCTTGCGGTAGCTGAGCGGGTCGTAGCCTTTCGCCAACAGCGCCTTCACCTGATCGACGGTATTGCCGAAGATAAAGATATTGTCTTCGCCCACCTGCTCGGCGATCTCCACATTGGCCCCGTCCAGCGTACCGACGGTCAGCGCGCCGTTCAGCGCCAGCTTCATGTTGCCAGTGCCGGACGCCTCTTTGCCGGCGGTAGAGATCTGTTCGGAGATATCCGCGGCCGGGATCATCAGTTCAGCGACGGAAACGCGGTAATCGGGAATAAACGCCACTTTCAGCCGATCCTTCACCAGCGGATCGTTGTTGATCACCGAAGCCGCCTGATTGATCGCATAAATGATGTTCTTCGCCAGATAGTAGCCCGGCGCCGCTTTGGCCCCGAACAGGAATACCCGAGGCACGATGTCCAGATTCGGGTTGTCACGCAGTTGGCGATACAGCGACAGAATGTGCAACAGGTTCAAATGCTGGCGTTTGTATTCGTGCAGGCGCTTGATCTGCACATCGAAAATGGCGTCCGGGTTCAGCGTCAGGCCCATTACGCCGTGCACGTAGTTTGCCAAGGCGACTTTGTTATCGCGCTTGATTTGCCGATAACGCTGACGGAACGCTGCGTCGTCGGCATATTTCTCCAGCCCTTTCAGCGCGTCGAGATCGTTGGCCCACTCGACCTTCAGCGTCTCGTCAATCAGCCCCGACAGCGCCGGGTTACACTGTTTCAGCCAGCGGCGCGGCGTGATGCCGTTGGTGACGTTGTGGAATTTGTTCGGCCACAGCTGGTGATATTCCGGGAACAGGTCTTTCACCACCAGATCGGAGTGCAGCTGCGCTACGCCGTTGACCGCAAAGCCGCTGACCACGCACAGATTGGCCATGCGCACCTGCTTGTCATGGTGTACCGCCAGCTTGGCCCACACCGCCTTGTCGCCCGGCCAGCGTTTATCCACCAGCTTTTTGAAGTTGGCGTTGATCTGCTTGATGATGGAGAAATGACGCGGCAGCAGGCTGCGCACCAGCTTCTCATCCCAGCACTCCAGCGCCTCGGGCATCAGGGTGTGGTTGGTGTAGGCAAAGGTGTTGCTGGTGATCGCCCAGGCGGCATCCCATTCCAACTGATGCTCATCCAGCAGAATGCGCAGCATTTCCGGGATGGCGATGGTGGGGTGAGTGTCGTTGAGTTGAATCACTTCGTACTTAGGCAGGTCTTCAATCTTGCGGCCGGCCTGATGGTGTTTGCGCAGGATATCCGCCACCGAACAGGCGCACTGGAAATATTGCTGCATCAGGCGCAGACGCTTGCCCGCCTGATGGTTGTCGTTCGGGTACAGTACCTTGGTCAGCTTGGCGGCTTCTACGCCCTGCTTCTCCGCCTGCAGGAATTTGCCGTCGTTGAAATCCCCCAGATCGAACGGGTGCTGATGGGTCGCCTGCCACAGGCGCAGCGGTTGGGTCACTCCATTACGGAAGCCCAGCACCGGCAGATCCCAGGCTTCGCCACGCAGGGTAAACGCCGGACGCCACAGTTCGCGGCCATCGGCCAGTTTTTCCAGTTTCCCGCCGATACCCACATCCACCGACAGCGCGGCATTGTGCTGGAACCACGGGTAGCTTTCGCGCTGCCAGTTATCCGGCGCTTCTTGCTGCTGACCTTCGCTGAACGACTGGCGGAAGAGCCCGTATTGGTAATTGAGGCCATAACCGGTGGCCGGTTGCTCCACCGTCGCCATCGAATCCAGGAAACAGGCCGCCAGACGCCCCAGCCCGCCGTTGCCCAGTGCCGGATCGGTTTCCTGCTCGAGCAGATCCGCCAGCTTGATATCCTGCTCCGCCAGCGCCTGTTCGACGGTGTCGTACCAGCCCAGGTTAATCAGGTTATTCGCCGTCAGGCGGCCAATCAGAAACTCCATCGAAATATAGTTCACATGGCGCAACGGCTTGGCGCTTTTGCGTGGCGCAGGCTGCGCAGCAAGCTGCTCGGCCAGCGCGCGGCTTACCGCCTCCCACCATTGGTGCTGGGTCATCTGTTGTGCAGAACTGAGGCCAAACCGTTGCCACTGACGGGTCAGTGCCGCCAGAAAAGCATCCTTTTTAAGCATAGGCTGTGACATAAGGGAAACTCTCTATCCAGTAAGTGGGTCAAATTACCGTTATCGTGCCGGGGAGAAAGGTTGAAGGCATCATCCCGCCTGGGGATTAGCTGGGGAGGAGGATTGGGGCGTAGCTAAAATTGTGATCTCAGGCACTTTTTGACTCCCTTGCATGATGCAAAAAAGCCCGCCGACGAACGCCGCGAGCACTGAGAATAAGCAGAAAATCCCCGCTATGAAATTAGCATAGTTAATGCAGCTGATGAAGTTTTGTACATGCATCGAAATGCTTTCCCTCAACCGCGTTACCAAACCGCCCCACAACGCCGCAATTGCGCAATGATTTGCCTGCAAACGTAAAAAAGTGTGATCAATAGCAATTTAACTCCAAGCCGAAGATGAACCTTGTTGCAATACGTTTAACGTTGTCAGAAGTTAGGAGGGTGATTAATTACGAGCCATAAAATAATTAGTTTTACTCCGATCCCGGCAGGAGTCGCGATGAGATGAACCCCTTCGGGCAGGCCAACGGCTACGGGAGCCGCGATTTTCACTCTGGAATACTATGCTGATCCCATCAAAACTGAGCCGTCCGGTACGGCTGCAAAATACCGTGATCCGCGATCGCCTGCTGGCCAAATTAGCCGGCACGGCAAACTATCGCCTGACATTGGTTAATTGCCCGGCGGGATACGGAAAAACGACGCTGGTCGCACAATGGGCAGCCGGCAAATCAGATTTGGGCTGGTACTCGCTGGATGAAAGCGACAACCAACCCGAGCGCTTTGCCAGCTACCTGATCGCCGCCTTGCAACATGCCAGCGGCGGCCACTGCGTGAAGAGCGAAGCGTTGAGCCAAAAACATCAGTACGCCAGCCTGTCGGCGCTGTTCGCCCAGTTGTTCATTGAGCTGTCCGACTGGCATCAGCCGCTGTACCTGGTGATTGACGATTACCACCTGATCACCAATGACGTCATCCATGAAGCCATGCGCTTCTTCCTGCGTCACCAGCCGGAAAACCTGACGCTGATCCTGCTGTCCCGTACCCTGCCGCCGCTGGGCATCGCCAACCTGCGCGTGCGCGATCAACTGCTGGAGATGGGCACGCAGCAACTGGCGTTTACCCATCAGGAAGCCAAACAATTCTTCGACTGCCGCCTGACCGCGCCGATGGAACAGCATGACAGCAGCCGCCTGTGCGATGAAGTCGAAGGTTGGGCCACCGCGTTGCAGCTGATTGCACTGTCTGCCCGGCAGTCCACCTCGTCTGCACAGCAATCCGCCAAACGCCTGGCCGGTCTGAACGCCAGCCACCTGTCCGATTATCTGGTGGACGAAGTGCTGGATCACGTCGATGCCGGGGCGCGCGCCTTCCTGCTGCGTTGCTCTGTGCTGCGCTCAATGAACGATGCGCTGATCGTACGCCTGACCGGCGAAGATAACGGCCAACAGCGGCTGGAAGAGCTGGAGCGCCAGGGGCTGTTTATCCACCGCATGGACGACACCGGCGAATGGTTCTGCTTCCATCCGCTGTTCGCCACTTTCCTGCGCCAACGCTGCCAATGGGAGCTGGCGCTGGAGCTGCCGGGGCTGCACCGCGCCGCAGCCGAAGGCTGGTTGGCATTGGGTTACCCGGCGGAGGCGATTCACCACGCGCTGGCGGCCAGCGACGTAAGCATGCTGCGCGATATCCTGCTGCAACACGCCTGGTCGCTGTTCCATCACAGCGAGCTGGCCCTGTTGGAAGAGTGCCTGAATGCGCTGCCGTATGAACGCTTGATCCAAAATCCCAAGCTGGCGCTGTTGCAGGCCTGGCTGGCGCAGAGCCAACACCGCTACATCGAAGTGAATACCCTCTTGGAACGCGCCGAACAGGCGATGCGCGATCAAAAAATCGACGTCGATCGGACCCTGCATGCCGAATTCGACGCCCTGCGCGCACAGGTGGCGATCAACGCCGGCAAGCCGGAAGAGGCCGAACGCCTGGCCACCGAGGCGCTGAAGTTTCTGCCGCTTTCCAGTTATTACAGCCGCATCGTCGCCACCTCGGTAACCGGCGAAGTCCATCACTGCAAGGGCGAGCTGGCCCGCGCGTTGCCGATGATGCAACAAACCGAGCAGATGGCGCGACGCCATCAGGCTTATCACTATGCGCTGTGGGCGCTGTTGCAACAGAGCGAAATCCTGATTGCCCAGGGTTTCCTGCAGGCCGCCTATGAGACGCAGGACAAGGCGTTTGAGCTGGTGCGCGAACAGCATCTGGAACAGTTGCCGATGCATGAGTTCCTGCTGCGTATCCGTTCGCAGATCCTGTGGTCCTGGTCACGGCTGGACGAAGCGGAAGACGCGGCGCGTCAGGGCCTGAAAATTCTGGCCAACTTCCAACCTCAGCAGCAACTGCAGTGCATCGCCATGCTGGCCAAATGCTCGCTGGCGCGCGGCGATCTGGATAACGCCCATGCGCACCTGCAGCGTTGCGAAGCGCTGTTGCACGGCAGTCAATACCATCGCGACTGGCTGACCAATGCCGACAAACCGCGGGTGATCCACTGGCAGATGACCGGCGACACCGCCGCCGCCGCCCAATGGCTGCGCCAGACCGAAAAACCCGGCATGGCGGATAACCACTTTATGCAGGGCCAGTGGCGTAATATCGCCCGGGTGCAAATCATGCTCGGCCAATACGAAGAAGCCGAAGTGGTGCTGGATGAACTGAACGAAAACGCCCGCCGCCTGCGGCTGGTGAGCGATCTGAACCGCAACCTGCTGCTTAGCAACCAGCTTTACTGGCAGATGGAACGTAAAGGCGATGCGCAAAAGGTCCTGATGGAGGCGCTGTCCCTGGCCAGCCGCACCGGATTTATCAGCCACTTTGTCATCGAGGGCGAAGTGATGGCGCAGCAGCTGCGTCAGCTGATTCAGCTCAATACGCTGCCGGAGCTGGAGCACCATCGCGCTCAGCGCATTCTGCGCGACATCAACCAGCATCATCGGCATAAATTCGCGCATTTTGACGAGAACTTCGTCGATAAGCTGCTAACGCACCCGCAGGTGCCGGAACTGATCCGTACCAGCCCGCTGACGCAGCGCGAATGGCAGGTGCTGGGGCTGATTTATTCCGGTTACAGCAACGACCAGATCGCCGGCGAACTGGCGGTGGCCGCCACCACCATCAAAACCCATATTCGTAACCTGTACCAGAAACTGGGTGTGGCCCACCGCCAGGAAGCAGTGCAGCAGGCACAACAGCTGCTGAAGATGATGGGATATGGCGCTTAAAAACCACAACGTCGCTCTGGTCTTAATTGCCTCGGAGTTGGTTACAATAGCGACATTATCTAATTACGAGGCAGTCGGAAGTCATGGAACAGTTTGAAGCGATCAACGTTGAGCAGGCATACAGCCGTTGGAAAGACGGCAGCGCCGCCCTGGTTGATATCCGCGATCCACAGAGTTTTGAAGCCGGGCACACGCCGGGCGCTTTTCATCTCACCAACGCCAGCCTGCAGACTTTTATGCAGCAGAATGATTTTGAAAGGCCGGTGATGGTGATGTGCTACCACGGCAACAGCAGCCGCAGCGCTGCGCAATACCTGCTGCATCAGGGGTTTGACGCGGTATACAGCATCGACGGTGGCTTTGAGGCCTGGGCGCGTCAGTATCCGCAGGACGTTGAAACCTCCGCATAATCCTCTTCCCGCCCGCTGCGGCGGGTTCCTTCCTCGCGCCGTTAGTGAGTGTTTTTACTGGTTTTTCGCAGATCCTTTGCCTGCGCTCAGGATTTCGACGCTATAATCGGCCGTCAACGCCATCGGGTCACCGGCGGCTAAAATCATTCACTTAGACGGAAGAGCAATGGTTAGAGTAATCGCCGTATCCAATCCCCGCCTGGCGCAGGCCTTTGTCGACTACATGACGACACAGGGCATTGAGCTTAGGGTGCACAATACCGGCGAGGCGGCGGAAATTTGGCTGGCAGACGACAGCCATCTGGAGCAGGTGCAGCACGAACTGCAGCAGTTTCTGATCGATCCGCTTAACAGTCGCTATCGCGCCGCCAGTTGGCAGGCCGGCAATACCGATGCCGACCTGCACTATCAGGGCTTTTCCTATCTGCAAACCCTGCGCAGCAAGGCCGGGCCGCTGACGCTCGGCGTGATGGCGCTGTGCATTATGGTCTATATCCTGATGCAGATATTGGGCGATGATACCCTGATGTACTGGCTCTCCTGGCCGCAAGACAGCAGCCAGTACCTGCAGCTGTGGCGCTGGGTCAGCCACGCTTTCCTCCATTTCTCACTGCTGCACATCACCTTTAACCTGCTGTGGTGGTGGTATCTCGGCGGCCCGCTGGAAAAACGCCTCGGCAGCGGCAAACTGTTCGTGCTGGCAGTGGTCTCGGCCTTCTTCAGCGGCTGGGCGCAGTCGCTGTTTAGCGGTGCGTTGTTCGGCGGCCTGTCCGGCGTGGTCTACGCGCTGATGGGTTACTGCTGGCTCAGCGGCGAGCGAGCACCGGAACGCGGTCTGATGCTGCCGCGCGGCCTGATGGTGTTTTCCGTCCTGTGGCTGGTGGCCGGATATTTCGATATTTTAGGAATGTCGATCGCTAACGCGGCACACGTAGCCGGTTTAGTGTTAGGGTTATTGATGGCATTTTGGGACACGCGTCATCGCGCGCACAACGAACAATAACAGCCAGGTACAAGCCAGGCGTTTTAGGGGATTACCGTGAAGCAAACACAGCGTCATGACGCTATTATCGAGCTGGTGCGCCTGCAGGGTTATGTCAGTACCGAAGAGCTGGTCGAACATTTTGACGTTAGCCCGCAAACGATTCGTCGTGATTTGAATGACCTGGCCGATCAGAACAAAATCCAACGCCATCACGGTGGGGCAGCCTTGCCTTCCAGTTCGGTCAATGCCGCCTACAACGATCGCAAAGTGATGTGGTCGGAACAGAAAGCGCGTATCGCTCAACGCGTCGCCAGTCAGATCCCGGACGGCGCCACGCTGTTTATCGACATCGGCACCACACCGGAAGCGGTCGCCCATGCGCTGATGAATCACAAGAACCTGCGCGTGGTGACCAATAACCTGAACGTCGCCACTCTGCTGACCGCCAAGGAAGATTTTCGTCTGATCCTGGCCGGTGGCGAGGTACGTACCCGCGACGGCGGTATCATGGGTGAGGCCACGCTGGACTTTATCTCCCAGTTCCGTCTCGATTACGGCATTCTGGGTATCAGCGGCATCGATATGGACGGCTCGCTGCTTGAATTCGACTATCACGAAGTGCGCACCAAACGCGCAATTATCGAAAATTCACGCTGCGTGATGTTGGTCACCGACCATTCAAAATTCGGCCGCAACGCGATGGTTAACCTCGGCAATATGAGCCTGATCGACTACCTGTTTACCGATCAACTACCGCCGCCAAGCGTGATGAAAATCATCGAGCAGTACGACGTACAGCTGGAGTTGTGTTAAGCCCTTCTCTCGCATCTTCTCCATTTGGAGAAGATGCTAGGGAGCATTTTTCCTGCTTAAGCGTTTTTCAAGCTGCTCAAGTTGTTCCAGTTCAATTCGGTCGGCCTCACGTGCATCAGTCATTTTTCTTTGCTGATCGAAGGATTCATAACGTTGGTGTACAACAGACTTCATCTGTTCACGACTTACGGAGCCACAGTGGCTCAACAGTGGCTGTTCATTAACCCAGTGTCTTTTTCGTTAGCTCTGTAATCTTCTGATAGCGTAAACAGATCGCGGATTTTTTGATAAAAGCGTAACTCGGAAGTGCGAATATCACGGATGCGTTCAAGCATGTCATCGAAATAATCCGGCACCACCGATTTACCGACCGGCGGATTTTTCAGACGTTCATCATCCATCACGAAGCCTTTCACCAGATATTCTTGCAGCGTTTGTGTCGCCCACTGGCGGAACTGAGTACCACGAGAAGAACGAACACGATAGCCAACCGCGAGGATAACCCCCAGATTATAGTGGCGAATTTTCCGCTGAACCTGTCTTGTACCTTCAGTTTGAACTTGTAAGTAATCCTTACAGGTTAAACTTTGTTCAAGTTCACCTTCGTCGTAAACCGCCTTGATATGCTGGGTCACCGCCTGCGGTGTCACCTGGTAGAGTTCAGACATCGCCGCCTGTGATAACCAAAGTGTATCCGATGCAAAACGACACTCTAAACGTACCTTGCCATCCGTTGACTGAAACAGAACAAACTCCCCATCAGGGGAAGGAGAAAGAAACGAGTTCGCCATGACAATATCCTTTTATAGGGCACAGAGTTTGCGGTCTTACAGCACGACGCGCTATTTGCCGCTTCTGCATCAGCACCTGTTTTTCAGCTTTAAGTCCGTGAACTTTCCTACATCCGACTTAGAAATATACTCTGACGATTCAAAAACTCTAGCATCTTGTAACTTCTAGATAGATAAGCATTTATTATTCATCTGGTTTATTAGTAGCTCGGTTAACACACTGCTCAGGGCAATGCTCGCAATGCCTAATACCCCTCCTTTTTGTATAACTACTATCATCAAACTGTTATCTCTATCACGCCTAAATGTTTTTGTTTGGTTAAGTCTTGGCTTGTTTGTTGGTTTTTGATTACAATCATGAGCGAAAACGAACATGAAAGAGCTATTTCGAACATCTGGAGGAAGTTGACGTGGAAACCAAAGACTTGATCGTTATCGGTGGCGGCATCAACGGTGCCGGCATCGCGGCGGATGCTGCCGGGCGCGGCCTGTCCGTACTGCTGCTGGAAGCGCAAGACTTGGCCTGTGCTACGTCTTCCGCCAGTTCCAAACTGATCCACGGCGGCCTGCGCTACCTGGAACACTACGAATTCCGTTTGGTGAGCGAAGCGCTGGCCGAGCGTGAAGTGTTACTGCGACTGGCGCCACACATCGCCTTCCCAATGCGTTTCCGTCTGCCGCATCAGCCGCACCTGCGCCCGGCCTGGATGATCCGTATCGGCCTGTTCCTGTACGATCACCTGGGGAAACGCACCAGTCTGCCAGGCAGCAAGGGTTTGCGCTTTGGACCAGAATCGGTGCTGAAGCCTGAATTGAAGCGCGGTTTCGAATATTCTGACTGCTGGGTCGACGATGCTCGCCTGGTGGTACTCAATGCCCAGGAAGTGGAAAAGCGCGGTGGCGAAGTGCGCACACGCACCAAAGTGACCCGTGCATGGCGTGAAAACGGCCTGTGGATGGTGGAAGCGGTCGACGTCGACAGTGGCAAAACCTTTACCTGGCGCGCCAAGGGCCTGGTGAACGCCACCGGTCCATGGGTGAAACACTTCTTCGACGATGGTCTGAAGCTGAAATCCCCTTATGGCATCCGTCTGATCAAAGGCAGCCACATCGTGGTACCGCGTGTACACGATCAGCCACAGTCCTATATTCTGCAAAACGAAGACCATCGTATCGTCTTCGTGATCCCATGGAATGACGAATTCTCGATCATCGGCACCACCGACGTGGAGTATCACGGCGATCCGAAAGATGTGAAGATCGACGATAACGAAATCAACTATCTGCTGAAAGTGTATAACGACCACTTCAAGAAGCAGTTGGGCCGTGACGATATCGTCTGGACATACTCTGGTGTGCGTCCGCTGTGTGACGACGAGTCCGATTCACCGCAGGCGGTGACCCGTGATTACACGCTGGACGTACATGACGAGCAGGGTAAAGCGCCGTTGCTTTCCGTATTCGGCGGCAAACTGACGACCTACCGCAAGCTGGCTGAGCATGCGATGGAAAAACTGGCGCACTACTACCCTGGTTGTGGCCCGGCGTGGACCAAAAACGGTTCGCTGCCAGGTGGTGACATCGGTGGCGATCGCGACAGCTACGCCGCAAAACTGCGCCGTGAACACAGCTGGTTGCCGGAATCCCTGGCACGCCGCTTTGCACGCACCTACGGCAGCCACAGCGAGCTGATCCTGGCCAATGCCAATAACCTCAGCGACCTGGGCGAAGATTTCGGTCATGGCCTGCATGAAGCCGAATTGCGCTACCTGATCGACAAAGAATGGGTGGTGGAACTCGATGACGCTATCTGGCGTCGTACCAAGCTGGGTATGTGGCTGGACGAAGCGCAGCAGGCGCGGGTAAAAGCCTGGCTGGCGGAACACGCGAAAGCGAAAACCCTGTCACTGGCATCGTAACTCGCCAAAGCTAAAAAGGGCCGGATTTCCGGCCCTTTTGTATTTACAGCTTGATAGGCTTGATGTGCCAGATCTCGTCCGCATACTCCTGAATGGTGCGGTCGGAAGAGAAGTAGCCCATGTTGGCGATATTCAATATTGCCCGCCGCGTCCAGTCATCCTGATTGCGATACACCTCATCCACCTTGTCCTGCGTATCCACATAGCTGCGATAATCGGCCAGCAGTTGATAGTGATCGCCCAGGTTAACCAGTGAATCAAACAGGTTACTGTAGCGCTTTGGCTCCTCAGGGCTGAAAGCACCGGTGGCGATCTGAGTCAGCGCCTGATGCAGCTCGGGATCCTGCTCATAGTAAAGATGCGGGTTGTAACCGTTGCGCCGCAGCTCTTCTACCTGCTCGGCGGTATTGCCGAAGATAAAGATATTCTCCTCCCCCACGTGTTCCAGCATCTCGACGTTGGCACCGTCCAGCGTGCCGATAGTCAGCGCACCGTTAAGCGCAAACTTCATATTACTGGTGCCGGACGCCTCGGTGCCCGCCAGTGAGATCTGCTCGGAAAGATCCGCCGCCGGAATGATCATCTGCGCCAGACTGACGCCGTAGTTCGGGATAAACACCACTTTCAACTGCGTATGCACGCGCGGATCGTTGTTGATCACCTTGGCGACATCGTTGATCAAGCGAATGATCTGCTTGGCGGCGTAATAAGCCGAGGCCGCCTTGCCGGCAAAGATCACCACCCGCGGCACCCGCTCGGTTTCCGGATCCTGCAGCAGACGGTTATACAGCGTGATCACGTGCAGTACGTTGAGCAACTGCCGCTTATATTCATGGATACGCTTGATCTGTACGTCGAACAGCGCATCCGGGTTGACCACCACATTCAGCGTTTTGGCGATGTAGGTAGCCAGTCGCTCCTTGTTCTGCCGTTTGGCGGCCTGCACAGCCTGCAGGAAACTCGGGTAATCGACATTGGCCTTGATCTCGCTCAGTTGGCTGAGATCGGTGCGCCAGGTCTGGCCGATACTGTCATCGAGTACGGCGGATAACGGACGGTTAGCCAGCCCCAGCCAGCGGCGTGGCGTAACACCGTTGGTTTTATTGCAGAAGCGATCGGGGAAGATATGGGCAAAATCGGCAAACAACGATTGCACCATCAGTTCGGAATGCAGCGCAGAAACGCCGTTAACCTTGTGGCTGGCCACCACCGCCAGCCAGGCCATACGTACCCGGCGGCCATTGGTTTCATCAATGATCGACACTCGAGCCAGCAGATCATTGTCACCCGGCGCGACTTCCTGTACGTGTTTGAGGAAGTGATCGTTAATCTCGAAAATCAGCTGCAGGTGACGCGGCAGGATCCGGCCGATCATATCCAGCGGCCAGGTTTCCAGCGCTTCGCTCATCAGCGTGTGGTTGGTATAGGAGAACACCTTTTCCACCACGGCCCAGGCATCCAGCCAACTGAATTTATGCTCGTCGATTAACCTATGCATCAGCTCCGGGATCGACAGGACCGGGTGAGTGTCATTCAGGTGAATGGCAATCTTGTCTGCCAGGTTGTCGAAGCTTTTATGCATCGTCCAGTGGCGGTTGAGGATATCCTGCACCGTGGCCGACACCAGGAAATACTCCTGCCGCAGGCGAAGTTCGCGCCCGGAATAGGTGGAATCATCCGGATACAGCACGCGTGACACGTTCTCCGAGTGGTTTTTATCCTCAACGGCCGCAAAGTAATCGCCCTGGTTGAATTTACCCAGGTTGATTTCATTACTGGCCTGGGCGCTCCATAGCCGCAGCGTGTTGGTCGCATCGGTATCAAAACCGGGGATCACCTGATCGTAAGCGGTGGCAATAATCTCTTCGGTTTCTACCCAACGAGCCTTGGCGCCTTCCTGTTGAATGCGGCCGCCAAAACGCACCTTATAGCGCGTGTTGTGACGTGGGAATTCCCACGGGTTACCATATTCCAGCCAGTAGTCCGGCGATTCCATCTGCTGACCGTTGACGATATTTTGTTTGAACATGCCATATTCATAACGAATACCGTAGCCACGTCCCGGCAGCGCCAGCGTCGCCAGCGAATCCAGGAAACAGGCCGCCAGCCGCCCCAGGCCACCGTTGCCGAGGCCTGGATCGTTCTCTTCCTCCAGCAGCTCGCCCAGGCTCATCCCCATCTCATTCAATGCGTCGTCAATATCCTGATAAATGCCCATCGACAGCAGGGCGTTGGACAACGTGCGGCCGATCAGGAACTCCATCGACAGGTAATACACCTGACGCACATCCTGTGAAAGTTGCGCACGGTTAGAACGCAACCAGCGTTCCACCATACGGTCGCGAACCGCAAACAACACGGCATTCAGCCAGTCATGCTGGTTGGCAATTGCCGGGTCCTTGCCGACAATAAACATCAATTTATAGGCGATGGAGTGTTTCAGCGCTTCAACACTGACCGTGGGTGAGGTGTAACTAATCGGTAACGTCATAGTTTTTCGATCCCAAGTGCGTGATTGCCCGTCGCCTTTCAAGCCGCAGCCTTGTTACCTGCAGCTTGAAATTCATAGGGCATAACAATAGTTACGATAAGCGTTGATAAAGCGACAGATATTCCTGTGCCGCAACTTGCCAACCAAAATCCACGCTCATGGCGTGGCGCTGGACGTGACGCCAATGCTTGGGTCGGTTCCACAGCACCATGGCACGCCGAATGGCGTTACCCAGAGCGACGGCGTCGCAATCATCAAAAACAAACCCGCTGGCGCTGCCGTCGGCCAGATTCTCCAACGCGCAGTCCACTACCGTATCCGCCAACCCACCGGTGCGGCGCACCAGCGGCAGCGTGCCATATTTCAGGCCATAGAGTTGGGTCAGCCCGCAGGGCTCGAAACGGCTCGGCACCATAATCACATCGGCCCCGCCGATGATCCGGTGCGAGAAGGCCTCGTGGTAACCAATCTGCACGCCAACCTGTTCCGGATAGTCGGCGGCCGCGGCCAGAAATGCCTGCTGCAACACCGCATCACCGGCCCCTAACAGCGCCAGTTGACCGCCCTGCTCCAGCAGCGCCGGTAGCGCTTCCAGGACTAAATCCAGACCTTTCTGGCTGGTCAGACGGCTGACGACCGCAAACAGCGGCAGCGACTCATCCACTTTCAGCCCCATGGCTTTTTGCAGGTGCAGTTTATTCTTGGCCTTGTTTTTCAGATTGTCGGCGTCATAGCGCGCAGTCAGGCGCGGATCGTGGGACGGGTCCCAAATCTTGTCATCCACGCCGTTAAGAATGCCGCTAAGACGCCCCTGCCGCTGGCGTTCCTGCAATAGTCCTTCCATGCCGTAGCCGAACTCCGGCCGGGTGATCTCACGCGCATAGGTCGGGCTGACGGCGGTGATATGGTCGGCGTAGAACAGACCGGCCTTCAGGAATGACATCTGGCCGTAAAACTCCAGGCCATAGATGTTGAAGAACGAAGGCGGCAACCACAGTTCCGGCACGTGATGGGCGGAGAACAACCCCTGGTAGGCCAGGTTGTGCACGGTGAAAACAGAACGCGCCGGGTGGCCGTTAGCCGCCAGATAGGCACAGGCCAGCCCGGCGTGCCAGTCATGGGCATGCACCACCTGTGGCCGCCAGTAGCGGTCCAGCCCCTTGGCCAGTTCGCAGGCCATCCAACCCAACAGGGCAAAGCGCCGGTGGTTGTCGGAATAGGCATTCATGGATTGGTCGTGATAAGGGCTGCCGGGGCGTTCGTACAACCAGGGGGCGTCGATCAGGTAGATGCCCACACCGTGATAGGTACCGTAACGCAGACCGACCCGGCCGGCGAACGAGTCGATTTCCGCCACCAACACGGAATCCGGTATGCCATTACGAACGTCAGGGAAAGCGGGCAATAACACCCGAACATCGCCGCCCTCGGCGATCTGAGCCGCCGGTAATGCGCCAACCACGTCTGCGAGCCCCCCGGTTTTCAACAGGGGGAACATTTCAGAACATACGTGTAAAACCTGCATTATCACTCCTGAGAGTCGGCAAAAAATGCCTCTGGATAAGAAATAAAGCAGGCTTGCCGCTGTTGTTAATCCGCGTTTTGCAAGCCATCAGTCAATCCGTTTACATGGCGGCAGGCTATCGTTCTGCCGGATACCTTAACTCACAATTTTGACAACATTTCGCGCGTGACCAACACAATGCCGCCTTCCGAGCGATAAAAGCGTTTGCTGTCCTCATCGGCGTTTTCG